>Ga0073904_10002081_pt1 | contig 15142 bp, 17 predicted proteins | sample KloWWTrecipitate_FD_66668 | JGI IMG/M metagenome (GOLD analysis project Ga0073904, IMG submission 66668) | Active sludge microbial communities from Klosterneuburg, Austria, studying microevolution and ecology of nitrifiers - Klosterneuburg... | ecosystem: Engineered > WWTP > Aerobic digester >...
GGTTTCACGGCCGAAAAGCACCTCCTCCATCCGGTCCGGTTCGATCGACGCGGAGGCGACGGTTATGAACGGCCCGCTGGCGCGGTTCGAATTCTGGTGAATATAGCGCGCGGCCATTTCCTTGCCGGTTCCCGGCTCTCCGGTCAACATCACGCGCGCGTTCGATTTGGTAACCTTGTCGAGGTTGCCCTTCAGCGTACGGAACGCCGTTGAATGACCGATCATCTCATGCGTGGATACATCACGACGCTTCAACGTCGCATTTTCGCGTCTAAGGCGCGACGTCTCCATCGCGCGGGTCACGACAACCGTCAACTGATCGATGTTGAAAGGCTTTTCGATGAAGTCATAGGCACCCTGCTTGATGGCGGCGACGGCGATTTCGATATTGCCATGCCCCGAGATGATGATGATCGGCACATCGGGATTGTCGCGCTTGACGGTCTTGAGAATATCGATCCCGTCCATGCGGCTGTCCTTCAGCCAGATGTCGAGGATCATCAGTGCGGGTGGCGCGCTGTTGATTTCGTTCATGCATTCGTCGGAGTTCGACGCCAGACGGGTGGGAAAACCTTCGTCCTTCAAGATATCCGAGATCAATTCACGAATGTCGCGTTCGTCATCGACGATCAGAATGTCGCTCATTTTCCACCTCCCGCAGCTTCCGCCACCCGTTCTTTTGCGCCCCTGCCCGCAGCCTTGGCCCGCGGCAGACGAATTTCGGCCATGGCCCCCGAATGGGCACCCGGCTGGAATGGCTCGGCATCTTGCAAGCTCAGGGTGCCGCCATGTTCTTCGATGATCTTCTTGACGATCGGCAGGCCGAGGCCCGTGCCTTTCTCGCGCGTCGTCACATAGGGTTCGAAAAGCCGCGCCCGGTCGGGGGGAAGGCCTACCCCATTATCCTGCACCCGGATGGTGATCAGGTCATCCGCCACTTGCATCGTCACACGAACCTCGGGCACGAACCCCTCCGGCGCACCTTTTTCGTAAATGGATTCAACGGCTTCACCTGCATTCTTGATCAGGTTCGTCACCGCTTGGGAAATCATCGTCGCATCCAGCTCGACCACGACCGGCCCCGCGGGTAGGTCCGACACCAGACGCGCGCCATGCAGCGCACCGTCTTGCAGCGCCACCGCATCACGCATTAGCTTGGCCAGATCATGTTCTCGCCGGTCGGGTTCCGGCATCCGCGCGAACTTGGAAAATTCGTCCACGATCCGCCGCAGGTCGCCGGTCTGGCGCACGATCACATCGGTCATCTGTTCCAGATTGTCGCTTTCCGCCCCTACCATCGGCGCGAACTTGCGGCGGATACGTTCGGCCGACAGCTGGATCGGGGTCAGAGGGTTCTTGATCTCATGCGCGATGCGGCGCGCCACATCGCCCCAGGCGGCCATGCGCTGTGCGCTGACCAGATCGGTCACGTCGTCAAAGGCGACCACGTAGCCTTCCAGCCCGCCATCCTCGTTCCGGCGCATCGCCATGCGCACCAACAGGCTTTCAAGCCGCCCGCCCCGGCTGACCTTTATTTCTTCCTGTGCAACCTCGCCCAGCCCTTCGCGCAGCCGATCGAACAGGGGGGCGAATTCGGGCACCACCGCCGACAGGGCCTTGCCGTGATCTTTGGCCTCTTCCAGACCCACCAGCTTGACCGCAGCGCGGTTCAGGAAGTCCACGCGCCCTTCGGCGTCCAGTCCAACCACGCCCGCCGTCACCGAAGACAGGACTGAATCGAACAGGCGGCGGCGGTCCTCCGTCACCTTGTGGCTTTGCACCAGCGCCTCGCGTTGCACGGACAATTGCCGGGTCATCTGGTTGAAGACGCGCCCCAGCATGGCAATTTCATCGTCGCCCTCTTCCTCGACAACCTGCACAGCCAGATCGCCTGCGCCGACCCTTTGCGCCGCGCCGGCCAGCCGCCCGACCGGGCGCGACAGGCGTTCGGCGAACCACAGCCCCATCCAGATCGCCGCCAGCACCAGGATCAGCGCAAACCCCAGGTAGACCAGGCCAAACTCGAAGATCACCCGCCCGCGTGTCGATTCAAGCTGCTGATAGAGGCCTACCGTTTCGCGGGTCGTATCGAGAAGGTTCAGGATCTTCCCGTCGACGTTGCGACTGACATAGAGGTAACGATCCGGGAAGGCATCCAGCGTCGTCAGGGCGCGAAATTCGTTGTTGTCCCAATCTTCGATCAGGACGGTTTCGCCAGCCTTAGCACTTGCGAGTTCGGTTGCTGTCGGTTTTTCGAAATCGAAAAGGTAGCTACGTTCGCCGCGCGCGCGAATCTCGCCGCCACCGTCGATCACGTAAGCCTCTCGCAGGCCGCGCTGGATCTGGCTTTGCCCGTTGATCAGCACCTGCCTGAGATCGGCGTCCGCCATGAGGAAAGCCGCCTGCCGCGACAGGTTCAGGTAGCTCGACAGAGCCTCCACGTCCGTGGTCAGATCACGGCGATGCTCGTCCTGATAGGCCACCGCCGCTTCAAGCGAGGTACCGACGACACTGCGCACCCGGTCGGAAAACCAGCCCTCCAGACCGATGTTCACGGTCAGCCCGGCGAAGATCGCCACCAGAATCGTCGGGAAAAGGGCGATGCCCGCGAACACCCCGGTCAGGCGCAGGTGCAGCCGCGACCCCGCCGACTTGGCCCGCCGCGCCGCGATCATCCCCGCCAGACGCGACAGGACCAGCCCGGCCAGCAGCAGGAAATAGACAAGGTCCGCCAGAAGGATCAGGCGCAGCGCGTCAGACTGCGCGCCCTCGGCCATCGGCCCCAGAACAATGAAGGTCGCAAAGGCCAGCAGCGGTCCCAGCACGACCAGACCGATGGTCGCCACATTCTGCCAGCGCCGCTGGCGACGCAGACGGCTGAGCTTTTCCCAGGTCCAATGCTGACCGATCCCCTGCAAAGGGTTTTCTCTTTCCCCGCGCAAAGACGCGGCCACCGCTGATGCCTTCCGCCTGTTGGTCCTTTACGGCCCCACCTTGCGATTGGTGCCGATACGCCACAGGTTCTGTTGCTTTATTACATCAACTTACGGCGCCGTGTCACGCGGATATCCAGATCGGTGATCTTCTTGCGCAAAGTATTGCGATTGATCCCCAGAAGGTCGGCACATTTAGCCTGATTTCCGCCGGTCGCATCCAGCGCGATCTCGATCAGCGGCAGTTCAATTTCCCGCAAAATCCGGTCGTAAAGGCCCGGCGGCGGCAAAACCCCGCCATGCAGATCGAAATAACGCGCCAGATGCCGCGCCACCGAAGTTGAGAGTTTCTCGCCCGCAGCGGCGCGCGGCGGCTCGGGCGTCTGGCCGGTCAGGGCGGCTTCGGTTTCCGCCCGGGTGATTTCCGGGCCAAAGGCGGTCACGGCAAGACGGCGGAGCGTGTTTTCAAGCTGACGCACATTGCCGGGCCAGGGATAGTTGCGGATCAGCTCCAGCGCCTCGGCCGACAGGTGCCGTTCGCCCAGCCCCTCGCGCGCGGCCCGCGCCAGAAAGTGATCCGCGAGAAGCGGGATGTCGTCGACCCGTTCGCGCAAGGGTGGGACCGCCAGGGTGACGCCCCCGAGCCTGAAATAAAGATCCTTGCGCAATTGCCCGGTTGCCAGACGTTCGGCCAGATCGACCTGCGACGTGGCTATGATCCGCGAACCGGGTTCTGGCATCGCATCGAGCATCCGCACGATCCGGCCCTGTGCCTCGTCGTCGAAGTCGGCAATTTCCTCAAAGACCAGAACCCCGCCCCGCGCCCGCGCCAGAAGTGAGGACGGTCCGTCCATCGCTTTCATGTCGGCCATTTGCGCGGTCACGAACGGTTGCCCCCGCCTATCGGAAAAATCATGGATCGCATGGGCGACAAGCGTCTTGCCTGTGCCGCTTTCGCCGGTGATCAGCGCGGGCAGATCGGCATTCATCACCCGCGCCACCAGCCGGTAGAGCGCCTGCATCGACGGGGTGCGCCCGACCAAGGGCAGGTCGCTTTCAATTTCGCGCAAGGGGGCGACCGGCGGCGGTGGCGCGCCCTTGCGGCGTTGCACATCAAGGGCGCGCGCCGCCCGTTTCATCAGGTCCGGCAGATCGAAAGGTTTGGGCAGATAGTCCCAGGCCGCCGCCTCGGCCGCCTGAATGGCGGTGACGATCGTGTTCTGGGCCGAAATGATGATGACCGGCAGTCCCGGTCTTTGCCGCGCGATCACCGGCAGCGATTGCAGCCCGTTTCCGTCCGGCATCACCACGTCAGAGATGACCAGATCACCCTTGCCTTCCTCGACCCAGCGCAAAAGCGTGACCATGCTAGACGTCGCATGGACCTTGCAGCCCGCGCGGGTCAGCGCCTGGGTCAGAACGGTGCGGATCGTGCGGTCGTCGTCGGCGACAAGGACGGTTCCGTCCATCTCAGCCCTCCTTCAGGGGCGCCTTGGGCAGCGCAATGCGGAATGTGGTGCGTCCGGGCTGGCTTTCGACGCCGATCCAGCCCTCGTGATCAGCAATGATGCGCGAGACGACCGCAAGCCCCAGCCCCGTGCCGTTCTCGCGCCCCGATACAAACGGGTCGAAGATATCCTCAAGTATAGCCGGGGGAATGCCCGGCCCGTCATCGGTGATTTCGACCTGCACCGGCAAGGTGCGGCTGCCATCTTCGCGCCGCAGCCGCAGAGTCAGGTCGTAAAACGTATGGATGCGGATCCGTCCGCCGCGCGTGCCTGCGGCTTCGGAGGCGTTCTTGAGCAGGTTAAGGAACACCTGCACAAGCTGATCGGCATCCGCCCATACGGGCGGCAGGGAAGGATCGAAATCCTCGGCAAAGGTCATGTGCGTGGCAAAGCCCAGTTCCGCCGATCGCCGCGCCCGGTCCAGCACATCATGGATGTTCACCGCCCGCCGTTCGGGGGGTTTCATATGGCCGAATTGCTCGACCTGCTCCAAGAGTTTCACGATCCGCCGCGTCTCTGCCACGATCAAGTCGGTCAGCTCCTGATCCTCCTGCCCAAGGTTCATCGCCAGAAGCTGCGCGGCCCCGGTGATCCCGGCCAAAGGGTTCTTGATTTCATGGGCCAGCATGTCCGCCATGCCGATGGCCGAGCGTGCCGATTTCGTCAGCCCCTGCGTCCGGCCCAGCCGGTCGGCAAATTCACGCGGCGCGATCAGCAACAACACCGTCCCCGGCTGGCCCGCCAGCGGTGCGGCTTGAAGGTTGCACAGAACTGGCGCGCGGTCGCCAGTGCCCACTTCCACATCATTGATGAAGAGCGCCGAATGCCCGGCCCGCATCCGCGCGAAAGCCTCCTCCAGCGGCGCATCCACTGCCAGGCGGTCGAAAAGCGGCTGCCCGGTCAGCGACCGGGCGGAGGCATTGATGAACTCCTCCCCAGCCGGATTGACCCCTTCGGTCCGCCCGTCGGCACCAATCAGGAACGCGGGAACCGGCAGCGACTGCCAAAGCTTGTCGGGCGCGGGTGTGAGAGCGGCCCCCATCAGGCCGCCCGCCGCGCCGGGGCGGCGGCAAAAGCCGCCCTGATCAGCGCGAAGACCTGCGCTGGGTCGCTCGCAACCATCATTGCGGCGCGATGGGCAGGGTCGATCCCCGCCTTCTCGCCATACCAACCCAGATGTTTCCGCGCTATCCTGAGGCCGAGTGCTGCCCCGTAGAAGGACAAGATCGCCTCGTAGTGTTCCGACACCAGATCAGACAGCGCAGCACCTGTCGGCACCCGTGGCGCGGGGGCGCCGTAAAGCCGGTGGGCGATCTCCGCCAGGGCCCAGGGTGCGCCCTGCGCCCCCCGCCCGACCATCACCCCCGCCGCCCCCGACAGTTCAAGCGCGCGGCGCGCCCCCTCGGGCGAGGTCACATCACCATTGGCGATCACCGGAATATCAACCGCCGCCCGCACCGGCGCAATCGCCGCCCAGTCGGCGCTTCCCTTGTAGAACTGCTGGCGGGTGCGGCCATGGACCACCAGCATCCGCACGCCCGCCGCTTCCGCGCGCCGGGCCAGATCCGCTGCATTCAGGCAATCGCTGTCCCATCCCAGCCGGCATTTCAGCGTGACCGGCAGATCGACCGCTCCGACCACAGCGTCGATCAAGGTCAGCGCATGGTCAAGGTTGCGCATCAGCGCCGACCCTGACGCGCCGCCTGTCACCTGCTTGGCCGGGCAGCCCATGTTTATATCGATGACCCGCGCGCCCATGTCGGCCACGATCCGCGCGGCTTGCGCCATCGGCCCGGCCTCGCGCCCCGCAAGCTGAACCGAGGTCGCAATGCCACCGTCGCCCAGCCCCAGATCGGTGCGCGCCTTGGCCCGGACCGAAGGACGTTCCGTCACCATCTCGCCCGACGCGACCATCTCGCTGACCAGAAGACCCGCGCCGAAACGCGCCACCATCCGACGGAACGGCAGATCAGTGATCCCGGCCATCGGCGCCAACAGCACCGGCGGGTCGAGCCTCATATCCGCCAACTGAACGGGCAACTGCCTAATCCTTGTGCAACACCGCTTCGTCCTACGCGCACAACACAGCAATCACAACGCACATGCCGCGTAAGATACACCACTTTTGCCGTCTGCCCAATTATTAGGCACTTGGCGCCCCGCCCTGCGCGGACCATTGGCATTGTCACGCCCCCGCCGCATCGTTAGACCGGAACGGGAACGGCAAAGGAATTCTGGCCCGATGGCGGACAAGACCGCAATCATCATCGTTGCCGCCGGGCGCGGCACCCGCGCCGGGGGCGAGATGCCCAAACAATGGCGTCGCCTCGGGGGCGAGCCGGTTTTGGCGCGCACGCTGCGCGCCTTCGACGGGTTTGGGCGCATCCTGCTTGTGCTGCATCCCGACGACATGGCGCAGGGCCTGCCATTGACCGGGGGGCGCGTCACGCTGGTTGCGGGCGGGGCCACCCGCGATCAAAGCGTCAGGAACGCGCTCGATTGCCTTGAAGGCTCCGACGTCACGCGCGTCCTGATCCATGATGGCGCGCGGCCGTTCGTCAGCCAGGCGCTGATCAACCGGGTGCTGGACGGGCTTGACGCCCATGACGGCGCCGCCCCCGCCCTGCCGGTTACCGACGCCCTTTGGCGCGGCGCGGGCGGGCGCGTCGCCGGACTGCAGCCGCGCGACGGCCTCTGGCGTGCCCAGACCCCGCAGGGTTTTCGCTTCCCAGCCATCCTTGCAGCCCACCGCACCCATCAGGGCAATGCCGCCGATGATGTGGAGGTCGCCTGCGCCGCAGGTCTTGACGTGGCCATCGTCGGCGGCGAGGAGGAGAATATCAAACTCACCTACCCCGAGGATTTCGCCCGGGGCGAAAGGATACTCGGCCAGATGGATGTGCGCCTTGGCAACGGTTATGACGTTCACGCCTTTTGCGAGGGGGATCATGTGATCCTCTGCGGGGTGAAGATCCCGCATCACAAGGCGCTCTTGGGTCATTCAGATGCCGATGTCGCCATGCATGCCCTGACGGACGCGATCTATGGCGCACTGGCCGAAGGCGACATCGGCCGCCATTTCCCGCCCTCCGACCCGCAATGGAAGGGCGCGGCAAGCGAGATCTTCCTCGCCCACGCCGGACAGCTGGCCACCGCGCGCGGCTACCGCCTGTCGAACGCCGATGTGACCATTGTCTGCGAACGGCCGAAGATCGGCCCCCACGCCGGCGCAATGCAGGCCGAACTTGCGCGCATCCTGAACGTCGCCCCCGACCGGATCAGCGTGAAGGCCACCACCTCCGAACGGCTGGGCTTCACCGGGCGCGAGGAAGGGATCGCGGCGCTTGCCACCGCAACATTGGTGCTGGGATGAATGCCGCGCGCCTTCTGTCGATCTGGTTCGGCGCGGGGCTTTTGCGCCCTGCCCCCGGCACCTGGGGTTCGCTCGTCGCCATTCTCATGGCCTGGATCATCGACCGCTGGGCGGGTTTTCCTGCCCTTGCCTGCGCCACGCTCCTGGTGACAGCGGTCGGCTTTTGGGCCTGCGCCCGCGAACTTTCCCACCGTCCCGGCGCTGATCCGTCCGAAGTGGTCATCGACGAAGTCGCCGGCCAATGGCTCGCGTTCCTGTTCCCCGCCGCCGCCTTCTGGTGGCGCGGCTGGGACGGGTTCTTGCCCTGGCCCGCCCCCGTCGCCGCCTTCGTCTTCTTCCGGCTCTTCGACATCTGGAAACCCTGGCTGGTCGGCCGGGCTGACCGGCGCGGCGATGCGGCGGGCGTGATGCTCGACGACCTTTGGGCGGGGCTCTTCGCCGGGGTCGCGGCCATTATCGCGGCGGCGCTTTACCACATCCCGCTGGGCTGGAGTTAAGCGGTGTTTGCCGCCGCCCGGCCCCTTCTGGAAAAGGCCCGCGCCGCAGGTGCTACCATCGCCACTGCCGAAAGCTGCACAGGCGGAATGATCTCCGCCGCCATCACCGATGTAGCCGGATCGTCAGCGATCTTTGACCGGGGGTTCGTGACCTATTCGAACGCCGCCAAGGAAACGCTCCTCGGTGTCCGCGCCGAAACACTTTCCCGCTTTGGCGCGGTCAGCGAAGAGGTCGCGCGGGAAATGGCCGAGGGCGCACTCGCCCGCTCTGACGCAACCCTCGCCGTCGCGGTCACCGGCATCGCCGGGCCGGGCGGATCGGACCACAAACCCGAAGGCCGGGTGTGCTTCGGCCTTGCCAGCCGGGGCCAACCCACCCGCACCGAAACCATCGACTTCGGCGCGATCGGTCGGGCAAAGGTCCGCAGTGCCACCACTGAACATGCGCTGGCGCGTCTACTCAGCACATTCGACTGATCTGCCGACTGATCAGCATTTTCTGTCCTCAAAATATCCCCGCCGGAGGCCCCCGAGGACCGCGCGCGCCCCGCGCGGGCCGAGACATAGGCTTGGCGCCCGGCAAGGGCGCCTCCGCTCAATCCGACCGATCAGGCAGGGCAAGTCAGACGGGACGGCCGTAAAGCGCCTCCGCCCGCGCCTCAAAAGCGCGCACCACGCGCCGCATTGCCTCGTCGAACACAACGCCGATCACCGCCTGAAGGATGGCGTTCCTGAACTCGAAATCCACCGAAAAATCGCACTCACACCCACCACCTTCGCGCGAGGTGAACTGCCAATGCGAATGCAGATGCCGGAACGGGCCATCCAGATAGTCCGTCTCGATTCGGTGCTGCTCGGGGAAAAGGATCACGCGGCTGCCGAACTTTTCGCGAAAGACCTTGAAGGAGATCACCAGATCAGCCTCGATCACCTCGGCGCCATCGGGCCGCGTCTGGCGCGACCGGATGCGCGCGGCCGACGTCCAGGGCAGAAATTCGGGATAGCGCCCGACATCGGCCACCAGCGCATACATCTGCGCAGCAGTCCAGGGCAGCGCCCGTTTTTCGGCATGTGACGGCATGTCCGCCTCTCGATAGTCCTGTCCAATCCACGTGACAGTGCCCGCCCCTTTCCGCTAAGGAGAGGCAGAAATCAAGGGGGCCGCATGCCGCACAGACCCTATGTCATCGACGAAATGATCTCGGCCAAAGCCATCGCCGCACGGGTGGAAGCCTTGGCCAAGGAGATCACCCAGACCTTTGCCGGAACCGACAAGCTGATTGTTGTCGGGCTTTTGCGCGGCTCCTTCGTCTTCATCGCCGATCTCGTGCGCGAGATCGACCTGCCGCTCGAAGTCGATTTTCTCGAAGCCTCCTCCTACGGCAATGCGATGGAGAGCTCGCGCGAAGTGCGTATCCTCAAGGATCTTCGGGGCGAGATCGCGGGCCGCGACGTGCTGGTCGTGGAAGATATCGTCGACACAGGCTTCACGCTCTCCCATGTTGTGCGCCTTCTCAAAAGCCGCGAGCCGCGACGGCTGGAGGTCTGCGCGCTCCTCGACAAGCCTTCGCGGCGCGAGGTTGATATCAAGGCCACTTGGACGGGGTTCGAAATCCCCGACGAATTCGTCGTGGGGTACGGGATCGACTTCGCCCAGAGGAATCGCAACCTGCCCCATATCGGCAAGGTCCGCTTCACATGATTCTGCCACGGGCAGTGCTGGTCGGCGCCCTTTTGGCTGCCCCCGCCCTTGGGCAGGGACTGACCTGCCCCAAGGACCAAACGGCCAGTTGCATTGACCGCTCGACGGTCTGCCTGGATGCGATGCAGTGCAATTCCGAAGGATTCGCCTGCAAATCGCAGGTCAGCACCTGCGCGCGTGACCTTTCGATCCTGCAAGGCAAGTTCGACACTTTGGTCCGCGACTACAATGCCCTCAAACAGTTGTCCGATCAGACCCTGCGCGAAAATGACCTTCTGCGCCGACAGCTACAGGACGTCGAGCAGCGGGCGCGGGCGCTTGAGGACTGCATGCTGTTCGCCACCTCGGCTGAGGATGTGCAATCATGCCGCTGACCAGACTGGAAGGCCGCGCGTGCCATGAACGTTGAACGGATGCTTCTGCGGATGGCGCAATGGGCGCGCAATCCGCCGCCCCTGCGACAGGTGCTGATCTGGGCGGTCGTGATCGGCCTTTGCCTGACACTCGCCGGGGTGGAATGGCTCGGCCTTTGGCCCGAGGCGCTGCGGCTCGACAAATCGCGCGGCGGGTTCTGACCCTATCCGGCCAGACGTGCCCCTTCGGCGCGGATCGCGTCGGCAAGACGTTGCCGGGTGCGGGCAATGCGCGGCACCTCGGCCAGATCGGCATGGCTGGCCACCCATATGTCAACCGACAGATCTGGCATGGCCGATGGCACCCGCTCCAGCCGTGCGTCCGCGTCCCCCAAAATAGCAGGCAAGATCGCCAACCCGCAGCCATGGGCCGCCAACTCGCGCAGGGTCAGGAAACTGTCCGCGCCGCCCGCGCTCGTCTCTTGCTTCTGTTCAGACAGCCAGCGTCCGGGCACGGTCTGGGCCAGCCGTCCCGCCAGCGAAAGCCAGGCCAGGGCGCGCCGCGCGTGGCGTGCGCGGTAGGCCCTGAACCCCAGAACACCGGCCTTTTCGCCCACCAGTTCTTCGGGCAGGCGTACCGCCGGTCGCACGGTGATGTCCGCCTCGATTCTCCCCAGATCGAGAGGCGTATTAGAGCTGATCAGCGTCAACCGCAGGTCCGGCGCTTCCGCGCCGATCAGTGCCAGAATCGGCGGCAACAGCATCTGGCAAAAACTGTCGGTCGAGGTGATGCGCACTTCACCCGACAATGGCATGCGCGCGCCCGCCAGAACCCGCCCCACACCCAGAACCGCGCGTTCAACCTCTCGCGCGGCGGCAAGAAGGCCCGCCTGACCCTGCGCCAGAACATAACCTCGCGGGGTCTTGTCGAAGATCTGGCCGCACCGGTCCTCAAACCTTGCAATGCGGCGCAGGACGGTCGCATGGTTGACACCCAGCCTGCGTGCCGCCGCACTGACTGTGCCTTCCTCGCTCACCGCCAGAACGAAGCGCAGATCATCCCAATCTTCCTGAACCATGGGCAGGCTCCTCCGTTCAGACCGCCAAGCTATAGCGGATAGGCGTGCATCGAGCGATGATTTGTAAGCACCGGTTCCGGTCGTGCCAGGACCGGCGGCTTTGCGCCCATCACAATTTCGTGCCCGATCCAGGGATCAGGCTAAAGTCCGGACATTTTTTATAACAATTACAATTATATAACAGATGGAGCGCCAAGATCTGTGCATTTTTTCACATCCCCGCCGCAAAAATACTGCTGGTTGCATGATGCCGGCTCGATCAGCATGGGGACTAAGCAACAGGGAGTATTGAAATGAAAAAATGGATTGCCGGCCTGGCCTTAGCCACACTCGCCTTGGGTTTTGCGGCGCAGGCGGAGGATGAAGGACCCTTCGCCATGGAAATCGAGGCGCGTCAGGGTCTGATGGTCTATCGCGCCATCAATATCGGCACGCTGGCTGCGATGGCCAAGGGCGAAGCCGAATATGATGCGGCCAAGGCCAAAGTGGCGGCGGACGCGCTTTTGGCATCCGCCAATCTCGATGCCTCCATGCTGTGGCCCGCAGGATCCGACAACGCTGCCAATCCCAAATCCACCGCAGCCGCGGCGATCTGGGAGGAAGGTTCGAAGATCGGAGACGATTCGGCTGCCTTCAAGACCGCAGCCGAAGCGATGGCCGCTGCGGCGGGCACCGATCTGGCCAGCCTGCAAGGCGCCATGGGCGGGCTGGGCGGCGCTTGTGGCAGCTGCCACAAGGCCTATCGCATTCCGTCTAACTGAACGGCATATTTGTGATCGAAGGGGGCAGTTTTCTGCCCCTTTTCGCATGGGCAGGAGCAAGGCATGGCGGGGCGCGGTCTGAAAATTCTGGGCGCGCTCGCGCTCGGCGGTGTGGCGACCTTCTTCCTGCTGACCCAGCCACGAAAGCTGCCCGATGAAGCAGTTGCCGGTCTGACCGGCGATGCCGCGCGCGGGGAAACCATATTCTTCGCCGGGGGCTGCGCATCTTGCCATGCCGCAATCGACGCCAAGGGCGACGAGAAGCTCTTGCTGGGCGGCGGGCAGAGTTTCCCTTCGCCCTTCGGCACATTCATCGCTCCGAACATCTCGCCCGACCCCGAATTTGGCATTGGCGGGTGGAACGTTGCCGACCTCGCCAATGCAATGATGCGCGGCGTATCGCCCGACGGGGACCACTATTTCCCGGTCTTCCCCTATGCAAGCTACATCCATGCCGACCCGCAGGACATCGCCGACCTGCACGCCTTCCTAATGACCTTGCCGCCTGTCACGACGCCCAGCCAACCCCATCAGGTGGGTTTCCCCTTCAACATTCGCCGCACCCTGGGCGGCTGGAAAATGCTGTTCCTGACCGACGCTTGGGTGATTGATGGCGATCTAACAGACGTGCAAGAACGTGGCCGCTATCTGGTCGAAGGGTTGGGCCATTGCGCCGAATGCCATACGCCGCGCAATGCACTTGGAGGGCTCGACCGTGACCGGTGGCTGGCAGGCGGGCCAGTGCCGGGCGGCAAGGGCAATTTCCCCAATATCACGCCCGCAAAACTCAAATGGTCAGAAGCGGACGTGGTCGAATATCTGACGTCGGGCTTTACCCCGGAATTCGACAGCGCCGGGGGGCATATGGCGCTGGTGGTGGAAAATACCGCGCGGCTTGCGCCCGAAGACCGCGCGGCGATTGCGGCCTATCTGCAAATCGTCCCGCCTGTGGAGTAAGGGGCGGGCAGAGGTGGCGCCATGATTCTCATCGGTCAATATGATTCCCCTTTCGTCCGCCGCGTGGGCATTGCGCTGACGCTCTACAACTTGCCCTTCCGGCAAGAGCCCTGGTCGGTTTTCGGCGATGCCGACCGGATCAGGCCCTTCAACCCGCTGACCCGCGTACCGACGCTGGTGCTGCCAGACGGCGATAGCCTGATCGACAGCCATATGATCCTCGATCATCTCGACAGTCTCGTGCCTGCCGCGCTACGGCTGTTCCCGCAGACCGAGCCTGACCGCCGCCGCGCGCTGAAACGTGCAGCACTGGCCTGTGGCGTAGGAGACAAGGCTGTGAGCCTTTTTTACGAACTGCGGCTGCACGAGCAGACATCAGCAGTGTTCGTCGACCGTTGCCGACGCCAGATCAGCGAAGGTTTGCAGGTGCTGGAGGCGGCCCAGACCCACGGTCCGGATGGCCATGCCGAGATTGCCATCGCCTGTGTCTGGCGGTTCGCGACCGAAGCCCACCCCGGCCTGATCGCATCCGCCGACTTCCCACAGCTTTCGGCCCTCTCGACCCGGCTGGAAGCGACCGCCCCCTTCCGCACCATCTTTCAGCCTTTTGTCGCACCCGCCTGAAGTCGGCTTTTCTTTGGCCTGATCCCGTCTTAGAACGGGCGCATGGACATTCTCGACAAGATCAAGGCCTACAAGCTGGAAGAGGTCGCAACCGCCAAACGCGCCCGCCCGCTGGCCGATGTGGAAGCCGCTGCACGCGCGGCAAGCCTTGCAAATCCGGTGCGTGGTTTTTACCGCGCGCTCAAGGCAGCTGAGCAGACGGGTTACGGGCTGATTGCGGAAATCAAGAAAGCCTCCCCCTCCAAGGGGCTGATCCGGGCCGATTTTCACCCTCCGACCCTGGCCCGCGCCTATGAAGCCGGGGGGGCAACCTGCCTTTCGGTGCTGACCGACGCGCCGTCTTTCCAGGGCGCGCCGGACTATCTGACCGACGCGCGCGCCGCGGTCACTCTGCCCGCCCTGCGCAAGGATTTTCTCTACGACACCTATCAGGTGGCCGAAGCCCGCGCCTGGGGCGCGGACTGCATCTTGATCATCATGGCGTCCGTGTCTGACATGCTGGCGGCAGAGCTGGAAGATGCCGCGCGCCACTGGGGCATGGATGCGCTGATCGAGGTGCACGACGAGGGGGAGACCGAACGCGCGCTGCGCCTCGGCTCGCCGATGATCGGCGTGAACAACCGCAATCTGAAGACCTTCGAAGTGACGCTCGACACTACGCGCCGTCTGGCGCCGATGGTCCCGCAGGACCGGATGCTGGTCTGTGAAAGCGGGCTTTTCACGCCATCTGACCTTGCCAGCATGGCCGACTGTGGTGCGCGCAGCTTCCTGATCGGTGAAAGCCTGATGCGGCAGGCCGATGTCGCAGCCGCCACCCGCGCGCTTCTGTCCGATCCGGCGGGAGTTTGATATGGCGCTGACCCACTTCGACAGCGAAGGCCACGCCCATATGGTCGATGTCAGCGACAAGGATGTGACCGCCCGCGTGGCCATGGCCGAAGTGCAGGTGCGCATGCGGCCCGAGACACTGGCGCTGGTGACGGAAGGCCGCGCGAAAAAGGGCGATGTTCTGGGCGTCGCGCGTCTGGCCGGGATCATGGCCGCCAAACGCACGGCCGAGCTGATCCCGCTTTGCCATCCGCTGCCGATCACCAGGGTTACGCTTGATCTGGTCGCTGACCCAGCCCTGCCGGGGGTGCGGATCACCGCCACCGTCAAGACCACCGGCCAGACCGGGGTGGAGATGGAGGCGCTGACGGCGGCCTCCGTCGCGGCCCTCACGGTCTATGACATGCTGAAAGCGGCTGAGAAAAGCATGGTGATCGACGGCCTGCGCGTGATCCTGAAAGACGGCGGGAAATCAGGTCTCTACGAGGCGAAGTGATGATAACGGTGCAAGAGGCGCTCGACCTTAT
>Ga0073904_10002082_pt1 | contig 15137 bp, 14 predicted proteins | sample KloWWTrecipitate_FD_66668 | JGI IMG/M metagenome (GOLD analysis project Ga0073904, IMG submission 66668) | Active sludge microbial communities from Klosterneuburg, Austria, studying microevolution and ecology of nitrifiers - Klosterneuburg... | ecosystem: Engineered > WWTP > Aerobic digester >...
GCGATGTAGTCGCGGTCATACTCGGCGCGGTTGCGCTGCTCCCACGGCTCGCCAAGGTCATCGAGCGCGCCGACATCGGAGCCGGCGGAGAAGGCGCGGTCGCCGGCGCCGGAAACCACCAGCACCTTGATGTCGTCGCGGTAGTCGACCTCCTTGCAGATGCGGACGAACTCGCCGCCCATCGCCGCCGTTATGGCGTTGAGCTTCTTCGGGCGGTTCATCTGCAGATGCGCTACACCGTTCTCGATGGTGTAGAGGATATGCGGTTCTTCGGTCATTGCGCTGGTGTCCGGGTCAGGAAACGAGGGTCAGGGTGACGCGCCAGTCGCGGCGCTCGCCCGGTGAAAGAGGTGCGGCGCCTGCGGCGATGGCTTCGCCGAGCGTGCCGGCCGAGGCGTTGGTGGGTTCGAGCGCGACCTCGTGATGGCCGCCTGGTCCGGGCCATGCGCCATAGGTGATCCAGATGCCGAGGTGCTCGATCGTGTCGTCCCAATCGAGTTGAAGCCACTGGCCGGGCTGGCCGAGCCGCGCCCTGCCGCCACCGACGCCGGCAGCGTAGAATTTTCCGGCGAAGTTGGTGGTCTGGGGCTGCACGGTATCGAGCGGGAAAGCGATGCGGGTGTTCGGCCCGGGCCACGAGACTTCCGTCTCATCGAGGATCGTGCCGCCGAGCGAGAGGTGGGCGGAGGCTAGGCGTGTGACGCCGGGTATCTCGATGCGGTCGCCGTCTTCTATGGCGAAGAGGCTGTGGAGGGCCCAGAGGTATGGCAGGGGCTTGCGGCTGAGGTTGGTGACGCTGTAGCGCGCGATGAGCGTGTTGTCGTCGAGCTCCAGCGCGCGGGTGAAGCGGAAGATTTCGGCGGCGTAGGTGGTGGTGAGCGAGGTGGGCGTGCGAGCGTCAACCGTCCATGGACGGCCCCAGAGATCGCCGTGATCGCGGAGTTTTCGGCCCCAGGCGGTGGCGCTTGCGTCCCACGGGGAGACGGTGGGGAAACACTCGTCCCAGCCCACGCCCTCGTCGCCGAGATAGATCGCGTCCTCGCCGGTGCTAGGGCTCTCGCCGCCCTGCGAGATCCATTCGCGGCCGGTGGTCTTATCGAGCAGGCTCGTGACGCGGGCGCCATAGTGTGGGGCTATGCCGACGCGCAGGCGGTCGTTCTCGAGGGTGATGCTGCTCACATCAGCCTCCGGAAGCGGCGGCGCGCGCCTGGGCTCGTTCGGCCCGCGCCATGCGCCACTGGCCGATGGCCACGGCGACGATCAGTAGAAAACCCTTGGCGACGAGCTGGTAGAAGGTGGGGATACCGAGGAGGTTCATGCCGTTCGAGAGGGTGGCAAGGAGCACAACCGCGAGCATGGTCCCGACAATGGTGCCTTTGCCGCCGGCGAGGATGGCGCCGCCGAGGAACACTGCGGTGATGGCTTCGAGTTCAAGGCCCTGCGTGCCCGAGGCAGGCTGGCCGGAACTGGTGCGCGCCGTGACCAGCACACCGGCCAGTCCGGCGAGCGCCCCCGAGATGGTGAAGATGTAGAACCGCATCCGCGTCAGGTTGATGCCGGCAAGACGGGCGGCCGCAGGGTTGCCGCCCATCGAATAGATCGAGCGGCCGAACACGGTTGAACTCAGCACAAAGTGGCCGATCGAGGCGATGACGATGAGCAGGATCAGCGACACCGGAATGCCGGGAAAGCCACCGCCTTCAAGGACGCGGCCCGAGCCGATCCAGGCGAAGTTCTGATCCAGCACGCCGATGGGCCGCCCTTCGGGCGCGATGAGGAAAGCGAGGCCGCGATAGGCGGAAAGGGTTGCGAGAGTCGCCACCACCGCGTTGACGCGGAGGTAGGAGATGATCGCGGCGTTGACGACGCCCAGCAGGGCTCCGGCGAGCACGCCGAAGAACACGCCGCCGATGACCGTGCCCACATAGGTCACGAAGATCGCCGAGACGACGGAGGCGACGCCGGCCATGGAGCCGACCGAGATATCGAGCGCGCCCGAGACGATGACCATGGTCATGCCGACGCCGAGCAGCCCGACCACCGACAGGTTCATGCCGATGTTCATGATGTTGCGCGGGGCAAAGAAGAACGGCGTCTGGCTGGCGATGATCGCGACAAGGATCACCAGCGCGATGACCAGCGACAGGTTCTCGGCACCAATGAAGCGGGTGATTGCCGCGAACGGGTTTTCGCGGTGCGCCGGGGCGGGGGTCGTGTTCGGGGTGACGTCGGTCATTCGCACACTCTTCGACGTTCTCACGCGGCCCGCTGGCCGAGCGCGTGGTTGAGGATGGCCTCTTCGGAAGCGTCCCGCTTCTCGATGGGCGCGGAGATCGTGCCGCCATGCATCACGACGATGCGGTCGGCGAGCGAGAGCAGTTCGGGCATTTCCGAAGAGATGAGCATGATGGCGATGCCGGACTTCGCGAGGTTGTCGATCAGCCGGTAGATCTCGGCCTTGGCGCCCACATCGACGGCACGGGTCGGCTCGTCGAGGATCAGTACCTTGGGCTTGGCAGCGAGCCAGCGGGCGAGCACCACCTTCTGCTGGTTGCCGCCCGAGAGCTTGCCGACCTCCTGCTCGAGTGAGGGGGTCTTGATCTCGAGGCTGCGGATCAGCGGCTGGACCGTGTCGACCATCATCTTGTTGCGCAGCACGCCCCAGCGGGCGAGCGAGGAGAACACCGCCATCGAGGCATTCTCCATCACCGAGCGGACGAGGATCAGGCCCTCGCCCTTGCGGTCTTCCGGCGCAAAGCCGATCGATGAGCGGATCGCGTCCTGCGGCGAGCGGATGTTGACGAGCCGGCCGCCGACGCGGACCTCGCCGGAGCGGCGGTGGTACTCGCCGAAAATGACCTTGGCGAGTTCGGTGCGGCCGGCGCCGACGAGGCCGGCAAAGCCGAGGATTTCGCCGGCGCGGATGGTGAAGCTGATGTCGTGGTGCCAGCGGCTCGAGAGGTTCCGGACATCGAGAACGACCTCGTCGCGGGTCGTTTCCTCGCGCGCAAAGCCGTAGCTGAGGTCGCGGCCGACCATCATGCGCACCACCTCCTCGGGGGTGGTCGTGGCGGTCTCCTTGATGCCGATCAGCTTGCCGTCGCGGAGCACGACGATGCGGTCGGAGATGGCCATCACCTCCTGCAGGCGGTGCGTGACATAGATGATCCCGAGGCCGCGCTCGCGCAGCTTGCGGATCAGCGCAAAGAGGCGATGCGTTTCGTCGGCGGTGAGCGATGATGTTGGCTCGTCGAAGGCGAGGACTTTGACGCCCGGCTTCAGCGCCTTGGCGATCTCGACGATATGGCGCTGGGCGGGGGAGAGGCTGCTGCCCATCGCGTTGAGGTCGAGCATGCCGTCGAAGCCGCATTCGAGGAGCAACTGGTGCGCATCGGCGCGGAGCTTTCGGAAATCGACGACGCCGCTCTTTTGCGGCAGTTCGCCGACGAAGATGTTCTCGGCTGCGGTGATGTGCGGGACGATCTCGGGCTCCTGGCGCACCAGGCGGAAGCCGGCGCGGCGCGCTTCGAGCGGGGAGGAATGGCTGACCTCGGCGCCATCGAGCAGGACTTTGCCCTCATCGAGCTGGTAGTCGCCGGAGAGGATTTTCAGGAGCGTCGACTTGCCTGCGCCATTCTCGCCAACAAACGCGACGACCTCGCCGCGGCGAACGTCGAAGCTGAGATTGGTGAGCGCGCGGACGTTGGGGAACGCCTTGCCGACGCCGCGGATTTCGAGAACGGGGGTGTCGCTCATCTGTGTGCCCGGAAGGTGGTGGGGCGAGAGCCGGAATGGCCTCGCCCCGCCGGAAGCATCAGGTGCAGGGCATCGTGTCCTTGTAGTTCGTCGGATTGACGATGGTGGTGTTGGCCACCGTGTTGGGCGGCAGCGGCGTGCCCTTGTCGATCGCCGCGATCAGCGCGTTGGCGGCGGCGGTGCCGACATCGATGCCCGAGATGTAGAGTGCGGCCTTGAAGCCGGACGCCTGGCCTGCGGCCCACGGGCGGCAGGCTTCATAGGCGCCGAGGCCCACTGCGATGATGTTGTCGGGCGAGAAGCCGGCATTGGTCAGCGCGTTGAGCGTGCCCAGCACGCCTTCGTCATTGCAGCCGAAGACCACCCAGTGCTCGACATCGGGGTGCGCGGTGATCACCGGACCGGCGGCATCGAGGGCGGAGTTGGTGGTGCCGTCATAGGCGACGGGGAAGATCTTTGCGGCATCGGCACCGGCCTTGGTGACTTCGTCGCGGGAGGCGGTGGTGCGGTCGTTGCAGACCGACAGCGTCTGCACTTCGACCGACAGGATGCCGTAGTTGCCCGAGAGCCAGTTCGAGGCCTTGAGGAGGTCCGCAGCCGCGACCCCGACCTTGGTGCCCATGTCCTTGCCGTCGAAGCCGACATAGGGGACAGCGGCGCCCGCACCATCCTTCAGCGAGTCATCGGTGGCAACGAGCGGAATCTTGGCATCGGCGGCGGCCTTGGTGACAGCCGGCCCGATGGCCTGGTCCGGCGCGGTGATGGCGATGCCCTTCGCGCCCGATGCGATTGCATCGGTGATGGCGTTGATGGCGAGGTTGGCGTCGAGCTCGACGTTGATGGTCTTGGCTTTGTAGCCGGCCGCTTCGGCAGCCTTGGTGAAGCCGGCGGCCTCGTCGATGAAGTACTGCTGGGTGCCGGACTTGTAGATGCCGACGATCAGCTTGTCCTGGGCGATGGCGGTGCCGCTTAGCGCGAGGCCGAACAGCCCGGCCGCAAGCAGGGCGCGCGAAAGCGCACGAGACGTTCTGGTCATGTGGTCCTCCCTGACCGATGGAATTTCTTCGACGTGCCAGCCCTTCGTGGGGCGAGGTCTCCGTTGACGGAAATCAGGATTATCTGTTTATCATACAAAGTCAACGCACCGAAGAATGTGCCGACGGGAGGACGAATGGAGCGGTTGCGCGGCAGGGTGGCGATCGTCACCGGGGCGGGTCAGGGGATTGGCGAAGCGATCGCGCGGCGCTTTGCGGCCGAAGGCGCGCGGGTGGTCGTGGCCGATATCAACGCCGGGACCGGTGAACGCACCGCCGCGACGCTCCGGGAGAGCGGCCCGGAGGCGGTGTTTCTCCCGTGTGACGTGGCCGATGCGGCTAGCGTTGCGGCGATGGTCGCAGAGACTGTCGCCCGGTTCGGGGCGGTCGATGTGCTCATCAACAATGCCGGGATCGCGGTGTTCGGCGATCCGCTCGAGATCACCGACGCCGACTGGGCGCGGTGCATGTCGGTGGACCTCGATGGCGTGTGGCATTGCTGCCGGGCCGTGCTGCCGCACATGCTGGAGCGGGGCCGCGGTGCGATCGTCAACATCGCGTCGAACCATTCGTTCCAGATCATCCGCAACACCTTTCCCTATCCGGTGGCCAAGCACGGGCTGCTCGGGCTGACGCGTTCGCTGGCGCTCGAATATGCGGGGCGCGGGATCATCGTGAACGCGATTTCGCCGGGCTATATCGATACCCCGCTCAACCAGAAGATGTTCGCCGAAGATCCCGATCCGGATGCCCGGAAAAAGGTCGAGGCGAAGCAGCCGCTCGGCCGTCTCGGGCGGCCTGATGAGATCGCCGCGGTTGCGGCGCTGCTGGCGTCCGACGAGGCGCGGTTCATCGTCGGCGCGAACATCGTGGTCGATGGCGGCGTCACCATCCGCATGTACGAGTAGGAGGAAGGCCCATGGCCGTATCGGTGAAGACCGCCGTCGCCTGTCACAACGTGCTCGGAGAGGGCGCCTACTGGGACGCGGCGTCGCAAAAGCTGTGGTGGGTGGATGTGCCGCTGCCATCGAAGCTGCAGAGCCTCGATCCGGCGTCGGGGAAGGTCGAGAGCTTCGCCATGCCGCAGATGGTGACGAGCGTACGGGCGCTGCGCGACGGCAGCGGCCTCATCGTTGCCTGTCACAGCGGCGTGGCGCGCTTCGACTTCGCCTCCAGAACGCTGACGCATCTTCTCAACCCCGATCCGGCAAAACCCTACAACCGCTCCAATGATGGCGGCACCGATGCCAGAGGCAGGTTCTGGTTCGGTACGATGCAGAATAACCTGCAGCCCAATGGGGCGGGGATAGATCTGGTCGAGGGGGCAGGGACGCTCTACCGGCTCGATCCGGATATGACGCTGAGTGCGCATGAGAGCGGGATCTGGATTTCGAACACCGTGTGCTGGAGTCAGGATGGCCGCACGATGTATTTTTGCGATACCGCGTCGGGCGTGATCTCGGCCTATGATTTCGATCTTGATGACGGGGTGATTTCCAACAAGCGGCCGTTTGCAGAGTTCGATCGGGGTGTGCCCGATGGTTCGACGGTGGATGCCGACGGGTGCCTGTGGAATGCCCGCTGGGACGGCGGCTGCGTCGTGCGGTTCACGCCGAAGGGCGAGGTCGACATGGTGCTCGACGTGCCGGTGGCGAAGCCGACGAGCTGCAGTTTTGGCGGGCCGGATCTTTCCGATCTCTACATCACCTCGGCGAGCTATGGGGCGACGGAGGCAGAACTGAGGGCCGCCCCCGATTCCGGGAATCTCTTCGTCTGCCGGCCGGGCCCGAAGGGTTTTGCCGCGGCATCGTTCGGCTGAGGCATCGCTACTGGTCCAACCGGTGCCGCGCCGCGAGTGCGGTGAGCACCGGGCCCTGGCCCCACGGCACGATGTAGCCGCGCGGCACGTGCCAGTAGTGGCCCTGCACCAGCGCCGCATAGACGGCCGCTGACACGCCCTGCAGGTTCCCCTGCGCGTCGAGGTTGCGGTACATCGCGTCATAGGCGCGGTCGGCCGCTTCGCGGAAGCGGTCGGCGGGCAGGATGCCGAGGCGGATGCCGCGATAGAAGGCCGTTGCCATGAAGGCGGCGGTCGATGACTCGGGGCCGGACTCGGGCTCATGCACCATGGCCCACCAGTTGCCGTCCTCGAGCTGCCAGCCGCGCATGGCTTCGGCGAGCCCCTGGGTCTTCTGCACCACGGCATCATGGCCGCGGCTGGACTTGTCGGCGTGCTCGACCACGTCGATGAGGCCGAGCAGGCCCCAGCCCTGTCCGCGGCCCCAGCCGCGGATGTACGATTTGCCCGTCTTTTCGAGCCAGTAGTGGTTGTAGGTGCCGAGCTCCGGGTCGAACAGCAGCTGGCAGTAGCCGAGGATCTCGTCGACGGCGCGTTGTGACCATTCCTCCCCGCCGTCGATGGCCGCGAGGTGGGCGTAGAAGGGCGGGTCGAAGTGCATGCAGTCGAGCCAGATGCCGGCGCCCGGGTCTTTCATGAGTTCCTGCTGCGCGGCGTCGAGCGGCACGCCGCCATAGGGCTGGCGCAGGGCGCGCAGCGTGTCCTCGAAGGTGATGCTGACGCCATGCACCCGGCGGCGGGCGTAGAGGTGCTCGGCCAGCTTCTTCACCGCAGCGAACAGCACCTGGTCGTCTGTGCGCTTGACGATTTCGCACATGGCGTGGCCGGGGGCGGTGTTGTCGTCGAGCTGGTAGGGTTCCATGCGGGTCGCCCAGGCACGGAAGAAGCCTTGGGAGAAATCCTGCCAGGTGGAGAGGCCGAGCAGGTCGCCGGCGGCGATCAGGCCCTCGAAACCCACCGAGTCGCCGTAGAACCAGCCCTTGAATTCGTGCTGCTGCAGGCGTTCCGCCACCCGCTTGAATAGCTGGCGCTGCGCGCCCGTAAGCTCAGTCATGTCGTCCCTCTGCCGGGGCCCGCTAGTCGTTGAGCGCGAAACCCTCGTTGGCATCAATGATGGCGCGTTCGATCAAGAGCCGCATCGCGATCTGGGCCTGCTCCGCATTGCCGGCGGCGAATGCGTCGTAGACGTCCTGATGCAGCTGGTTGGTTTCCTCCATGCCAACGAGCCGGTTCGTTGATCCGCGCGCCTGCATCTGCAGGTCGATCGACAGCGACAGGGCCGCTTCGATGACCGAGAAGAGCTGTTCGAGGATTTCAGACCCGACCGCGGCGAGGAACGCGCGGTGAAATTCGAGATCGTGGGCGATGAAATGGTCGCGTTGTTCCTGCGGCGTGGAGGATTCGGTGAGCACCGCGAGCGTGCCCTGCCAGGCGGCATGGATGCGCGCCTTGGCTTCGGGCGTGCCGTTCGCCGTGGCGATCCAGACAACGCCGGGCTCAAGCGCCAGGCGCACCTGCAGCAGGTCGCGCAGCAGCGTCTTGCGGTCGGCCGCCTCGATGCGCCACTGGATGAGATCGGGGTCGAGCAGGCGCCAGTTGGCGCGCGGCATGACCGTTGTTCCCTCCATCTGGCGGCTGCGCACCAGGCCCTTGGCGTTGAGGATGCGCATTGCCTCGCGGACGACGGACCTGCCGACCTGCAGCTCTTCGACGAGTTCGGCCTCGGTCGGCAGCGTGTCGCCCGAGGCAAACTCGCCGCCGACGATCCGCCTGCCGAGATCGGCGACGACGTCGCCCAGCAAGCCGCGTACCTGCATGAGTCCGGCCAGACCGGCTTTTTTGGCCAGTCCCGCCCGCTTCTTCAACACCATGACGCCCCTGTTCCCCTCACGTGGCCGGCGCCCCCCGCCAGCCACTCCGCCTTTTACCTCCCTTTGCCACAATGACGAGTGGTCATCAGAATGTATGTTTATCAGACAAAGTTTCGCAGGGCGCAAGAGGAGGGTGTCCGGTGATGGGGTTGAAGAGAGAGGAAGCGGGCGCGGAGAGGGTGGTGCTTACGCGGCCGCACGCCACAGTCAGCCCCGGCCGTTCGGCGGCGAGGACGGCTGTGAGATTAGCAGGCGGCGAAGATGCGGGGATAAATGGGGGCGTGACGCTGCCGGCAATTGCGGCTGGCCCATGCGGGCATCTGCGTCAGGCACTACGGAGCGATGGTGGAGCTGAGGGGAATCGAACCCCTGACCTCATCATTGCGAACGATGCGCTCTCCCAACTGAGCTACAGCCCCGCTCCGAATGCCGGGCCTTTTAGCCAATAAGAACGCGTTGGCCTAGCCCCTTTTTTCGGTTGTCTTTTCGCGGGGGGAGCCGCGGACGAGGCCGAGCTCGATCAGGCTGCGGGCGGTGGCGGCTGCGGCGGCTTCGGCGGAAATGAAGGCGCGGCCGAGGAGGGCGGTTCCGGCGCTGGTGTCAAAGTGGCGGGGATGGCCGAGATTGGCGACGGCGGCGCGGGCGTCGCGGTCGAACAGGGCGTAGAGGCGGACGAGGGCGTCGGGGGCCTCGCGGCGGGGCAGGCGGGCGGCGAACCGGGGTTCGCTTTTCGCCAGGTGCCGGGCGAGATCGATGAACTGGATGGGAGGCGCGGCGGCGATATGGCGGCGGCCGGCGGCACGCGGGCTGGTCATGGCGTTGACGTGGAGCGCCGCAACATCGCGGACATCGACGAGTTCGAGTTGCATGCGCGGCACGAAGGGCACCCCGGAGAGCAGGCGCTTGATGAGGAGGGCCGAGACGCCGTGATCGGCACCGAGCAGCGGGCCGAGGACGACGACGGGGTTGATGACCGCCAGATCCCCGGTGCGGCCGGCGGCTTCGGCCAGCGACCAGGCCTCAAGCTCGGCGCGGGTCTTGCTCTCGGTGTAGGCGCTGATGCCTTCGGCATCGAGGTTCGACCAGTCGGCCTCGCTGAACGCCGTCTTTTCCGGCGGGTGCCCGTAGGAAATGGCGGCGGCGGACGAGGTGACGACGATGCGCTCGACATCGGCGCTGAGCGCGGCGGCGAGGCAGCGGCGAGTGCCCTCGACGGCGGGCCGGATCAACTCGTCGCGGTCCACGGGCATGCGGACGGTGAGCGGGGAGGCGATGTGCTGGACGTAGCGCACGCCGCGCATCGCTTCACGCCAGCCGGCGTCCTCCATGAGATCGAGCGGCACGAATTCGAGGCGGGAGAGATCGGCGCCGGCGCGCTCCAGCATTTGCGCGACTTCGCCGGCGCGGCTCATGTCCCGCAGGCTGCCGCGGACGTGGTAGCCGGCATAGAGCAGCGCCAGCGCGACGTGGCTGCCGATGAAGCCGGAAATTCCGGTGAGGAGGACGCGGCCGGTGGGCATGTCGATCAGGCAAGCCCCTGCGAAATGGCGCTGCGAGCGGTGGCGACGAACATTTCCTCGCCGGAAATGAACGGCCGGCCGAGCAGCGCCTTGGCGTCGACCGCGTCGGTGGTCTTGTGGGTGCCGAGCTCGCCGATATTGCCGCGCATGTCGGCATCGAATTTTGCGAACAGGCGCGCCACCCAGTCGGGCACCTCGACCTTCGGGATCTTTCGCGCCCGCTCGGGGAAGGCATCGCGCAGGATGTCGGCCATCTGCGCGAGCGTGTAGGTGCCGTTGCCCATCGGGTAGCGGTGGCCGCCCGCGGCGGGCGTCTCCATCGCCTTGACGTGCAGCGCTGCGACATCGCGGACGTCGATCGAGACCATCGCCACGCGGGCGGTGGCGGGCAGGCTCCCGTTGATCAGGCGGATGACCACCTGCGCCGAGGTGCCGGGGTCGTTGTCGAGCAGCGGGCCGTAGACGTTGCCGGGGTTGATGGTGACGAGGTCGTTGCGGCGGCCGAAGCGCTCGACGATGTCCCAGGCAGCGCGCTCGGCGCGATATTTCGATTCGACGTAGGCGTTGACCGTGGGGCTGTCGACATTGGTCCAGTCGTCAGCGGTGAAGGGGGCGGTGCGGGACGGATCGTGCCCGTACATGATCGCCGCCATCGAGGAGGTGAGGACGACGCGCTCGACATTGGCGCGGAAGGCCGCGGTGAGCGCGTGGCTGGTGCCTTCGACGGCGGGGCGGATCAGCGCGTTGCGATCGCGCGGGATGTTGATGAGGAAGGGCGAGGCGACGTGCTGGAGGTAGCGCACGCCCTCCATCGCTTCGGTCCAGCCGGTGTCCTTGAGGAGGTCGAGCGAGACGAATTCGAGCCGCGCGATATTGGCGCCGGCATTGCGCAGCGTCTTGCGCACCTTGTCGGCCTTGTCGGGCGAACGGACAGAGCCGCGTACGACATAGCCGGCCTCGAGCAGTTGCAGGGCGACGTGCCCGCCGATGAAGCCGGATATGCCGGTGACAAGAACGCGATCGGGCATGGGTGGTCTCCGGTTCGGTTGGTGGAACCTATGGGGCGGCGGCGCCGGAAGTTCCAGCCCCCACAACGCGCGGGGGGCGGACAGGTTGAGGCGCCGGGCGGCCTTTCGGCTTCCGGGTCGTGGTGCCATTCCTCTCGTTTGCCCATGAGTTGGGCGGCCCCGGGACGCATCGTGCCCCTGAGTGAGAGTGTATGAGGCGCGATGCGCCCCGGGGGTGCCCGGCTTTCTTACGAAGGGTAGTCGAAACCGGGGGCCCATACCCCTGCCTCGTCCGCAACGCACAGGGCCTGGTGCGACCACCTACCCCTCCGGACTGCCCCACCGCCGCATTCGTCGTACGTTCCGCCCGCGCGGTGGAGTGGGGGGATTATGCGGGTGGGGTTTGGGGCGGGGGATAAGTTCTTTCAGCACCCACCGGTATGGCGGCGGTGGGAGGCGGGTTTCGAGCGCCCGTTCTTCGTGGTTCGATGGCGTGGGTGCCCCACGAACCCTCGGCCGTCATGGCCGGGCGTGACCCGGCCATCCATTCGATGTTCCGGCGCGTCGGAGGGATCGAGTGGGCCCCCGGGTCGAGCCCGGGGGTGACGCGGTGGGGAGGAGAGACTTGGGGCGACTGGGGGAGCGTGGTGGGGGGATGGACCGGATGGGGCCGCGCGAGGGGCACGGTTCGAGCAGTGGATTCCGGCGTTCGCCGGTATGACACCGGTGGGGAGGCCAGTATTGGTGACCGCCTCGCCCCCACCCGAGCTCTGCTACGGACCTTCGGTCCTAAGCGCCGCTACCCTCCCCGCAAAGGGGGAGGGTGAAGAGGGGCGTCAGTTCACGGTGGCCCAGGTGCCGGTGCGTTCGCTTTCGAAGATGGCGTCGAGGATGCGCATTTGCTGGATGGCGTCTTCGATGCCGTAGGGGAGCGGTTGCTCGCCGAGGACGGCGAGGGCGAAGGCTTCGGCTTCTTCGGTGTACTGGTCGACCGGGCGGATGATTTCACGGCGGGCGAGGGTGCCGCCGAGGGCGGCGCCGTGGTCGATGTCGATGGCGGTCGCGGTGTCGGGCGGGGCGTTGAAGGGGATCTTGATTTCGACGCGGCCCTTGGTGCCGATCACTTCGACCGACTGGTGCGGGACGAGCTGGGTGGAGCAGATGAAGCTCAGCTGCCGGCCGTTGCCGAAGTCGGCGATAATGCTCGCCTGGCGGTCGGTCTTGAAGGTGGGGTCGCGATCGACGAGGGCGACGACGCGTTTGGGTTCCGCCTCGAACAGGAAGCGCGAGCCGACGACCGGGTAGCAGCCGATATCCATGATGCCGCCGCCGCCGATATCGGCCATGTTGCGCACGTTCGCGGGGTCCATGTTGTAGTAGCTGAACACGGCGCGGATGGCGCGGACCTCGCCCAGCTCGCCCGACCGGACGATGTCGCGGGCGCGCTGCCATTGCGGGTGGAAGCGCACCATGAAGGCTTCCATGACGATGCGGTCCTTGGGGACTTCGCGCAGCAGTTCGGCTTCTTTGGCATCCATCGCCACCGGCTTTTCGCACAGCACGTGCTTGCCGGCCTTCGCGGCGGCGACGGTGAGGGGGACGTGGAGGTGATTGGGCAGCGGGTTGTAGATCGCGTCGATGTTCGGATCGGCGAAGAGTTCTTCGTAGGTGCCGTAGGCGCGGGCGTTGGGGAGGCCGAGCCTGTCGAGCGCGGCGCGGGCGCGGGCGGTGTCGCGGGAGGCGAGCGCCACGACCTCGGAATGCGGGGATTTGAGGATGCCGGGGATGACCTTGTTCACCCCGATCTTCGCGGTCGAGATGATCCCCCACCGCACCTTCTTGCCGTCTGCCATGCTGCGCTCCCCTGTTTGTGGGGATTGGTAGCGCAGGGGCGCGGGGGATGCCAGCGGGGGCGGGGCCGGGTGGGGTGGTGCCACGCCTTCGTGGTTCGACAAGCTCACCATGAAGGCTGCCGGGGCTCCTCACCACATTGCAAATGACCCGGCGGTCATTTATAAATGACTCGTCAGTCAGTTGTGGGTGCCATGAGCGACACGGAGCAGCGCGGGCCAAAATTTCGGCGGCGGGCGGAGGCCCGGCCGGATGAGGTGCTGGATGCGGCGCTCGATCTCTTCATGGAGAAGGGGTTTGCGGCGACGCGGGTCGAGGACATTGCGAAGCGCGCCGGGCTGAGCAAGGGCGCGGTCTACCTCTACTTTCCCAGCAAGGAGAAAATCCTCGAGGGGCTGGTGCACCGGGCGCTGGTGCCGGTGGCGGAGAGTGCGCTGGCCTATGCGACCGGCTATGACGGCGATCCGCGGCTGGTCATCACCATGATGATGAAGCTGATCGCGACCCGCCTCAGCGACCCCAAGGTGAACGCCATCCCGGCGCTGATCGTGCGCGAGGTGCGCACGTTTCCGGAGCTGGCGGAGATGTACCGGCGCGAGGTGCTCGACCGCGTTCTGCCGGTTGCCGAGGGACTGATCCGGAGGGGCGTCGAGCAGGGATATTTTCGGCCGGTCGATCCGGAACTGACCATCCGCTCGATCGTCGGGCCGATCCTGCTCCACATCGCGATGATGGAAATCTTCGGCATCACGACGAAGGACGGCTTCGCCATCGAGGCGCTGATCGACAACCACCTGAGTATTCTTTTCGACGGCCTCAGCGCGCCGGGCGGCAAGCGCTGGAACGCCCCGTCGCACCACGCTGCGGGGGAGTGAGGATGTCATGAGCACGTTTCTTGCCTGGCTCACCGGCCTTGTCGGCCTCGTCATTCCCGGGTTCGGCGGCACCGCTGTGCCGAGCTGGAACGGCTATGTCGAGGCCAGCTACACCTATGTGGCGGCGGCGTCGCCCGGGACCATCGCTTCGCTCAAGGTGACGGAGGGCGACGAGGTTGCGGCGGGGACGGTGCTGTTCACGCTCAGCGACGGGCAGTACCGCGCAGCGGCGGCGGCGGCGGAGGCGCGGGTGAGCGCGGCCGAGGCGGCGCTCGACAATCTCAGGACCGGCGGGCGCGAGGATGAGATCGATGTGATCCGCGCGACGCTGTCGAAGGCGCAGGCGGACCTGAGCCTCGCGCGGGAAACGTCGGCGCGGACGGGCAAGCTGTTCGCCGAGGGGCTGGCGGCGCAGTCGAAGTACGATCAGGACCGGGCGACGCTGGCGAGCGCCGAGGCGAATGTCCGGCAGTTGCAGGCGCAACTGCGGGTCGCGGAACTGCCGGCGCGTGACGCGCAGGTGCTGCAGGCCGAGGCCAATCTCACCGCGGCGAAGGCCGATGCGGACCGGGCGCGCGCCGACCTCGATGATCGCACGGTGACGGCGCCGGTGGCGGGGCGGGTCGAGCGGCTGTTCTTTGCGGCGGGCGAGATGGCGGGGGCAGGGACGCCCGTGGTGTCGCTGCTGCCGGCCGATGCGCTGAAGGTGCGGTTCTATGTGCCCGAGGCCGAGCGGCCGTCGCTGGCGCTCGGCGATACGGTGGCGGTGAGCTGCGATGGGTGCCCCGAGGGGCTGACGGCGCGGCTCAGCTACTTTGCCTCCGATCCGCAGTTCACGCCGCCGGTGATCTATTCGCGCGAGGAGCGGCAGCGGCTGACCTTCGTAGTGGAAGGCGTGCTCGACAAGGGATCGGAACTGTTGCCGGGCCAGCCGGTGAGCATCGAGAGGCGGCAGTGAACGTCCCCGGGGAAGAGGAGGCGCCGGTTATTGACGTTCGCCACCTCACCAAGCGGTTTGGCGACAAGACGGTGGTGGATGATTTTGAGATTCGCGTCCCAAAGGGCACGATCTACGGGTTTTTGGGGCCCAACGGGTCGGGCAAGACGACGACCATCCGCATGCTGTGCGGCCTGCTGACGCCGGACGAGGGGGAGGGGACCTGCCTCGGCTACGATGTGCGGCGCGAGGCGCAGCAGATCAAGGAACACGTCGGCTACATGACGCAGAAGTTCTCGTACTACGAGGACCTGTCGATCCGCGAAAATCTCGATTTCGTGGCGCGCATGTACCGGCTCGACCGGCGCAAGGAGCGGGTCGACGAGGCGCTGGAAGGGCTGGGGCTGAGGGACCGCGAAAAGCAGCTC
>Ga0073904_10002085_pt1 | contig 15130 bp, 11 predicted proteins | sample KloWWTrecipitate_FD_66668 | JGI IMG/M metagenome (GOLD analysis project Ga0073904, IMG submission 66668) | Active sludge microbial communities from Klosterneuburg, Austria, studying microevolution and ecology of nitrifiers - Klosterneuburg... | ecosystem: Engineered > WWTP > Aerobic digester >...
GCGCCGACGTCGAGCGCGCCGCGGAAGATGAAGGGGAAGCAGAGGACGTTGTTGACCTGGTTGGAATAGTCCGACCGTCCGGTGCAGACCATCGCGTCAGGTCGCAACTCCTTGGCCACCTCCGGCATGATTTCCGGCGTGGGATTGGCGAGCGCGAGGATGAGCGGGTTCTTCGCCATCTTCTTCAGCATCTCGGGCTTCAGCGCGCCGGCGGCCGAGAGTCCGAGGAACACGTCGGCGCCGTCGAACACCTCGGCCAGCGTCGTCGCTTCGCTGTCGTGACGGCAGAACACGCCGCGCCACTTGTCGTTGACGTCATTGCGCCGGTAGGTAAGCAGCCCGTCCTTGTCGGCCACCCAGATGTTCTCAAGTCTTGCGCCCAGCGCCACGAGGACATTGAGGCAGGCAATCGCCGCCGCCCCCGCTCCGGACGTGCAGATCTTCACGTCCTCGATCTTCTTGCCCGAAATTTCGAGCCCGTTCAGCACCGCCGCGCCGACGATGATCGCCGTACCGTGCTGGTCGTCGTGGAAGACCGGGATGCGCATGCGGGCGCGCAGTTCTTCCTCGATCTCAAAACACTCGGGGGCCTTGATGTCCTCAAGGTTGATGCCGCCGAACGTCGGCTCCAGTGGCCGCACCACCTCGATGAATTTCTTCGGGTCCGTCTCGTCGATCTCGATGTCAAAGACATCGATCCCGGCGAATTTCTTGAACAGGACCGCTTTGCCTTCCATCACCGGCTTGGACGCCAGCGCGCCGATATTGCCCAGCCCCAGCACCGCCGTGCCGTTGGAAATCACGGCAACGAGGTTGCCCCGCGAGGTGTACCGGGTGACGGTATCGGGGTCCGCAGCGATCTCTTCGCACGGGGCCGCGACACCGGGAGAATAGGCGAGCGCCAGGTCGCGCTGGTTGCCCAGTGGCTTGGTGGGCTGGATTTCCAGCTTCCCGGGCTTGGGGAACTCATGGAAATGCAGGGCCGCTTCGCGCAGGGCCTTCTTCTGCTCGCTCATGTCCGACATGCGGCTCCCCTCGATCAGTCTGGCACGTCACTGCCACCAAAACCGATCCAAGGAAAGAGCAGCCGGGACAATGTCCCGGCTGGCGGAAATCGGGCCCGCTCAGTCCGCCTTGACGTTCAGCCGGATGCCCAGTTCGCGCATCTGCTTGGCCGAGGCCGGGGACGGCGCGCCCATCAGCAGGTCTTCGGCCTGCTGGTTCATCGGGAACAGCGTGATTTCGCGCAGGTTCTGCACGCCGCACAGCAGCATCACGATGCGATCGACACCGGCCGCCATGCCGCCGTGGGGCGGTGCGCCGTACTGGAACGCCCGGTAGAGGCCGCCGAACTGCTCTTCGACATCGGCGCGGCTGAGGCCGGTCTTCTCGAAGGCGGCGACCATGGTCTCCGGCTCCTGGTTGCGGATCGAGCCCGAGGCCAGTTCATAGCCGTTGCAGACGCAGTCGTACTGGTATGCCTTGAGCGACAGCGGGTCCACGTCGCTGCGCAGCGCCTCGATGCCACCCTGCGGCATCGAGAACGGGTTGTGCGCGAAGTCGATCTTCTTCTCGTCCTCGTTGTACTCGTAGAACGGAAAATCGACGATCCAGCAGAACTCGAACTTATCCTTGTCGACAATGCCGAGGTCGTTGCCGACCTTGTTCCGGGCTTCACCGGCGAACTTGTACATTTTCTCAGGCCGGCCGAGGACGAAGAACACGGCATCGCCGTCGCCCAGCCCGAGCTGGTCGCGCAGCGCCGCGGTGCGCTCCTCGCCGATGTTCTTGGCCACCGGGCCCGAACCCGCGCCGTCCTTGAAGAAGATATAAGCCATGCCGGGCTGGCCTTCGCCCTGCGCCCAGCCGTTCATGCGGTCGCAGAAGGCGCGGCCGATCGGGTCCATGGTGCCCTGGCGCTTGGCCGGGACTGCCCAGACCTCGACCTTGTCGTCCGTCGCGATCTGGTTGGCGAAGACGCCGAAGCCCGAGCCACGGAAGTGGTCGGTGACGTTCTGCATGACGATCGGGTTGCGCAGGTCCGGCTTGTCCGAGCCATACTTGCGGATGGCCTCCTGGTACGGAATGCGCGGGAACTTCTGCGTCACCGGCTTGCCGTCACCGAACTTCTCGAAAATGCCGCGCAGCACCGGCTCCATCGTGTCCCAGATCTCTTCCTGGGTGACGAAGCTCATTTCGAGATCGAGCTGGTAGAACTCGCCCGGCAGGCGGTCGGCGCGCGGGTCTTCGTCTCGGAAGCACGGCGCGATCTGGAAGTAGCGGTCAAACCCCGCCACCATCAGCAACTGCTTGTACTGCTGCGGCGCCTGCGGCAGCGCGAAGAACTTGCCCTGATGAATGCGGCTCGGCACGAGGAAATCGCGCGCGCCTTCCGGCGACGAGGCCGTCAGGATCGGCGTCGAATATTCGGCAAAGCCGATATCCGTCATGCGGTGACGCATGTCGGCAATGATCTTGCTCCGCTTCACGAGGTTGGCGTGCAGCGTCTCGCGGCGCAGGTCGATGAAGCGGTAGCGCAGGCGAATGTCTTCCGGATAGTCCGGCTCGCCGAACACCGGCAGCGGCAGTTCCTTCGCCTCGCCGAGCACTTCGAGCTCGCGGATGAACACCTCCACCGCGCCGGTCGGCTGCTTGGTGTTGGTGGTCTCGGGCGTGCGGGCCTTCACCTCGCCATCGACGCGGATGACCCACTCGGCGCGCACCGTTTCGGCCAGCTTGAAGGCGGCGGAATCGGGGTCAACCACCAGCTGGGTGATACCGTAGTGATCGCGCAGGTCGATGAACAGCAACCCGCCGTGGTCGCGCACGCGGTGCACCCAGCCGGAAAGCCGCACATTGGTGCCCACGTCTCCCGTCGTGAGGGCGGCGCAGGTATGGGTGCGATAGGGGTGCATCTTTCGGACTCGGCTGGGATGGCTGGAAAACGGCGGAAAAGCGCATGTGACGGGCGGATTGTCAAGCAGACGGCCCCGGCTGCGTCCCCCAGCAAATCCTTGCTGGAGTGCAGTCCAAACCCCTGTTATGAGCATAACCCAGAGTACAAGAGAAAAAACGGATACATGGAGCTGATCACCTCCACCGCGGTGCTCGCGGAGTTTTGCGAGCGCGCTGCGAAGCACGATTTCGTCACCGTCGACACCGAGTTCCTGCGTGAGACGACGTATTGGCCGAAGCTCTGTCTGATACAGGCTGCGACCGCTGACGAGGCCGTGCTTGTCGACCCATTGGCGCCCGGGCTCGACCTTGCGCCATTCTTCAGGCTTCTCGCCGACGAGCGCGTGGTAAAGGTCTTCCACGCCGCCCGGCAGGATATCGAAATCTTTGTCAAACTGTCCGGGAACGTGCCGGTCAACATTTTTGACACGCAGGTCGCTGCGAGCGTCTGCGGCTTTGGCGACAGCGTCTCCTATGACAATCTCGTGCGCGCCATCACCAATGTCGAACTCGACAAGTCCTCGCGCTTTACCGACTGGTCGGCCCGCCCGCTCAGCGAGAAGCAGAAAACCTATGCGATCGCCGACGTCACCTATCTGCGCGATATTTACGCGGCGCTGATCAAGCAGGTCGACGAAACCAACCGCTGGGACTGGGTCGAAGACGAACTGGGGCTGCTGCGCGCCATCAGCACCTATGTCGTGCAACCCGACGAAGCGTGGGAGCGGCTGAAAACCAAGCTCAACCGCCCGCGCGATCTCGCGGCGCTCAAAGTGATCGCCGCCTGGCGCGAACGCCGCGCCCAGGACAGCGACCAGCCGCGCAGCCGCATCCTCAAGGATGACGCGGTGGTCGAACTCGCCATGCAGCGCCCAAGCTCGCCGGAGGCGTTCGACAAGCTGCGCGCCGTGCAGCGTGGTTTTGGCCGTAGCAGCGCGGCGGCAGAGCTTCTCGGCCTGATCAGGCAGGTCGAGGAGATGACGAAATCTGAACTGCCCCCGGCGGCGGAGCGTTATCGCGGTCCCTCGCCCAAGGGCGCGGTCGGCGATCTGATCCGCGTGCTGCTGAAGGCCGTCAGTGAGGAGCACGGCGTCGCCGCGCGCATCCTCGCCACCTCCGACGACATCGATGCTCTGGTGCTCGACGACGAGGCCGACGTCCCTGCCCTCAAGGGTTGGCGGCGTAAGCTGTTCGGCGAGAAGGCGCTTGCCATCAAGCACGGCAAGATCGGCCTCGCCGCCACCCGCAAGGGCGTCATCGAAATCGAACTGCCGAACAGCTAGACGCCGGACGGCCCGAAGCGCTCGATCGAGCGGCGAAAGAACGCCTCGGCGTCCTGCCGCGCTTCTGCCGTCGTCCGCACGAAGGCCGGATCGAGCCACGCATGGGCCAGCGCGAACTCGCGGTGCACGAAATCGGCCAGCCACGACGGGGGTGTCGCCGATCCCAATTCGCGCGTAACGGCCTTGCGCTCCAGCAGTTCGGCGACTGCATCGGCAACGGCGGGCGGCATGGCGCACGACCCGACAAGCGTCACGAAGTTCATCGGCGGAACGACCTGATCCGGGTGGTGCGCCATCCAGCGCAGCACCGCAGCCGGACGCAGCAGATAGAACGCCTTCTTGATCGGCACCTCGGTCTGCCCGTCGCCAAAATGCTTCCGCCATTGGCCCTCGCCGAGGTGCAGGTAGTGCAGCCCGAGCGCCTCGCGGCTGACATGCCGCCGCGCCAGCGCCAGGAATTCGTCGCGAAACCCGGCGTCGCCCCGGTAGACGATCGGCGACTGCAGCCATTCCAGGATGACGGCATTGCCCTTCAGCATCAGCTTGAGCGCCTTGCCGAGGTCCCAGCCGTTGACGTCGAACTCGCCCTCGAGTGGCAGCTCGATCACGTCGCGCGATGGCCAGGGAGAGAGATAGCGGTCACGGCTCCGGATGAACACGAAGCGACAGTCGTAGTCGCTGTCCGGGGACGGAAAGCCCCACGCGCGGCTGCCGCTCTCGATGGCGAGAGGCACGGCAACCGCCTGCTCGCGCACCAGCCGGTCGAGCCGCCTGTCGATCTCGCCGACGACCGCCATCGCCATGTCGGGCGACAGCGCGCGCAGCGGAGCGGCCTCTGGGGTGAGTTGGGTCGCCAAGCCTACCCCACCGAAATTCCGGTGGATTTGATGCCGACAACGCCCGCGAGCTGGTCGAGGCGGCCGGCGAGGTGTTCGCCGGACAGGAACGCGAGATCATCGGGAAGCCGGAGGATCAGGCGGCCCTTGACCATCTCGAACCCGGTGCGCGGCAATACCCCCGGCATCGCCGCCGACATTGGATAGGCCACGCGGAAGGCCGTGCCGATGATGCGCGCGCGATGCGTTTCGGCGGGGCTGGCGAGGCTGAGCAGCGCCGGACTGACGCTCTTGTGCTTGAGCCCGATGTAGCGGACCGCCAGCACCTCGGCGAGAAACGCCCTGCCCGGATGATCGACACCCGTCAGCGAGCCATAGGCGATGAGATCGACGCTCTGCTCGCCGCGATAGTCGGGATGCCCGCGCCAGCCGACGTCGGCAAGATAGCACGCGACCACCCGCAGCCGGCGTTCAGCCGGCGTCTCGGCGATACCAACCGCAGTCAGCAGTTCGGCGGTGAAGTTGATGAGGTCGTCGGCGTGGCGCGGCGAGCGCGAGCGCAGCACCGACATTTCCTCGGCCGCCTCCATGAGCGGATCGAGCTTCTGCTGTTCGGGATCGAGCAGGCCATAGAGGTAGCCTTCGCGGACACCGAGAGCCGAGAAGACCACCGAGTTGAACCGCCCTGCACGCAGCACTTCGGCGAGCACCGCCGCCCCGTATGGCACGAGATCACGGCGGCTGTTGCTGGCCGCTTCCGCCCCCGGCATGTTCTTGCCGGCCGAAACGGCCGTGACGATGTCCTCGCAGAAGGCGAGCATTTCCGCGGCGGGCACAGAATAGTGCTGCACCATGTGGAGCGGGTAGCTGCGCAGCACCTGATGAAGCTTGGCGAGCGCGCGCCAGGTGCCGCCGATGGCGCAGAATGCCCCACCCGCGGCACGGCGCGCCAGCAGCGAATCCTGCAGGCGCGAGCGCGCCAGGGTCCGGGCCTTGGCGACGGAATTCTTGCTGTCGTCCTGCAGTCTTATGACGCCCAGTTCGTGCGTTTCCTGCACGTCGGGGCGGCCCTGTTCGCCCGCCGACATTTCGAGGCTGCCGCCACCGAGGTCGCCGACCACGCCATCGAAATCGGGGATGCCGGCATGGGCGCCCATCGCGGCGTAGTACGCCTCTTCCTCTCCGCTCAGCACACGGACGGGCGTGCCCATGATCTCCTCGACGGCCGCAACGAAGCTCTCGCGGTTGCTGGCGTCGCGGACCGCCGACGTGGCGAGGATGTAGGTCGCGCCGACGCGCATGAGCCGGGTCACCAGCGCAAACCGCTTGATCGCCTTGAGCGCCCGCTGGACGTTTTCTTCCGCCAGCTTGCCGCTGCTCGCCACGCCGCGCCCAAGCGCGCAGGACGATTTTTCGTTGTAGAGCGGGGTCAGCGCCCGCGCCAACCGTTCATAGACGACGAGGCGAACCGAATTGGAGCCAATGTCGAGCACCGCGACCGGGAGGGCACCCTTGATGCGTCCCTGTGCAGTTGGATCGGCGTCAACGCCCCAGAATTCGTTCAATCATCGGTTCCGTCGGTTTCACGCGTTGTCGCACTGCCGCGTCCGGACAGGCTCGCGTGGGTCATGAAGTAGTTGTGCGCGTTGAAAGGCTCATCGCCCTCCTTGAGCCGCACCCTATGCGAAGATCCGTCCGGAAGCACCTCCCAGCTTTGCTGGTTGTCCCTGAGGTACGACACCATCATGCGATCCAGCGTCTGCTTGTGCACGGTCTTGTTGGTCAGTGGCACCATAACCTCGACGCGCCAGTCGAGGTTGCGCTGCATCAAGTCGGCCGATGACATAAAGACGCGGGCATGCCGCGACGGCATCGGGTGGCCATTGCCAAAGCAGTAGATACGGGAGTGTTCGAGGAAGCGCCCGACCACCGACTTCACCCGGATATTGTCCGAGAATCCGGGGATGCCCGGCCTCAGGCAACAGATGCCGCGGACGATCAGCTCGATCTTCACGCCCTCCTGGCTGGCGTCATAGAGCGCATCGATGACTTCCGGATCGACCAGCGCGTTCATCTTGAGCCAGATATTGGCCGGCTCGCCCCGCCGCGCGAATTCGATCTCGCGCGCGATGTGGGCAAGCAGCGTCGAGCGCAGGTTCACCGGCGAGGCAGCGATCGATTCGAGCTCGGTCGGCCGGGCATAGCCGGTGATGAAGTTGAACATCCGCGCCACGTCGCGCGTGATCGCCGGATCGATCGTGAAGAAGCTGAGGTCGGTGTAAATCTTGGCGGTGATCGGGTGATAGTTGCCGGTTCCGAGGTGGCAGTAGCTCACCAGCTTGCCGTTCTCACGCCGCACCACCTGGCTCATCTTGGCGTGCGTCTTCAGCTCGATGAAACCGAACACCACCTGCGCGCCGGCCCGCTCAAGATCGCGGGCCCAGCGGATATTGGCCTCTTCATCGAACCGGGCCTTGAGTTCCACCAGCGCCGTCACCGACTTGCCCGCCTCCGCGGCGAGGATCAGCGCCTTGACGATCGGGCTGTCGCGCGAGGTGCGATAGAGCGTCTGCTTGATCGCCACGACATCCGGGTCGCGCGCCGCCTGCATGAGGAACTGCGCGACAACGTCGAAGCTCTCGAACGGGTGATGGACGAGCAAATCCTTCTGCCGCACCGCCGCAAAGATATCGCCGCTGTAGTCCCGCACGCGCTCGGGGAAACGGGGAATATAGGAGGTAAACTTGAGGTCCGGCCGGTCGATGTCGCAGATCTTGCGCGCGTCGGCGAGCCCGAGGAACCCTTCAACCTCGAAGGTGTCGGCGGGAGTCGCGCCGAGCCGGTCGAGGATCTGCCGGCGCAGCGCGCGCGGCATCTTCTTCTCGACCTCGAGCCGGATCACCTGCCCGCGCCGGCGCTGCCGCAGCGCCGATTCGAACTCGACCACGAGATCGGCGGCTTCATCGTCGATTTCGATTTCGCTGTCGCGGATCACCCGGAAGGCGCCCGAACCGGCGACCTCGTAGCCGGGGAACATCTTGTGAAAGAACAGGTTGATGAGTGTATCGAGGGTGACGACCTCGACCCGCCCCGCCTCGCTCAGCTGGTTCGGCAGGGTGATGAACCGGTCGAGATTGGCCGGCACGCGAACCAGTGCAGTCAGCGTCTGCGTGGTCCCCGGACGAACCATTTCGAAGGCCAGCGACAGGCCAAGGTTCGGAATGAACGGAAACGGGTGCGCCGGATCGACCGCAATCGGCGTCAGCACCGGGAAAATTTCGTCGCGGAACTGCCGCTGCAGGAACTGCACCTGCTCGCCGGACAGGTCGTCGGCCTCGTGGATGACGACGCCGGCCTCGAACAGCTCTTCCCTGAGCGTCTGCCAGTGGTCCTGCTGGTCGAGCTGGAGGTGCTGGGCGAGCGTCGCGATCTCCTCAAGCTGCTCGGTCGGCGTCATGCCGTCGGCGCTCTGCTTGCTCATGCCGGCGCGCAGCTGCCCCTTGAGGCCGGCGACACGAACCATGAAGAATTCATCGAGATTGTTCGCGGAAATGGAAACGAAGCGCAGCCGCTCCAGCAGCGGATGGTTGCGGTTGCCCGCTTCCTCCAGCACCCGCATGTTGAATTGCAGCCAGCTCACCTCGCGGTTGACGAACCGCGCCGGGCTCTGGCGCAGCTCCGCTACGTCGGGTGTGCTTGCCCCGGCTTCTGTGATCTCGGTCATCTCATTCATCGGCACGGCCTTCCAGATCCAGCGCGAGCTGCCCGTCATCCTGCGCGGCGCCGCGCAGCGCCAGCACCTCGGCGGCGAGCGCCCGGGTAATCGCGGTGCCACGGGCGAGCGCCATTTCGTCCAGCAGCCCTGCGAGGATAACCGCTTCCTCGGGCGAGCGCTCCATGCGTGCGACAAGATAGGCGACGATCCTCGGCTCGACCGCCACCTGCCTGTCGCCGAACAGTTTTACGAACATTTGCGACAATTCGATATCGTCGCTCACCGACATGGCGAAATGCGCCGCCAGCCGCGCGCGCGACTTCAGATCATCGGTGCGAAACGGCCAGTTGGCCACCGGCTGCCGCGCCGTCATCAGCATCGGCCTCCGATCGCGCATCGACTGATTGAGCAGGTGAAACAGCGCGTCCTCGTCATAATCGGCGCGGTCGACATCCTCGACCAGCAGCGGCACCGTCCCGCCCGTCGCCGCGAGGGCCTCGAGGTGCTCGCTGTCCTCGGCGCGCTCAGCCCCCGCCCGAACGGCCCAGATACCGGCCAGGTGCGATTTTCCGGCCTTTGCCGGTCCCGTCACCAGCGTCAGCGGCCCCGGCCAGCCCGGATAGGCAAGCACATGGCCATAGGCGAGTTCGTTTCCCTCGCCCACGATGAAGTCGGCTTCGGCGTGCGACGGCGTATGGCCGAGTTCCAGGGCCAACTGGCCCCGCCCCCCACCGGGCTGGATGCGGCTCATTGGTCGGCCTTCGGCTTCCGGCTCGGAGTCCTCGGTGCCGTTACTGGCTTTGTGGGCGGCAATACCAGATGCGGAGCCCCTTCGGGCGTCGTGCCCAGATAGAGCCAGCTCTCCTGGTATTTCTTCAGCAGATAGCGCACCAGCACGCCCGAGATCGCCGCCAGCGGCACCGCGAGCAGCAGCCCTACGAAGCCGAACAGCAAGGTGAAGGCCAGCAGCGCGAACATCAGCCAGACCGGGTTGATGTTGATGCTCTGCCCCACGAGCTTGGGATAGAGGATGTTCCCCTCGAGGAACTGTCCCACGAGGTAGATGCCGAGCACGATCGCGACAAACACCCAGCGGTCCGGCCAGAACTGCACCACCGCGACGGCCATCGACAGCACGAACCCGGTGATGAAGCCCACATAGGGCACGAAGCTCAGCAGCCCGCCGATGACGCCGATGGCCAGCCCGAAATTGAGCCCGACGAGCGACAGCGAGGTCGCATAATAGATCATCAGCACGAGGATGACCGAACCCTGCCCGCGGATGACGCCCGCCATCGAGCGGTCGATCTCGTGCAATACACCCTGAATCTCGACTCGGTACTGGCGCGGCAGCAGTTCGTCGACGCGCTTCACCATGCCTTCCCAGTCGAGCAGCAGGTAGAAAGCGACGACCGGGGCGATGAACAGCACCGTGATCGTGTTGATGACGTTCCAGCCGCTGGCCGCCACGGTGGCCGTGACCGCGCCGGCGAGTTCCATTCCCTTGCCGACAAGGTCGGTCATGCTGGCCTCAAGCTGCGCGGCGCGTTCAGCGCCCAACCAGGCCGTGAGTTGCGGCGCCAGTTCCTGAATCAGCTGGCGCAGGTCGCTGATATAGCCCGGGAGCCGCCCAACCAGCCCGAACACCTGCTCGGCAACGACCGGCACCAACATCACGAAGAAGCCGACGATGATCGCGAGCACGAACAGCAGCACGATCGCCGTCGCCCAGGGCCGCCCGATTCTCAATCGCGTCAGCCAGGTGACGACCGGGTTGAACAGATAGGCGAGCGCAATGCCGATGACGAACGGCAGAAGGATCGTGCGGAAGACATAGAGCAGCACAATGGTCGCGAGCGCGAGTCCCGCCCAAACCAGCAGCTGCATTCTCAGTGACATCGACGGGGCGACCCTTGCGTGATGGAGGTGGAGCGGCTATCAGCGCGCGAAACGAAACTTGCCCCTTTCCCTCCGGCAGCAAGGCCCTGGTCCGACGCAATGTCCGACACGCGAAACGTGCCATCAAACGGGCTTTCATACAAGGAGGCGGGTGTCGACATCGATGCCGGCAACGCCTTGGTGGAAGCCATCAAACCGGCTGTCCGGGCAACCCGCAGGCCGGGCGCTGACGCCGAAATCGGCGGCTTCGGCGGCCTCTTCGATCTCAAGGCCGCAGGCTTTGTGGATCCGATCCTCGTTGCCGCCAATGACGGCGTCGGCACCAAGCTCAAGATCGCCATCGACACCGGCTCGCATTCGACCATCGGCATCGACCTCGTCGCAATGTGCGTGAACGACATCATCGTACAGGGCGCCGAGCCGCTGTTCTTCCTCGACTACTTCGCCACCGGTCGCCTCGAAGTCGAGACCGGACGGGCCATCGTCGAGGGAATCGCCAACGGCTGCCAGCAGGCCGGCTGCGCCCTGATCGGCGGGGAAACCGCCGAAATGCCGGGGATGTATCATGACAAGGACTATGACCTTGCCGGATTCGCGGTCGGTGCGGCCGAACGCGGCACCCTCCTGCCCCGCCCGGATATCGCGGCCGGCGACGCGCTCGTCGCCATCGCCTCCTCGGGCGTCCACTCCAACGGCTTCTCGCTGGTCCGCCGGATTGTCGAGCTGAGCGGCATCGACTGGTACCTTCCGGCCCCGTTCGCGCCCGGAAAATCGCTGAGCGAAGCCCTGCTCACGCCGACGCGCATCTATGTGAAGCCCCTGCTTTCGGCCCTGAGGGCCGGCATCGGCATCAAGGCGCTGGCGCACATCACCGGCGGCGGCTTCATCGACAATATCCCGCGCGTCCTGCCCGATGCCCTGGCGGCGCATGTCGACCTCGACGCCGTCACCGTGCCGCCGGTCTTTGCCTGGCTCGCCCGCATCGGCGGCATGGATGAGCGCGAAATGCTGCGCACCTTCAACTGCGGTGTCGGCATGCTCTGCGTCGTCCCGCAGGACGAAGCGGACGCCCTCATCGCTCACCTCACCGAGGCTGGCGAAACTGCGGCCCGCTGCGGCTACCTCACCGAGCGCACCGGCGAGCCGGTGACGTTCGAGGGCAAGCTGGCGCTGTGAGTGCCAGAAAGCGCGTCGCAATCCTGATCTCGGGCCGCGGCTCGAACATGTCCGCGCTCATCGAAGCCGCGAAGTCTTCCGGCTACCCAGCTGAGATCGTTGGCGTCTTCTCCAACAAGCCGGACGCTGCGGGCCTGCCGATCGCAGCCGCCGACGGCATCGCCACGGCTTCCCTGTCGCACCGCGACTACGCGAGCCGGGAGGCGTTCGACGCCGCGATGGAGGCGATTCTCCTCGGCTGGCAGCCTGACATCGTCTGCCTCGCGGGCTTCATGCGCATCCTCTCGGCAGGGTTCACCGAGCGCTGGGCCGGCCGCCTGATCAACATCCACCCCTCGCTGCTGCCGCTTCACCGGGGCCTTCACACCCACGCCCGCGCACTCGAAGCGGGCGATGCCGAGCATGGCTGCACGGTCCACTTCGTGACCCCGGGTCTCGATGAGGGCCCAACCATCGCGCAGGCGCGTATTCCGATCCTGCCCGGCGACACCCCCGACTCACTCAGCACCCGCCTCCTTGCCGAGGAGCACCGGCTCTATCCCCGCGCCCTCGCGATGGTGGCACGCGGTGAGGCGGTTTATGGGCAGTCTTAGCCCGGCCCGTATCGCCTCGGGTCTGCGCCGCCGTCTCCTGCGCTGGACCGGCATCGAACCCCATCGCATCGATCGCCGTCGCTTCGTTGCCGAGGCAGCGCCCATGCAGTTGCCGCGATCATCGCCGTTGAAGCGGACGCCGCCACGGGCCCCGGAGCATCGCCAGCCCGGCTATACGGACGCCTACGACGACCATTCTTTGTTCTACGATGTGTTCTGGCGCGACGGCGAACTCGTCTTCGTCGGACCGCCGCTCGCCAATCTTGCCGCCGAAACACTCGGAGCACTGCGTTTCGACGGGCAGCCTACCGGTCGGCTGGCGCGGCGCCTGCAATTCAACCGGGTCGACATTACCACCTTCGATTGTCCGCACCGCCCCCGCCGCGTCGACCTCGACATCGGCGGCTCCCGGTTGGCGGCGCACGTCTCGGAGGATGAATCGGCCGTCTTTGCCGGCACGAAGGCGCTCATCACGCTCTCAAGGAACAACGATCTCCGGTGGATCGAGGACTGGGTCGATTTCTACGTCCGCGCCCACGGGGTCGATGCGGTTCTCCTCTACGACAACGGTTCGACCGCCTATTCGCCGCGCGACCTGCTGCGGCGCATTGCGGCCGTGCCGGGAATCCGGGCGGCCGTCGTCGTCGCCTGGCCCTTCGCTTTCGGCCCGGGCGAAGACCCAACCGGCACGATGTGGGATAGCGACTACTGCCAGTATGCCATGCTGGAGCACGCACGCCGGCGCTTCGTCCGCGACGCCGCTGCGATTTTCCAGGTCGACATCGACGAACTCATCGTGACGCCCGGCGGAGGTTCCGTCGCTGACCTGCTCGGGCAATCGCCGGCTGGCGCGCTGCATTTTCCGGGCCGGTGGATGCGCTATGTCGATGTCACCGGCACGCCGGCGCCGCGCCTCCACCGCTCGCACCGCCACTTCGTGGACGACGGCAACGCCGCGGCCCCCAAGTGGATCGCAATTCCCTCCCGCGTCCCCGATGACGTGCAGATGGGCATACACGATTTCCTCGGCGGCGATTTTGCGCCTACACGGATCGACCACCCGATGCTCCGCCATTTCCGCGCCATCAGCACGAACTGGAAATATGACAGGTCGCGGCCCGAGCCGTTCGACCCGGACCGGCATCTGCCCGATGCGGAATGGATCGCCGAAATGCGCCGCATCGGGTGGACCGCGTGACGCATCACGCCGATTGATCGCGCCCATCGTCAAAATCGGTTCGACCCGTCCGGGCCGCCGCAATAGGTTGGCGGCAAGTCATACCATTTGCGCTATTGCCCTTCCGCGAGCGGGCGTTTGCCCGCGACCGCACCCCACGAGGTTGCCGCATGCCCCTGCGTTATTGGCTCCTGATCATCGCGCTTGGTGCGGTGTGGGGCAGTTCGTTCCTGTTCAATGCCGTGCTGATCCGCGAAATCAGCCCGCTCTGGGTGTCGGCCGGACGCGTCGCGATCGGCGCCGCGATCTGCTGGGTCTACTTCTTCGCGACGCACCGCAGGCTGCCGACCGACTGGCGGCTCTACCCGCAACTGCTGTTCCTCGGCATCATCAACTACGCCATCCCCTTCGCGCTGTTCCCCTTTGCCGAACAACACCTCGCAAGCGGCATTGTGGGGGTGATCAATGGCCTCACCCCGATGACCACGGTCATCGTCGCGCAGCTCTGGCCGGGCGGTGAGAAGGCGAGCTGGAACAAGGTCATCGGCGTGCTCATCGGCTTTGCGGGAGCGGCGATTCTCGCGTCCCCCTCCTTCGGCGCGGCCGAGCCGGGCCAGATCATCGCCATGCTGGCCGCCCTGCTCGCGACCGTGTGTTACGCGCTGACCCTCAACTACGCCCGCCGCTTCGCGCATATCGACTCGGCGACCATCGCCTCGACCTCGCTCACCGCGGCCGCGCTGGTCATGGTGCCGGCGGCGCTGATCTTTTCCGGCATTCCGGTCATCACCCGGCCGGAAACCTGGGGCTCGCTGCTCGGCATCAGCGTCCTGTCGACCAGTTTCAGCTTCCTGCTCGTCTACTGGCTGCTGCCGCGCGTCGGCCCGACGAACCTGTCGCTCAACACCTTCATCACGCCAATCTCGGCGATCCTGCTCGGCGTGCTGGTGCTGCATGAACGGCTGCTGCCCGTACACCTCCTCGGCATCGTCGTCGTCTTCCTCGGCCTCATCTTCATCGATGGCAGGCTGGTGAAGCGGTTCCTGCCGGCGCGGGCCGTCTAGCCCTGTTCAACCCGCGTTCATCTTCGCGGGCTCTACCCTGCCCGGGCCAATCGGCGGAGAGAGCCATGTATCTGGAGACCATTGGTGCCGAAGAGGCCACGGGCGAGGTCGCGGAGCTCTATCGCTCCAGCCTCGAAAACCGCGGCTTCGTCATGGATGCCGACGCGTGCTGGACGGCCGTGCCCGGCCTGTTCCCGCTGGTCGACCACATGCTCGTCACCGCCCGCAACAATTTTACGCTCGGCCGGCTCAACTGGCGGCTGATCACGCTGATCGCCGCCAAAGAGGTGCCGTCGAGCTACTGTTCGCACGTGTATGCCAGCCTGCTCGTCGCCGACCTCGGCTCCAAAGAACAGGTGCTGGCCATCCAGCGCGATTTCCGCAACGCGGGCCTCAGCGCCAGGGATGTCGCCATGCTCGCCTACGCGGAAC
>Ga0073904_10002087_pt1 | contig 15123 bp, 17 predicted proteins | sample KloWWTrecipitate_FD_66668 | JGI IMG/M metagenome (GOLD analysis project Ga0073904, IMG submission 66668) | Active sludge microbial communities from Klosterneuburg, Austria, studying microevolution and ecology of nitrifiers - Klosterneuburg... | ecosystem: Engineered > WWTP > Aerobic digester >...
TCCCAGCACCCAGCCCACCACGATGCCAACCAGCAGCGCGAAGGGGATGTAGATGAAGTGCGCCGCCGACGGCAGCCCGATGTCCATCATCGCCTCCGCTGTTCGAGAGCGGCCAGGTCGGCCTCGGCCTTCTGCAGGCGGCGTCCCAGCGACCAGACATAGCCCACCACCACCACCCAGACGAACCCATAGGCGGCCGCCACGAGGTTGATGGCGGGAATCTGTTCTTCGGGCGGAACCTCCTCCATCGGGACGAACTCGTCGGGCGAGGGCTGGGGCGGCTGCGCCAGGGCAGCGCCGGGGGCCGCGAGCAGCGCAACCAGGAACAGGGCTCGACAGAATCGCATCACGCTTCGTCCTCGGCGAGGTAGAGGTCCTCGATCCGCCCGCGCTGCCGCTCGAGGCGCGCGCGCATGCTCAGCAGGGCCAGGAACAACAGGAAGAACGCCGTCACGCAGAACCACAGCGGACCGCCCATCTGCACCGGCAGAGTGGGCACCACCGACGTCTGCGGATGCAGGGTTCGCCAGACGTTGACCGACACGAAAATGAACGGCACGTTGGCCAGGCCGAAGAGCGCCATCCCGGCGCCGAGCTTGTCCGACCCGGGTCCGCCGTAGCGGCGCAGGAGCAGGTAGGCCACGAAGATCATCCAGAGGATGAGGCTCGACGTCAGGCGCGCGTCCCACACCCACCAGATGCCCCACGCCTTGCGCGCCCAGAGCGGTCCGGTCACCAGCGTGATGATGCCGAACACCACGGCCAGTTCGGCCGCCGCCAGCGCCCAGGCGTCGGCGCTGCGCTTCTTCCGGAACAGGAACACCCCGCTCATGACGCCGGCGATGATCGCCGCCACCAGGAAGAGCCAGGCCGACGGCATGTGGAAATAGAAGATCTTCTGCACGAGCCCCATCGTGGACTCGTACGGCGCGCCATCGATGATCCACGGCGCCACGGCCAGCATGATGCCGGCCAGCCCGAGCTCCAGTTGATTCAGCTTCGACATGCGTTGTGTTCGCCGGGGCTGAAGCCCCGGCGCTCCGTGCGGGCATTCCGTGGCGGGGCTGAAGCCCCGGCGCTCCGTACCGCCGCTCCGTACGCCCCCCTACTCCGTCATCACCGGCTCAAACATCCACAGCGCCAGCGTCACGAACACCACGTCGAAGAAGAGCAGCAGCGCGATCCAGAAGCGCGCCAGCCCTTCGTCCGGCGTGCCCTGAAAGAGGGCCGCGGTGCCGCGGACCCCTGCGATCATGACCGGAACGGTGATGGGATACAACAGAATCGGCAGCATCACGTCGCGGCTGCGCGCGCGGACCAGCATGGCGGCAAACAGCGTCCCCACGGCGGCGAAGCCGGTGGTCCCCGCCATCAGCAGCGCTGCCAGATGCCACGGATACGCGAAGATCGGCGCCTGGAAGAGCAATCCGACCAGCGGCACCAGGACGAGCTCGACCAGCGCCATCAGCAGCAGCATGCCCGCCAGCTTGCCGGCGTAGATGGCCGGCCGGTCGGCCGGCGCCAGCATCAGGGCCCGCAGCGTGTCGGCCTGCCGCTCGCGCTCGAAGGTGCGGCCCAGGGCAAGGGTCCCGGAAAACGCCGTCGCAATCCACAGGATGGCCGCCGCCACATCGTCCACGGGACGGCCCTCGCGCACCAGGCCAAAGGCGAACACGAGCACCACGGTGAGGGCGAAGAAGAGCGTGGTGGACACCACCTCGAAGCTGCGCACCTCCACCGTCAGGTCCTTGCGGACCACGAGCCAGGCGATGCGAAAGAAGTTCCTCATGAGGCCGCCATCGCGGAGCGAAAGCGATCCCTCAGGGGGCCATCGCCCGCGCTCACCGTCATGAGCCGGCCGGCTCGCAGGAACAACTCGTTCGACAGCAGGCCGTCGACCACGTCGAGGTCGTGCGTCGCCACCACCGTGAGCACGCCGCGCGACTGCTCTTCGCGCAGGCGGGTCACGAGCGCGGCCGCCGAGGCCTGATCCAGCCCGGTGAAGGGCTCGTCCAGCAGCAGGAGCCTCGGCCGGTGCAGGAGCGCCCGCTCGAGCGCCACACGCTGGCGCATCCCGCGCGAAAACCCCGACACGGCGTCGCCCGCGCGCTCGGCGAGCCCCGCTCGCTCGAGCGCCTCGCGCGCCCGGGCCGGCGCGTCGGCCAGCCCGTACATGCGCCCGAAGAACACCAGATTCTCGAACGCGGTGAGCTCAGGGTACAGGAACAGGTCGTGGCCCAGCATGCCGATGCGCGCGCGCAGGCCGGCGCCTCCGCTCGCCGCCGTCATGGCGCCGTAGGCCACCGTGCCATCCGACGGCGCGAGCAAGGTGGCCAGAATGGCGAGCAGGGTGGACTTGCCGGCGCCGTTGGGGCCGAGCAACCCGACGATGTCGCCGGCGGCGCAGGCAAAGGAGACCTTGGAAAGCGCCTTGCGACGGCCGTAGTGGCGAGACAGGTTGGCAACCGTCAGGCGATCGAAATCATCGGTCACGCCGCGGCCCCCTGGCCGCCCCCCGGCGCTTCGTCGAGCTCGGCGAGCACGCGCTCGAGCACCGCCATCATTTCGGGCCGCCGCTCGGCATCCTTGGGCTTGGGACGTCCGGCCCGGCGCCGATTCTCGATCGCGACGAGATCCTTCAGCAGCCGTACCCGCTCGGCCTCGAGCGCACGTCGAGGCGACTGGCGGGCCGGCGCCAATGCGTACGCGAATCCGGCCAGCAGGATGAGCGCCGCGAAGCCCACGGCCGTCCATCGCGGCGTCATGCTGTGGGCCGGCAGGTTGGTGAACGTCACGACCATCTCGTCGCCAGCGGCGAGCCGCCCGCCATTGGCCAACACGAACATCTTGCCGCCATCGGCGTCGATCGTCTCCTGCGTCGGCAGCTGCGCCGAGCGCACCTGCAGGTCACCGAACTTCTCGACCGCGACAAATGGCTGCTCGAAGGCCGCCGGCCACCGCTGCCGCAGGGTGTAGGACGTGCCGGTATCGGGCAGTGAGAACGCGATCTGCACGCTCGTCGTCCCGGGCGGGAACGGCCCGGTGACACGCACCATGTCGCCGCGCAGCGTGGCCTGCGTCGTGGACCCTTCCATCAGGCCCGCGTTGGAGGCGCCGGCCGGCAACGGGATGTCGAGCGGCGCGCCGGTGTCGATGGGCGTGCGGGCGTTGTTCACGATGTCGAGAATGTAGAACATCGTGAACATGTCGTTCTGGAATTCGCCGATGACGCGCGACTGACCGCCCAGCACGACTACACCCTGTCGGGACGGCTCCTTGGCCGCGGCCTCGGCCGCCGCGCGTTCACCGGGAGCCGCCGCCGATGCGCCGGCCACCAGCGCCACGCGGATGCCGCCGCGCGCCGGCATGACCAGCTCGTGTGACACCAGCACCTCGCCTTCCACAGCGGAGGTGGCCACGACCACCGCACCGGGAGCAAAGCCCGGGAACTCGGCGCGGCCCTGCGCATCGGTGGTGCCCGACTGCGTCTGGCCGTTCGAGGTCACCGATACGCTCTGCCCGGTGATGTTGTCGCTCATCCGCTCGCGCACCACGCGCACCGAGACGGTGCCGGTCGCAAGCTCGGGCGCCGGCAGCGAAATGCCCGACATCTGCGAGGCGTCGGGCATGGCCACCTGGGCAGACGCGGCCGGAGCCATTAGCAGGGCGAGGGTCAGGAAACCAGCGATGTGCCGCATTGTTTACAGAAGCGTGCGTCGGTGTCGTTACCAGTGCCACACCCCGGACAGATGCCCGCCGGGGCCGGGGCCTCCGGCGCCGAGGCCAGGGCGGCGATCTCGCGTTCGATCTGGTCGCGGTAGCCCGTGTTGGCGTCGAGCTGCTGCATGATGCGCATCGCCCGCCGCCGCAGGCGCCCGCTCATCTCGTCGAAGTCGGCCTGGGCCATCTTCCCCATCGCGAAGTCGAACTCGAGCTCCTTGATCGACCTGAGCGCCAGCGCCTTCTCGCGCTCGAGCGCGGCGCGCGTGCGCCCGCCCGTCACCGGCGGCCCGCCACCGAGCGCGGCCGACACGAGCGGCACCAGCGTCCGGTAGGCGCCAAGCCCCACGAAGCTGGCCGCGACGACGGTCAGGCTGAGAATGATGATGTTGGCAATCGACTGCCCGGTCGCGACAATCACCACGGAGGTAGCCGCCAGCATGCCGCACAGCAGGAAGAACTGCCACGGCGGCAACCCCTGCTCGGCGGGCGCCTCCCCCAGCTGCGTCATCTGCGCCATCTGCGGCTCTGACCTGTCCGTGCGCGGCCCTGGCTCGTCCGCGCCATCAATCCAGATCTCGGAGTTCGTCGTCGAGCCGGGCGCGCAGCGTGCCATCTTCCTCGAGCATGGCCGCCGGACCGGCCAGCGACCGACGATGCGACCAGCGGACGGCGAACAGGCCCGCGCCGAACAGGCTCCCCAGTCCGAGCACGTATGGGAGCAGCCAGGCCACGCGGCCCATGCCCTCGTTGGGCGGCTCGCTCAGCACCTGGTAGCCACCCTCCTGCTCGACGTAGTGCGCCAGGATGGCGGCTTCGCTCTTCCCTTCGGCCAGCATCGTGGTCACCTCGCCCTTGACGAGCGCACAGTGGCCGCAGGCGCAATCGCCCACCGGCAGCTTCGAGCAGCCGCCGCACCAGCAGGCGAGCTTGCGCGCGACCTCCTTCACCTGCGGCGAGAAGATCTGCAGGCGGGCGTCCTGGGGCCGCTCGACGTGCTGGGCCGCGGCCAGGCCCGGCGCCAGCAGCAGCGCCAGCACCAGCAGCGACGCCGTCGCCGCCCCGGCAGGCAGCCGGCTGGTGGCGAAACTGATGGCGCTCTCGGGCAGCAGCGCGATGCCCGTGCCCAGCGCCAGGATGCTGAACCCGAACCAGATCCAGTTCACCAGCGGGTTGATGTGCACTTCGACACTGGCCGTCTGATCCTGCAGCTCGAAGGCCGGCATCACGATGTAGAGATCTTCGGCGAACGAGCGCCGGATGCCCACCTCGGTGGTCGGCTCCTCCTCGTGCTTGCGGTAGTACCACTTCGCGGGGTACATCGTGCCGAGGTCCGCGCCGTCGGAGTCGCGCACGCTCACGTGCGCCGTCACCATCTGCTTCTGCCCATCGTCGGTGACGCGCAGCGCCTCGAGGTGCAGCACGTAGTTGCCCACCGTGGCCTCTTCGCCCGGCTTGAGCAGGATCTGCTGGTCGGTCTTGAAGCCTTCTCCGGCAAAGCCCATGAAGATCAGGACAATGCCCAGGTGGACGATGTAGCCGCCGTAGCGGCGCTTGTTGCGGCCGACCAGGCCGATCATCGCCGTGAAGATGTCGGTGCCCGTCATCCCGCGACGCACCGCGGCGCCGCGATAAAACTCCTGCGAGATGGTACCGAACACGAACGCCGAGAGCGCGAAGCAGATACCCGAACTCCACACCCGTACGCCCAGCGCCACCATGGCGACCGACACCACCAGGGCCAGGCCCACCGGGTAGACGAACTGCTCGACGAGATTGGAGATCGTCGACTTGCGCCACGCCAGCAGCGGACCGATGCCGGTGAGCAGCAGCAGGGCCAGGCCGATGGGCGTCATCCACCGGTTGAAGAACGGCGGCCCCACCGTCAGCCGCTCGCCGCTGATGGTCTCGGTGATGGTCGGGAACATCGTCGCGAAGAGAACGAAGAACGCCGAGAAGAGCAGAATCCAGTTGTTGGCCAGGAACGCCGCCTCGCGCGACACCCACGAGTCGAGTTCGTGCCGCGACTTGAGCAGCGGCAGGCGGTAGATGACCCACCCGAAGCTGAAGGTGGCCACCAGGCCCATGAAGGCCAGGAAGAGCCGCGCCAGCGCCGGGTCGTCGCCGAAGGCGTGCACCGACTGCACCACGCCGGACCGGGTCATGAACGTGCCGAAGATGGTCAGCAGGAACGTGACGATCACCAGCGTGACGTTCCAGACGCGCAGCATGCCGCGCCGCTCCTGCACCATGACGGAGTGGAGGAAGGCGGTGGCCGTGAACCACGGCAGCGCCCCCGCATTTTCAACCGGATCCCAGCCCCAGAAACCGCCCCAGCCGAGCTCTTCGTACGCCCAGATCATCCCGAGCGTCAGGCCCATCGACAGGAACAGCCACGAGAACATCGTCCAGCGGCGCACGGCGCGGAGCCACGAGTCGTCGAGGTGGCCCGTGAAGAGCGCCGCCATGCCGAAGGCGAACGGGATGGTCAGCCCCACGAAGCCCAGATACATGGTCGGCGGGTGGATCGCCATGTAGAAGTTCTGGAGCAGCGGATTGAGGCCACGGCCGTCGGTCGGTGACTGCGTGAGGTAGGTGTCGAACGGGTTGTTGTGGATGACCATCAGGAAGAGGAAGAACATCTCCACCACGCTGATGACGGCCACGACGTACGGGATCAACTCGCGGTGCCGCTCGCGATTCACTCGCACGGCGACGGCGCCGAACACCGACAGCACGAACACCCAGAACATGACCGACCCGTCCAGGCCGCCCCAGTACGACGTGATCTTGTAGAAGAGCGGCTGCACGCTATCGGAGTAGCGCTGCACGTAGCGGATGGAATAGTCGCCCGCCACGAACGCGTAGACGATGACCCCGCTGGCCACCGTCATCAACGCCGTCACGGTGTAGAAGGCGCCAATGCCGCTCTCGATGAGCCGAGTGCGCCGTCGGCGGGCGCCCGCGACGCTGGCGGCGGTCGCGTAGGCCGCGGTTACGAAGGCAAGGAGGAGGAGAAACGAACCCAGTGAGGCCATAGGTATCTACCAAAAGGCAAAAGGGCACAGGGCCGAAGGCAGAACGTTCCGTCTCACCTCTGACCGTGTGCCCCAGGCCGGTGCCACGGAATGCTCAGTAGGTCCCCGACGAGGCCGGGCCACCCGGCTTGGCTTCGTACTTGGACGGACACTTGGCCATGACGCCGTTGGGCGACACGCTGAACCCGTCGGACGATAACGTGCCCTTCAGCACCACTTCGGCGTCGCTCTTGAAGGTGTCGGGCACGACACCCGTGTAGCTGGCGTTGACCACGTGGCCGTTGCTTTGTACCTGGAAGCGGTATTCGAGGCTGTTGCGCCGCTTCATGATCGAGTCGGGCACGACGTAACCGTGTAGCTGCAGCTTCTTGCCGTACCACTCGCCGGGCTGCGTCATCACCTCGTCCACGTGCTTGTAGTACTCAGTGGCTTCGCCCATCGTCGAGTACAGCAGGCCGCCGAACGCCGTGGCGAGAACGAGGCTCGTGAAACCGACCTTGATGGCTTTGTGCTTCATGGATTGGGACCTGACGGCTCCTCAACCCTCAGGATAACGCATCAGCAGGTCGCAAACCAGCGCGACCGGGAGCCCGACGACGTTCGTGTACGAGCCCTCGAGCCGCGTCACGAAGCGGGATATCCAGCTCTGCAGGGCGTAGGCGCCGGCCTTGTCGCGCCACTCGTCAGTGGCCAGATACCTCTCGATGTCTTTCGACGTCAGTTCCTGGAACCACACCGTGCTGGCCGACACGGCTGTAACGGGATCGGAGGGGCCGACCAGGGCCACGCCCGTCAACACGTCGTGAGCCCGGCCGCTCAGTTCGGCCAGCATCCGTCGGGCCTCGATCGCATCCGCCGCCTTGCCCAGCATGCACCCCGCCACCACGACAGTCGTATCGGCACCCAGCACCAGGCGCCCGGGACGCGTCCGCGCCACGGCGCCCGCCTTGTCGAGCGCGAGCCGTACGACATAGGCGGCCGGCGTTTCGTCGTCGCGCGGCGTTTCGTCCACCTCAGCCGGCTGGACTTCGAAGCGGATGCCCGCCGCCGAAAGCAACTGCGCGCGCCGCGGGGAGGCGGAGGCCAGCAGAATTGGCGGGCGGGCGCTCGGGGGGGTGAACGAATCCATCTTCCACGGATCGCGCGATCGGCAGTCGCTCGATGACGGGGAGCAGTGTATCCTCGAACCATGACCCCGGCGCACCGCATCGTCTCGAGCGTGCTGGTGCAAATCATCCGTCCCGCCCCTCTCTGCCCAGAGAAGGTGGCGTTTGCCTGGCGCGTCTCGGTGGGGCCGGCCATCGGCCGCGCCACTCGCGCGCGCATCGACGAGCGCGGGGCGCTCATCGTCACGGCAGACAGCGCCCAGTGGCGGCGCGAGGTGGAGCGGTCGCTCGGGCTCATTCGTTCGCGGCTCGAGGCACTCCTCGGGCCCGACGCCTTCATCAACGTGGAGATCATCTGTCATGGCTGAAGCGGTCATCGTCAGCGCCGTCCGGCTGCCGACCGGCAAGTTCCTCGGCACGCTCAAGGACATCCCCGCCCCCGCCCTGGGGGCCATGGTCGTGCGCGAGGCGGTCACACGTGCCGGCATCGACCCGGCCACGGTCGACGAGTGCATCATGGGCCATGTCGTCTCGGCGGGCGCCGGGCAGGCACCGGCGCGGCAGGCCGCACTCAAGGGCGGGCTCGCCGACCACGTCGCGGCGCTCACCATCAACAAGGTGTGCGGTTCGGGCCTCAAGGCCGTGATGCTGGCACAGCAGGGCATCCAGACCGGAGATATCGAGATTGCCGTGGCCGGCGGCATGGAGTCGATGAGCAGCGCCCCCTACCTGTTGCCGCGCGTGCGCGAGGGCCTGCGCATGGGACACGGCCAGGTGCTCGATTCGATGATCCTCGACGGACTGTGGTGCCCGTTCGAGAACTGGCACATGGGAAACGCCGGCGAGACCGTGGCCGACGCCTTCAAAGTGACCCGCGACGAGCAGGACCGCTACTCGGTCGAAAGCCACCACAAGGCCGCCGCGGCGCAGGCGTCAGGCGCCTTTGCGGCTGAGATTCTCCCGGTTCCCATCCCCCAGCGGAAGGGCGACCCCGTGATGTTCGACCGCGACGAATCGGTGCGCGCCGATACCACGCCCGAGGCGCTCAGGGCGCTCAAGCCGGCCTTCAGGAAGGACGGCACCGTCACGGCCGGCAACGCGCCTCCGGTCAACGACGGCGCCGCGGCCGTGGTGGTGATGAGCGCCGAGCGGGCCAGGGCCCTGGGCGTCGCACCCATGGCGCGCATCGTCGCGCAGGCGACGTCGGGGCTGGCGCCGAAGATGCTGCTGATGACGCCGGTCGAAGCCACGCGCAAGGTATTGAAGAAGGCCGGCTGGACCATCGGCGACGTGGACCTGCTGGAACTGAACGAAGCCTTCGCCGTGCAGGCCGTGGCCGTGATGCGCGAGCTTGGTCTGGACCCGGCGCGGGTGAACGTCAATGGAGGCGCCGTGGCGCTCGGTCACCCCATCGGCGCCTCCGGCGCGCGCATTCTCACCACGCTGCTCCATGCACTGAAGGCGCGCGGAGGCAAGAAGGGCATTGCGACGCTCTGTCTCGGGGGCGGTAACGGGGTGGCGCTCGCCGTCGAGATGGCGTGAACGGCCGACTATCGATCGCTCGATGGACGCCGGCGCAGCGCCCACGCTGCGCCAGCCACGGGCGCAAGCATCACCACCTCCTTCGCCACGGCCCAGAGGTTGTGCGACCAGAAATCCGGCCGGTAGGTGCGCCGGGAGATGGCATCGAAGAGGAAGGCGTTGGCGAAGTAGAAGTCCGATGACAGCGGCCATAGCGCCATCACGCCCAGCGGGGGCGTCGTGTCCGACCCGAGCCAGTCGAACAGCACGTGCGACGACCAGGCCAGCGCCACGGCGAGGGCCAGCCCGGGGCCGCGGCCGCGCGTCCAGGCGAGCACCGCCAGGCCGGCAAGGAGGGCTGCCCCGAGGCTGTGGGTTTCCATGTTGTGGCGGCCCCACAGGAAGTCGATGTCCGGAGCGACCGCGGCGATGACGGGCAGGGCAAGCGCCCACGGCCGTACGGCGCCAGGCTCCCGGTCCCCGACGACCACCCCGACAATCAGTCCTCCGAGGGCGTGTCCGACCGGGCTGGGCATTCCTCCACCGTACGCAGAGAACGCGCGGCGGGTCAAACCCCGACCGTGTAGAAGCTGCGATGGGTTGAGCGATGGCGAAAGGGACCCGTAGCCGCAACCTGTTGATACCGAACCATTAGGGCGTGCCACCTATAGCTATTTTCGCTTGACTTTCGCTTGGCGCGTTTCTAGGATCACTTCTGGCCCGAAAGGAACCCAGCAGACATGCCCATCGACGAACGACAGGAACGCCTCAAAGCCCTCGACGTGGCCGTTGGCCAGATTGAAAAGCAGTTCGGCAAAGGCGCCATCATGCGCCTCGGGCAGCGCAACATCATCTCGCCCGTGGCGTCGATTTCGACCGGCGCCATCAGCATCGACTATGCACTCGGCATTGGCGGCGTTCCCCGCGGCCGGGTCGTCGAGATTTTCGGGCCCGAGGCGTCGGGCAAGACGACGCTCGCCCTGCAGGTGATTGCCGAGGCGCAGAAAGCCGGCGGGCTGGCGGCGTTTGTGGATGCCGAGCACGCGCTCGATGCCGCGTATGCGAAGAAACTGGGCGTCGATATCGACAACCTGCTGGTCTCGCAGCCCGACAACGGCGAGCAGGCCCTGGAGATCGTCGAGGTTCTCATTCGCTCGGGCAGTGTGGACGTGGTGGTCGTCGACTCGGTCGCCGCGCTCGTCCCGCGCGCGGAGATCGAAGGCGAGATGGGCGAAGCGCAGATGGGCCTGCAGGCGCGGCTCATGTCGCAGGCGCTGCGCAAGCTCACCGGCGCCATCTCGAAGTCGAAGACGGTGCTGGTCTTCATCAACCAGCTCCGCGAGAAGATTGGCGTGATGTTCGGCAACCCGGAAACCACCACCGGCGGCCGCGCGCTCAAGTTCTACGCCTCGGTGCGCATCGACATCCGCCGCATTGGTGCCATCAAGGACGGCGACACCGTGGTTGGCGGCCGCACCCGTGTCAAGATCGTCAAGAACAAGATGGCCCCGCCCTTCCGCGAAGCCGAGTTCGACATCGTCTACGGCGAGGGCATCTCTCGGGAGGGCGATTTGCTGGACCTTGCCGTCGACAAGAAGATTGTCGAGAAGAGCGGCGCCTGGTTCGCCTACGGCGGCGAGCGCCTGGGCCAGGGCAGGGAGAACGTGAAGGCGTTTCTCAAGGAACATCCCGACATCCGTAACGCCATTGAAGAGCGGGTGCGGCGCGAGCTGGGCATGACGCGCGAAGCCGAGCCCGCCGCGGTGTAGCCCTTCCGCCCGAGTACGGAGCGCCGGGGCATGGAGCGCCGGGGCTTCAGCCCCGGCGTCATCGTTCCGATGGACACCACCCTCTTCACCCTCATCAACCAGGCTCACACGCCGCGGCTCGACGACGTGATGCTGCTGGCCAGCGCCATCGGCCGCGTCTCGTTCGTGTGGCTGACGGTGGCGCTCATCGCGGCGGTCTTTCCCAAGCGCCGCATGGCCGCCTGGCGCGTGGGGCTCGCCGTGGGCCTGTCGTATCTCGTCGTGGACGGCGTCATCAAGCCGGTGGCCGACCGCGACCGCCCGTTCCAGGTGATGGCCGACGTGCGGCTCATCGATCAGCGGCCGCTCAGCGGGTCGTTCCCATCGGGGCACGCCGCCTCGGCAATGGCGGGCGCGCTCGCTGTCGGACGTCTCTTCCCCGCCGGGCGCATCGTCTGGTGGACGATGGCCGCGGCCATCGCCGTGTCGCGCGTCTACGTGGGTGTGCACTGGCCCTCCGATGTCATCTCGGGGGCGCTCATCGGACTGGCCGTGGGCTGGTTCGTGCTGGGCGGCCGCGCCGTCCCGCCCTCCGGCTATGCTGAACCGGATGGCAGAACCGCCGGCCAACCGGACTCGCCAACCTGACCCGCCGGCGGCACGCCGGCCCTTGCCCCCAGCCGGCGGCGACCAGCTGAACGCCGCCATTGCCGGCAAGCTCGATGAAGTCGCGGCCCTGCTCGACGAGCAGGGTGCCAATCCGTTCCGCGTGCGCGCCTATCGTCGCGGCGCCAACGCCCTCCGGCGCCTTGGCGAACCCGCCTCGCACATCCTCGATGCGGAGGGTCTCGACGGGTTGGAGCGCCTGCCCGGCATTGGCATCACTCTCGCCCGCACGATCCGCGACATCGTGCGGTTCGGCTATTCCCCGATGCTGGCGCGCATGCGGGGCGACCTCGATCCGCTGCGCCTGCTCGGCACCGTTCCCGGCATCGGCAAGCGGCTGGCTGGCCGACTGCACGACGAACTGGGGCTCGACACGCTCGAAGACCTCGAGGCGGCGGCCGGCGACGGCCGCCTCGAAACGCTGGCGGGCTTCGGACCGAAGAGACTGGCCGGCATCCGCGCCGTGCTCGCGCAGCGGCTGGGTCGCGTGCGGCGACCTCGGTCGGAAGAGCGCCCACCCAGTGTGGCGGAACTGCTCGACGTAGACCGCGAGTACCGCGAAAAGGCCGCGGCCGATCGGCTGCCGCGCATTGCGCCCAAACGATTCAACCCCGACGGCCAGCGCTGGTTGCCGGTGCTGCACACGGCGCGTGGCGCGCGGCACTACACGGCGCTCTTCTCGAACACCGAGCGCGCGCACCGGCTGGGCACGACGCGGGACTGGGTGGTCATCTACGGGGACGGCGACCGAACCGGTGGGCAATGGACCGTCGTGACGGCGCCTGTCGGCCCACAGGCCGGACGCCGCGTGGTGCGCGGACGGGAGGCGGAGTGTGAGCGGTTGTACGGCCGGTGACCCGGTGGATTCGCGAAACCTGTCCCGCAGCGTCGGCCATGGTGAGCCTCAACGCTCACCTCACGCGCATCGAGCGCGCCCAAACGAGCATGCTATACTCATCGGTCTCCACCGACGGCCAGGTAGCTCAGTTGGTAGAGCACGTGACTGAAAATCACGGTGTCGGCGGTTCGATTCCGCCCCTGGCCACCACTTCAAATCACACATAGAGAAGCGCTGGCCGTTGCCGAGCGAGATCTGCCCGGTGATCGGGTCGTAGACGTCCACTCCATTCAGATGGACACGGAGGTTTCCCTCCTTGTCGGCGGTTCAGAGGGACCAGGACAAGGCGATCTTGACGCCGCCTCACCCTTGAGCGGGGCCGGGGGTTGTCAGCGTCGATCCCTTCTTCGCAAAGATCATCGCGAGCAGCTTGGCGGGCTGCGTCTGGCTGGCATTCTTCGAGACCTCATGCGTCGCGCCGGGGTGCTCGTAAAACATCTGGCCGACGTTGTACGTTTTCTCCTCGCCTTGCCCCGAGATCTTGGCGATGACGGCGCCCTCGAGGACGTACGCGAGCACGAAGCCCGCATGATGATGCGCGGCACCGACGCGTCCCGGCGGATAGTCGACATGGCTGACCGTCACCGCCCAGCCGTCCATCGTCACATTCGGAAGGTCGTGCGTGAACACGGGTGGCCGAGGTGCCGCCGGCGAAGCGGGTGTGGATTGCGTCTGCGCGTCCGCGTGACGGCCGGACGCGATCAATTCAGTGAACAGGGCCAACGAAGCAACAGCATCACGACGGGTCATCATTTTTTCGTCTCCGTCTGTTTCGCGGTTGAATGCTCTGAATCGCCGGGTTCAACGGGCAGCAACAGCGGCGTCTCTTCTCGGCGTGCCACCTCCGCGCGTGTCCCGGATCGAGTCGAAGGGCATGGAGTGGTGTGTCTGGATACGGCCCGTACTGCGGGCCTCATGAGAGCTTGCGGACAGTGCGATTCAAGACACGTTCCACTCGACGAGTCTCCAACATCCCCCTTGTCGTGTCCCACCTAAACAATACATGGAGATCATTGTCAAGGTCCACGTCTCGTTGGTCCCGAATCGAGGCAGTCGACGCTGGAGAAACGCGGCTTCGCCCGCCCTCTGCGCCGACCGGCCCGGCCGGTCCCATCGCTCTCCCGGGTTTCGCCGGTCCTGCCGGTGCTCGGCTTGAGCACGGGCGGATGCCGGATGGTACAGGTCTCCGCCATCGCCCACCGTCGCCGATCCGAAACAGTTCAGGGCCAGTGACGCGCCTTCGGTGCGCACGGACTGGCGCATGGATACGCTGACGGATGCCGAAGCACTCGAACTCAACGAGGCCTTGACCACGGCGACACCGCCCGGCAGCCGTCGCTTCGTTGAAGCGTGGCGCGATATCCTATCGGATCCCCCGCGCCGAGCCGTTTGAGCAGCACACCGGCCGCTACGACGCCTGGTTCGAGCGCCACGACGCGGCCTATGTATCGGAACTGCTCGCGCTGCGCCCCTTCGTGCCACTGACGGGACGTGGTCTCGAAATTGGCGTGGGTAGCGGCCGTTTCGCCGCGCCGCTGGGCGTGCAGGTCGGCATCGACCCGTCGCCGGCCATGCGCTCGTCGTCACGACGCTGTGCTTCGTCGACTCCGCAGCGATGCTGCTGGCGCAGGCATCGCGCGTGCTACGACCCGGCGGCACGCTGGCGATCGGTTTCATCGACCGCGACAGCGAGCTGGGGCGCGAGTACGAAGCACGCCGGGCCGAAAGCGTCTTCTACCGCGACGCGCGCTTCCACTCCGCCGCCGACGTGCAGCGGCTGCTGCAGGCGGCCGGCTTCGCAATCACCGCGTGGGCGCAGAGGCTGACGCACCGGACGGCCGACATGCGGGAAATCGAGCCCGCGCAGCCGGGACGTGGCACGGGCGCCTTCGCTGTCGTCGCAGCGCGCAACGATCGGTGACGCGCTCCATTTTGCAGTTCGGCAGCGGCGCTCGGTCGAAGCTACTGGAACGGGCCGGACTCGCGTCCTTCACCTCGCCCTTCCTCGCCCAACCTGCTACCAGTGGCCGAGAGCGGGTTGAAACCGGTCCAAAGGGATGTACGCTCTCGATCGGAGACTCATGATGATTCGACGTGTCGTGTTGGGGCTTTTCTCGGTGGGTGTTCTTGGCGTAATGGGGGGGCTGGCGGGTCCGATATCCGTACGAGCGCAGGACGGCCAGACGATGACCGCCGCAACGTCGGAGATGCGGGCCGTCCGGCGGGACCTGCCGATGACCAAGGCGATTCGGGCGGCGTTCGAGGCTGGTACCCGTGATGGCTCCGGTAGGCCCGGGCCGAACTACTGGCAGCTCGAAGCCGACTACACGATCAACGTGTCGCTCGATCCGGCGCGCCACACGCTGACGGGCACCGAGTCGATCGTGCTGCACAACAACAGCCCGGCACCGCTGACCCAGATCCTG
>Ga0073904_10002089_pt1 | contig 15114 bp, 15 predicted proteins | sample KloWWTrecipitate_FD_66668 | JGI IMG/M metagenome (GOLD analysis project Ga0073904, IMG submission 66668) | Active sludge microbial communities from Klosterneuburg, Austria, studying microevolution and ecology of nitrifiers - Klosterneuburg... | ecosystem: Engineered > WWTP > Aerobic digester >...
CCTTCCAGCCCGCCTTTTCCAGCGCCTTGCGGCTGGCATGGATCGGACCCACGCCCATGATCGCGGGATCAAGGCCGGCCGTGGCGTAAGAGGCGATCCGCGCCAGCGGCTTCAGCCCGCGCCGCGCCGCCTCGGCCTCGCTCATCACCAGAACCGCGGCCGCGCCATCGTTCAGACCGGACGCATTGCCTGCCGTGACCGAACCTTCCTTGGTGAAGGCCGGGCGCAGCTTGGTCATCGCGTCAAGCGTTGCGCCATGGCGTATATATTCGTCCTGATCCACGGCAATATCGCCCTTGCGGGTCTTGACGATGAAGGGGACGATTTCGTTCTGGAACTTGCCCGCCTTCTGCGCCGCTTCGGCCTTGTTTTGCGAAGCGACGGCGAAATTGTCCTGCATCTCGCGGCTGATCTGCCAGCGGGTCGCGACATTTTCTGCGGTGATCCCCATGTGATAGCCGTTGAACGCATCCCACAGGCCGTCGCGGATCATCGAATCGATGAAGTTCAGATCGCCCATCTTCTGACCGGCGCGCAGATGCGCGACATGGGGCGACAGCGACATGCTTTCCTGCCCGCCGGCCGCGACAATGGCCGCATCGCCCAACTGCACATGCTGGGCCGCCAGCGCCACCGCCCGCAGGCCCGAACCGCAGACCTGATTGAGGCTCCAGGCGGCGCTTTCTTGCGGCAGACCCGCCTTGATATGGGCCTGGCGCGCCGGGTTCTGGCCCTGACCGGCGGTCAGCACCTGGCCCAGGATCGTCTCCGACACATCGGCCTTGTCGATACCGGCACGCGCCACCACCGCATCCAGCACGGTCGCGCCAAGGTCATGGGCGGGCGTATTGGCGAAAGCGCCGTTGAAACTGCCGACGGCAGTGCGGGCGGCCGAGACGATAACGACATTGGTCATGGTGCGATCCTTTTCCTCCACAGAGATGACGCGCCGCTTGTTCGGGCGCGCAATTGCCGCCCCGCAGCATGACCAACCGCGACCTGAGGTCAAGCTTTTCGCCGTTTCCACGAAAAATATTCTTGCGCACCCATTTCCCTGCGGTCGCGCCGCTGTCGGTTGTGGAACGCCCAGACAGGTGCCTTCACGGCAGGGAAAGGCCTCGCCCTTTCATCTTGGCCCAAATACTCACCTTGCGGGTTCCTCCGGGCGCAGGCCGGAAGGGCCGCTGTCCCGTCGCCCCTTGCCATGGGCGCGTCACATGCCCCTCAGGCGCGCCGGCGTTTCTCGCGTGCCGCTTTCCAGGGGGGCGTTACGCTTGGCGCGCCGAAATAATAGCCCTGCATGCAGTCCATGCCCATCGCCATCAGCACCTCCGCATCGCGGGCGCTTTCGACCGATTCCGCCACTGCATGCATGTCGAACTCATGCGCGATGGCCAAAAGCGCGCGGGTCATGCATTGGTTGTCGGGGCTGTCGGCGATCCCGCGGATGAACTGACCGTCGATCTTGATGAAGTCAAAGAGGAACTGCTTGAGATAGCGAAACGAGGTCACCCCCGCCCCGAAATCATCCAGCGCAAAGGAAATGCCCTGCTTTTGCAAATCTTGCATGAAGACGCAGACGATATCCGGCATCACCATCGCCGATTCCTCAGAAATCTCCAAAATCAGCCGTTCCCCTGCTGTGGGACTGGCCTTCAGCCCCCGCCTGAGGGTCCGCATCCAGTTGGGATAGGCGATGGAGCGGGCCGACATGTTGATCGCCATCCGCAGGTTTGGCTGCCGCTCCAGCGCCTGCATGCCCATTTCCAGCGACAGGCAATCGATGATCCGTCCCAGTTCCGTCGTCTCGACCGTCCCCATGAAATCGCGCGCCGGAATCACCCGGCCAGCCCCGTCCAGAACCCGGATGAACCCTTCGTAAAAGGCTGGCCGGTCGGGCCGCGCCGACTGGATCACGGGCTGGAAGGCCAGCATCACATCCTTGCGACCCAACGCCTCGCGCACCATCGTCATGGTCTCGCGCGCCGCACTATTGATCGCCACATTCAGCGGATTGGCCTCGTCGGGTTCCACCGGATCAGTCTGCTTGCGTCCCGGGCGTGCCATTCTTCTCTCCGTTCCTCAGGCGACAGGATCGGCAAAACCAACTAAGAAGCCGTAAACATGAACCGGAGGCGGGATGAATGGCGGAACGGTGCAGCTGGTGCGGATCAGATCCGGTCTATGTGGCCTATCACGACACGGAATGGGGCGTGCCGGAGTATGACCCACGCGCCCTGTGGGAAAAACTTGTGCTCGACGGGTTTCAGGCGGGGCTTTCCTGGATCACCATCTTGAAAAAGCGCGATGCCTTCCGCCTGGCTTTCGAAGGGTTCGATCCGGCCCGCATTGCGACTTGGGGCGACGACGATGTCGCGCGGCTTCTCAGCGATCCCGGCATCGTGCGATCCCGCGCCAAGATCGAGGCGACAATCGGCAACGCCCGCGCCTATCTGGCCATCCACGAACGCGACGGGTTCGACCGCTTCTTGTGGGCCTATGTCGGAGGCGCGCCGATCCAGAACACATTCCGCACCATGGCCGACGTGCCCGCCGCCACGCCGCTGTCCGAACAGATCTCCAAGGACCTCAAGAAGGCCGGCTTCAAATTCGCCGGCCCGACCATCGTCTATGCGTTCATGCAGGCGGTCGGCATGGTGAACGACCATATGATCACCTGCCCACGCCACGCCCAGCTTTCGACCCCGTGCGGCTGACACAGCCCGCGGGTCTGGCTTCATTTTCTGTCTCAAAATATCCCGGGAGCGCGAGGGCAGAGCCCTCGCATCCTTGGCGTGGCCCGCGTTATTCCTTCAGCGTTCCGGCGGTGCGCGCCGCGCAGGTCGCCAGATAATCCATCAGCCCGGGCGACAGGCAGTCATAGGGCGGCAGGCCGACCTCGCTCAGGCGCGCGCGGATGCCCTTCATCTTCTTCGGCGGCGTGCCCGCCTCGATCACCGACGACACGAAAGCGGCAAATGTGGGCGGGGCCCAGCCTTTGTCTTTCGACAGTTCGGGATGGATGAAGGCCAGCCCCTGGAACGGATGGCCCTCGCGGTCGACCGGGCCATACATGTGAACGCCACAATCCTTGCAGGCATGGCGCTGGATCAGCGCCTTCTTGTCGACGACCTTCAGTTTCTTCTCGTTCGCCGTCACCGTCACCTTGTCCGACGGCACCACGGCCACGACCGAGAAGGCCGCCCCCTTGGGCTTCCAGCACTTGGTGCAACCGCAGGCGTGGTTATGCGCGACCTGGCTGTCGATGCGCACCGTTACCGGGTCTTTCTTGCAGTGGCAGGTCAAGGTGCCACCGGCAAAGGTCTTCGATCCTTTGGCGATACCCTTGTCGATGGATGGATGAATTTTCACGGCCATTTCTGTCCCTCCCAGACGAAATCGGTGCCGCCATTCGTGCCCTCTCGCAGAGTCGAGTCAATCGCCTTCCCGCAAGAAAGTGACGTGAAGTCAACCGTTCCGTCGCAAAAGTTGCTCCGACCCTTTCAGGGTTGTGCCGCCGGACGGTCCAGCAGCGCCCGGATCAGCGCCTTTGCCTCGTCCGAATCCCACTCCGCATCCCCGACCAGCCGCGCGATTTCGGTGCCGTCACGGTCGACCAGGATCGACACCGGCAGGCCCAGAACCCCACTGGCCCGCGCGAACGCCTGATCCGTATCGCGCAGGATCGGCAGATGGCTGATCCCTTCATCGGCGAACAGCTTTTCGATCGCGGGAACCGGATTGCGCCCGGTCGCGACCGTCATCACCGCGAATGTCTCGCCGCCGAGTTCGCCCTGAAGCCGGTCAAGTGCTGCAAGTTCGGCCCGGCACGGCGCGCACCAGGTGGCCCAGAAATTCACCAAAAGGACTTTGTCGCGATAGGGCGCCAGATCGGCCGCGCCATCCGCCGCATCCAGCAATGCAGCCTCCGGCAGGGTCAGGGCTTCGCTGGCAGGAACCATCTTGGCCATTTCGCCCGTCAGGAATGGCTTGATGACCTCCACACCGGGCGGCACCTCCGCCAAGGCGGCATTTGCACCAAGGGTGAGGGCCGTATAAAGGACGATCAGACTGAAACGCCGCATGTTTACTCCGAAGGGCCGGACATGACCGACCAAAAGACTTCCCATTCCGCCGCTGCCGGTTCGAACCAGATGTGGGGCGGGCGTTTCGCCGCCGGTCCCGACGCGATCATGGAGGCGATAAATGCCTCGATCAGCTTCGACCAGCGGCTTTATGCCCAGGACATCCGTGGCAGTCGCGCCCACGCCGCGATGTTGGCCGCGCAAGGTATCCTGACTTCTAAGGATGCGGAGACGATCCGGGAAGGCCTTCTCACGGTCTTGTCAGAGATCGAGGGAGGAAAGTTCACCTTCAAGACCGCGCTCGAAGACATTCACATGAATGTCGAGGCGCGGCTGAAGGAGGTGATCGGCGAACCGGCCGGCAGGCTGCATACCGCACGCTCGCGCAATGATCAGGTGGCGACCGATTTCCGCCTGTGGGTGCGCGATCAGGCCGATGCGGTGATCACGGCCCTTGGCGCGCTGATCCGTGCGCTTCTGGCGCAGGCGGAGGCGGGCGCGGATTGGGTCATGCCCGGCTTCACCCATTTGCAAACCGCCCAACCCGTCACCTGGGGCCATCACATGATGGCCTATGTCGAAATGTTCGCCCGCGATGTCGGGCGTTTCACCGATGCGCGTGTGCGGATGAACGAATGCCCCTTGGGCGCGGCGGCGCTGGCGGGCACCGGCTTTGCCATCGACCGGCATATGACGGCGCGGGAACTGGGCTTTGACCGGCCGATGGCCAATTCGCTCGATGCGGTCAGCGACCGGGACTTCGCGTTGGAATTCCTGTCCGCCGCCTCGATCTGCGCCGTCCACCTGTCGCGCTTCGCCGAAGAGCTGGTGATCTGGTCCACCGCGCAATTCCGCTTCGTTACTTTGTCGGATCGTTTCTCGACCGGCTCGTCGATCATGCCGCAGAAGAAGAACCCTGATGCGGCCGAACTGATCCGCGCCAAGATCGGGCGGATTCTCGGGGCGACGGTGGCGCTTTTCACCGTGATGAAGGGCCTGCCCTTGGCCTATTCCAAGGACATGCAGGAAGACAAGGAACAGGTCTTCGATGCCGCCGATACGCTGATGCTGGCGCTTGCCGCGATGGAAGGCATGGTGCGTGATATGACCGCGAACCGCGCCAATTTGGAACGCGCCGCCGCCAGCGGCTTTTCCACCGCGACAGACCTTGCCGACTGGCTGGTGCGCGAAGCGGGCCTGCCCTTCCGCGATGCGCACCATGCGACCGGCGCGCTGGTGGCCCTGGCCGAACAGAAGGGCTGCGATCTGCCCGACCTGTCGCTGGGCGAAATGCAGTCCGTCAATCCGGCAATCAATCAATCGGTCTATGCCGTCCTTGGCGTCCATAATTCGGTGAATAGCCGACAAAGCTACGGCGGCACCGCCCCCGATCAGGTTCGCGCCCAGGTGGCGGCCTGGAAGGCGCGGCTCGGATGACAGGCCTCCGCCCGCGCAAGCTTTTGCCGATGGCACTTCTCCTTGCACTCGCCGCCTGTTCCTGGCCGCGCGCCCATGCCAATGTCCGCCTGACGCCCGATGGCGCGACGGTCACGCCCGCGCTCTCCACCACCATCGGCGGTATCGGAGTGAACATAAGCCAATGACCCGCCTCATTGTGACCTTTTTCGCCCTCGCCACTCTCGCCGCCTGCGGCGTCGACGGCGCCCCCAAACCCCCCGCGCCCGAGCCGGGGGTTTCGATCAGCGGACAGGTTCAGGTGGGCGTGGTCGGCGGAAGCTGATCCAGCCGCTTTTCACCTGCCGCCCGATCATGCCAAAGTCGGGCATTCCATCCAAACGTTTGGAATACGTTTGGAATACCTTTGGAATACGTTCAGCATACGTTTGACATCCGGCCCAACACCGCCGGAATTGCACCCGCCAGCGCATCTCTCTATACCCCGGACAACGGGGCAGGGCGCGCGGGCCAAGGGGGCAGGACATGGACCATTTTCTTTACCGCGAGGGTGTCCTTCATGCCGAAGATGTGGCGATCCCCGACATTGCCGCCGCGGTCGGCACCCCCTTTTACGTCTACTCCACGGCCACGCTCGAACGCCACTACCGGCTTTTCACCGAGGCGCTTTCCCCCCTGCCGAACCTTGTCTGTTTCGCGGTCAAGTCGAATGGCAATATCGCCGTCCTGAAGACGCTTGCCCAACTTGGTGCGGGCATGGATGTGGTCTCGGCGGGCGAATATCTGCGGGCCAAGGCGGCGGGCGTTCCGGGCGAACGGATCGTCTTTTCGGGCGTCGGCAAAACCCGAGAAGAGATGCGCCTGACCTTGGAAGGCGGCATCCGCCAGTTCAATGTCGAAAGCGAGCCCGAGATGCGGGCCTTGTCGGAAGTGGCTGTTTCCCTTGGGAAAACCGCGCCGATCACCATCCGTGTGAACCCCGACGTGGATGCCAGGACCCATGAAAAGATCGCCACCGGCAAGAAGGAAAACAAGTTCGGCATCCCGATCGAGCGCGCGCGCGAAGTCTATGCTGAAGCTGCCCGTTTGCCGGGGTTGCAGATCGTTGGCATCGACGTTCACATTGGCAGCCAGTTGACCGAGCTTGAACCTTTCGAGCAGGCCTATCAGAAGGTTGCCGACCTGACCGCAGTGCTGCGCGCCGATGGCCATGTGATCACCCGCCTTGACCTTGGCGGCGGGCTCGGCATCCCCTACAGCCGCTCGAACGAAGCGCCGCCGCTGCCCACCGACTATGGCGCGCTGATCAAACGCACCGTCGGGCATCTGGGCTGCGAGATCGAGATCGAGCCGGGTCGGTTGATTTCCGGCAATGCCGGGCTTCTGGTGTCCTCCGTCATCTACCTCAAGCACGGCGAGGGTCGCGATTTCCTGATCCTCGACGCCGCGATGAACGACCTCGTCCGCCCCTCCATGTATGGGGCGCACCACGACATCATACCAGTGATAGAAGCCGCCCCCGGTATCGAACCCGCCCCTTATGATGTGGTGGGTCCGGTCTGCGAAACCGGCGATACCTTTGCCAAGGCCCGGCCCCTGCCGCCGCTGACGGATGGCGATCTGGTCGCCTTCCGCTCGGCCGGGGCTTATGGCGCGGCGATGGCGTCGGAATATAATGCGCGGCCTCTGGTGCCGGAGGTTCTGGTGCATGGGCAACAATTTGCCGTTATCCGCGCCCGTCCGACCTATGATGAGATGATAAAGCGCGATAGCATTCCTGAATGGCTCTAGCCACTCGGGCGGGGCGTCAGGAAACGGTGATGGTCGCCAACCGATCAGAGGATGACGCAATAGGGCACGCGCTGCGCTGGCCGCTGCGGATTACCTTTGCCGGGCTTGTGGCCGAACGCATCACCCGCGCCTTCTGGCCCGTCTGGACAATTCTGTTCGCCGCCCTTGCCGCGCTGGCGTTCGGGTTTCAGGATTACGCCACGGTCGAACTTTTCTGGCTCTTCTGTCTTGCCGTGCCGCTTTGTCTGGCGCTGGCGCTCTATCATGGTGTCCGCCAGTTCCGCTGGCCGCTATGGGACGACGCGCGGGCCCGGCTAGACGCCACCTTGCCTGGCCGTCCGCTGGCCGCGCTGGGCGACAAGCAGGCGCTGGGTGCCCTCGACGACCAATCCCGCGCCGTCTGGCGGGCGCATCTGGAGCGGATGCGGGCCCGCCTGCGCGGAGCCAAGGCCCCTGCGCCGGACCTGCGCCTGTCGGGGCGCGACCCGTTTGCGCTGCGCTATGCGGCGCTGGTTGCGCTGATTGTTGCGGCGCTTTTCGGCTCCTTCTGGCGGGTCGGGCAGATCCTGCAACCGGCCAATCCCGCGCTGGCAGGGGCCCCGTCGGCCTCGTGGGAAGGGTGGATCGAACCCCCGGCCCATACCGGGCGACCGACGCTTTATCTGGCCAAGGTTGACGAGGGGCCGCTGGAGTTGCCGCAGGGCAGCCGTGTGATCTTGCGACTTTATGGCCCGCCGGACAGTTTTGAGGTGCGACAGGATCTGTCTGTTACGCCCTCTGCCGCCCCCGCGGCGGACGCCGCGCCTCAGATGGCGTTCGACTTCATCGTCGATCATTCCGGGACGCTTGCCATCGAAGGCGAAGGCGGGCGCGCGTGGCAGGTGACAGTTCTGGCCGACAAACCGCCCAGCGTGGCGCTAACCGGCCCGATGGACCGCAAGGTAGATGGCCGCATGGCCCAGCCCTTCACTGCCAAGGACGATTTCGCCATTACAGGCGGCGAGGTTCGGTTTGAACTGGACCTGCCCGCCGTCGACCGCCGCTTTGGTCTTCTGGCAGAGCCGGAGCCGCTGCCCCCGCTGGTCTTTGACCTGCCATTGCCGATGACCGGGCGGCGGGCGGAGGTGAGCGAGATTCTGGCCGAAGACGCCTCGGAACATCCCTGGGCCAACCTACCGGTACGGATGGTGCTGACGGTCCGCGATGCGTTGGGTCAAACCGCCAGCACCGACAGCGTGGCACTGCTGTTGCCGGGGCGACGATTCTTCGATCCGCTTGCGGCGGGCGTGATCGAGATGCGCCGCGATCTGCTCTGGTCGCGCACCAATAGCGAACGGGTCGAGCAGATCCTGCGCGCGATTACCCACCGGCCCGAGGGGTTCGTTCGCAGCGAACGCGCCTATCTGACCTTGCGGGTGGCCATCCGTCGCCTGACCGCGGCGCGGGCGCAGGGGCCGATCTCGGTCGCGGTACGTGACGAGCTGGCCAAGGCCCTGTGGGAAGCGGCGCTTCTGATCGAGGATGGCGGGCTGGCCGACGCGCTGGAACGAATGAAGCGCGCCCAAGACAGGCTGTCGGAAGCGATGAAGAACGGCGCAAGCAAGGACGAGATCGCCAAGCTGATGGATGAATTGCGCGAGGCGACCGACGATTATCTGGACATGCTGGCCGAACGCAGCACCGAAGATCCCGTGGACAAGTTCGCCAAGAACCAAGAGGGCCAGCCGATCACCGATGACCAGATCGCGCAGATGATGGATGAGATTCAGCGCCTGATGGAAGAGGGCCGCATGGCCGAGGCGCAAGAGCTACTCGAGCAGCTTAACCAGTTGATGCAGAACCTGAAAGTCACGCAAGGCGAAGGTGGCGAAGGGCGGCAAAGCCCCGGCGGCAAGGCCATGCGCGATCTGGGCGAGACGCTGCGCAATCAGCAGGACCTGTCTGACGATGCCTTCCGGCAGGGCCAGAACAGCCAGCCGGGGCAAAATCAGCCTGGCCAGCAGGGCGATGAACCGATGCCCGGGGAAGGCCAGGAGGGCCAGGACCAGGGCAGCCGGGACCAAGGCGGGCAGGACCAAGGCGGGCAGGGCACGGAAGGTCTGGACGGCCAGAGCCTTGCGGACCGTCAAGAAGCCCTGCGGCGCGAGCTGGAACGCCAGACCCAGGCGCTGCCCGATGCGCAAGGCCAGGATGCCGACCGCGCGCGCCGCGCACTCGAGGATGCGGGCCGCGCCATGGACGAGGCCGAAGAGGCGCTGCGCGACGGTGATCTGCCAGGCGCCATCGACCGGCAGGCCGAGGCGATCGGCAAGCTGCGCGAAGGGATGCGCAGTTTGGGCGAGGCGTTTGCGCAAGAACAGAATCGCCTGACCGGCGCAGATGGGCAGGCGCAGGGTGAGCAGGGGCGCGAAATGCCGCTTGATCCACTTGGGCGCGACGGCGGCAACCCAAATGGTGGGCCGACAAACGCCGATAATCAGAACCTGCTCAATGGCAAGGATGTCTATCGCCGCGCGCGTGATCTTCTGGATGAAATCCGCCGCCGTTCGTCCGATCGCACCCGGCCAGAGGCCGAACTGGACTATCTGAACCGGCTGCTCGACCAGTTCTGATGTGTGTCAGCCCGAAGGCGCATCGGTGGATTTGAGAGATTCGGTTGTCGTGCGCATGCTGTTTTCCAGCCAGAGCCGTATCCCGTCGATCGCGGCGGTATAAGGCTCCAGTATGGGCTGGCTGGCCGGAACTGCGCGGCCTATCGCCCCGGCGAAAATATAGACAAGCAGCAGGAGGCTCATCCCGGCGATGGAGGTGAGAAACCCGCGACGGAAGCCATTTCGCTGCTGGCGCAGGGTTTGCGGTGCACCAGCAGACGCCGGATCATTGCGCCGCTCTGAGGTCGGGCGAAGGGTTGAGTTGATCTCTTCGATGTCAGGCAGAAGCTCGCGTCGGGACGCGCGCGCCACCAGTGCCACGTCGGTATCGGGCAGATCATCATCTAGGTCCGCCTCTGCCGTCTGGGGTGGGGGCGCGGCGGGCTTTTGGGGCGGCGGGGCGGCTGGCGGGGCGCTTAGCCCCAGATCGGTCTGGGTTTCCAGGCTGCTGCCTTCAGCCTCCCGCGCGCGGGTTTCGCGCTCCGCCTCCTCGCGCAGGACCGAAAGGACGGCATCATCCAGAGTGCGCCGCCGCAGTGTTTCGGGTGCGATGGCCGCCGCAACGGTCGGTGCATCGGCGCTGTCGGGTGCGTTTGCCGAAAGCGCCGTCTGAAACCAGGTGTGCCCGCAGCTTGAACATTGCACATCACGCCCGCCTTCGGGGATTACAGCGCTGTCCACTTCATATTGGGCGTCACAGTTGGGGCAGATCAGCCGCATTCACTTTCCATCCGATCAGTCGATACTTGCCGATTGCCACGGCCCATGCGGCCTTTGCTTTCTGGCCTTTGCTTTGCGCTTGTTGTAGCAAGCCAAGGGCAGACGGCCAAGCTTTTGTGCAGGCCTTATGCGAAATGCAAAGAAGGCGCGGCGGATTTGCGCGCTCTTCGGGGGGCAGGCGGGTTGATCGAATTTCATGATGTCACATTGGGTTATGCCGACCGGGATCTTTTGTCGGGCGTGACGATGAAGCTGGCGCCGGGGTCGTTTCATTTCCTGACCGGCCCGTCCGGTGCGGGCAAGACCTCGCTCATCAAGCTCTGTTATGGGGAAATGGCGGCGCGGTCGGGCCGGATTGACGTGTTCGGTCAGGACCTGGGCACCCTTTCGCGGGATGACACGGCACGGATGCGTCGCCGGATCGGCATCGTCCATCAGGATTGTCAGTTTCTCGATCATCTGAGTGTTGCCGACAATATCGCCCTGCCGCTTCAGGTCGCCGGGCAGGAAGCTGACGATCAGTCGCTGGATGAACTTCTGGGCTGGGTCGGGCTGGGGGAACGGGCGTCGGCCCGCCCGCCATCGCTTTCGGGGGGCGAACGCCAGCGGGCGGCACTGGCGCGGGCCGTCATCACATCGCCCGATCTGATTCTGGCGGACGAGCCGACCGGGAACATCGACTGGGATATGTCGCTCAAACTCTTGCGGCTGCTGACCGAACTGAACCGCATGGGCAAGACGGTGCTGATGGCGACGCATGACCTGAACCTGATCCGGGCGGCCAAGGCGCATGTCGCAGCGCGGGTGTTGCGCATTCAGGGTGGCAAGCTGCAACTGGCGGGGGCGGACCTGTGATGGAACGGCTGAACCATTTCCTGGCCCTCTTGACCGGCAACCCGCGTGCCGACCGTGTCGTGCCGCCGTCGGGCCATACCGCCACGCTGACCGGACTGACCGCCGCTGCGATGGCCTTTCTTGCGGTCTTCGCATTGGCTCTGTCGCTGTCCACCGGCCATCTGGCTGACCGCTGGACCGGCGCGCTGGCCCGCAGCGCGACGGTGCGGATTTCCGCGCCGGCCGATCAGTTGGAACGCCAGACATCAAAGGTGCTGGAGGTTCTGGAAACCACCCCAGGGGTCGAGTTTGCCCGTGCGGTGACGAGCGATGAGACGCGGTCCCTGCTGGAACCCTGGATTGGCCCCGACCTGCCGGTCGAAAGCCTGCCGATCCCGCAACTGATCGAAGTGACCGAGGCGGAGGAAGGTTTCGATGCCGAAGGGCTGAAGCTGCGCCTTGCCGCAGAGGCGCCGGGAGCAGTGCTTGATGATCACATGCGCTGGCGCAAGCCGCTGATCGCGTCGGCCAACCGCATCCGGTCGCTGGGCCTCTTGTCGCTGATCTTGATCGGCGGGGCGACGGCGGCGATGATCACGCTTGCTGCACAGGCGGCACTGGCGGCGAACGGACAGGTGATCCGCACCTTGCGTCTGATCGGGGCCGAGGATGGCTATATCGCCCGCGCCTTCGTCCGCCGCTTCACCCTCAGGGCGTTGGTGGGCGCGCTTGTTGGCACGCTGACGGGCATGATCGCCATCCTGATGATGCCCGCCGCCGCCGAAGAAGGAGGCTTTCTGACCGGCCTTGGTTTCGCCGGTATCGAATGGCTTTGGCCCTTGGCGATTCCCTTGCTTGCCGCCATTGTGGCGCTGGTGGCGACCCGCGCCGCCGCCTACCGCACGCTGAGGACCGTCAGATGAGAATGGTGGCCCAATATCTTCTGTCGCTGATCTTCATCGCCCAGATGTATCTGGCGATGCTGGTGCTGGCGATCTGGTGGACACCCTTCGTGCTTTTCCGCCGTGACGCCGCTTTTGATGCCGTCCATTCCTACTGCCGCTGGGTGCGGTGGTCGGCAAAGGTTTTGGTGGGCCTGCGGTCCGAAATCCGGGGCGAGGTGCCGCAAGACGAGGTCCTGATCGCCGCCAAGCACCAGAGCTTTTTCGACATCATCATGATCGTTTCGGTTGTGCCGCGCCCGAAGTTCATCATGAAGAAGGAACTCCTCTGGGCGCCGATCCTGGGCTGGTATGCCAAGAAGATCGGCTGTGTGCCGGTCGATCGCGGCAAGCGCAGTCAGGCGATGGCGCGGATGGTCGCCGATGTGAAGGCGGGGCGCGAACAGGCGGGCCAGCTGATCATCTATCCGCAGGGCACCCGCGTCGCCGCCGGGGCATACAAGTCCTACAAGGTCGGCGTGGGCGTGCTGTATAGCGAACTGGGGCAGGACTGTGTGCCTGCCGCGACCAATGTCGGCGTCTTCTGGCCCCGCCACGGGATATTGCGCAAGCCCGGTCTGGCTGTGGTGGAGTTTCTGCCGCGCGTGGTGGCGGGCCGGCCGGTCGCCGACTTCATGGCGGTGATAGAACCTGTGATCGAGGATGCCTCAAACCGGGTGATGGCCGAAGCGGGCTTCGTCTCCACACCAACCGATGGGCGAAAAAATGGGCACTGACGCCGCCTTTGCCGAGCATGCTCTGGATCAGGTCCGGGGCGCGGGGCTGGTCGCCACACGCAAGATGTTCGGCGAGTATGCCCTTTATTGTGATGGCAAGGTGGTGGCACTTCTGTGCGACAACCAGTTCTTCCTCAAACCCCTGCCCGAAGTTCTGGCGATGATCGAAGCGCCAGCCTATGGCCTGCCCTATCCGGGGGCGAAGCCGCATCTGCTGCTGACCGGGGAGCTTGACGACACCGACCTCATGGTGCGGCTTGTGCGACGGGTGGCAGAGCTAGTGCCCGCGCCGAAGCCGAGGAAACCGAAGGCGGCAAAGAAGGCCTGATCATGCAATGGATTTCCGATCTTGAAACGCTGCACGGCCACTATGGCACGCCCAAGGCGCCCGCGCTGCGCAAGGTCTCGACCCGTCTCGTGCCAGCCTACCGCGATTGGATCGCGCAAAGCCGGTTTTGCATCCTGTCCACGGTCGGCCCCGAAGGCACGGACGGCAGCCCGCGCGGTGACCGGGGGCCGGTTGTTACAATCGCCGATGACGAAACCCTGCTCTTGCCCGACTGGACCGGCAATCAGCGTCTCGATTCCCTGCGCAACATCATCCGTGATGACCGCGTCAGCCTGATTTTTCTTGTCTCAGGATCGACCAGTTGCGTGCGGGTCAACGGCACGGCGCGGCTGACCGCCGACCCCGGCCTGTGCGCCCGTTTCGAGCGCGAAGGCCAGCATCCCCGCACCGTCATCGTCATCCGCGTGAGAGAGGTCTATTCGCAATGCGCCCGCGCCTTGCAAAGATCCGAACTGTGGACCGCAGGCGATTGTTCCGAGGGCCTGCCAAGCGCCGGGCGCATGCTGGAAGACGCCTCATCAGGTGAAATCAACGGTGTGGCCTATGATGCCGAACGCGCCACCCGCGCCCATCTTGGCTGGTGGTAGGCGACGCGCCAAACACATCGCCCACAGAATTTGCCGCGTCTCAGGCCGCCAGACCCTTGGTGCCCATGTCCAGGAACTTCTCGCGCCGTTCGCGCACCATGTCGGCGGGTTTCATGCGGCCGAAGTCCTTCAGCACCGCCTCGACCGCCTTGCCCACGGCTTTGATCGCTTCGTCCCGGTCGCGCTGCGCCCCGCCGAGAGGCTCCTTCACGATCTGGTCGATCACGCCCAGCTTCAGAAGATCCTGCGCTGTCAGGCGCAGCGCCGTTGCGGCCTCCCGCATCTTTTCGGCATCTTTCCACAGGATCGAGGCGCAGCCTTCGGGGCTGATCACCGAATAAATCGAATGTTCCAGCATCAGGATGCGGTTCGCGGTGGCAAAGGCCACGGCCCCGCCCGATCCGCCCTCGCCGATGACCACCGAGATCAGCGGCACCGCGATTTCAAGGCACTTCTGGGTTGACCGGGCGATGGCCTCGGCCTGACCGCGCTCCTCCGCGCCCTTGCCGGGATAGGCGCCGGGCGTGTCGATCAGGGTGATGACCGGCAGGCCGAAACGGTCCGCCATCTCCATCAGGCGGATCGCCTTGCGGTAGCCTTCCGGGCGGGCCATGCCGAAATTGCGCTCGATCCGGCTTTTGGTGTCATTGCCCTTCTCATGGCCGATCACCATCACCGGCTGATCGTTGAAGCGGGCCAGCCCGCCCACCACCGCATGGTCGTCAGCAAAGTTTCTGTCGCCAGCGAGCGGTGTATACTCGGTGAACAGGGCCTCGATATAGTCGATGCAATGCGGCCGGTCGGGGTGGCGCGCCACCTGGCATTTCCGCCAAGGGTCGAGGTTCTTGTAGAGATCCTTGAGCATGTCGGCCGCTTTGCGGTCCAGCGCCGCGGCCTCCTTCTCGACATCCATCTTGTCGTTCTTGCGGGCCAGCGCACGCAGTTCCTCGGCCTTGCCTTCAATCTCGGCCAGGGGCTTTTCGAACTCGAGGTAATTCATGGG
>Ga0073904_10002092_pt1 | contig 15107 bp, 15 predicted proteins | sample KloWWTrecipitate_FD_66668 | JGI IMG/M metagenome (GOLD analysis project Ga0073904, IMG submission 66668) | Active sludge microbial communities from Klosterneuburg, Austria, studying microevolution and ecology of nitrifiers - Klosterneuburg... | ecosystem: Engineered > WWTP > Aerobic digester >...
CGCGGTGGAAGTCAGCCACGAAGACGCCGATCACTTGCGTGTCGGGGGGTAGGGATTCCGGCAGTTCGCCCAGACTCCTGGGGTGGACCAGCCAGACGTCGCGACCGGCGACGGCGGCCGCGTCGTGGGTCGTCAAGCCCAGTTCGCCGGGCGGCTCGGCGGTCAAGCGCGGTTCGATCGACGACGGGCTGCTCGGCGGCACGCGGTACGTGTCCTCGCCCTCCCCCGCCATCTGGCGCGCTGGCTCGCATTCTGTCTCGCATACTGGCTCGCGTGCCACACGGTCCAGCGCTTCGTAAGACGTGTCGATCACGCTGCCAGGGCTGTGCCAGGACTCGGGGGCATAACGGGCCACGTTATCGGCATTGAAGAGATAGGGCTTGTGGCTTCCAGTGCCAGCCACCCATTGCCAGCTGATGTGGTTGCTGGCCAGGTCGCCGTCGAGCAGGTGGCCATACAACCAGTCTGCGGCGACGCGCCAGTGCACCTTGCGCAGGTGCACCACGTAGCTGGCCAGCCACATGCGCGCATGGTTGTGCAGCATGCCGGTGGCGTAGAGCGCACGCACCGCTTCGTCCACCGCGGGCACGCCGGTGTTGGCCTGGCGGATGTCGGCCGGCAGCTCGCGGGCGTAGGCGGTGTCGGGCAGCAGGCCTTCGTGCAGCGACTGCAGGATGCCGTCGCCTCGGTGCTGCCAGACGTGGCGGAAGTAGGCCCGCCAGCCGAGCTCGCAGACGAACTTGTGCTGCACGTCCAGCGCATGGCGCTTGGCCACGCCGGCCAGCACGTCGGCGAGCGTGACGAAGCCGTGCGTGATGTACGGCGACAGCTGGCTCACGGCGCCGTCGAGCGCGTTGCGCGTGCGTGCATAGGCGGCCGGTCGCACGGCGGCGATGCGGGCCTGTGCTGCTGCAAGTGTGGGCGCGAAGTGCATGAGCGCAGTTTCAGGTCCGATCGCTTCATTCATGTGCCGTACCCACCTCACCCCGGCGGATGGCCGCCGCACGATCGTTCACCGCCCGCTTCTGCGCATCGCTCAGGCGCGCCACGTTCTTCACCTGCAGTGCCATGCGCGGGTTTTTGGCCAGCGTGGCCTCGTGCCGAATCAGAAAGTCCCAGTACAGCGTCGTGAAGGGGCAGGCGCTGTCGCCGCTGCGCTGTGCGGGGTCATAGCGGCAGCCCTTGCAATGCGGGCTCATGCGCTGGATGTACTTGCCGGTGGCGATGTAGGGCTTGCTGCCCATCACGCCACCGTCGGCGTACTGGCTCATGCCCAGCGTATTGGGCAACTCGACCCATTCCACTGCATCGACGTACACCGCCAGGTGCCAGGCATGCACCTGCTTGGGGGCTACGCCCAGCATCAGCGCGCACAGGCCGGTGACCATCAGGCGCTGGATGTGGTTGGCGTAGCCGTGCTCCAGCGTCTGCGCGAGTGCGTCGCGTAGGCAGGCCATGTCGGTGTTGCCGGTCCAGAACCAGGCGGGCAGGTTTTCGCGGGCGCCCAGCGCATTGCGTTCCAGATAGGCCGGCATCTGCGTCCAGTAGACGCCGCGCACGTACTCGCGCCAGCCCAGAATCTGGCGGATGAAACCTTCGACGCTGGCCAGGGGTGCGTGTCCGTCGTGGTACGCAGCCTCGGCCGCAGCCACCACCTCGCGCGGGTTCAGCAGCTTCAGGTTGAGAGCGGCCGACAGGTGCGAGTGGTACAGCCAAGCGTCGCCCGGCCACATCGCGTCTTGGTATCGGCCGAACAGCGGCAGCCGCTCGGTGATGAAGGCCTGCAAGGACTGCAGCGCCTGCGCCCGTGTCACCTGCCAGGCAAAGCTGTCCAGCCGGCCCGGGTGGTCTGCGAAGCGCTGGTTGACGAGCGCGATCACCTCGCGCGTGACGGCATCGGGTGCGAACTGCGCGCGCGCTGGCACGGCGCCCGGGCCGGCCGCGTCGAATGCCTCGCGGTTGTCGGCATCGAAATTCCACTGGCCGCCGACCGGCTCATCGTCCTGCATCAAGACCTGATGCCGTTTGCGCTGCTCGCGATAGAAGTACTCCATGCGCAGCGCCTTGCGGCCTTGCGCATGCGCCGCGAAGTCGCGGACGCTGCTGAAGAAGTGGCGGTCTTCGCGAATGTCCAGCGGCAGCTTGTGGGCATCAGCCAGGGCGCTGATGGCCTGCAACACGCGCCAGTCACCCGGTGCCGTCATCACCAGACCCGCCGGTTTCAGGCGGGCGGTGTCGGCCCGCAACTGCGTCGTCAGGCTGCCGGCGCTCGCCACGGCGTCCATGCGGGTGTAGTGCAGTGGGCGGCCGGCACCCTGCAGCGCCAGCGCGAAGTGGCGCATCGCCGCCAAGAACATCGCCGTGCGCGGCTTGCTCGACCAGACGTGGGTCGATTCTTCGGCCGCTTCGGCCATCCATACCGCGTCGACGGCCGCATCGAAGCCGTCGAAGCCCGATGCGTCGAGGTCGAGTTGGTCGCCCAGCACGACGATCAACGAACGCAGCTCAACCACGCGAGACCACTTTGCGCCGACAGGCGTCGGAGCAGTACTTCACCTCGGCCCAATTCTTGGCCCAGCGACGCCGCCAGCTCATGGCCAGCCCGCAGGCCGCGCAGGGCTTGCTGGGCAACGCGGCCTTGTTGCCGCGAAAGCTGGCGGCGGGCTGCGTCACCGTGAAGCCGCGACGCCGGCGGGTGTGTTCACGCCTTCTTCGCCCAGGCGCTGCACCAGCCCGCACTTGCAACCTGCTTGCCGTCGAACAGCGGAAAGCCGGCGCCGGCGTGGCCGGCACCGAACACCGCAAACTTCTGAGCTTTACGAACAATCATGACTTAAATGCTACCCGTTTACGGTTCATGACGAGTTCATAGGACAAATTAGTGGTTGCTGGGTCAGAATCAAGCGAGTCAAAAGAGAGTCAACTAGGAGACATGATGAAAAGTAGCTCTTCATTGCCGTCCACACAGCCATCGACGGGCACTGGGGGTGAATCGCTCCACCGCAGCGGCGCGGTAGCCCGCATGCTGCGCATGCCTGTGGCGACCCTGCGCGTCTGGGAGCGCCGCTACGGATTGGCGCAGCCCGTGCTGTCGCCTGGGGGCCAGCGGCTTTACTCTGCCGACGATGTGCGACGCCTGGCGTTGATCAAGCAGCTGTCGGACCTGGGTCACGCCATCGGCAGCCTGGCGCCACTGGACATGCTGCAGTTGCAGCGCGTGGCGTCCACGCACGCCGATGCGCTGGCGGCCACGCGGAAAGGTGAGCACCCGGACGCGAGCCCCTTACCGTCCGCCCGAGCCTGGCGGTTGGCGGTGATTGGTACTGCGCTGGGCACCCGGCTGCAGCGGCCCGCGCTGCTGCGCCGGATTGGCCGGCCCGTGGCGCTGCTGGGGCCGTTCGAAGACGCCGCACAGGCTTCTGCCGCGTTGCGAGGCTCCGCCGTCGATGCCCTGCTTGTCCATGAACCACTGCTTCACGAAGGCTGGCTGGCTGCCATTGAAGCGGCCGCACCAGCCTTGGCGGGGGTGCCGCGAGCGGTGCTCTACAGATTTGCCGCCGAACCGGTGTGTGACGCGTTGGCTACGGCCGGCACCGCCTTGCTGCGAGAGCCGCAGCCCGATGCGGTGGTGGCGCAGTGGCTGCACGGCCTGTCCATCGTGGCCGCGGCATCGCAGCCCCCGGCGAATGAGCGCGTGCGTTCGGATGAACCGGTGCCGCCGCGCCGCTGGGACGATGCTGCCTTGGGCGAATTCGCGGGCCTGTCGTCGACCATCGCCTGCGAGTGCCCGCGCCACGTGGCCGAGCTGCTGGTGCAGCTGTCGCACTTCGAGGCCTACAGCGCCGAGTGCGAGCACCGCAACACGGCCGACGCCGAGATCCACGGCTACTTGAGGCGAGTCGCGTCCGGCTCGCGCGCCCGTTTTGAGGCGGCACTCGAACATGTGGCCTTGCACGAAGGCCTGATGTTGCCTCCGTCCTTGCCCCCGTCACGGCCTTCATCTCACCTGTCCCCCCAACCCTAAGCCGACCTGCACCCTGCCCATGCATCGCTTCCTGCTTGCCCTCACACTCGTTGCCATGCCCTTGCTCGGCCACGCGAGCGAAGAACCGGAATACGAGGTCATCAGGACCTTCGACAACGTCGAGTTGCGTCACTACTCGCCCTACGTCGTGGCCGAGGTGGTGCTGGACGCCTCGGCCGAAGCCGCCGGCAACCAGGCCTTCCCCATCCTGGCCGGCTACATCTTCGGCAAGAACAAGGGCGAGAAAAAGTTTGCGATGACAGCGCCGGTGACGCAGACCGCCGCGACCATGGCGCCAATCCGCATGGACATGACCGCGCCCGTGACCCAGGCCGTCGTGGCTGGCGGCATGCAGGTGCAGTTCGTTCTGCCCAAGGGGGTGACGCTGGAGACGGCGCCCGAGCCGATCGACCCGCGCGTGCAGCTGCGTCTGGTGCCCGCCGGCACCTGGGCCGTCATCCGCTACTCGGGCACCTGGTCACAGACCAACTACCTCGAGCACCTGGGCGAGTTGAAGGCGGCCCTGCAAGCGGCGGGCGTGGACACGCAAGGCGAACCCGTGCTGGCACGCTACAACGCGCCCTTCACGCCGTGGTTCCTGCGGCGCAACGAGATCTGGTTGGCAGTGCGCTGATGCAACGACTTGAATTGGGAAGTTCCGGTTCATTCACACGCGAGCGGTGGTCTGTGAATCGAATGGCGCGGAGCGCGTCGGCGGCGGTGTGGGGTGCCTTGCTGCTGTGCATGGCAACCCTGGTGCTCGCCGACGCAGGCAAGTTCAGCGAGCGCTACAGCCGCGTCCCGGCAGGCGCCGATGGCATCGGCAAACGCTACATGGGCCGCGACATCGCGGGCGTCATGGGCTGGCAGGGCGCCGCATGGCTCGAGCGCAAAGAGCGAGAGCGCGAGGAACGCACTGATCTGCTGGGGCCAGCCCTGCAACTCAAGCCCGGCATGGTGGTGGCCGACATCGGTGCAGGCACGGGTTACCTGGCCCGGCGCATGGCGCCGGCCGTCATGCCTGGCGGCAAGGTGCTCGCGGTGGACGTTCAGCCAGAAATGGTGGCCCTGCTGCAAAAAACGGTGCGGCAAAGCGGCCTGAAACAGATCCAGCCGTTGCTCGGTGCCGAGGACGACGTCAGGCTGCCTGCATCGTCGGTGGACCTGGCCATCATGGTCGACGTCTATCACGAACTGGCGTTTCCGTACGAGGTGTTGGGCAGCATCGTCCGCGCCCTCAAACCAGGCGGTCAGCTCGTGTTCGTCGAGTATCGAGCCGAAGACCCGCAGGTGCCGATCAAGGCACTGCACAAGATGAGCGAAGCCCAGATCAAACGCGAAGCCGCCGTGCACACGTTGGTGTGGGAGCGCACCGTGGGCACCTTGCCATGGCAGCGCCTGGTGGTGTTTCGCAAGCGCAACTGAACCCGGGCGTTCGAACGTTCGAGCGGCCGACTGCCAGCGTGCGTTCGTCCACCGGGCAGGCGTCGGTCCATTGCAACTGGCCGTTCGAAAGCAAGTCTTCGCAGAAGGTGTCCAGCAGTGCGTGCAACTCATGCCGCGTCAGGCCCAGTTGCTCATGCACGACCATGCGGTCGAGCCACGCGATCTCGGCGTCTCCGATGTCGCCATCTGCGACCACGGTCAGGGCGACGATGCGGGCCGCCGCCTTCGGGCTGTTCGAGGGTTAACCGCGCATGATGGGTCTCCGTTGGCTGCCCCCGGTCGCGGGTCAGTCGAAGATGTTGCTCAGCCAGGACTTCCTGCGATTGCCTTGCTGGCTTCGGCCGTGCTCGTAGTCGGAGTCTGCGAATTGCGGCTGTGATTGCTTTGACGCGCTGGCGGTAGGAACTGACGTCATCGCGCCCGATCGCTCGATCAGCTTGTCGAGTTCGCCGCGGTCCAGCCAGACGCCGCGGCATTGCGGGCAGTAATCGATTTCGACGCCCTGGCGATCGCTCATGACGAGTGCGGTGTCGGTGCAGGTGGGGCATTTCATAGTGTGTTCCTGGTGAGGGTTCATTCGTCCGAGCTGCCGAAGCCGAACAGGCTGAGCAGGCTCGTGAACAGGTTGAAGATCGAGACGTACAGGCCCACAGTGGCCAGCACGTAGTTGGTTTCGCCGCCGGTGACGATGCGGCTGGTCTCGAACAGGATCAGCCCCGCCGACAGCAGCGCAACCATCGCGGCCACAGCCAGGCCCAATGCCGGAACCTGGAGGAACACCGCGCCCAGGCCGGCGATCAGCGCGATGACCATGCCGGCGAACAGGAAGCCGCCCAAGAAGCTGAAGTCGCGGCGAGACGTGAAGACCCAGGCCGACAAGGCCAGGAAGGTGGCGCCTGTGGCCGCCAGGGCCAGCGTCACGACCTGTGCACCGCCGGGCAGTGCCAGCGACTTGGCCAACACCGGTCCCAGCGAGTAGCCCATGAAGCCCGTCAGCGCAAACACCGCCGGCAAGGCCCAGCCGCTGTTCTTGAACTTGTAGACGGCAAAGAGCAGGCCGAAGTAGCCGCCCAGGGTGAGCAGGATGCCCGGCGCCGGCAGCTGGAACGCAACGCTGACAGCGGCAATGGCCGCGCTGAACAGCATCGTCATCGACAGCAAGGCGTACGTGTTACGCAGCACACGGCTCGTGCCGGCGACATCCGTGGGTGTCGCGTTGCCTGCGACGATCGGCGCCGAGTGCGAGGCCTGCGGGCGAGCAGTCGAGGAGTTGGGCGTCATAGAGTTCATGGTGTCGAGTCCTAGGGTCGTTCGAGTTCAGCGTTCGTGCCTGATGAAGCGTTGGCGCATGCGGCGGGAGTCACTTCCGCGGCGCCACAGGCGCATGAGGAAACGCGCAGCGCGAGCCAGCGCGTTGTCCAGCGCAGTGCGCCAATCGCTGGCGACGGAGGCGACGACCACCGACCCTGCGCCATCGGTCCGGAGTTCCACCTGGCAGCGCTTGTCAATGCCGCCGCGCGGTCCGTTCACGTCCGACATCTGCACCTCGGCGCGTGGCACCAGCCAGCCCAGGCGTCGCAGCACGAAACGAACTCGGCGTTCGGTCAGATCGCGCAGGTCAGTGGCTTGCGGATGGCGGGACTTGAAGAGCACTTGCATCACGGATTTCCGGCGGTTGATGTACAGACGGAATGTGGGTCCCCTGGGGATTCCGAAAAAGCAGCATTTCAAGAACGTGAACATCGGATAAACCTGACCACAGGACCGAGCTTCGGCCGCAGACTTCGTGGTTTGGCGGCTCCGGCTGGCAAGCGTCGCAGCGCGCGAGCCTTCTAGGCACGTCACCCTTTGGAGAAACACCCGATGCTCAACGCTCGAACCGCCCATGCCGTCCGTCTGCAGTTCGCCACTGACTCCTTGGTGCAATCCAATCTGTCAGGGGCGGCCTTCACCGGCGACTGGCTCTGGGGCGGGCGACGAAGCCTGCGGCCTGGACCGCCTGCGCCGCCTCGACCCCGTGGGGCGCGAGGCCTTGCGCTTTGACGAGGTGCGCGACTGTCCGCTCGCCGATCTGCTGGATCTGCCCGGCACGGCTGCGGAAGAGGCCGATCTGGAAGGCATGGCCGTGGCCGACGGCTTCCGCAGGGTGGTGGGCTCGCATCGCCTGAAGCGCAAGAACGCCAAACCGGACCGAAACCAAGCCGACAACGCCAATCGGTTGGCCAAGGTGGCACTGGACGGCAATCGGCGCCTGCTGGCCTGCCTGCCCATCGAGCCCGACGCCCAGGGCGAGCCCTGCCTGGTGCGGCAGGCCCAAGACGGCCGCAGGACGCTGCGCCTGAAGGGTGATGCGCAAACAAGCCTGCTAACCCGTGCGCTTGCCGATGACCCCCACTTCGGACCGTACATGGCCATCCGGGGCAAGGACAACGGCTTCGACATCGAAGGCCTGGCGGTGGACGGCCGCCGGCTGCTGCTCGGTTTGCGTGGCCCGGTGCTGCGCGGTTGGTCGGCGCTGATCGAGATCGCGGTCGAGGCCCGGGGTCACCAACTGCGCCTGGCGCCCTTGGACGACAGCGGTGCGCTGATCCGCAAGCAATTCCTGCAGCTCGACGGACTGGGCGTGCGAGACCTGCACTTCTCCGGCAACGACCTCTACGTGCTGGCCGGCCCGACGATGGTGCTGAACGGCGACATCCGCGACTTCAAGTGGCCTGCAGCTCCCCCGTTGTTGGCAGCCAACCGGGAGCCGGCTCGCTTTGAGGCGACGTTGACCGAGTCGGTCTCGCTGCCGCACGGGCGCGGCACCAACCGCGCCGAGGCGGTCTGCGACCTGCCACGCGCGTTGTCGGGGCGCAGGCCAAGCTGGCTCGTCCTGTACGACGCGCCCAGCGCCGATCGCAGGGACGATGAACACACGGTCTTCGGCGACCTGCTGCGCCAGGATTGAGATCGTCCGCCAAGGTCTGTCTCAGCCGCCTGGACGAACTGGCCCGCGTGGCGCAGGGCGCTGCGGCCAGATCGCTGTTTGACGTAACCGTCTGCTCTGATTCAAGGTAAGAATGAAAAAAACTACTTTCAGGGGTCGGGTCGCTGCTCTACGGCATGAGATTCACCATGCTGTTCTTCTATGTGGGTCTGGTAGCGATCATTTTCGGCATTCTGGGAAAGTTCCTGCTGGAAACATACAAGCTGATGAGCACATTGCTGTTCGGCGACCTCGAAAGGATCGACCTCATCATCAAGGTGCTTGAACTGGTGGACATGACAATGGTGGCGCAGCTTGTTTGGGTGGTGGCGCTGGCGGGTGTATCGCTCTTCGTGACCACCGGACACTTTGACAATGCGGACATGAAGAAGCCTGACTGGCTGGACCACGTCAATACCTACAACCTCAAGTTGAAGCTCGCATTCGCCATCATCTCCATTTCAGGCGTTCATGCGTTGAAGACTTACTTGAGTGGCGATCTGAGTTTGGAGAACATACAGATATTGACGATGGTGGCTGTCATTCACTTCACTTTCGTACTGTCTGCCATCGGAATCTCCTTTGCCGAGCGGTTGGCGCGGGAGAAGGCATAGAGGCGCCCATGACTATGGCCGCTTTCCCCGAGATCGACCTCGCATCACCGCTCCAGTTTGTCATCAATGCGGCAGCGGGCAGCAGCGACGCGGAGGCAAAGCGCGAAGTCGTCGAAGCCGCGCTGCGGATTGGTGGACGGCGAGGTGACTTGCTGTTCTGCAGCCCCGCCGAGTTGACCCGCGTGGTGCACCAGGCTGCGACAAGGGCCGTCGCCACCCGCACGGCCGTAGTCGCCGTCGGCGGCGACGGTACCCTGAACACGGTGGCGCAGGCCGTGCACGCCGTGGGCTGTGCCATGGGGGTGGTGCCGTACGGCACCTTCAACTACTTTGCCAGGACGCATGGCATCCCCACCGAACCCAGCGCTGCGGCCCGGCTGCTGCTGGAGGCGCAACCGATGCCGGTGCAGGTGGCCGCCATCAATGACCGGATCTTCCTGGTCAACGCCAGCCTCGGCATCTACCCCGAACTGTTGCAGGACCGCGAGGCCTTCAAAGCCCGCTTCGGCCGCAGCCGCTGGGTGGCGTTCGTGGCGGCCTGTGCGACGCTGTTGCGCGCGCAGCGCCGGCTGCGTCTGCACATCGAACTGGGCTCCACGGTTCGTGACGTGCAGACTCTGGCGCTCTTCGTGGGCAACAACCGGCTGCAACTGCAGCAGTTCGGCGCCGAGCCGGCTGACACCCTGGCCGGCACGCCCGGCCACGGCAGCTTGGCCGCGCTGATGCTGCGGCCCATCGGCACGCTGTCGATGATCGGCCTGATGCTGCAAGGCGCGATGGGCCGGCTCGGGGACGCCGCGGGTGTAGAGAGCTTCGAGTTCCACCACATGGTGGTGAAGCCCAGGCTCGCGCCTGGCCGCAGCGAGGTGGCGGTGGCGTTCGACGGCGAGGTCGCACAGATGCGTGCGCCCATCGACATCGGTGTGCTCGACAAGCCCTTGTACCTGCTCCAAGCCCCTGATACCGCGGGCGCGGCCAACGCGTCAGAGGGCGCCGCATGAGTGTCCTGCTGCAGGTCTCCGACACCCACTTCGGCACCGAACAGCCGCAGATGGTCGAGGCCCTGGTCGCCCTGGCAACCCAGCAGCAGCCGGACGTGGTGGTGCTGTCCGGAGACATCACGCAGCGCGCGCTGCCCGCGCAGTTCCGCGCGGCGAAGGCCTTCGTCGAACGACTGGGTGCGCCGGTCCTGGCCATTCCCGGCAACCACGACATCGCGCTGTTCGACCTGTGGAGCCGCCTGACGCGCCCCTATGCGCGATTCGCCGCGGCGTTCGGGCAGGACCTGGAGCCGGTGCACACGACGGACGATCTGCTGGTTGTCGGCGTCAACACGACGCGCCCATGGCGCCACAAGAACGGCGAATTGTCATCGGCACAGATCGACCGAGTGGCCAAGCTGCTGTCCGCGGCCGACCCGCGACAGCTGCGGGTGGTGGTGGTCCATCAGCCTTTGGCGGTGACCCAGGCTCGCGACCGGTCCAACCTGTTGCGGGGGCATGACGTTGCCACGCGAGCCTGGTCCGCCGCTGGGGCCGACGTGGTGATGGGTGGGCACATCCACCTGCCCTATACACTGGCGCTGCACAGCCTGGGCAGGCGACTGTGGGTGGTTCAGGCCGGCACCGCCGTCTCGTCGCGCACACGCGCTGGGGTGCCCAACTCGGTCAACATGTTGAGATGGGGTGAAGCACACGTTTCGACAGGTGGATCGAAGCTGACCCCGTCGGAGGCTGCGGCCTACTGCCTCATCGAGCGTTGGGACTTTGCGGGTCGCGAGCGGGGCTTCGTCCGCACGGCGGTCAGCCCCTTGCAGCCCGATCGCGGCTGAGTGGGCCTGATCCTGCGACAGTGCCGATCGCTAGGTTTGGACGTCGCGGGCCTGCCCGATCCGTGTTCCGCGGCACATGTGCATGGGGCCGAACGCTTCGTAGTTTCCGAGCTTGATGTCATGGATATTCTGCTTTTACAGAGTGTGTTAAGCCGCGAGAGTCTCGCTATCGCAACGACTCGAGACCACCATCATGGAGCTTCAGTCTCGATCCAACGACCGTGACGGCCAGCAATGGCAACAGCTCACGTCGAACAGGCTGCGCCAGGCGCTGGGGCGCCTGCACGGGCTGGTTGAAGGCATGAAGGTCAGGCTGGACGATGTCAACGGTCCTGCAGGCGGCGTCGACAAGCGCTGCAACGTCGAGGTTCTGGTGCAGGGGACCGGCCCTGTGGCAGTCAGCGCGACGGCCCGAACGTGGCAGGCCTCGGTGGATGCGGTGGCAGCGGCGGTGGCGTCGCGGCTGCGGCACAGGGGCGCCCTTCAATCGCACCGCGCCACAGTGATGGAGCGTCAGACGATGGCATTGGCGCCGGTCCGTGCTCGCGCCGTGTCGAAGGTCGCAGGCGTCCTCTCGCTGCGGCGGCCAGAGCCGTGATCTATGACTTCAGCGTCACCTGGAAGCTGGTCTTCTCCTTGCTGGTTCTAACTGCCGCAGTGGTTGCGAGCGCCGGATTCGGTCTTGATCGTCGTCGTCACCGCGCTGGTGCTGTTAGCCAAAGTCATGAACAGCGCCATCGAGGCTTTGTGCGATTTCGTCGAAACCCGACATGACGAAAGAATTCGTGTCATCAAGGACTCGCGGCGGCAGGCGTCGGCATCGCCACGTTTGCCTGGTTGTTGGTGCTTGGCTTCGAGGTAGAAGCGATGCTGCGCGCCCTTTATATGAGAGACGGCCTCAAATTTGAAGTGCAACACCTTGCCGGAGGTAAGGTATCGCGATGCAAAGCAGAACCACGTACCAGCAACTTCAGCCCGAGGAGTGCATGACGATCGCCTGCATGCATCGTGATGGATCGAGTCTGTGGGCATGATTGCGGACCAACCACACAGCCACGCACAACCCCATTCGCAGGCCGACGGCCCAAGTTATCTGTGGGCTGCGCTGCTGCCGTTGGCTGCATTTCTGGCTCTGGTCTGGGGCATCAACCAGCACGCCTTGCCCTGGACGTTGACACTGGATTGGGCGCCCAGCCTGGGGCTTGCCGCCGCTTTTCGCGTCGATGGCCTGGCGGCGCAGATGCTCGCCCTGATTACCGGCATCGGCACCCTGGTCTTCACCTATGCCAGCGGTTATCTCGCACACGAACCCCGGCGCGGACGGCTGTTCGGCATGCTGCTGCTGTTCATGCTTGCGATGGTCGGCGCGGTGACCGCCGACAACCTGATCCTGCTGTTCTTGTTCTGGGAACTGACCAGTCTCACCTCCTTCCTGCTGGTCGGCTGGAAACACGAAGATGCGCATGCCCGCGCATCCGCGCGCCAGGCGCTGTTGATCACCCTGGGCGGTGGTCTGGCGCTGTTGGGCGGCCTGATTTTGCTGGCGCAGATTGCCGGCACCTGGACGCTTTCCGGCATCGTCGCCGCGGGCCCGGCGCTGCATACAGATCCGCGCCTGCCAGCAGCGCTGGTGCTGATCATGCTGGGTGCCTTCACCAAATCGGCGCAGTTCCCGTTCCACTTCTGGTTGCCCAATGCCATGTCGGCGCCAACACCAGTGTCTGCCTATCTGCATTCGGCCACCCTGGTGAAACTCGGCATCTATCTGCTGGCGCGGCTCGACCCGGCCTTCAACGATCTGTTGCTGTGGGAGTTCAGCCTGGTCGGCATCGGCACCCTCACCGCTGTCTGGGCCGCCGTGCTGGCGCTGCGCGAGCGCGATCTGAAGCGCATCCTGGCATTCACCACGCTGTCAGCTTTGGGCACCATGGTGCTGCTGGTTGGCCTGCCCAGCCCCGGCGCCGGCCTTGCGGTGGCGGCCTTCATGTTCGCACATGCCATTTACAAAGCGCCGTTGTTCATGGTTGCCGGCAATATCGACCACGCAACCGGCACCCGCAACATCGATCACCTGAGGGGCCTGCGCCGCTTCATGCCATGGACCGCCGCCGTGGCGGCGCTGGCCGGCCTGTCGATGGCCGGCTTGCCGATGTCGCTCGGCTTCGTCGCCAAGGACGTGATCGCCAGCGCCAAGGCCGAGTCGGAAGTGTTCGCCTTGATCAGCTATGCCACCGTACTGGTCAACGCGACCGCCGTCGCGGTGGCTGCCGTCGCCGCCCTGCGCGTGTTTTGGGGAAAAGCGGAAGCGCCGCCCGGGCAAGTGCATGAAGTGCCCTGGTCGATGCGTCTGCCGCCGCTGTTGCTGGTGCTGATCGCGCTGGAGTTCGAATTCCTGCCCAACCTGGCCGATCCGTTCATGGTCGCCGCGGCGCAGTCGATCTCACCCGGTCTTGGCGCTCTGCAGGCCACTACCACCTATACCTTCGAAGGCACACTGACCGCACTGAACATCACCTTGAGCATCGGCCTGGTGCTGTTCCTGGCCTGGGATCGACTGCACGGCTGGTTGAGCCGGGTCCGTTGGCTCGACCGTATCGGACCGGCCGCCAGCTACGACTACCTGCTGCATGCGATCCCGCGTCTGGCCGCGTGGCAGACCCGGCATCTGCAAACCGGTCGCCTGTCGCACTACCTGCGCCAGACACTGGCGGCCCTGCTGCTCATGGGTGCCGGTCTGGTGATGTTGTCCAGCGCCGCACTTGACTTCGACTGGCCAACATTGCTGGCCTGGCCGTCGATCGCCTGGGCATGGATGCTGGCCTGCCTGCTCATCCTCGTCGGCGCCGTGTCGTCGTTGTTCCTGCGTCAGCGCATCGCCGTCCTGATGGCCAGCGGACTGGTTGGCTATGGCTCGGCCGTCTTGTTCCTGTTCGCCGGCGCGCCGGATCTGGCGTTCACCCAGTTCGCCGTCGAGACCGTGCTGGTGGTCATCGCCGCCAGCGTGTTGCCGTTTTTGCCGGAGGCGAAAACGTTGCCCAGGTCACGCAAATCTCTCGACGCCCTGCTTGCCGTGGCGGCCGGCCTGGCGACTTTCTTGCTGCTGGCGCATCTGGCCGGACTGCCGGAAAACGCCGAATTGGCTGCCTGGTTCGCCCGCAACAGCCTGCCCGAGGCGCATGGCCGCAACGTGGTCAACGTGATCATCGTTGACTTCCGCGCCTTCGATACCTTGGGCGAGATCGCCGTCCTCGCCTTCTCCTTGCTGGCGGCGTTGCCTTTGCTCGCCGGGCTGCGCCAGAAGCGCCGCATGGATTCAGCTTCATGAAACCGCATTCGATTCTGCTCGAACGCGCAGCCCCGGTGCTGTACTGGGCGATGCTGATCATCGCCCTGGTGATTCTGCTGCGCGGCCACAACGAGCCCGGCGGCGGTTTCATCGGCGGCCTGGTGGCGGTGGCGGCAAGCGCCTTGCTGGCGATCCTCCTCGGTCCCGACTCGGCAGTGCGCCGGCAGCCGCTGGCGCCGTTGCGACTCGCACTGGTCGGCGTCGGCCTGACACTGTTGAGCGGCCTGCCCGCTGTCTTCGTAGGTCTGCCCTACCTGACGCATCTGTGGTCCGGTAGCTGGTCGACCGTGCTGCTGTTCGATCTGGGGGTGTTCTGTGCTGTCTGGGGCACGCTGACCGGCTATCTCTATCCGCTGCTGGAGGCCGACACGCCATGATCCTTATGTTGATCCTGAGCCTGTCCGTGCTGGTTGCCGCCAGCGTGCTGCTGATCCTGTCGCGCGATACGCTGCGCCTGGTCGTCGGCCTCGCCATGCTGGGCGGCGCGGCCAATCTGACGGTGTTTCTGGCCGGGCGGCCGGGATCGGGTTCTTCACCCGTGCTGCCGCCGATCATCGCCGCCGGCACAGAAATCCTGCCCGCCGCCGCCGCCAATCCGCTGCCGCAGGCGCTGGCCCTGACCGCCATCGTCATCGGCTTCGCGCTGCTGTGTTTCGCGCTGGTGCTGATTGCCAATCTGGCGCGTCAGGATGCCCGCCAGGACGCCGACGTCTTGCGCGCCAGCGAGCCGGACGCGACCGACCCGATCAAACCGCCGCTGCTAGTCCACTGAAACGGAAGAATCGGCTGTGATGCGACGAGTCGGATCGGCGAACTTCCATTTGAGCGGTTTGGGGTTCTTGTTGTATTGGCGGATGTATCGCATGAGCTTCTTGTCG
>Ga0073904_10002093_pt1 | contig 15100 bp, 14 predicted proteins | sample KloWWTrecipitate_FD_66668 | JGI IMG/M metagenome (GOLD analysis project Ga0073904, IMG submission 66668) | Active sludge microbial communities from Klosterneuburg, Austria, studying microevolution and ecology of nitrifiers - Klosterneuburg... | ecosystem: Engineered > WWTP > Aerobic digester >...
GGTTCATCCAGTCCGCGCTGGACAGGAACAGCTGCTCCGTGTCGCCCATCCGGAAATAAAACACCCGGGAATGCTCCAGAAAGCGGCCGATGATGGAGCGAACCCGGATGTTGTCGGTCTGGCCGGGCACCTCCGGCGGCAACATGCAGGCCCCGCGCACAATCAGGTCGATGCGTGCGCCTTGTTGTCCGGCGCGCATCAGGGCCGTCATCAGCGTCTCGTCGGTCAATGCATTCATCTTGAGCACGATGCGTGCGTCCTGGCCGCGTGCGGCCGCTTCGCCCACCTGTTCGATGCAGGCGATGAATCGGCGCTGCAGGTGAAACGGTGCCACCCACACATGGTGCAGCCGCGGCAGCCGGCTCTGGCTGGCCAGGTGCAGGAACACTTGCTCGATGTCCGAGGTCAGCAGCGGGTCGGCACTCAGATGACCGATGTCGGTATACAGGCCGGCCGTGCGCACGTTGTAGTTGCCGGTCGACAGATGCGCGTAGCGCACCAGCTTGTGACCTTCGCGCCGGGTGATCAGCAGCATCTTGGCGTGGGTCTTGAGTCCGACTACGCCATAGACCACCTGCGCGCCGACCGACTCCAGGCGTTCGGCCCAGTTGATGTTCGCTTCTTCATCGAAGCGGGCCTTGAGCTCCACCACGGCCGTAACTTCCTTGCCACGGCGAACCGCTTCGCACAACAGATTCATCAGCAGTGGATCGGGGCCGGTGCGGTAGATGGTTTGCTTGATCGCCAGCACCTGCGGGTCGTCGACCGCCTCGCGCAGGAATTCCAGCACCAGGCTGAAGCTCTCGTAGGGGTGGTGCAACAGAATGTCGCCCAGCTTCAGCCGTTCGAACACCGACTGGTTGCCCAGCGCCTGCGCGGTATCGGTTGCGGCATAGGGTACGAACAACAGGCGTGGTGCGTCGACCAGGTTGATCAGTTGCTGCAGGCGCACCAGATTGACCGGACCGTGTACCCGATACAAGGCCTGCGATGGCAGATTGAACTGGCTCAGCAGGAAATCGGCCAGGTAGTCGGAACATCCGGCCGCCACTTCGAGCCGCACGGCCTGGCCGAAGTGGCGCTGCTGAAGGCCCAGCCGCATTGCCGTGCGCAGGTTGCGCACATCGTCTTCGTCCACCGCCAGGTCCGAATGCCGGGTCACGCGAAACTGCGAAAACTGGCCCACATCGCGGCCTGGGAACAAGCTGGGCAGATGGGCCCGGATGACGCTGGACAGCGACACGAAAGCCGCCTTGCCGCCGGACACTTTGTCGGGCATGCGGATCAGCCGAGGCAGCACCCGTGGAATTTTGACGATGGCGATGTCGTTCTCGCGCCCGAACGCGTCCTTGCCTCCCAGGCGCACGATGAAGTTCAGGGTCTTGTTGGCGACCTGCGGAAACGGATGTGACGGATCAAGGCCTACCGGTATCAACAAGGGTCGCACTTCGCGTTCGAAGTGCTGGTGGACCCAGCGCGTCTGCGCGGGCGTGCGGTCGCTGAAGCCGATGATTTCGATCCCTTCGCGGCCGAAGGCTGGCATGAAAGCATCGTTGTACAGCGCGTATTGCCGATCGACCAGGGTGTGCGCGGCCAGCGCCAGCGCCTCGAAGGACTGCGCGGTATAGACGCCCTTGCGTATGTCGCTTTGCCAGGCCTGCAGATGGTCGGCCATGCGCACCTCGAAAAACTCGTCGAGGTTGGACGAGACGATACACAGATAACGCAGCCGCTCGAGCAGCGGCACATCCGGGCGGTGGGCCCAGTCGAGCACGCGCTCATTGAACGCCAGGATGCTGTGATCGCGGTCGAGGAACGCCATCGGACGGACAGCCGGCGTGGCACGGGCCTTGGTTGTCATGGAAATTCGCCTGGAAATCTTTCAATTATTTGGTGCAATGATGACATTGCCGTGACATAAGCCGTTTCTGCATGACCGACCCATGCTGCCGTACAGCCGCGAGCGGCCGGCTGAGCGACCCGCCAATTGCGGGGTTCGGGTATGTGCGACGGTGCGCGGATCAAGCGGCGACAGGGGTGGCCCGCACTTGCTGCATGGGCTGCTGCCGCTGGTCCCAGTGCAGCAGTTCGAGTCGACCATCGCAATGTTCGATCAGCGCGGTGCGGCTTTCTACCCAGTCGCCATCGTTGCAATACAGGGTCCCGTCAATGTGGCGCATCGCGGCGCGGTGGATGTGGCCGCAAACCACGCCGTCATGGCCCCGGTGGCGGGCTTGCGCCGCAACGGCCTGCTCGAAATCCATCACGTAGTTGAGTGCCTTCTTGACCTTGTGCTTGAGGTACGCCGACAGTGACCAGTAGGGCAGGCCCAGCCGACCGCGCATGTGGTTCAGATGCCGATTCAGGCGCAGCGTGAGTCCATACAGGTTGTCGCCGACGATGGCCAGCCAGCGCGCGCATTGCACCACGCCGTCGAATGCATCGCCATGAATGACCCACAGCCGCTGGCCCTTTGCCGTCACATGGACGGCTTCGAGCGCCACTTCGATGCCGCCGAAATGGTGCCCGTCGAACTGGCGGGCAAATTCATCGTGGTTGCCGGGAATGAACACCACGCGGCAACCCTTGCGCGCCTTGCGCATGATTTTTTGCACCACGTCATTGTGCGACTGCGGCCAGAACCATTTGCGTCGCAACTGCCAGCCGTCGACGATGTCGCCGACCAGGTACAGGTATTGGCTCGGATACGCCTTGAGGAACTCGAGCAATGGCTCGGCCTGGCAGCCAGGGGTGCCCAGGTGCAGGTCGGAAATGAAGATGGCGCGGTAAAGTGCCCGGCGTGGCCCCGGCGCATCGTCGGGGACGTCGGCGGCGCTGTCGCGCCAGGCCCCGATAGCGTCGAAAGCCATCCGCATCATGCCCCCAGGAAGTGATTGCGATAACGCGCGGGCAGGTCTGCGATGCGCAGCATCATCGGCAGATCGGCAGTATTGAAATCCGGGTCCCAGGCCGGTGGACCCAGGATCTTGGCGCCCAGCCGCAGATAGGCCCGGATCAAGGCCGGCGCTGCCACGTCCAGGTCAGCGTTCAGGTCGTCGACCGGCAGTGGCAGCCGGGGCCGGACCTGGAACGCGATCGATGCCAGGTGGCGCTGGCGCAGCTGCCTCCAGATGCTGGCCGCCGCATGGCCACCACTGACGAAGCCGTTTGCGCCGTTGTGCTGCATCGGAATGCTGGCACATCCGATCATCGTGTCCAGGCGGTTGTCGACCATGAAGGCGGCCAATGCTCCCCACAGGGCCATGATGACCCGCCCCTGACGGTGATCGGGGTGAACGCAACTGCGCCCGATCTCGACCATGTTGCCGCGCAAGCCGCGCAAGCGTGTCAGGTCGAACTCGGTATCGCTGTAGGTGCTGCCGATCCGTCTTGCCTGCGCAGGCGTCAGCACACGATAGGTGCCCAGCACCTGGTGCGTCAGGCGATCGCGTACCAGCAGGTGTTCGCAGAAGTCGTCGAAGATGTCGATGTCGTGGCCCGCAACGCGGGTCTGCAGTCGGGCGCCCATTTCGTCCGAGAACACTTGAAAGCGCAAGCGTTGGGCCTGGCGCACCTCGTCCTGGTCGCGTGCCCAGACTACCTGTATCGCATCGGTTTGCGTCGCCGCGGAGCTTGCGCCAGGGCGCACCTGCGGTTTGCCCTGGTGCGTCGACATATCGGTCGCCGCCGGCGCCATGGAATCGAGTTGGTGCTGTTCATTCATGCCGCCAGTGTCTGGCCAGCAGGTGTCAGGCTTGTGTCAATCAGATGTCAATTGTGCGACGCGCTGTTCAGCGCAAGCCGTGGTGTCCGAGTTTGTGCGCAAGTTCGATCGCCGAGTCGACCGCCATTTTCTCGAAGATGTTGGCGCGGTGAAATTCGACAGTGCGCGGGGTAATGCCCAGATGGTCCGCAATGGTCTTGTTGTAATGGCCGAGGATGAGTTCGTCGAGCACTTCGAGCTCACGTGGACTCAGGCTCGCCAATGCCTGACGCAGACGCTGGTGATCGGCCGTTTCATCGACCAGCGACTGCGCGGCCACCAGCGCCTGCTCGACCTTGTCGACCAGCACATTGTTCTGGAACGGCTTCTCCAGAAAATCCCAGGCGCCGTTCTTCACGGCAGTCACGGCCATGCTGACATCGCCATGGCCGGTCAGGAACAGAACCGGCCAGGGACAGGCCAGTTCCTTGAGTTGCTCGAACGTGGCCAGCCCCGACAGCGGGGCCATCCGGATATCGAGCAACACCACCGCAAGGCCCCATTGCGGTGGCATTGCCTGGGCCATGGCCAGAAAAACATCGCCACCCGGCCAGGTCGCCACCTGATGCCCGCGCGAGTCGAAAAGCCACGACAAGGCATCGCGAAAATCGGGATCGTCGTCGACGACATGAATCTGCGCTGTCATGGTGCCTGCTCCGTCAGGGTTTGTGCCTGCATGGCTGCGGGGCTCGACAGCGCCAGCCACATCGTGAACCGGGCGCCGCCGAGTGTGTCGTCTCGCGCGACCTCGATGCGGCCGTGGTGGGCTTCGACGACCGAGCGGCAGATGGCCAGGCCCATGCCCATGCCGCTGCCGTCGTCCTTGGCGCTGTAGAACGCGGTGAAGACCTGGTCGGCCTGCTCAGGCGGCACGCCCGGGCCACTGTCGGCGACCGCGATACCGGCCATGAACGGCGTCGTCGACATCGCGATGCGCATGCGTGCAGGCCCCGTGCCGCGCGCAGCCCAATGCGCCGCGTTGTCGAACAGGTTCTGCAAGGCGTGTTCGAGCAACAAGGCATCGGCTTCGATCCAGACCGGTGTCAGTGACAGCGCCAGTTCGAGCTTCACCTCGGTTGCGGGCGGGCGCTGGCGCAGGATTTGCCGCACCAGCGCCAGCAGGTCGACCTGTTGGCGCGACAGCTCGCGGCGCCGTGCGAAGGCATTGACGCGCTGGATGATGCGGCCGGATTTCTCGGCCAGCTTTTCCATGCGCTCGGTCACGACCGCCGCTTCCTCCAGCGTGATCTGGCCGGCGCGCAAGCGGTTGCGCAGCCCGGTGGCGAAGCCGCTCAGTGCGCCGAGCGGCTGGTTGAGTTCGTGCGCCAGTGTCGAGGCGACTTCGCCGATGGCCACCAGACGCCCCGAGGCTTCGAGCCGCTGCTGCTGGCGCTTGGCCACGCGGTCGGCCTGCTTGCGCTCACTGATGTCGAGCACCGAACTCATCCAGCCCAGTTGCTGGCCCTGGGGCCCGGTCAACGGTGCCTCGTGCACCAGCACATCGACCAGATGGCCGTCATGGTGCTGGAACTGCAGCTCGACACCTGCGAGTTCGGCCGTGCGGGCAATCAGCCGCTCGGTCACCGGTTGCGGATTCTCTGCCAGTCCCTTGGACCAGTAGGGCAGCGGAGGTGAGCGCCCAACCAGTTCGCTGGCGGCATACCCGACGATCCGGCAGAACGCCTGGTTGACGTAAAGAATGCGGCCCTGCAGATCCCAGGCGCGCAAGCCGACGGTCAACGAGTTCTCCATGGCACGGCGCAGTGCCACCTGCGATTGCAGCTGCGATTCGACCTGCTGGCGCTTGACGAAGTCGCGCCGCAAGGCCGCCAGGCTGACCAGCATGCCGAGCAGGAACAGCAAGGCCACGCCGAAGAAGGCGCGCGGTACGCTGGCCGGGCGCGCGTCGAGCGGCGTGATCCGTATCGACAGGTCGGTGCCGGGCAGGTTCAGTTGCGAGTGGTAGTTGGCCGCCTCGGAGGGCGTGTCGCGCCGGTCCTGCTGGTTGTCGAGCAGCTGCAATCGGTGGGCCTGGCGAAACCAGTTTGGCACCAGGCGCTCGATGGCGGTTGACAGCGATATGGCGGCCAGGTAGTTGCCGACAAATTTGCCGCGCTCGAACGCCGGCACCGCCAGCCAGATCACGTCGCCAACGGTTCCGTCGCCATTGCGCATGGGCCCGGCATAACTGGCGCGGCGCAGGTTGCGGGCGATATCGCGCATCGCACCGAGTGCAGCGGCATTGTCCGCATGGCTGGAAGCGTCGCGCTGCAGGCGTTCGAGTCCGTTGGCCCCTTGGTTCGGGTCCTGCGCATCGCGCCAGCCACGGGCCAGTATCACGTCGGGTTCGGTCCACAACAGGCCGCCGTTGAACTGCTGCTGCGCCGCGCCGCGGTTGTCGGCGTCGCGCAGTTGCCGGGCCTGCGAGCGCAGGTCGTCCTCCAGTCGACTGAAGTGGAACGCAATGCCTTGCTCCAGCCACTGCGCGTCAGCCATGTTCTGGCGCGCTTCTTCCCCGGTTTCGAAGTTCTGCAGGTACAACACCAGGGCCACGACCGAAGCCACCAGCAGGGCCAGGAATCCGAGCAGCCACAATTGCCCCCGAAGATTGCGACCTGGCAACGATGCGTCGGCGCTGGTCAGCGCGGCAAAGTTGAAAGTCGGGTCGCCGGATGCGGGTTTCATGGTAGTGCAGTATGCGGCAATGGTCTCTAGGATACCGGGCATGAGGCGTGGTTTTTGGCATCGGTCAGGCGGTTCGGGATGGGCCGCTGTGCTGCTGTGCCTGTGGCTGTTGTCCTGCGCATGGGCGGCACACGCCGATGTGCTGATCCGGTTCTCGCATGTGGTGGCACGCGATACGCCCAAGGGTCTGGCGGTCGAGCGGTTCAAGAGCCTGGTCGAGCAACGCTCCGGTGGGCGGATCCGGGTAATGGTGTATCCGGCGGCGCGCCTCTACGGAGACCTGGACGAGATGGAAGCGCTGCGCCTGGGAGCGGTGGAAATGCTGGCGCCGTCCTTGTCCAAATTCGGACCGATCGGATTCCCCGAGTTCGAGCTGTTCGATCTTCCGTTCCTGTTTGAACGTCTGCCCGATGTGCGACGGGTGGCCCAGGGCGAGGTCGGCCGGCGCCTGCTGGAATCGCTCTCGCGCCACGGCCTGGTCGGTCTGGGTTTCTTTGACAACGGCTTCAAGCAGATGAGTGCCAATCGGCCGCTGCTCGCACCTGGCGATTTCAAGGGTCTGCGCATGCGGGTGCAAGCCTCGCGCGTGATTGCCGCGCAGTTCAGGGCCCTGGGTGCACGACCGGTGGTGCTGGCTTTCAGCGAGACGCGGCGTGCGCTGCAAGCCGGTGTCGTCGACGGCACCGAGAACCCGGTGTCGAATTTCTGGACCCAGGGCATGAACGAAGTTCAAACCGACCTGAGCCTGACCAACCATGCGTATCTTGGATATGCGGTGGTTGCCAATCAGCGATTCTGGACCAGCCTGCTGCCCAGGGATCGTGCCGTCGTGACACAGGCGATGCAGGAGGCGCTGGCTTATGGCAACGCGATTGCCGACGTGGAGAACGAGCGCGCGCTGCAGGCACTGCGCGCGGCCGGGACCACGCGCATCCATGTGCTCACGGTACAGCAACGCACCGCGTTGCGTACCACCGTGCAACCGGTGTATGACCAGTTGTCGGCGCGTATTGGCGCGCATTGGATTGGCGAGGTGCAGCAGGCACTGGGGCGCTGACTCTGGCATCGAATTGGCGGCGAGGCGCAGATGCTGTTGTTATCGGGCAGTTGGTGCGATGATCATCCCGACGTCAACCATCGGCCACCGAGCCTTGGAGAATTTTGATGAACCCAGCGCCCCCACCCGATTGGAACCCCAGGGACCCGCAAGTACTCCATGACCAGATTGCCGCCTACGATGCGATGCGCCATCGATGCCCGGTCGCTCACAGTGACTACTTGTGGTTGTCGCTGTTCTGCCATGCCGATGTGGTGCGGGTGCTGCACGACCACGCTACGTTCAGCAATGGCGCCTCGAACCATCTCTCCATCCCCAATGCGATGGATCCGCCAGAACACACGGTCTACCGACGTATTGTCGAGCGCTACTTCGCCGCTGGACCGATGGCGGCATTCGAGCCTGTGTGCCAGGCGATCTCCAATGCACTGGTGTCCGATCTTCCGCGCACTGAATGCGTCGAGCTGATGGTCGGTTTTGCGCAGCCGTTTGCGCTGCAGGTGCAATGCGCATTCATGGGCTGGCCCGACAGCCTGCATGAACCGCTGCGCCAATGGATAGGCAAGAACCACCTTGCCACGCGGGCCGGTGACCGGTCGGCGATGGCGCAGATTGCGGTCGAGTTCGATGGACACATCAAGCAGCAACTGACCGTGCGACGCGACGCCGGCGCGCAGGCCCCCGACGATGTGACCACGCAACTGCTGCACGAGCGCATCCATGGCCGTGCCCTGAGCGACGAGGAGATCGTGAGCATCGTGCGCAACTGGACGGTCGGGGAGCTTGGCACAATTGCCGCGAGCGTAGGCATTCTCGTGCACTACCTCGCCACCCATCGCGCGTTGCAGGGTGAATTGCGTCGCCAGCCTGGCGACCTGCCCGCTGCCATTGACGAGATCCTGCGCCTGCATCCGCCGCTGATCGCCAACCGGCGCATCACCACCTGCCCGGTCGAAGTCGGGGGACGCCAACTCGACGCGGGCCAGCGTCTGACGCTGATCTGGGCCAGCGCCAACCGCGATGAGGCCGTTTTTGGTGACCCCGATGCCTTCGACCCGCAACGCAACAGCGCGAACAACCTGCTGTACGGTGCCGGTGTGCATGTCTGTCCGGGAGCGCCGCTGGCCAGGCTTGAACTGCAACTGCTGATGCAGTCACTATTGGCGCGTACGGATGACATCGCACTGGACCCGGGCCGGCCGCCGATGCGCGCGAGTTTTCCGGCCAGTGGTTTTTCCGACTTGACGGTTCGCCTGCAATAAGCCCGGTCCGCCCGCTGCCATGGCCGTGCTTCCCCTCAACGGGTTGATCCGTTCATGGTCCTGCGGTCGGGCCGGCAGCGCGCAGTGCCTTTTCGCGCAAGGTGCGCTCGGTCACATCACGCGCCACGGCCACCGAACCCAGTACCTGGTTGGCATCGTCGCGCACCAGCGCGAAGCTCATCTCGATGTACAGCTTGCGCCCCGACTTGTGCAGGCCACGCGTCAATGTCGGGCGACCGTTCAGTCGCAGTGTGCCGCCCTTCATCGCTGCATCAAAGCCGCGCCAGTGCGCGGCCCGCAACGGCTCGGGGATCATCAAGTCCAGGCTTTGCCCGATCGCCTCGCTGGCACTGAAGCCGAACACCTGCGCGGCGGCAGCGTTCCAGCGTTCGATCCGGCCGTCGCGGTCGGCATAGATCAGGGCTTCGGCCATATGCGCGACGATGGCGTCGCCCAATGTCCCGTTCCGGGATGTCGGCGTATGCATAAGCATCTCCCAGGTGTTGGCGCAGGGGTCAGGCCAGCTCGATCACCAGCGATGGATCGAAGCGCGGGTTTTCGACTACGCCCTTGGGCGCATAACCGCGCGGATTGGCGACGACCCGCGTGCGGCCGATCTGGTAGTCGCAACTGTCGTGCACATGGCCATGCAGCCACAAGGCGGGCTGCCAGCGTTCGATCTGTGCCTGCAGGTCCGAGACAAAGCAGGCGTTCAGCGGCGAGCCGACAAACCGGGTGGCGATGCTGCCGCGCGACGGTGCAAAGTGGGTGATGACCACTGTGGGTCCTTGGTGAGGCACGGCGAGCTGGCGCTCCAGCCAGGCCACCGAACGGTCGAACAGCAGCTGTGCCACGGCGGGCGTGAACAGGTCGTCGAAGTCCGCCGCCACCCGGATGCGCGAGAAGTCCCGCACCATCGCGGCGGCCTGTTGCAGCCCTTGCTCGCGCTGTTCTGCGGAGTCGAACAAACGGTAGTCCGACCACAACGTACAGCCCAGGAATCGCACACCCTGGTGGTACCAGACATCTTGCTCGAGTACACGTACCGAACTGCCTTCGGCCTGAGTGCGCAATGCGTGCATGGTGCCGATCAGGTCTGCGCCGTAGAACTCGTGGTTGCCGGCGACGAACAATGTGGGTGTGGCACCGAACTGCCGCGCCCATGCGATGGCGCCGGCCGGGCGGTGCAGGTCGCCGGCGAGTACCAGCACATCCGCATCGATGTGCGGCGCGACCATCGGCTGGACCGAGAGGTGCAGATCGGACATCAGGGCAATTTTCATGGCGCGGTCTCTGTAGGCAGTATTGGTCCATTGTGCATTGCGACGCTTGATTTCGGGTCCGGCGCTGGCGTTCGCGTCAGCCCGACTGTGGCCGCCTGCCTTGCGGCCACCGAGGGCCAGTGGCGCCTGCGCCGTGGTGCCTGCTGCATGGCGCGGCGAATCGCCGTCGCTCCCAGGCCGATTGCCAGCAACACCAAGCCGATGCCGGTATGGCGCTGGTCGTCTTGCAGGTAGTTCACGCACAGCTGCTGGGGCGTGTCCAGGTACAACATGCCGGCGGTGGCCGTCATCCAGGCGATGTTGCCGACCAGGAACAGCAGCACTTCGGGGTCCAGCCGGCGCCAGCTGTCAGCCAGCAGCCATCCCGCCAGCCACCAGCTGACGTATTTCGCCGTGGCCAAAGACGGTGACATCAAGGAGAGATCGAGCAGCGAGGGCAACATCCAGCTGGCAGCCACCAGGCTGGTCAAGGTGGCGCCGGTCCAGCCGCGCCAGTCGAGCCATTGCACCCAGGCCCTGTCCGGCCCCAGGCGCTGCAGCGCCCAGCCGGCGGCAAACAACAGCGGAAACTCCAGCAGCATGTGCAGCGACATGCGGCCCTCCACTGTCTGGCGCAGCGCGGGCCACAGCAGCAGCAATGGCAACGCGGCCAGCAGTGCCCAGCCTGTTTCTGGCAAACAATGGCCGCGCCGCCTCATGGTTCAGCAAGCGCTTTGGCAGCAGCCATGGCACGCGGCCAGTCGTCAAAACCGAACATCGCACGCAGTCGACCATCGCGGTCCAGCAAATGGATGTCACCGTTGTGCACGAAACCACCCGCGCCGTCGGCAATGGCTACTACGCCGAGCGCGCGCAGCAATGATTGCGCGTCGGTCTTGCTGGCCGGCACGGCGAAGCGCCAATGTGCAGGCAGTGCCCCCAGTCGCATGGCGGCTTCCTGCAATTGTTGTACCTGGTCGTGCTCGGTATCGAAGGACACCGACAAGAGCGCAATGCGCTGGCCGGCTGGGTCTTGGCGCGAACGCTCGACCAACTGGCGCTGCATCTGCTGGTATTCGTTGCCCAGTACCCGGCACACGCTCGGGCAGCGCGTATATATGAAATCGACCAGGTAGGCTGCCGGCGTCGCGCCGGGCGTATGCCAGGGTGCCAGTGCCACGCTGCCGTCGTCAAGGTGCAGAGGCACCACGGGTGCCTGCAATTGGCCGGAGGCTGCCTGCAGCTGGCGGCGGCCTTCGAAGGTCCAGACTTCGAAGCCGCTGGTTTGGCGCCATGCGGCCCAGGCGAACGTCGTTCCCAGTGCCAGGCACAGCAGCGCGCTGCACCAGCGCGAAAGCGTATCGGATTGTCGTGCTGTGCGCATGTCGCTGGCGCGGCTACTTCAGCGCGGCCAGGCCGGCATCGCCATCGTACGGCCCGCCTTGGGCTGCGGTGTCCTGGCGCACCTGGCCGATGGTGTCGGCCGTGACCGCGTCAGCCTGGTTGCCCCAGCTGCTGCGAATGTGCGTCAACACGGCAGCAATCTCGGCGTCCGGCAACTGGTCCTTGAAGGCCGGCATCGCACCAGTGTAGGTATTGCCCTTGACGGTGAGCTTGCCGTTGATGCCGTGCAGCACGATCGCCGCCAAGGTGTGTTCCTTGCCGATTGCCCATTCCGAACCGGCCAGCGGCGGGAACACGCCCGCAAGGCCCAAGCCCGTGGTCTGATGGCAGGCTGCACAACGGGTGCTGAAGACGGCAGCGCCATCCACCGTGGCGCCCACGGCCGCGGGTGCCGGGCCTTGCAGGTCGGCCACGGTGCGGCCGTCGCCCCAGGTCGAGGGCTGGTTCAGCGTGGTGCGGGCAATGTAGACCATGCCGAAGACGAACAACACAGCGGTGAGCGCAACGACGAACAACGGCATCGGGTTTTTGCCTTCCTCGGGTTCGGGGTTCTCGCGTTGCTGCTGGCTGCGAATTTCAGGCTCGCTCATGGTTTGGCTCCTGAAGCGGCCGGCGCGGGCGGCGCTGCCACGATCGGATAACTGCGGTTCAGCGACAACAAGTATCTGGCCAGATCGAGCGCCTGCGGCCGCGCCACCACCACCTGCCCCGCTGGCGCGGCGTTGGACGCAAGCTTGACGACATGGTCCTCCTTGTCGGCTTTGGTTTTGCGTTCGAACAGAAACGGGAACGCCGGCATGATGCTGCCGGGCACATAGGCGCGCGGCGCGTACAGGTGGCCCAGCTGCCAGTCTTCACTGGGCTGGCGTGCGCCTATGTTCATCAGATCGGGCCCGGTGCGGCTGGTGCCCAGCAGGTGCGGATTGTCGTACGCATAATCCCCGGCCACTGTGGCACGGCCCCAGCCGCGCTCGAAATCAGGGGCCATTTCCTTTGGCCGCGGTTGCTGCGAGTGGCAATAGACGCAACCATTGGCGATGTAGACCTCGCGCCCACGCAGCTCCGCGCTGGTGTAGGGTTTGAGTCCGGGCGAGGGCTCGATGTCGCGCACCTGCAGGTACGGTATGGTCACCAGCACGCTGGTCGACAGGGCCAGCATGACCATTGCGCCGGAGACCAGCTTGATCTCGCTTTTCATGACACCACCTCCCGGCCGAACAAGTGCCGGAACAATGCAGGCTTGTCCCGTTGCGGCCCGAAGTTGGTCACCAGCAGCACGAAGTGCAGGGCGAACACCAGGTGGCCCAGCACCATCAGCGCGCCACCGATGCTGCGGCCCTTGAGGTAAGGCAAGGTGACGGCCACCGAATCCATGAATGGCCTGGCCGCCTCGAGCATGGCCTGGCCTTGCAGCCAGCCGCCGATGGTCAGGCTGACGAAGTAGATCGCAAATCCTGTGCTGACCAGCCAGAAGTGCGCACTGATCATCGACGGATACGGCCACTCCCGAGCGGTGATGCGCGGCGTGGTGAAGTACATGGCGCCGAAGAAGACGAAGGTGACGAATCCGTAGAGCCCCAGGTGTGCATGGGCCACCGTGTAGTGCGTGAAGTGGGTGACGACGTTGACGCTGCGCAGCGCTTCGATCGAACCCTGGAAGGAACTGGCCGTGTACATCAGGCCGCCCACGCCAATGAAACGCAGCGTTGGTGAATCGCGCAGCGCGCCCAGGTGGCCTTGCAAGGTCTGGTACTGATTGACCGTGAAAGCGGCCACCGGAATGATCATCATCATGCTCTGCACGATCGACAAGGTGATCATCCATTGCGGCACAGGCCCGCCGATCAGGTGGTGGCCACCGACCTGGCCATAGAAAAATGCCAGCCCCCAGAAGCCGAGCAATGACAGGTTGTACGACTGGATCGGCCGACCGATGATCTTGGGCAGAAAGTAGTAGACCGAGGCCAGCGCCAGCGGTGTGTAGAACAGGCCCAGAACATTGTGGCCGAACCACCAGTTCATCGTCGCCTGTTCGATGCCGCTGTGCACGCCCGGCATCTTGGCGACGATGAACAGCACGGGTATCCAGAACAACGCGCAGGCCATATACCAGACCGAGACGTACAGGTGTTCGACGCGGCGGTTGACCAGCGTGAAGACCAGCGGCAGTGCGATCAGGGCGCCACCGAGCGCAAACAGCGTGCCGATTTGCCAGGGAATCTCCAGCCATTCGAGTCCGTCGCTGATGCCCGCGCCGATGCTGCCCAGCCCGGCGATCAGTGCTGCGTTCCACAACACGCCGCCAAAGAATGCGTATCGTGCGCCGATCAGCGGTGTCTTGAGCAGGCGCGGAATGATGAACAGCGCCACGCCCAGACCGGCCATCGGCGCCCAGCCGTAGGCCACCGCGTTGAGGTGGATGGTGCGGATGCGCCCGAAGGTCAGCCAGGCCTGCTGCACCAGCCAGTCGGGTTCGTGCAGCTTGATCGACGCCGTCAACCCGGCGGCCGAGGCCACCAGCAACCAGACGATGGCGCAGCAGAAGAAGAAAAACACGACCGGCGCGGTGGAGGCGTCGGCGCGTGCCCGCTCGCGCAGTTCGTCGTTGACGTTGTGGCCGGTGGCGCCACCTTGCGCGGCATCGACCGTGCGCTGCAGCGCCCTGCGCCCTGCGGAAGTTGCGGCGGGTTCCTCGATGCGGCCGATCTCGTCCGGCGCGAAGATGACTTCGGCACCTTTGCTGCTGCGATCAAACAGACCCGTTCGCTGTGACCAGATGAAGACCAGCAGCGCGACGAAAGACAGCACGAATGCAGACAACAGGATGGCGACGGTGTTCATGGTGTTTCAGATGCCGGTTCGGCACGACGATCGACAGTCCAGGGCCAAGCGAATCACAGCGACCTCGATATTTCTTATAAAATGCATTTTCTGTGCATCTTAACGACAAGTTCGAGGACGGGTAATGTCCCTGATGCCAACGCAGGTGATGGCCCGGCGCCACCATCGCTACAACATCCCACGTGTGCCAAAGCGGAGAATTCCATGCCTGACCCGATGACAAAGAACCATCACCTTGGCCTGCCGGGGCACCATGCACCGGCGGTCGGCTTCGAAGTGCCACTGGAGATGCTGGCGGCATGCCATGGCCGGGTGCAAAGCCAGTGCGAGACCTTGAACCGGCTTGTTGTGCATCTGCGCAGTCACGGTGCTGATCTGCAGGCGCAGCAGGCCGCAGTGGCCGTGATGCGTTATTTCGACACCTCTGCGCGCCACCACCATGCTGACGAGGAGGTCGATCTCTTTCCGGCCTTGATCGAGTCGATGGCTGGTTCCGACGCGGTTTGTCTGCGTGCGTTGACGGCATCGCTGACGCTCGAACATCGGGAACTCGAGCTTCGCTGGAGCCACTTGCGCCGCCAACTGGAGCAGGTGTCAGGTGGCCATGGCGCTAGTGTTGCTGGCGACGAGGTGACAGGCTTCGTCAGCCTGTACGAGCAACACATCGCACGAGAAGAGTCCGAACTGTTGCCGATGGCCCAGCGGCTGCTGAGCGATGAAGAGCTGGACCGCATCGGCCTGGCAATGCGAACCCGCCGCAACGCCTTCGAGACGCCCGGCGTGCCGAAGGCGACATAGATCTGCGCGCGGTCAGACCGTGCGCCGC
>Ga0073904_10002095_pt1 | contig 15095 bp, 24 predicted proteins | sample KloWWTrecipitate_FD_66668 | JGI IMG/M metagenome (GOLD analysis project Ga0073904, IMG submission 66668) | Active sludge microbial communities from Klosterneuburg, Austria, studying microevolution and ecology of nitrifiers - Klosterneuburg... | ecosystem: Engineered > WWTP > Aerobic digester >...
CGACTTCGGCCGTTTGCGCGACGACAGACACCGCTCGGGGCGAAAAACGCTTGCCCAGCGAGCAAAATCAGGCGATCTTGAAGTCAAGCGGCAGGCCACTTGGGGAATGTCGGGTTACAGTCCCGCCGGACGCCGCCATGCAGCGCGCCGGTCGAACACGACACAGGACAGACATGACCAAGACCTACGCCATCCTTGCCCTTGCCATCGTCGCCGAGGTGATCGCCACCACCGCCCTTTCCCGTTCAGAAAGCCTCACCAAGCTTTGGCCCTCGGTCCTGACCGTGGTGGGCTACGTCATCGCCTTCTGGCTTCTGACCTACCCGCTCAAAGTGATGCCCACCGGCATTGTCTATGCGATCTGGTCTGGCATGGGCATCGTGCTGATCAGCGCCGTCGCCTGGATCTGGTATCGTCAAAGTCTTGATACCGCAGCCCTTCTTGGCTTGGGGCTGATCATTGCGGGGGTGCTGGTGGTGAACCTGTTCTCGAAATCCATGACCCACCCGTAGATCGGGGCCTGCTCCGACCTACGCACGTCAAGCGCAACGACGTCGATCCTCGCCACCCCTGCCCCGCACACTGGCCAACCCCCGACCCGGGCAGCGTAAACGCTGCCTGGCGGGTTTCGCATTTGGGTCCGGGCAAGAAGACAAAGCCCGGTGGCTTGGCTGCCGCCTCAACACCTACCGAACCGCCACAAAAGACGCGGTCGGGAAGCTACAATATCTACTTTAGGTATATCTAGAAATTATTCGCGCAACTTTGACGAATTTTAGGAACCGTTCTCCCGCACGCTCGTTGAGTAGAACGTAGCTCTCGTCTCGCTCAGGCCTGCCACGCAAAGTGAACAGTGTTTCTTTGACAATTGCCACAAAATCAGCGGCGCAGAAATTTGGAGAATGTGGATTGAGTCAGCATTTACGCTGAGTCGAGCCATGATCGACAAGTTCGCATCCCCGGCAGGTATGATCTGGGACGGAACCTCGCGAGCTTTCATCCCGATCAGCATTCCCTGCGATGAAACCGCGAGTAGCCCATCGTGAGCATCCATCCCGACATTCCCGAGGTCTGCTATGCTTTCCTTGAAGAAGAGAACGCCGTGATCGGCATCCTGAGAGGGCAACCCGGCTACCGCCTCCCCGGAAACCTACCAGATCAGGCGCGCGCAAGCAGCGCGGTCGGCAAGGCATGGGTAGACCGCCAGAACGCGAAGATGGGCGTCACCCCTGCCCAGCGCGAAGCCATGGTCGCCGGTTCCATGTTTGGCTGGAACCTGCCAATAGCCGACCCGGACAAGTTTCCCACTGCCACCCAATACACCTGACCTTTCAGGGCATGGAGACCAGCATGGAATGGGACATCGACAAGATCATCGAGAAGGCCAAGCACAAGAGCGTGGCGTTCCTGAACGCCTGCCACGCTTGCCGTCCCGGTCATCCGCTTTACGGACGGGACGGCAACCCGTTCCGCAACCTCGCTTTCATGGCAACAGGTCGTGTGTCCAGCGATGCGATCAACTGGTTGGATCGTCAGGCCGACGAGTTCGACAGCAAGGTTGGCGCACCCTGATGGCAAAATTCAGGACCACCGTGATCCGCTGCGGAAGCGAGACGGGAACGGCTCGGAGCTGCTTATCCCGTCTCGTGGAGACCCTGCGGACCTCACCGCTCGACTTCCGCTTCGCACCATTCTTCATGCAGTCGGAGGTCTCGGCCGACTGGCGCTTCTTCGGGAATTTCGACGGGACGAGCTTTCCCTTCAACATCGAGACCAACGACCCCCGCGTGATCGGACGCCTCACCGCCGCGATCAGCAGGAACACGCAGCGCGCTGACTACGGAGCAACGCTGCAACTGACCAACGACGACGCCCGGCTCTTCTGAGCGCCCCACGCCCCGGCAAGGGCGACCTTTCTTGACTTCGGTTTAATCTTGAAACAGGATTAAACTATAAGGATCGACAGATGAACCACCTGCACACCTTGACGACAGTGAGCCTCGCTCCGATGCCCCTCCCGGACTTTCCGGCATTCGACCATGCCCGCGCCAAGCGAGAAGGCTGGAAGATCAGCATCGTGCCAATAAGGCGTGGGCTGGAACGGTATCGCCTCGACCCTCATCCTGAGAGTTTTCCCCGGAAATCGCCTGAGAAGGCGTGGGAGGTCGTGATCCGAGCCGCACAGGGCGGCAGTGGCTTTCACGCCGACACCCTGCGCTTCTTGCGTAAAGCAACCCCGGATGAATGGCACCTGATCTCTCGATACGCCTCTGTGGCGATGGGGATCGACCTCGCCGCTATCGTCTGACCCAGCCGACAACCCGCCGAGTTACGGAGACCTGCCCTATGGCAAAATGGAAACCCATGGAACGGGCGAAGCCCCTGCCGCTGCACCCCACCCGCCGTCGCGAAATGGTGCGCTGGGCCGAAAGTGTCGGCTACAGCGCAGACAAGATCGAGGAGATCATCGCCGAGGCGGAGACCGCCACAACCTACATGAACGACCTCTATGTCGCGACGGTTGTCCCTGCCGAAAAGCATCATGAGAACTGGCCTGACATGGTGCAGTTGTCGATCCGAAGACTCGACCGGCGCGCAATCCACGACTGGCGGCACCTACAACAGATCAAAACGGACCTGTTTGGCCCCGACGCGGAGGCCGTCGAACTATACCCCAGCTCGACGAGAGTTGTTGACACGGCAAATAGCTATCATCTGTTCGTGCTTGTCGAACCGGGCACCATGTTTCCATTTGGCTGGACCCAAGGATTGCGGACGGAGCAGGGCATCGCAGGAATCGCGCACCAGCAACGCCCCGGAGCCACGCAATGAGAAGCGGGCTGAGCGAAGAGCGGAAGCAGAAACTCAAGCGCATCGCGAAGCGTATCGCCATCGGCGGACTTGTCATCACGAGTCTCGGGGCCGTGCTGTTCGGGGCTGGAGCGGCGATCATCCGCCACAGGCTTTCGGACCTCTCGATCCTCGGCCCCATGCCCGACTGTCGCCCTGACGTGCTGCACATTGGCGGGACGTGGGGACAGGTCGATCTTCAGGTGGAGCTTGCCGACACGCCCGAAGAACGGGCGCAGGGCCTCATGTTCCGAACCAGCCTACCAGTGTCGTCGGGGATGCTCTTCGTCTACGAGGAGCCGGGCAGCCCGGCCTTCTGGATGAAAAACACACTCATCCCCCTCGACATGCTCTTCTTCGACGCGCGCGGCGACCTGCGGCATGTCCACTTCGGGGCTGTCCCGCATGACGAGACACCCATTCCCGGCGGGGACGGCATCCAGTTCGTGCTGGAAGTCGCCGCCGGTGAGGTCGCGCGTCTCGGGATCGGCTCACGCTCGACCATGCGCCATCCATCCATCGACCCCGACATCGCCCGCTGGGGGTGTTGAATCGGCTTTCCCTGCAATCCACTTCACCAACAAAAGGACAGACCCGTGGCCAATGACGATCCCTACAATGTCACCGCCGAAGAACTGCGCCAGTTCATCGAGCGCTATGAGCAGCTCGAATCCGAGAAGAAGGCTGTGACCGAGCAACAGAAAGAACTGATGGCCGAAGCCAAGGGCCGGGGCTACGACACCAAGGTCATGAAAAAGGTCATCGCGCTCCGCAAGCGGAAGCCCGACGAGATCGCGGAAGAAGAGGCGATCTTCGAGACCTACAAACAGGCTGTCGGCCTCGCCTGACCCCCTCCGGCCGGTGCCATTGGCTCCGGCCCCCGCTGACGAACGGCCTACCCATGAGCGATTCCACCCTGACGTTTGCTTCGAGCCTGCCCGAACTGGCGGAGAGCATGGCTGCCCTCACAGGCTGGTCCGACATCGAGCGGGCCGACGCGGGCGACTTCGCGAACTCTCGCGGCGCGCTCTTTCATCTCTGCTATTCATCCCTTCTGCATCGCACCCACGCGCCGGATCACGCAAGGCAGGTTCACCTTTCACTACATCGTTCCATGCGGCTCACTCCGCACCACGAGCTGCTGCGACCCAGTTGTGAACTGATCCTGTGGCATCGCGCCAGCATCAGGATCGCCGTCGAGATCATTGGTCATGCCTTTGATTGTCACTGGTATGCAAAGGATGGCTCCTTGTCCGACTTGATCTCGGAGGTAGGAGCGGAATACGAAGCCCTGATGGACAGCATTCAGCGGCACGTTCGCCTCGACCCAAGAGCACCAGCGGGTCTGTATCCCGCACACGCGACCAATTTGCGAAGTGACCGCCATCTGCGATAGTGCTTCAGTGTCAAGCACAGGAAGGCCACCATGATGGATACTGCGTCCCAACCAGAAGCGGGGTTCAATCCCGAGTTGATCGGTGCCTTGAATCTCAAGGAACTGGAAGACCTACGTCGCCAGATCGACAAGGCCATCGGTGCTGCCGAAACAAGAGCCTATCAGCAATTCGCCCGTCAGTTCCGCGAAGTGGCGATCAAGGCTGGGCTTGACCCAGACAAAGCCATCGCCTTCGCCTCCGGGCAGCAAAGCCCAAAGCGCAAGCGCGCGCCCAGCTCAGTCAGATATGTCCACCCGACTGACCCAGCCCGGACATGGACCGGACGCGGCCGGAAGCCGGGATGGGTAAAGGAGTTGAAGGTAGAGCCGTCCCCATCCGCCTGATTGAAGCTATAGCCTGCTTCTTTTCGGTAACATCCTACGCTATGATTTGACGGTGCGAGCGTATGCGGTCGCCGTGACGCAGCGAAGGATCGACGCCGATGACCGAGACACACCTTGCCCTGTCCTACGACGCCCAACCGGCGATGCTTCGCGACAACCCGGTAAGGTTCGTTTTCCTGATCTTGCTTGGGCCGCTTGGTGTCTACGCGCTGGCGCTCATTGGCCAGCGTATAGGTCTGCCGGAAGAGCTTGTCCGTCTTGCCATGCCAGTGCCCGTGGCCGTGGCAGGGCTTTCGCTTCTCTCGTGGTATCTGGGCACCCGGTCCAATCGGCTTTCCGTCGATCAGACGACTGTCCGCCATAGGCGCGGTATTCTCTCGAAACGCGTCAAGCAGATCGCCATCCCCACAATCAAATCGTTCGAGGTCAGCCAGTCGCCACTGCATCGCCTCACAGGGGTATGCAGTATCCGCATCTACACGGCTGGCGACCAGCCGGAAATTAGCCTGTCCGGTCTTCCTTACCCCGAGGAGCTGAACGATGCGCTCCAAGCCGCCAAGCGAGAATGATCGAGAAAAGGCATCGCGCGCTACTCCTGTGCTTACTGCCACATGCTAATGTTAGGGCTATTGCCAATCAACGCGATATATCATGCCTTTCCGCTTGACAGTGCTGTTTTGCCTGTGTAGGGTGAAGGCACAACGATTGAGGAGTTCACGCCATGACACTGGCCTTTGGAACGCAGACCGGCAGCCTCGCAAACCACATTCTGAGTGTGCCTGCTGCCGTGCCAACCCCGTCCGTGGGGATGGGCGCGACACTGCTCGGATGGACCGATCGCTATGCCGCAACCGTGGTTTCGGCGAAGGACGGCATCATCAGTCTCCGGGAGGATCGCGCCGAACGTCTCGACCAGAACGGGCAGAGCGACACGCAGCTCTACGTCTACACGCCCGATCCTGACGGCATGATCCATCACTACCGACGCAAGAATGGCGCATGGGAGCGCGTGGAGTTCAACGAGGGCACGAAGCGCTGGACGAAAAGCGACGGATACGGCCTGCGGCTCGGCGTCCGCGACCACTACTACGACTATTCTTTCTGATTGCAGGACTTCGACATGACCCGTCAGCACGATCCGGCGACAACCGATGACCGCATCCTCGCCGCCCGGCAAGCACGTCGCCGGGCTGCGGAGGATCGCTTCCTGTCGCGGCAGGAGCGGCGTTCGCGGGAGGCGGAAGCGCTTGTGGGCGAGATTTGCCGGGATGGGCAGCCTGTCTTCTATGTCAATCGACGCGACCGGAAGGGCAATCTGACCGGGAAGGTCGCTGAGTTCCCCGGAAGGCTGGGCTTCGGCGCGGCTATCGGTTTCTTGATCCAGAACAACTACGTCTGAGTGGGGAGGAGCGAGTGCGCCCCCTTACCGCCACGGTTCTGGCCACGCTTGCGGATCAGAACGATGCGTTCCGCAAGCTCGTGAGGGACGCTGCGCTTTATCATGATGGCCGTGTCGCCTGTCAGTGGCGTGGCAAGCTGCTGAACGGGCAGGTGACGCGGACACCGGGTATTGCCGCTCGCTTTGGCAGCGGTGAAGCGATGCTGTCTTTGCTGGCGCTGGTGGCCTCTTTCGCGGACTTCACCGAAGCGAACGACCCTCTGGGCGAGCACAATTTCGGGAACATCAATCTGACAGTGAACGGCGAGTCCGTAACGGTCTACTGGAAGTTCGACTACTACGATCCGACGATGGAATGGGGGTCCGACGATCCAGCCGACCCGGCCCTCACATTCCGTCTCCTGACCATCCTTTGCTCAGACGAGTATTGAAGGCACCATGACACCGCTTCCGAAGCCTCCCAAACGACCATGCGGCTCTTGCCCTTACCGGCAGGATGTGCCGTCTGGCGTTTGGGCACCGGAGGAATACGCCAAGCTGCCACCCTATGATGGGGAAACATGGGAGCAGCCCTTGGGCCTTTTCATGTGCCACCAGCGCGATGGGTGCATCTGTGGTGGCTGGTTGCAAACCCATGATGCAGATCATCTGTTGGCGCTCCGGCTCCAGCCTGTCGATCCATCGGCCTACGACTACGCATCTGATGTAGCCTGCTTTACCAGCGGCCGGGAGGCGGCCGAGCACGGCCTGAAGAACATCGCAGCGCCCGATCCTGCGGCGCACCAGCTCATATCGAAGCTCACCCGTCTTCCAAAGCTGTCCGCAGTTTCCGAAGAGGATGCCGCAGCGGCCATCCGCCAAATGCGCAGCGGCCACCCGCAAGCCAAACAGAGATCATCATCAGAAGGATACCCAGAATGACCACCCGTTACATTCCTGCCCTGCTCCTCGGTGTTGCGCTGCTAAGCGCTTGCCAGCCGACAACGACCAGTTCCACCGTCCAGCCTGTCGGGCGCGCGGGCAATGGCGGCGAGGCGCGGTCGGAAGTCCAGATCATCGACGGGACCGCTTTCACGGCAACGTGGCGTGAGCGCCCCTCAGCAGAAGTCCGGCTGACCTTCGATTCCACGGTCGCCATGTCGGATACCGAGTTGCTCGATGTCGCACAGACCATCACAGGATGTGCAGGCGCGGGAGCCATGACGGAGCCGACCCTCGTGGGCAGCATCGCCACCGTCCGCATCCCCATGGCCTGCGGCACAGCTCCGGCGGCTGACACTGCCCTCTGAGAAGGTCAGATCACGGCGCAGGAGAACGCCAGAAACCGGCCATCGTGGTTTCCGGTAATCTTGCCTAGCGGCTTCGGCTCGTAGCCCATGCTTCGGGCCATCCGCATGAAGGCTGGCGGACCCAGAAACAGGCAGGCGCGCGCTCCCTCGCGGCGCAGGAACTCGTTCGCCGCCGTCAAGATCGCCGCGCCGATACCCGGCTCGGCAGGAGCCGTGAGGCGGGTCAGTTCCCAGATCGCGGAATCAACCGGCGGCTCCGCCTCGCAGAGGTCTGCGGGAAGGCCGGGCAAGTTCTCCAGCCAAGCGTCCCGGATCATGTAGGTGTATACGACCCTGCCAGTGCCCACACGATGATCTGTCGGCAGGAGCCGCGCCCCCCCCACAACTTCCCCGTCACGATGGGCAACGAGATAGACGGCGCGCGGTGTGTCATACTGCTCGTATTCCATCGCCTCTGAGGCATGGAGCTTCCAGCCCATACGGTCGATAAAGACGCTCTTGCGCAGCTTGAGGAAGCGCTGGACAAGCGTCCATTTCGCTACATCCTCCGGCAGCCGAAGGACAACGACCGCCAGCGGTGCGACGTGTGGTTCGTTCTCTGGTGTTGTGTTCACATCCATCTGGCTCTCGGAGGCAGGATGACTGGCGTGTCATCGTCGTGAACGGCCTTTCCGAGAAACTGGCGGGTCCGGTCGTGCGGATTCACCAGCCAGATACCAAGCCGGTTCAGCTCCAGCGCGACAACGCCGTCCTTCTCGTAGTGCCGGAAATACGTCATCAATGTCTCCGCCATGTCGGCAGAGAAAAAGGCGTAGACGGGCTTCTCGGGTATCTCACTCATTACTCGGTTTTCTGGCTCGCGGTGCCCCGTGCCTCGACCGCGCGCCAAGGCCCCGCAGGGTGCCGGGGGCAACCTATCGCGCAGAAGTTGCGAAGGCAGGCGGTTTCAGTGCATAGTGGCGGCAGGTATTAGACTTGGGTATATAGTGATGACGCGCGGGACAGGACGACACAGCGAGACCGGGGTGCCGCAGATCGACTCGGTTCTTCCGCTTTACCGCATCATGGCCCCGGCGGGTTTCATTCTTGCTTTCAACCTGACAATGCGTGGCCCTGAGTATTTTCACTCCGAGTATCCGAAGGAGTGGCAACGCGAATACGAGCGCAAGAACTACGCTTGGGGCGACCCGATCCTTCTCTGGGCAGCGGTGAACACAGGCGACAAGCGCTGGTCAGATGTTCGGTTGCCGGACTTGGTGGGTGTGTTCAAGGCGGCTGAGCGCTTCAACATTCGTTACGGTGCAACATTTTCCCGCAAGCACAGCGGCAAAAAGTCTGTTCTGACAGTTGCCCATGATACGCGTGAGTTCACCGACGAAGAGATGACGATCCTTGCTCGGTCCTTCGACATGCTGGTTGTCGAGGCCAAGATTGACGGAACATTGACGGAAGTCGAACTGGACACACTTCGCTGCGTTCAGCAGGGAATGGAGTATCCCGAGATCGCCGCCTTGCTCGGGATTTCGGTGCCGACTGTGAAGGTCAGGGTCGAGAAGGCCCGCACAAAGCTCGGCGCGCGCAACACGGCGCAGGCCGTGGCCATCGCTGTGCGCCGGAACTACATCTGAACCCGGAATATCCCCAAGTATAATGCCTTCGTCCAAACTCATCTTTCAGGACTTGTCCTTTTCGACAGGTCTGAAAGGGTGCCCACGCCACAGCCAAAGAGGCGAATGTAGCGCTTGGGATCGCGTTTGAGTTGCGGTTGGGCGGTTGCGCTGTTTAATCCCAAGCGCTACATTTACCATATTGGAGATGGAGGTGGCGATGGCCGAAGCGGTGCTGGCCCGTCCAGCGCGTCTCGGTCCACCGGCTGAAGGTTTGTTTGATATGAGGTCGTGTCGGATGTTCGACGGAATGAATGAGCCGTTGGCGGGATTTCGAGGGCACAATAGTGTCCTCCTCGTGCGGTGGTTTGGAACGCGCGCGCAGGTGACGGACCAATCACCCGATCCGCTGCGATGCGCCCGGACTGCCGAGTTGATGTCGCTGGCCGGGCAAACAAGCAAGGCAGCGGCCGACCATCTGGGCACAGAGTTCCGTGCTGCCTATGAACGGTCAGCGCTCCTCTGCCGCGAAATGGCCTTCGAGCGCAACGGCCAGTGTTCTGGGCGAGCGCGCCCGAGTGAAGAGCGGGTTGAACCGGCGATTGTTCTGACCTTCCGGTGGCTTGGCCAGATGGCCTATATCAAAGGGATCGACGGCAGTCCGTGGCACGACTCCCAAGCAGTAAAGCGCCTGAAGCGCGAGTCGAACGGCATGACGGTAAAATTGATCCGCGCATGGGAAGCGGGCTACGACGACGCCTATGACAACGAACGTCAGCTCCATTTGGAGCGCCGCTCGATCCTCGAACAGCCTCGCGTCTACGACGCCCGGCACATCCGCGTGGCCGTGCCACGCGCTTCCGATAAGAAGGACTGATCCATAATGAAAAAAGAGCAGATCACGAAGGCCGTCGCTTTGGGCGAACTGATGGACATGGCCACGAGCTTGGGGGCATCCATCAATGTCGGCGATCAGAATGAAGTCTATCTGGTCAGTGGCGATGCGCCGCCCCGCAAGATCGGGGACTCGCTGGTCGCGGCAGCGGCCGAACTGAAACGTCTGGTCTCCCCGGCCGTGCTGCCCGGCAACGGCGTCCTTGCGTAACTTCCGGTTTCGTTCCCTCCCCTTCGTGACCGGATGGAGAGCCGCCGCCTTCGTGGTGTGCGGCTCTTTCATTGGGCTGGCGCACATCTCGGGTGCGCTCGGCTTGCATCAACCGCTCCCGCGCCTCACGGCAACGGTCGTCCTCATCGGCATTCTCTACCGACTCTGGGCCTCCCTTGGAGGCTTCTGGGCCTCGGCCGGAGCCGGGTTATTGACAGGCGCGGGCTATTTCGGCGTGGCCGTCCACTGGCTAGGCTCCGCAGCCAATCCCGACCCGGCCACGTTCATCGTCGGAGAGCTATGGATGGCGTTCGGGGCGCTATGGCTCTTCATCCCGTGGTGGGGCGTCTGGTTTGTGCTGGCGCGCGCGCTTTGCCCGTCATCCAATCCGGGCAGTTCCGCGTCCGCCTATGCCTTTGCAGGGTCATTCTCCGTGGCAAATCTGGCGCTTGGGGATTTCGTGATGGGCATCCCCATGGCTCCGCTTTCGCTTGTAGCGTTGGACACGCCATTGGCTTCGTTCTTCACGGTTGTGGGGCAGTTCGGCGTGGACTTGGCGCTGATCGGTGCAGGAACGGCCTTGGGTGTCATGTCCTTGCATGGGAAGGCTCTCGCCCCGGCGATGGCCTCGACCCTTCTCGCAGTGTCAGTGCTTGCGCCTAGGCCTGCTCCCGGAATCCCCCCTCTGGATGCCACAGCAAAAGCCGCAAGTAGCGCCCATGGCGCGCCTGTCGTCTGGCTCGCACAGCCGTCCCTGCCGCATCCGTCGATGATGGACCCTTTGGCGATTGACCATACTGTGAAGATGTCGAACCGCGCGCAGATTGCCGCTGGTATCGCATCCGGGGCTTCACTGATCGTCCTCCCGGAGGGTGCGGTGCTGGCTGACATGGTAGCGGAGCCTATGGAAGCTCAAGCTCTGGCTGCCATGCTTCCGGTAGGCACCAGTCTTCTGGCAGGTTTCCCACGCGTGGAGGCGGAGAGCACCGCCGAGGGCCTGATGGTGCAGCCCTACAATAGTGCGATGCTTCTGAGCGCAGCAGGCCCGGTGGCGATCTACGACAAGGCCCATTTGGTTCCCTTTGGTGAGACCATGCCAGCGGTCTTTTTCTGGCTCGGGTTCGATGTCATCGCGGGACCATCGGGCGGCTTGGCCCGTGGCCCCGGCATTCGCGCCTTTCAGCGCGATCCAGCGGACAGCCGGTCTTTCGCACTCCTGATTTGCTATGAGGCGCTCCTGCCGGGCGCCGTTTCGCGGGAGATCGGGCAAGCAGACTGGCTGTTGAACATCTCGTCGGAGGGCCTGCTGCGAGGCACTATCGGTCCGGCCATCACACTCGACCAGACACGCATCCGCGCACTTGAAACCGGCCGACCGATCCTGCGCTCAACGGCACATGCGTTTTCGGGCTTGATTGGAAGTGACGGCGCAGTCCGGGTCATTCTTGCGCCTGAAGTCTCGGGGGGCGTCGCCGTTTCCATCCCCGCACGGCAGAAGACAGTGTTCGCGAGCTTCGGCCAGTTCGCCTTCGCGCCCCTTTATCTGGTGACGATCCTTCTCATTCTTGCTGCCGGAGCTGCACGACTTGGTATCGGGTTGCGTCTTTCGGTAAAATCCCTATTCTTTAATTGACAGACGGAGAGGTTTCATCATGGCAGACGTTCAGAAGGACACCACGCATCCCGGTCCCGGCCCGGACAAGACCTATCGCTTCCGCAGGGCGTCCGCCGCCGAACAGGAGGCGATGCTGAAGGAAGACGTGGCTCCGCCGCCCACGGCTCCGTTCAACGACAATGAGGACGACTGAACGTCCTGCCTAGCATCCTCGCGACTCAAAGGGGCGACTCCAGCGCCCCTTTTTCTTGGCCTATTCAATGGATCAGATCGCGATGCGGAACCGGCCCTCATACGCGACGATCAGGCCAAGTTCTTTCAGGTTGCGCAGGCCCGACCCAAGACCGGATGAAGTCAAGCTGACACCTGCCGCGCCCGCAAGTTCCTCGCGGGACAGACCCTCGCCCCTATCGCGCAAGACGGTCAGCATCCGGGATTGCGTCGGAGGAAGACGAACGATCCACTCGGCAAGCCCTTGCGGCGCAGGTCCGGCAATCTCACGCGCCTCGCCGCACGGTTCGATCCCTCGTCCGGTCTCTACCGCCAGCCCAGCGTCCAAAAGCTCCTTGCGGTAGCTCCTGAAGGCTGATGACCTGCGCGAGATACCGGCACGAGCGGCAGCGGTGGCGTAGGTGACGACGCTGGGCCAGATGCTGACGATCACGTTCAGAACCTTCTGCGCCGAGGGCGATAGTGCCCTGTCGCCCGGCGGCGGCGAGGCCACGTTGCTCCTCGCTTGCGGGGCCTTCATGGGCTTTGGCCGCGCTACAGCCTGAACCTGCACGTCCTCCTGCGGGGTTTCGACAGGCATCGGTCCATCCGCTAGGATCGTGGCGAGGGCAGCCCTTACCGCAGAGGAGATCTGGTTACGCGCCGCCTTCTCCCCATCTTCGTAGCCGCGCCGATAGGCGGCGCGCTCGATCTGGTCCTGTTCCTTACGGAGAAGGACTTCAATCTCACCAGCCTTGCGTCCGGTCTTGGCTTCGACGTGCGGTCGGCGCGCGGGCTGGTTTGACTCGCGCAGCGGTTCAGCCGAAAGGTCCGTGTCGAATGTCTCCATCGCCAATGCGGACTGCAACTCCGAAAGATCGACCTCTGCGAGCCGTTTCGGCGCGATGCGGCGCTGGCCTGCGAGCGGCGTCGCCGAGTTGTCGAGCGTGGCAATCGGCGGAAACGCTGCCTCCTCCAGCAGGTCAAGGTCGGGCACCCAGACCCATCCCCGTCCGACCGGCAGGCGGGCAAGGCTGTCCATGACCACCTTCGCCTTGTCACGGTCGGCATTGCCGTCCACCCATGCCTTTATGGCCTCTCGGTCCTGCGGGCTTGTCACACCTAGTGCGATGAGGGAGGAGAGCTGCGTCAGAACGTCCTTATGAAGTCGCGCGGGGCGCTGGGTCAGCGAGATCAGCCGGAAGCCGAATGCCCGACCACGGCGAGCTATGCGGTCCACTTCGCCGAGAACCGCGTTGCTGTCTCCCTCGCGCGGCTGCTGGGGCGCGAAAATGTCGGCTTCTTCCAGAACGATCCAGAGAGGATCGCGGTTCTGCGTGAACAGCTCATCCAGCATGTCGCGGACCAGTCTCTGCCATGCGGCCTTTCGCATGTCGGACATATCCACCACGACGGGCAGGTTGTTCCGGGCGATGAGGCGCGCCAAGGGGCGGGCCATCGTTTCGGTAAGGGGCATGTCCCCGTTCGGCCCTCCAAAGACGGCTATGGGGAACCCCGGACCTTCGCCGGTTGCGTCCGACCGCAGGCCCCACCAGACGTTGAGCGGGTCGAGGATCAGGACGCGCCGGTTCATCCGCAGGAGCCGTTCGACTATGCCCTTGGCGGCATAGGTCTTGCCCCTGCCCTTCTTGCCGAGAATGGCGATGTCGCCGTCGAGCGCGGCATCCGGCAAGGGATGCCGATCAGTCGTCATCGTCCAGATCGAAAGCGCTCAGGATGCTTTCGCGCGTGGCCACGCCAGACTGCTCTGCTTGCTGAGGGGGGCTTGCGGCGCTGGACCTTGCCATGACGACGCGGTTTTGCGAAGGGCGTGGAACGGGCGCGACTTGTGGTGGCGCAGTCGCAGCAGATCGCAGATTGCCCTGCTCGATGTCGGAAACGATGCTGTCGAGGCTCTGGCCCGCAATGCCGAAAGCGGGTTCGGCGCGCCCGCCCCCCACCATGCGCCGAATGATGGCATCCCTTCCGAGGATGGCGCGAAGCTCTTCGATGCGTTCCGGCACGAGGTAGCGGATGGCTTCGAGACGGATACCGTCGATGCAGGTGTTGACGTGGGGTCGCTCGATGGCAACTCCGATGATCTTCTCGGCCTGATAGTGTTCGTAATGCGCCGCATTCTCTGGATACGCGGCTGGCATTCCGAGGTTCTGGATGAACCACCAGAACGGCACGGTCTCGTCGCAGAACCGGAGCCAGCGGAACAGGTTCGGGGGCATAATTCCGTATTTCCGGGCGCGGTCGAGCGCCCCACCGACAACGCTGAACTCGAACTGGTGCCGGAAAAGAATGTCTTCCAGCGTCCGTTCGGCTGTGGCCAGCCGTTCCTGTGCCTTGGTGTTGAATGCCTTCTGCTCAGTTGTGTTGATCTGCTTGTCGTAGACCACCAGCCCGGTCTTCGGGTCTGTTCCGACCGGGTATAGCTTTCTTTGACTGCCAAGGTGGCGCGTCAGCACGTCCTTCAGGCCGTCGCGAGCCTTGGCAACGCACGACAGGCCCGGTCCACGCTCAGACAGCACTTCACCGAAGAACAGAAGATTTTGCGGTGGCGGGGCCTTCTTGTCACGCGGCGACGTTCCCGCACTCTCGCGCTCGAAGGTGCCGTCGCTTGGAATTTCCCCCCGATCTATCCGGCCACGGCGATAGACGCGGGCGAGTTCCGTCATGTTGTCGAGGATTGTGCTGCCTTCGATACCCAGACTTTCCGCCTCGGAGGCGAGAGAGCGGGCCTTCTTGGCTTTCCGGCCCTTCTTGGCCCCTCTGACGGCGAGCTGAGCGCGGTAAAGCGCGTTGCGCTCTTCACGATCAGCATCCGAAGCGTAGCCGAGGGCGATGGCTGGGCCGAACTCCTTTTTGAACCCGTTCAGCTCGTCCCAGATGCCGTCGATGAAGTCCGAGATCATGTTCTGTGTCGTCTCATACCCGGTCTTATCCTCGACATAGAAGGCGTGGACGCGCAGAAGCGCGGGATACAGGACGAGGATTGAATACCAAGAGAGGGCATCCACTGCCCGTTCGATCTCGCGTTTGTCGAGAAGGCGGCGCTTCGCGCCATCCTGCATGAACGGATTGATCGGGCCGAACCGATCTGCGAGCCACGATGCGAGCCTGTCGCTGTTCACGTCTAGATCGGGCAGCTTCTCATGGGTCGGATCGACCTCCACGGCGCGGATCGCGTCCGTGTAGAGCAACAGCTCAATCGCCCGCATGGGTTGCCGGGCT
>Ga0073904_10002096_pt1 | contig 15094 bp, 17 predicted proteins | sample KloWWTrecipitate_FD_66668 | JGI IMG/M metagenome (GOLD analysis project Ga0073904, IMG submission 66668) | Active sludge microbial communities from Klosterneuburg, Austria, studying microevolution and ecology of nitrifiers - Klosterneuburg... | ecosystem: Engineered > WWTP > Aerobic digester >...
AACCGCATTTTCGAGGGCACGAACGAGATCAATCGTATGCTCATTCCAGGCCAACTCGTAAAGCGCGCGATGAAGGGCAAGCTTGGCCTTTTGCCTGCGGCGATGGCTCTTCAGAAGGAGATCCTCGAACCGCAGTTGACGTTCGACGAGGATGATTCACCGCTCGCGCGCGAAGCAAAACTTGCCGCGAACGCGAAGAGGGTCGCGTTGATGGTGCTCGGAACTGCCGCTCAAAAGTATATGGCTTCGCTTAAGGATGAGCAGGAGATATTGCTTAGTTCGGCGGACATTATCATCGAGGCATATCAGATGGAATCGGCCGTTCTGCGTGCGAAGAAACTTGTCGCGAAGGGCGGGCTTGCGGGCGCGCGTTCCGAGGACATTGCCGCGGTCTTTTGTAACGACGCCATCCAGCGGGTTGAGATGACAGCGCGCAACGCGATCGCGGGCCTTGCCGAAGGTGACGACGCACGCGTGCTTCTTACGGCGTTGAAACGCTTCACGAAGAACAATTCGCCGATCAACACCATCGAAGCTCGGCGCCGTATCGCGAAGGTTCTGATCGACGCGAACGCGTACGCGTTCTAGGCATATTTCTGCAAGCGCTTCTCGTGAATTAAAAAAGGCCGCAAGCCGGAGAGTCATCCGCTTGCGGCCTTGCTCAATCAGATCCTAAGGATCTTTGAGAACAGTTGTTGTTTAGTAAGTGCGATAGTACTGTGCGTTGTACCGGCGCTTCTTCGGGTTGATCTTGTATGTGTAGAGTGCGGAACCGCCCGCGCCTGCCGCTGCGCCGATCAATGCGCCTTTCTTGCCGCCGATAATTGCGCCGAGCAAAGTTCCTGCACCGGTGCCGATACCGATGTTGATAAGGTTACGGTGACGGCGATAGAAACTCGGCTTCTTGTAGTTGTATGAGGTCGTGCGTCTCGGCGTGTATCGTCTGGTTTGTGCCGACGCGGTGCCCGCGAGCATCGGAACCGAGATCGCCATCATTGATATCATTACGAATGTCGAGATATATTTTTTCATTGCTCTTGTCTCCCTTTTGTGTTTCTTTCGAGAGAAGCCGGGGCGACCTCATCCCTTTCACAATGGTAATTAGCAAGCTCTGTGCCACTAACCGCAACCTATTGAAAACAAAGGAATAATGACGCTGCTCGCGATGGCGTGTCTCGTAGTGATAGACGAAATCGTAACCGCCGCGCGACCGAAATGGTATGGCGAATGGCTTGCGGCGCGTCGAAAGCCGCGTGCGGTTTTTGATAAAGTAACTCGAAGACGAAAGCGAAATGCCTTACAAAGTACAAAAATGGAACCGTCCGTATCGTCCGAATTCAGCGGGACTGAGGCTCGAACTCGAAGCCGAAGGCTACACGGTAACGCATTGGTGCGACCGACCGGAAATGATGTACGGTTCGCACAAACATTCGGACGAGCAGAGCCATTGGATCATTTCCGGCTCGCTCGAAATTACGATAGATCACGGCGGAACATTTTTGCTTGAATGCGGCGACCGCGATCTTATGCCAGCGGAGACGTATCATTCCGCACGCGTGATCGGCGATGAGCAAGTTGTCTATCTCGTCGGGTCGAAGCCGTGCGCAACGGGGACACGCGATATCAGCGAAGAGGGCTTTGATATGCTCAAAGCCTTCGCCGCGACGATGCAGCCTAGCGAAGAGGCGGACGCCGAGGCGTGCGACGTGGAAGAGGAACCTTAGACCTCGCCGCGACTCTGCTGTTATAGTATTCGTTTGCAGCGGGCGGAACACACTTCGGCCCGTCTATCCGATAAACAAGGAACTCCCTCGCAATAGATGCTGAAGAACGACATTCCCGAGCTTTGTCTTTATTTTGACCTCGAATGGGTGCCGGACGCCGCGGGCGCACGCCGCTTGTTCGAACTGCCGCCCGAGACGACCGAGCTCGAGGCCATGCAGGCCCTTTGGGAACATTCGACGCAATACAACGCAGAGACGAACCCGCGTCCATTCTTGAAATATATGTTCTCGCGCGTGGTCTCGATAGCGTTCCTCGCGCGCCGGGTCGTGTATCGCGAAGAAGGCCGCGGCATCGAATTCCGGCTCGGCTCTTTTCCGGAATTGCCGGCCCCGATCGAAGACGCTTCCGAAGCCGAGATCATTGAGAAATTCTTGAACAGCGTCGGCCGGCGAAGGCCTCAGCTCGTTGGATACAATTCGGTCGATTCGGACCTGCAGGTGCTCATCCAACGCGGGATGATCAACGAGATCTCTGCTCCGGGCTTTAATCAACGCCCCGAAAAACCTTGGGACGGCTACGACTATTTTGACGGACGGAACAGCGAAGGGCATCTCGATATTCTGAAGCGTTTTTCTTTCGACCGCTCAATGCAGCCGAAGCTCGATGAATTTGCGAAATTCTGCGGCTTTCCGGGGAAGATCGACGTGCACGGCGATCAGGTTACAGACCTTTGGCTTGCCGGCGACTTGAACTCGATCGTTCAATACAATCAAACGGACGCGCTGAACACATATCTTGTCTGGCTTAGAATGGTGTATTTTGGCGGCAAACTTACGGGAGAGGAATATTTCGAAGAGCTAGAAGGCTTCCGCTCATTCCTCGAAGCAGAAACGGAGAAGCCTGAGAAGGCATTTCTTCGAACGTTCTTAGATAAATGGCCGGCGTAGAGCCTCCGCGTCACGCCGTAAACTTTTGCCGCGCGCGCGACAACTAAACGCAAAGTTGCTGCGTCATAGCACTTGGAAACAAGATCGATCCATTTTTATTGAAGGTGACGCGATGTATAGAATTCTGCTGATCTCGCTATTCGCTTTCTCCGGCGTGCTTTCGACCGCAGCTCAACCGCGTCCGATCGCAGTTGAGAACAAGAACGCGAAGCCGGCGCCTGAAAGTTTTGCCGCGAAATATGAAGGCGGGATGTTCGGTTACTCGGACAAGTTCGAAGGCATACTCTCTTTTGACGATGTGAACGAAAGGCTTGCCTTTAAGGCCGCGAAGGGCGAGATCTTCTCGATCCCGTACGATTCGCTGCTTGTCGTCTATCCGCAGTCACAGAGCGTGAGCACGACCGCTGGTTCGGTCATAAGCGCCATTCCGTTGCCCGGCGCAGGGCTTGCCGGATTCATACGTGAGAAACGCCGGTACCTGATCCTGCAGATCAACGACCCCGACACGGACACGCGTGCGGCGATCAATTTCAAGCTCGAGTCGAAGGAACTTCTTGATTCGGTGGTCGCTGCCTTGGGCGCGAAGGCAAACCTCACGCAGCGTGGCGACGCGTACTTTCGGCCGAAACCGAAGGCGAAAGACGCGCCTGTCCCTAATTGATATCGCCGAATCGATGCTGAAGTATTGCCGTGAGCGCGATGGACGCGGTTTCGGCACGGAGAATTCGTCCGCCGAATGTAACGATCTCGAACTCGGAGGCGCGTGCGGCGGCGAGTTCCGAATCGTCCCAACCGCCTTTCGGGCCGATGACCGAAACGAGCGTTTCGGGTGAAGGTTCGAGGGAAAGTTTCTCGCCCTCACGCTCTGAAAAAAAGAAACGTCGGTCGCACTTACCGGTCATTTCCTTTAATAAAGTCTTGACGTCGAGCGGTTCCTCGATCCGCATTAGACGCGCGCGGCCGCACTGTTTGGCTGCGTCGAGCGCTATTCTTCGCCAACGGACGAGCTTCTTCTCGATGTCTTTGAGTTTGATCTCGCAGCGGACGGACGTGAGCGGAAAGAACTGCGTCACGCCCAATTCGACGGCCTTTTGAACGACGAGATCGTATTTGTCGCCGGGGATCACGACGGATGCTTGGGTGATCGAAACGGGTGATTCTGGGGCGGCAGGCTCGATCTCGCGAACGTCGCCGACCTCGCCGAAACTCTTCGTAAGACTCAGCAGTTTACCGCTGAATTCGCGCCCGACGCCGTCAAAGACCGTCAGAGCGTCACCTGTCTTGAGCCTAAGTACGTCGCGTGCGTGATGGGCTTCCTCGGAGCTTAATTCCGCACGTTTGCGGGTCTCATCGATCGAATCTGAAAAAAAACGTCGAACACTCATTCTTCTATTGAACCAAATTTTTCCTTAAAGTCGGCTGAATTACGACGAAGATCGACCCAAGTAAAGAACATCTCGGGCGTCCTGAGCCAATGCGACAGCCATTCATCGACCTCAGCGGCGCGGAGTTTGGCGTCAGCAGGAGTTCGGTCACGAGCGGCCTGCTCTTGGAGTTCGCGGCGGAACTCGAGAACGGCCTGCTTGAGGTCGTTTAGCGAACCCTTGTTATTCTCGGCGGCGAGCTTTCTGCGTAGATTGTCGAGCCGCTTGATCGAAGCAAGGGATGACGGAACGGACGAGAGATCGCTTGCGTTCCGGAGCGCGATGTCGAACGCGCTTTCGCCCGCGCGTTCGAGGTAAAGCTGCATTATCTCCGAATGCCGCAGGTGAGCGCCCTCATCGGAAAGAAAGCGCGCGATGGCCATCGGCGGATCGACCGCGCTTGCACCGAAAACTGCTTCGACGGCGGTTTCGATCGCCTCGATCTCGATGCGGCCGACGCTTTCGCAATCGAGCTTTTCCCAGACCTCTATGATCAGATCGCTCTTTGTTCGTGAAGCCCACATCAATCCCGCGTGCGCGAAAATAGCTCCGTAGATGAATGATCTTTCGCGTCGCCGACTATCGCGACGCGGCCTCCGGACTCCACGACGATCTCGCGTTCGGGCACATTATCGACGGTATAGTCCGTACCTTTGGCGTGTACGTCCGGGCGGATCGCGCGTATCAATTCCGTAACGGTCGGTTCGAAAAAGATAGTAACGAGATCGACGGAACGCAATGCCGAGATCAGCTCTGCACGCTCATTTTCGCAGACGGCCGGACGGCCCTCGCCCTTGAGCCTTCGAGCCTGTTCGTCCGAATTTACAGCGACAACGAGGCAGTCTCCGAGGTCCTTTGCCGCGGCTAGATATCTAATGTGCCCGACGTGGAGCAGGTCGAAACAGCCGTTCGCAAGCACGATGCTTTGGCCCGCGGCACGGCGCTTTTTGGTCTCGGCGATCAAACCTTCGCGGTCGAGGATGGGTGCGTGTCTTTCGGACATTTCTTTATTGGGCGGGCACGGCCTTCGGGAGATCGGCGGCGATCGAGGCGGCAAGTTCATCGGCCGTTACGACCGCGGTGCCGCGCTTCATCACGACGAGACCGCCGGCGTGATTTGCGAGGCGTGCGGCGTCGATCTCGTCAAATCCGCACGCGAGGCCGAGCGCGTACGCTGCAGTAACGGTATCGCCCGCGCCGGTAACATCGACTGCATCGAGCGAACCGACGGCTGGTATCTCGACCGCACGCGATCCGGGACGCACGACGAGCATTCCGTTGTTGCCGCGCGTTACAAGAAGCGAGCGGAATTCGAGCCGTCGGCATAAGGCTTCCAACTGCGCGACGGACTCGCCATCTTCGACGAGCTGATCGACCTCATCCTGATTCGGCGTTGCTGATGTCGCGCCGGCAAACTCGGCAAGCCGAAAGCGTGAATCGACCACAAGCGGGATAGAGCGAGCATTCGCCGCCTGTTTCACGGCTTCGAAGAGCTTCGCCGTCGCCGTCCCGTAATTGTAGTCCGAAATGACGACCGCGTCGGCCTCTTGGCAGGCTTTGGCAGCGGTTTCGATCAAGCGGTCGGAAGAAGCTGCGTCGAGCTCTTTGTGAGGCTCGTAATCGATCCTGATGACCTGCTGGTGAATGGCGTGCTGATGCCCGGCTAGAACGCGAACCTTTGTCGGCGTGTTCCATCCCGGAACTGCTTGGATCGATGCGGTCGCCACGTTCGCCCGATACAGCGATTCAAGAAGCGCGTCGCCGTTCACGTCTCGCCCTACGACGCCGACGGCGATAACCGTTGCTCCCAAGGCCGCGATATTCGCCGCAGTATTCGCGGCGGCGCCGGGAAGCGTGCTCGTCTCGTTATGGCGAAGAATGAAAACCGGAGCTTCACGTGAGACGCGGGCGATCGAGCCGGACAGATATTGATCTGCAACGAGGTCGCCGATAACCGCGATCTTCTTGGCGGCAAAGTCTTTTAGGAGAATGTCTGTCGATCTTGTCACGAAATGCGATCCCCAGTGGCTAAGATTATGGCAAAAGCTCGGCGGAAATGAAAAAGCGGCCGACGGACAAAAGTTCGCCGACCGCTTGATACTGAGTTCAGACTTCGATCAGTGAGTGTCGTAGCTTGCGGCCGGGAAGTCATTCGGGATGCCCCAGGTCCTCGTCAAGAGCGATAATCCGCTGCCGGTCTGCAGAGCGAAGAACTGGCCGGTGGAATCACGCCACACGCCGATGTCGGTCTTGCCGTCGCCGTCATAATCGCCCTGAGCGATCAGATCGGTGCCGGTGAGTCCGAATTGATAGGCGAGAAGGTTGCCGTCCGAGCTTTTTTGGATGTACCAGGTGAGCGGGTCGGTCGGGGTCGAGCCTTCGCGGACAACAGCGAAATCCGTCTTGCCGTCGCCGTCATAATCGCCCGGCACAACGAGGTCGTTCGAGAGGCCGAAGAAGTTCACGAGAAGGCCGCCGTCGCTGGATTTGAGAACGTAATACGTGGACTGTGCGCTTGCCGTCGCTCCGGGACGCTGGACCGCCATGTCGAATTTGAGGTCGCCGTCATAATCTCCGGGTGCGACATAATCGGTCGATAGGCCGAATTGAGCCGCGCTGAAGCCGCCGTCCGTGCTTCGGAGGATGTACCAGATCATCGCCCCGTTCGTTCGTCTGACAACTGCGACGTCGGTCTTGCCGTCGCCGTCATAATCGCGCGCAACGGGTTCATCGCCCGATATGCCGAACTGAATGGCCGTGAACGTGCCGTTGCCGCTGTTGAAGCGGTACCAGACGCCCGTCGTGTCGCGCCAGACGGAGATGTCTGCTTTGCCGTCGCCGTCAAAATCGCCGGGTTCAACAAAGTCTTCGTTGGCGAGACCGAAGTTCTGATAGGTTTCGCCGCCGCCGGATTTGCTTATGTACCAAGTATTATTGCCGGGGCGAACAACGGTAAAATCTACCTTGCCGTCACCGTCAAAATCGAGGGCTTTTCGAAGCGAGGCCTGCGAGAACGCGGCTGCGGAAAGCAGGACACTTACAGCTGTTATCACCGCTCCTTTGCGGGCGAACGAGAAGAATTTTGTCATTTTAATTCAATCCTTATTGACAGAACGTGGCGAATTCGAGACCAAGGTCGCGGGCACAAATTCAAGGAACTTCAAATATACTATTTTCCGCACCCTTTTTTCAAGACAAATTGCCCGATAGATACCGTGCCTTGGCGAATCCGCTAAAGCCTTTATTTTTAGAAGCTTCCGGCTACTTTGATGTATGGCAGCCGACAAAAGTTTGATTTTGTGGCCGACGAAATTTTCGCGAATTTAGTTTCGCTTCTGGATTATCGTCAAAGTCTGGTCGCCGAAGGCAACGGAGGCGGTTCGCGAGATCGTCGGATTGACAGGCACGCGGATCGTAACGGTCGTCGTGCCGCTCGCTGCCTTGCCGCTCAAGATCTTGATCCAGTTGCTGCTCGGCTTGATCGCATAATCGCAATTTGCGGGTGCGGTTACGACAACATCAAAGACCTTTCCCTTGGTCGGAACGCGGATCTCTGTGATGGACGGCGAAAAAGTGCAGACCGTCGGGTTTTGCAAGGCGTGAAAGACGTTCAAACGCCCGCTCGTCTTCACATAGGTCGCCCACGCCGGCAGTACATCGACGGTGTTCAAGAGCGTTGCCTTGAGCGATGCGACGGAAAGTTCCGGGCGATATGCCGCGAGCAATGCGACGGCGCCGGTAACGTGCGGCGTCGCCATCGACGTGCCGCTCATCGTGGTGGTCGCGGTGTTGGACGAGTTATATGTGCTCAAAATCCCCGATCCGGGAGCCGCAAGGTCGATGCTCGTCGTGCCCCAGTTCGAAAAGCCCGACTTCGCGTCTGTCGATGTCGAGGACGCAACGCCGATGATGCTTGGGCTCGTATATCTAACAGGATAGCCTGGGCTTGGATTGCCGCCCGCCGGAAATGAATCGACATTCTGGCTGTCGTTGCCGGCCGCAAAAACGCTCACTATGCCGGCGTCGCCCATGGCGTCGATGCCGTCCTTTGTTGCCTGGTCGTAGCCGCAAGCTTCACCGCAATCGCCGTAGGAATTGTTCGTCGCACGGATATTCACGCCGCGGAGCTTCATCATTCGAATGTAAGCGTACGCATTGACGAGCATCGCAGACGTCGAGTCCCCGCCGTTCGGGCTGTAGATCTTGATCGGCATTATCTTTACAGACCAATTCACGCCCGAAACGTTCAGGAGATTGTTGCCGACGGCGCCGATTGTTCCCGCGGTATGCGTGCCGTGGCCGCCTGCGTCATCAATAGGATCCGCATCGTTGTAGAAAAAATCCCAACCGTAAACATCGTCGATAAAGCCGTTGCCGTCGTCGTCAACGCCGTTCCCGGCGATCTCGCCGGGGTTGACCCATGCATTCGCGGCGAGGTCCTGATGCGTGTATCGAAGGCCAGTGTCGATGTCGGCGACAACAACGCTAGAACTTCCCGTCGAAAGATCCCAAGCCGCGGGCGCCGATATTTTTCCTAGCCCGTACATTCCGCTTGAGGCGAATTGCGGGTCGTTCGGGGTCGCAAGCAGGTGATAGTAGAAATTCGGCTGGACGGCCTCAACCCCTTGGAGACGCGAGAACTCGGCGAGAGCTTGCTCGACCGTCTGGCCTGCACGAAGCCGCACACGTTCCCACCGCACGTCGCCTAGCGTCTCGATCTTTTCAACCCCGGCGGCACGATTTGCGGCACGTGCTACGGCAGAATCCGCACTGTCTTGGAACTTGATCAAAACCTCATTCTCGACCCAACGCCGCGAAGTTTGAGCATTTGCCGAGACGAACAAAAACCCTGCAAAAACGGCTATCGCGAACGGAGAGAAATATTTTCCAATGGTCATAATGAGTTTTGGGTCTGTGCGGGCAAAGAAACTTCTCGGATTCCGGTCGTTTCAGGGAGGTAGATGGGGCGGCTAGAGGGATTCGAACCCTCGACATCCTGAACCACAATCAGGCGCTCTAACCACTGAACTATAGCCGCCATACACGTTTCCCGTGTCATTTTAAGAACAGGAAACAATATTCCGATCTCGCGCCCCCGGCAGGACTTGAACCTGCGGCCCACAGCTTAGAAGGCTGTTGCTCTATCCAGCTGAGCTACGGGAGCATAAAAGAGCAATCTGGAATTTTACCTTGTGGGCTTGCGAAGGTCAACTTTATTTGCGGTTGCCCGTTGCAAAGAAGCCAATTGTTCCGCCCCCAAAGCGAACTTATGCCGTCGCGCGGTGAGTCTTGATCTTTTCAAGCATCAGGTCAAAAACGTCTTTGAGGTCCAATTCGCTTGTGTCGATGACGGTGGCGTTCTGCGGGATGGTCAAGGGCGAATCCGAGCGTGAAACGTCGCGTTCATCGCGTTTGTTGATCTCGTCGAGCGTTTTTTCGTAGGAAGTAGAGCGGCCTTTTGCTTGGTCTTCGGCGAAGCGTCGGCGGGCACGAGCCTCCGGCTTTGCCGTGAGGAAGAACTTGATGTCCGCATTCGGGAAAACGACGCTGCCGATATCGCGGCCTTCAAGAACGCAGCCTTTTTCTGCCGACCCGCCGATAGCGCGCTGGTGTTCGACCATGATCTTCCGAACTTCTGAGATCGTCGAGACGACCGATGCGGCCGTTGCGGCGTCAGGCGTGCGGATCTCGGCCGTTACGTCTTCGCCGTCGAGCAACACACGCATCGAGTCCGGTTCCCCGGTTAGCTCGATCTTCGCTTTTGCGGCGATCTCGGCAACCTTTTCGCGATCTTCGAGCGACACTCCGGCTTTAATAACGGCGAGGGCTGCGGCGCGATACATCGCACCGGTGTCTAGGTAAAGCAGGCCGAATTCTTTTGCGAGCATTTTGCCGAGCGTCGATTTTCCCGCTCCGCTCGGACCGTCAATAGCGATGATCATACAAACGTTGTGTGCAAACGGGTTCCGGCCTTCTTAACCGATGTCCGGATCGTACTTATCCTACAATTTCCTTCATTGCCTGCAGAGCCGTTTCGATGTCGGCGTCGGCGATATCGAGGTGCGTGACCATACGGATCCGGCTGCCGAAGCCGATCGCGAGCACGCCCTTTTCCTTAAGTTTCGCAACGATCTCGGCGGCCGATAGACGGGCCTTTGCGCCGTCGAATATAACGATATTCGTCGCGACGTCTTCAGGGTTGATGTCGATACCGGGAATCTCGGCAAGGCCGTTCGCGAGGCGTTTTGCGTTGCGATGATCGCGTTCGAGAATACTCGGGCCGTCCTCGAGAGCGATCAATCCCGCCGCCGCAAGAACTCCGACCTGCCGCATACCGCCGCCGAGGCGTTTTCGCCATGACCTTGCGCGCTCGATGAACTCGCGGCTTCCGACGAGCATTGAGCCTGCCGGTGCGCCTAAACCCTTGGAAAGGCAGAACATTACGGAATCGCAGTTTGCCGTGAGCTCTCGCACGTCGCAGTTCAAGGCCGTTGCAGCGTTGAAGACGCGGGCTCCGTCGAGGTGAACCGCAAGGCCTTCGGAATGGGCGTTATCGCAAATTTCGCGCGTCGCATCGGCGCTGATGACGCTTCCGCCTGCGAAATTGTGCGTATTTTCGAGACAGATGAGCTTTGTCGCGGCTTGATAGTACGGCGGATTCTTGCGGATCGCCGGCACGATGTCGCTCCAAGAGAGATGTCCCGAACCGTCGCTCGGTCTTACGGCATGGATAGTTACGCCGGAAATTACGGCCGCGGCTCCAAGCTCGAAATTCAATATGTGGCCGCGGTCCTCGATGATGAGTTCGCTGCCCGGCTCTGTATGCAGCTTTACGGCGATCGTATTGCCCATAGAACCGCTCGGAACCCACAGCGCGGCCTCGCGGTCGAACTTGGCTGCCGCGACGGCCTCAAGGCGGTTCATCGTCGGGTCTTCGCCAAAAACGTCGTCGCCGACCTCTGCCGCGGCCATTGCCGCACGCATCTTGTCAGACGGCCTTGTAACTGTGTCGCTGCGAAGATCGATCATCTCGGGATGACTATTCGTCCTCTTGCTCGATCTTGGTGATCTTTTCGACGCGTCGTTCGTGGCGGCCCGCGTCAAATTCTGTCTCGAGCCAGGCCTTTACGATATTTTTGATCTCGTAGTCGGCGGTGAAACGTGCCGCCAGAGCGAGGACGTTCGTGTTGTTGTGTTCGCGTGAGAGGCGTGCGATCTCCTCGTTCCATGCGACGGCGGAGCGAATGCCGGGAACTTTATTCGCCGCGATCGCCATGCCTGCGCCCGAACCGCAGAGCAAAATGCCGCGTTCGAAATCACCTTTTGCGACGGCTTCGGCAACCTTTCGGGCGTAATCCGGATAATCGACCGATGCGTTCGAATCCGTGCCCATGTCCGTATATTCGACTCCCAATGTGTCGAGTTCGGACTTCAATTTCTCTTTCTCTTCGTAGCCGGCGTGGTCGGCGGCAAGTGCGATCTTCATAACCATTTCCTCGTACATTTTGAGTTTACTACCTCGAACTTCAATTCGCCATTCGCAACTCCTGCTCAGAATTTTGCCCGTCGCCGTCGATCTAAAGATTTTGTTTCCCTGAAACGTTTCGTGCAGAATATAATCTCCTTGAGTTTTACGATGCGCGGTATTTTTTCAAAGTGCATTCTATTGATCGCCATGCTGCCTGTTTCGGGCGCGGCGCAGGACTTTTTGCCCGAACTCGTCAAGCGGATCAAGCCTTCGGCGGTCGCGATCGAGGCGTTCGATTCTCGCGGGCAGACGATCGCCCGCGGGAGCGGCTTTTTCGTAGGCGCTGACCGAGTTATCACGAATCGCCACGTTATCGAAGGCTCGTATAGAGCCGAAGTTCACCTTTTGAATGACAAACGCGTGCCGGTCCGCGGCGTTCTGGCCGTCGATGGCGAAGGCGACCTTGCGCTACTGCAGGTGACCCTGCCGCCGAACGTCCAGATCGCGCCGCTCCCGCTTGTTCGCCGCGCTCCGCAGGAAGGCGAGTCGATCGTCGTCATCGGGAACCCTTTCGGGCTTGAAGGCTCGGTCTCGAACGGCATCGTCTCGGCGGTGCGTGAAATTCCCGGCTACGGCAAGATAATCCAGATCACGGCGTCGATCTCGCCGGGTTCGAGCGGTTCGCCGGTCGTGAATATGGCGGGGCAGGTCATCGGCGTCGCGACCTTGCAGGCCGAAGAAGGCCAGAATCTGAATTTTGCCGTCCCGGCCGCACGTATTCTGCAACTCAAGATCGGCGACGCGCGCTCATTCTCCGCTCTCGCTTCAGAGACGCAAAAAAATAAACGTGTCGCCGCCGAAAGGCTCTATTCGCAAGGGCTTGCGCAGCTCTCTATGGATGACTATACGCGTGCTCTACCGTATTTTCAGAAGGCCGCCGACACCGACCCGACGTATGCGGAAGCTTGGTATCAGACGGGATATTGCTTCGGCCTTTTGGGACGACCCGCCGAGGCACTAAAGGCTTCGCGGCAGGCCGCAAAACTTCGCCCCGAATGGGCGGCGACGTATGTGAATATCGGTGCGTCGAGCTTTGCACTCGGGCAGTTCAAAGATGCGTACGAAGCTTATCGAAACGCTGTCGGTATTGACGCGAATGACCCGCAAACGCAATTCGCCCTCGGACTCTCGCTCGACAAACTTAATCGAACTGCCGAATCAATTCTCACCTATCGACGTGCTCTCGAACTAAAACCTGATCTCGTCCCCGCGATCGAGAATCTCGGCCTCGCGCTCTTCAAACTCAAACGCTATTCCGACGCTGCTGAAACCTTCGAACAGCTAAAGGTCTATCGTCCGGACGCGCGAACCTACAACTACATCGGCGAATGCCTTCTCGATGGCGGAAAGGCCGCCGAAAGCATCGATGCTTTCAACACGGCGATCGGCTACAGCCCCGATATGGACAAGGCTCGATTCAATCTCGGTCGCGCGTATGTGTCGGTCGGTAATATGGACATGGCGACCGCGCAATACAACCTCCTACGCGACGCAAAAAGCGACTACGCCGATCGCCTGTTCGTGCTGATAAAACCGTAGCGATAGCGACCACGAGGCGAGAGCACGCGACGGCATCTTTGCGAATTTTGCGACATTGTTCTTAGCTTCTGACAGCGGAATCCCGATCGCTATCGCTCCCGGTTCTGAGGGGAAGTTCGGTTTATCAGGCTTGCGACGAAGCCTGCGCCGAAGCCGTTGTCGATGTTGACGACGGTAACGTTCGATGAGCAAGAATTTAGCATGCCGAGGAGTGCAGCGAGGCCGCCAAAAGCGGCTCCGTAACCGATGCTTGTCGGGACGCCGATGACGGGCACGCTGACGAGTCCGCCAACGACCGACGGCAGCGCGCCTTCCATACCGGCAACGACGATGACGGCACGGGCATCTCGGAGCGTCTCGCGCTGTGAGATTATTCGATGAACGCCCGCAACGCCTGCGTCCCAAATACGCGAGACGCGGTTGCCCATCGCTTCGGCTGTAAGCGCGGCTTCTTCCGCGACGGGAATATCGCTCGTGCCTGCGGTAACGACCGCGATCTCGCCCATTCCGCGGTCGGAATTGTCGCGAAGTACGCGGATCAACTTCGCCGACTCGTGCCATTCTGCGTCGGCGATGACGTTGCGTATCTCGCCGTAAACGTCTTTGTCGGTGCGTGTAATGAGGACGTTGGGCGAGCGTGCGGCAAGTTTCTCGAAGATGCCGACGATCTGCTCGCGTGTCTTTCCTTGACCGAATATCACTTCGGGAAATCCCTGCCGTTCCGCCCTTGCGTGATCGACCTTCGCAAACCCGACGTCTTCGTAGCCGACCTTTGCGAGGCTCTCTATCGCGGCGTCTTCGTCGATCGTCCCTTGACTGAACGCAGCTAGAATTTCCTTTATCTCTTTCTTTTGCACGTGAATATAGAATCCGCTTTTTTACGGCCAACGGGCAAGTCGCGAGCGTCGGCTTTATAAAGAGCGTCCTCAAGGCTAGACTCTAATCTTATGGACATAACGCTTGCGATCACGGGAGCTTCCGGGGCGATCTACGCTCGTCGGACGCTCGCGCTGCTGGCCGCGAGCGGGCAGGTTGAGACGATCAATCTCATAATTTCATCGACCGCCGAGGTCGTCGCGAAAGTCGAGTTAAATGCGGACGTCAAGAATGCTGATACGGCAAAGATAAACGCTTGGCTCGGTCTAGATGCAGGCTCGAAATTGATACGCGTCTGGCGGCTTGATAATTTCGCGGCAAAGCCTTCGTCCGGGTCGTATAAGCAGGCAGGAATGATTATCGTGCCGTGTTCGATGGGCACGCTCGGCGCGATCGCTTCCGGTGCGGGCACGAACTTGATACACCGTGCGGCAGATGTTTGTTTGAAAGAAGGCCGGAAACTTGTGCTCGTGCCGCGCGAAACGCCGTACAACGCGATCCATCTCGAGAATATGCTAAGGCTTTCGCACGCCGGAGCAAGAATTTTGCCCGCGAGTCCGTCGTTCTATCACAAACCGGCAACGATCGACGAACTCGTCGATCACGTCTGCTACCGCATTCTCGATCTATTCGATATACCGCATTCGAACGCGAGTTCTTGGACGGGCGAAGAGGTGCCGCAGGGCGAATAATTTGAAGATGGTCAGCACAGTCGAGAGATTTTCGAACCGCGTATCTAATTACGTCAAATATCGCCCCGAATATCCGCGCGAGGTGCTCGGGCTGTTCATCGAGAAGATGGGCTTAACTCCGAGAACGGTAGTTGCCGACATCGGAGCGGGAACCGGCTTGTCGTCGAAGCTTTTTGTGGAGAATGGTAATCGGGTGATCGCGGTCGAACCGAACGCAAAAATGCGTGAGGCGGGTGAATCGACATTCGCCGGCCGAGAGAATTTTACGGCCGTTGACGGAACTTCCGAGGCGACGACGCTGCCAGACGCTTCGGTCGATGTTGTGTTCGCCGCTCAGGCATTTCATTGGTTTCCGCTTGAAGG
>Ga0073904_10002099_pt1 | contig 15088 bp, 12 predicted proteins | sample KloWWTrecipitate_FD_66668 | JGI IMG/M metagenome (GOLD analysis project Ga0073904, IMG submission 66668) | Active sludge microbial communities from Klosterneuburg, Austria, studying microevolution and ecology of nitrifiers - Klosterneuburg... | ecosystem: Engineered > WWTP > Aerobic digester >...
GTGATGCGCGCGGCCGACGAGGAGATGAAGCGCAAGACGCCGCACCAGACGCCCTCGGGCCAACTCGCCGGCAGCCCCGCCCAGGTCGCCGAGCGGATCGCCAAATATCAGGAGGCCGGCGTCACGGCCCTCAATATCGCGTTCCGCCCGCCGGTGGACTGGGAGGCGCTGGAGGTGTTTATCGAGGACGTGATGCCGCAGTTCAAGTAAGCGGCCAGCGCACCGCAGGTCGATCACGCGAGCGGGGATTGTCCGCGGCAGCCGCGCCCGATCCCCCGCTCGCGGCCCTCCCTCTTACGATGTCGCGCCTACCGTCACTGCTGCCCGGCAGACACCCGCCTTCTCGCCGCGGATAACGATCTCGAGTCTCGTGCCGTCTGGCGCGGTGACCAGCCACTCGACGTGGCCGCGACTCAGGTTGGGATAACGCGCGGAGAAGTGAAAGCTGGTGTGCTGGCTGACTCGGCCGGCCAGATGCTCCAGCGCCTGCGTAGCCGGAGCGCTGCCCGGCAGCAGTGTCGCGCCAGGTGGGAGCGAGATCTCGGCGGTTAGCGGTCGGCTCGCGCCGGAGTCGCGGTGGCGTTCGCTGCCGCAGGTTGGCAGGAAGCCCTCGTTGCCAGCGATGGCCCAGACACGCCAGACGTCCGCCGCGATCTGCTCCGTCCCGCTATCAATGACGCGGAGCCGTGGGGCGACACCCATCGCGCCGATGGCGAACGGCACCGCGCGCTCGATCTCGCGGGGTAGCAGTGGTCCGGGCGGATTCATCAGGCCGAACTTTTCTTCGAACCCTCCCAGCTCGACCGGCCCAAGCTGAGGATGGTCGAACGATTTCCAGGGAACCACGCCACGTCCATCAGCCTCCTCGTCGAGCAGACGCAAGATCTGGCGATCGCTCTCCTCGGTTCGCGCGTCCTCCAGCTCGATGTAGTTGTCCCATGTAATGCCCGCGCGGTGCGCCAGACCCCAGAGCTCGGTCATGAACGCGAGGACTCCGAGGTGATCGTAGAGCCAGTCGCTTTCGATGCCGAACGACGGCTTGCCCGGCTGGTAGGGATTGCTGTGGAACGGAGAAAAGCAGCGAAACCCGGTCGTGGCCGATCCGATCGCGCCGATGGCGTCGTAGGCGCGACGGTCAAGCCGGGGAATCTCTTCGTCGGAGTACCGTGCCGAGGCGCGCAGGATCATGCCCGCAGCGGTGTGGTGAAGCTGCGCGCCGTGGACGTTCGGGTGAGATAGCAGGAAGTCGGCGACCGCCTTTGTCTCCGGTTCGCTGAGCGGGTAGGGACCAGATCCGGCCTGCTCCCAGTGGGGCCGCCAGTCCACCGGGAAGTTGCGGTTGAAGTCGAGCGCGGACCGCGATGGCGCGAGCGCGATCTTGCCGCCGTTCCAGTTGCGGATCAGTCCCTCGGGAAGGACGAAGTAGTACTCGCCACCGTACTCATCTGGCCGGCGTGGGAGCATGATGCGGTCGTCGCGTTCCGAGACCTTCCACGGCCCCGCCGGATCCTTGATCCGCATCGACCCGATCAACCCATCGCCGTCGATATCCTGCGGCTCGAGCCCTTCGTGAGCGGACTCTGGCAAGTTGGTCGGGAACGGAACCGTTGAGGATCGCACTGCCTCGCTGGTGGTCAGAAACTGCTCGCTGCCATCGACGGAGATACGCGGAACGACGTAGAGGGTGGTCTCATCGACGAGCCGGCGCACGGAGGGATCTCGTTCGTAGTTGGTCAGCAGATAATGGATCGTGGCTAGCGCAACAGACGATGTCATGACTTCGGCGGCGTGGATGTTGGCGTCAATGTAGTAGGCCGGCTTTTCGTGATCGGGTCCAGTCGCCTGGTTCGTGACGGTTACGACCCAGATGTCTCGTCCTTCGCCACTCGTTCCGATGCTCGACATCGTCGCCAGGCTCGGCCACGTCGCGACCCATCCGCGGAGCAGCTCCGTCATGAGGTCCCAGGTGTAGTAGCGGTCGAGGCGCCACTCGGCTGTTGTCGCGAGATAGTGCAATTCCGCGAAGTTCGGCTGTTCCATAGTTGGTCAATGCTCCCGTCGGTGCCGCGCGTTCAACGACTCGGGCGATGATATCCGAGCAGGCGGCTCAGCGCGGTAGCGCCGGCATGAGACGGGAATGACGAAGGGCGAACACATGGTTCGCCCTTGCCACTATCGCGGGATGTGAAGCAAGACGGTGCTAGGCGAGCTCGGCGGTCACGTTGAAGGTGACGTTGCCCTTCATCGCGGACGAAACCGGGCAGTTGACGCCAGCGCCAGCGGCGGCTTCCTTGAACGCCTCGGCGCTCATGCCAGGGACTGTGCCGACGACATGGAGATCCATCGTCGTGATCTTCGGCCCGCCGTCGAGCCCGAACGTGCACTTCGCGGTGACGTCGAGCTTCTCCGGCGCGTGGCCGGCGCCAGCCAGGCCGGCCGAGAGGGCCATCGCAAAACATGCCGCGTTGGCGGCCGCGATCAGCTCCTCCGGGCTGGTGCCCTCCTCGACCTCAGCGCGGTTCTTCCAGTTGACGCCGAGGCTCGAGATCGCGCCACTGCCGACGCTGTTGATCGTCCCCTTGCCATCAAACAGACCGCCAGCCCAGGTGACGTTCGCTGTCTTGGTGGTTCCTGCCATTGCTGTCCTCCTTCATTCAGTCGGCTTCCCGGTCGGACATCCGACGGGGAGGGTACCGGACTTCCCGGTGATCCGCAACGCAACAGTTGCGAAACTCGTGCCAACGACAACGTCCGCGGCAAGTGAAGGCCACGGACGTTCCGAATCCCAGTGGAACCAGATCGGCACGACGCGAGACGCGATGCCCGGAGATGTTCCGTCGCGGGCTGGGCGATCAGCATCAGCCAAGTCGCGACCACTAGCAGTCGCTGCGCGCTCGATCTCCAGACAGCGCGCTAACTGACGGGTCACCGACGTCGCCATCGCGCGACTGCGCGCCAGCCAACACGACGACACCCGCGGACGTCATTGTCCACGGGTGTCGTCGGTGGCGCCTGGCGCTCGCACTAGCGTCGCGACGCGGCGCCGCGTTGTCCCCGGCTGGCCGTAATGTCTGAGGCGATGGTTGGCTTGCCGTTTGCGACCCAGCCCTGGCCCAGACCATCCGAGAAATAGGCTTTCAGATCCGAGTGATCGACGGTCGCAAGCGGCGGCGTTTCAAAGTTCACGTATCCGTTGCCGTCTCCGGGTAGATACAGATTCTGCTCCAGCATGCGGATCTCGTCTCCGCTCAGTGCCTGGCTAGATTGCTTGTCTGTGTAGCCCGGCAGGTAGGTATTCGCGTCGATGAAGCGCTGGCGTCCCATTGAAACAGTCGGGTCGGTCCGGGCGCCGATGACGCTGTTAGCCCCCACATGGCGCTTCCAGTCGAGGGAGTAGTCTGTGGCCGGCGTGGCAGTACTGTCTGGCAGGTAGGTGTTCTGCTCGAGGAAGCGGATTGACCCGAATGTCATGGCGGTGTTACTGGGCATGCCAGCGGTGGGCGCTGCCACTGCCGGCGCAACGAGGATCGGCTCGGTTGTGTCTGCGTTGCGACGCACAGCGATCAGGATGAGGCTGGCAAGGAGGATCCCGGTGACTAATGCTGCGAACCGGACGTGGCGGATGTCGACGTGCCGTTGCGGGTGGCTGGTCGTTGATTGCATCGTCTTGCCCCTTTCTGGCTCTCTTGCGATGCGGTTCCGTATCGATGCATTGAGAGTAGGCGGCAAGACACAGCGTGACATCGTGAGATTCACGTAATCACGAAGGCCATGATTGTGTATTGCGCGGTACGAAGGATTACGTACCGCGCACGTGGGAATCTGGTGGGCGCGTGGACGTGGTCGGCGCAATCAGGCATGCGTCAACCGTGTCCACGTCGGATCGCGGCGAGATGCTAGCGTTTGCGCCCTGTCGCGTAGATGAAGTGCGTTGCGGTCGTCCGGACATCGGCGTCGATGCCAACCTGGTCGAGCGCGGAGGTGAACGGACTCGGGTCGTCGTAGCGCTTGATGATCTGGTAGGTCTGGCCGCTATTGAGCCGGCGAGTCATGACTTCGGTTTCGGGCGGCGGCGGTGGTTGGTCGGACGATGACGATCGCTCTTCGCGCCGGCCGTCGATCATCGCGAACAGTCCGCCCGGCTTCAGCGCCGCGCCGATCTTCGCGAGAAACCGATCATAGGTCGCAGCCGGGACGTGCGAGAGAAAATAGCCGACGAAGATGCCGTCGTACTGCCGCTCGGGCGCCCAATCGAACAGATCGAGCTGGCGATACTCGACACGACCGATATGCCCTTCGGCCCGCATTCGAGTCGAATTGATGGCGATCATTTCCAGCGAGCCGTCCAGCACAGTCAACCGACGGACGCGCGGCGCTAGCCAGAGAGTCCAGATGCCGGTGCCGCCGGCCAGCTCGACGACATCGCCGCCCCAGGGCAATTCGGCGAATGCGGCACGGACTTCCCCCTGCTCTCCGAACCAGATGGCGTTCTCGGCTTCGCCGCGGTCATAGCGACCCTTGCGCAGCCACCACTCGTCGTACTCGCCCGATCGCTCGTTGTAGTAGGTCTGCTGCTCGCGCAGGATCTCGTTCGACATCGTCCTCGTTGCTCCTCGTCAGCCGCGATCGCGACGGGCCATACTCTACGGTGGAGTCGCGCGGCGTCATCGCCGTGTGAGCACGCTACAGGGGGAGCGCGAGTGCGTCAACATATCGCCAACTGGTTTCCGCTGATCCGGCCATTCACGTTAACGGCCGGGGCCGTTCCGGTGCTGGTCGGCTCGGCGCTGGCTGCCTGGGAGGGCGTGTTCTTCGTGGACCGTTTCCTCGCCATGCTCGTCTGCTCGGTGCTGATCCAGGCCGCTACGAACATGCTCAACGAGTATGAAGATTTCCATCGTGGGCTGGACACGCACGAGTCGGTTGGCAATTCCGGCAGCATCGTCCTTGGCCATCTGACCGACAAGGCTGTCCTGCGCGGGGCGCTGGTGACGTTGGGGCTGGCGCTCCTGTCTGGGCTCTACCTGGTTGTGACCGTCTCGCCCTGGTTACTCGCCGTCGGCGCGGCGGCAGTGCTGGGCGCGTTCCTCTACTCCGGCGGGCCGAAGGCGATCGCCTGGACACCGTTCGGCGAGGCACAGGTGTTCGTGCTGATGGGTCTGCTGCTGGTTGGGCTTGGCTATTATGTTCAGATGGAGACGATCACCGGAGCTGTCATCGTCGCTGCGCTGCCAGTCTCGTTCCTCGTCGCGGCAATTCTGCTGGGCAACAATATTCGTGACATGGTCGGCGACGCGGCGAAAGGGCGACGGACGCTGGTCATCGTCGCCGGCCGGCAGGTGGGGATTGGCGTGCTAGCGGCGTTGCTTGGCGGCGCGTATGTCGTCATCGCCGTGGCCGTCGTCGCGCGCGTCGTGCCGTGGACAGCGCTCATCGCGTTGCTGTCGCTGCCACTGGCCCCGGGAATCATCCGCCGCTTTCAGTCGACGGCTGTGCCGGCGGCGCTCCACCCGGCGGTCAAAGGGATCGCCCGGTTGCACCTCGTCCTCGGAACCCTCTACGCCGCTGGCATCGCCCTGGCGATCCTCCGGTAGCTAAAGAGCAGGAGAAACCCCGCTGATGCCGACGCCCACGCACCATCCGTCCCACGTCCCGCCTCTCGAGGACAAGGCGATCTATGTCCAGTCGATGTTCGCCCGGATTGCCGGCCGCTACGATCTGTTGAACGACCTGATGACGGCCGGACGGCATCGCTACTGGAAACGGGTGGCGGCCCGCGCAGCCGAGCCGGCCGGCGCAGTTGCGCTCGATCTCGGGGCTGGCACCGGCGATATTGCCCGCCAACTCGTTCATCTCGGCGCTCGCGAGGTCGTCGCCGCCGACTTCGTGCCGGAGATGCTCGCTCCCGCCGTCGAGCGAGCGACTCGCGAGGGTGTCACGAACCTGCGCTTCGCCGTCGCCGACGCACTGGCGCTGCCATTCGCCGACGAGTCGTTCGACTGTGTGACCAGCGGATTTCTCGTGCGCAACGTCACTGACCAGGAGCAGGCGTTTCGGGAGATGTGCCGGGTACTGCGCCCCGGGGGCCGCGTCGTCTGCCTGGAGGCGTCGCGCCGCGACGGTCTCGTCGGATACGTGCTCAGCGTCGGGTTTGGTGTCGTCGCGCGCCTGCTCGGCCAGATCATTGCCCGTGACAAGGACGCCTACGCCTACCTGCCGGATTCCGCCGCGGCATTCGCGAGTCCCGCGGAACTGGCGGAGACGATGCGACGGGCAGGGTTCACCGCCATCCAGTACCGCACATTCGGCCTCGGCCTGATCGCCATCCATCGCGCACGCCGGCCGGACGTGGGGAGAGATTCTTCGCGCTTGACAACGTAGAGGACATCTCACACACTCATACCCCACAGGGGTATGGTAGGAATCAGATTCGACAGGAGTCGCCCAGCCGATGCCATCGATCGATCGGCTCGACGCCGACATACGCGAAGACATGATCCAGCGCCTCAAGCGGATCGAGGGGCAGGCGCGTGGCATTCAGAAGATGATCGACGAAGGCCGCGACTGCAGCGACGTGATGACGCAAATCAGCGCGATGCGCTCTGCCAGCCACTCGCTCTCGACCGAACTGCTCGAAGAGTTTGCCCTGCACTGCCTGCGCAACCCGGACGAGTACCCTTCGCCGGAGAAGGCGGTAGCTCAGATGGTCAGCATGGTCTCGCGGCTGACCCGCTAACGCGTCTGGTGGACGCCGGTCCACCACTGGCATCGGTGAACATCGGGCGCACTATCGCATTCGGCGCGATCGTGCGACGATGCCCCCACGCCGCGAGCAAACTGACGCAACGGACTGCGAAGACGAGGGGCAATCGCAATGCGCTACGGATTCGTTATCGACCATCGCAAGTGCATCGGCTGCCACGCTTGCACCGTCGCCTGCAAATCCGAGAACGAAGTGCCGCTCGGCGTCTTCCGCACCTGGGTGAAGTACACAGAGAAGGGGGAGTTCCCCAATACGCGGCGGTTCTTCACCGTCGAGCGCTGTAACCACTGCGACAACGCCCCCTGCATCGAGATCTGCCCGACGAAGGCGCTCTATCGCCGGCCAGATGGCATTGTCGACTTCGACGCGAGCCGTTGCATCGGCTGCAAATCGTGCATGCAAGCGTGTCCGTACGACGCGATCTATATCGACCCGTTCACCAACACGGCCGCGAAATGTAACTACTGCGCCCATCGGGTCGACCAGAACCTGCTGCCGGCTTGCGTCGTCGTCTGTCCGGCCAAGGCGATTATCGCAGGCGACATCGACGACCCAGCCAGCGAGATTCACCAGCTGATCTCGCGCGAGAACGTATCGGTCCGCAAGCCGGAGCAGGGCACCAGACCGAAGCTGTTCTACCTCGGCGCCGATGACGCCAGCCTCACCCCCGAGGCGCTGTCGTGGGACAACGCCTACCTGTGGGGCGAGATCCGGCCGGATGGCCGGCCGAAGGAGGCAAAGCAGGCCAACGAGCCGCTGGTTGGCCCCGGTGACACGAAAGTCGTCTACGACGTCCATCACCCGAAGCCGTGGGGATGGCGGGTGGCGACGTATCTCTGGACAAAGGGAATTGCCGCAGGCGCGCTGCTGATCGCGGCAATACTGTTGTTGTTTGGCTGGGTCGGTGACCGCACCACGTTCGATCTCGCTGCGCCGGTGCTGGCGATAGCGTTCATCGTCCTCACCGCCGTCTTTCTGATCGCCGATCTGAAGCGGCCGGAGCGGTTCTGGTTCCTGTTGCTCAAGCCGAACCCGACCTCGTGGCTGGTCTGGGGCGGTTACATCCTCGGCCTGTTCGGCGGGGTTGCGTTCCTCTGGCTCGTCGCTGCGCTCCTCGATCTCGATGCCGCCCAGAATGTGCTGATGGCGCTCTCGATCCCGTTGGCTGCCGCAGCGGCCGGCTACACCGCGTTCCTGTTCGGCCAGGCCGAGGGGCGCGATTCCTGGCAGTCGCCGCTAACCCTGCCGCATCTGCTGGCGCAGGCCGGAGTCGCCGGGGCGGCGATCCTGCTCGTCGCCGGCGCGTTGCTGGGCGCGGGGGGTGATGACCTGCGCGTCCTCGGTGGCGTGCTGGCCGGCGGTGTTGCCATCTCGACGGCGCTGCTCCTGTTCGAGTACAGCGTCCCGCACGTCAACGCCCACGTTCGCAAGACGATCGATCTGATCACCCGCGGCCCATATCGGGGTGTTCTCTACCAAGGCGTCCTGTTGCTTGGCGCGCTGGTCCCGCTCGTGCTCGTCGCCCTGATGTTCCTGACCGGCGCTGACGCTGTGCTCGGCGCGTTGGCCGGACTCGCGGCGCTCGCGGGGCTGTGGTTCTACGAGCGCATGTGGGTAAGCGCGGGGCAGGACGTGCCATTGAGCTGAGCGGGGACCTCACCCCCCAGCCCCCTCTCTCGTGGGGAGAGGGGGTGTCATGGGGCAAAGCACGTGGGGTCGGGAGGAGGGCATGGGATGTCACGGGGGATCATAAAGGGACAGGACGTCAGGTCCGGGACGAGGGATCGGGCACGTGAGCTTCGGCAGTCCATGACGCCCGCCGAGGAGTGGCTGTGGGAGGCGCTTCGAGGTGGTCGGCTCGACGGGCTGAAATTCCGGCGGCAGCAGGTGATCGGCGGATACATCGCCGACTTCTATTGTGACGCCGCAGGATTGGTGATCGAGGTAGACGGACCCGTCCACGACACCCAGGCCGGGCTTGACCAGGCCCGTGAGGAAGCGATCAACCTACATGGCTTGCGTGTCCTTCGCTTCCCGAATGACCGAGTGCTAAACCAGTTGCCCGACGTGCTTGCGGCGATCGCGAGCACAGCCCGTACCGAGGGAGAACACCATGACCAGCACCCACAATCGTAACCCCCTCCCCCCTCTCCCCACGGGAGAGGGGGGCCGGGGGGGTGAGGTCCCTCCCGTAACCCGCCCCGTCACCGAGCCCTTCGTCCCGTCACAGACCTCCGGGCTGTCGGCCTTCCCGCCGCCCGAGAAGTGGGATGACTGGGTCGAGCTGGACGCGAAGGCGTGGCCAGAGCGGATCGAACGGCGCTACACGATCGTGCCGACAATCTGCTTCAACTGCGAGTCGGCCTGCGGGCTGCTAGCCTACGTCGACAAGGAGACGCGCCAGATCCGCAAGCTGGAGGGCAACCCGTTTCACCCGGCCAGCCGCGGGCGGAATTGCGCCAAAGGCCCGGCAACGCTCAACCAGGTCAACGACCCGGAGCGCATCCTCTACCCGATGAAGCGGAGCGGCCCGCGTGGTTCCGGCCAGTGGGAGCGTGTCACCTGGGACACCGCGCTCGACGACATCGCCGGGCGCATCCGCGCGGCGCTGACCGACGGGCGGCAGAACGAGGTCATGTATCACGTCGGCCGGCCTGGCGAGGATGGCTACATGGAGCGCGTCCTCTGGTCGTGGGGTGTCGATGGTCATAACTCGCACACCAACATCTGCTCCTCTGGCGGACGCACCGGCTACGCGTTCTGGATGGGTATTGACCGGCCCTCGCCCGACTACGCCGACGCGCGATTCATTCTGCTGAACTCGGCGCATCTCGAGAGTGGCCACTATTTCAACCCCCACGCGCAGCGCATTACCGAGGCGCGGATGAAGGGCGCGAAGATCGCCGTTATGGACCCGCGCCTGTCCAACACCGCGTCGATGGCCAACTACTGGATGGCCCCTGCTCCCGGAACTGACACGATCGTCCTGCTGGCGATGGCGAACATCCTGATCCAGGAAGGGTCGTTCGACCACGAGTTCGTTCGCAAGTGGACGAACTGGGACGAGTTCATGCGCGTCGTCCACCCGGCCGAAGAGCAGACGTTCGATCGCTTCGTCGAGCTGCTGAAGGACATCTATGGCGAGTACACGCCCGACCGTGCCGCGACCGAGAGCGGCGTGGCGGCATCGATGATCCGTGATGTCGCTCACGAGATCGGCCGGGCCGGCTCGGCGTTTGCCGCCCACAACTGGCGAGCCGCCGCGGCCGGCCATCTCGGCGGCTGGTCCGTCCCTCGCGCGCTCTTCTTCCTCAACGTTCTGACCGGCAGCGTTGGCGCGCCGGGCGGGACGATGCCGAACGTCTGGAACAAGTTCGTCCCTCGCCCGTTCGCCGAGCCGGGCAAGCAGAAGGTCTGGAACGAGCTGAGCTGGCCCAAGGAGTTTCCACTCACCCACCACGAGTTGAGTATCCTCCTGCCCCACTTCCTCAAAGAGGGGCGTGGCAAGCTCTCGGTCTACTTCAGCCGTGTCTACAATCCGCTCTGGACCAACCCCGACGGCTTCACCTGGCTGGAGGCGTTGCGCGACGAGGATAAAGTCGGCCTGCACGCCGCCCTGACCCCGACCTGGAGCGAGAGCGCCTGGTTCGCGGATTATGTCCTGCCGATGGGCCATGGGCCGGAGCGCCACGACACCATCTCCTACGAGACGCACTCTGCGCAGTGGATCGCCTTCCGCCAGCCGGTCGTGCGAGTGGCGATGGAGCGCATGGGTGAGGCCGTCGACCTCACTCGAGATGCCAACCCGGGTGAGGTCTGGGAAGAGAACGAATTCTGGATCGAGCTGTCCTGGCGGATCGATCCCGATGGCGCGCTTGGCATTCGGCAGTACTACGAGTCGCCATATCGACCCGGCGGGAAGGTGACGGTCGAGGAGTACTACCGCTGGATCTTCGAAAACTCGGTGCCGGGTCTGCCAGAGGAGGCGGCGAAAGAGGGCCTCACTCCGCTGGAGTACATGCGCAAGTACAGCGCGTTCGAGATTCGCAAAGGCCCGTTCCGGAGCTTCGACGAACTGGTGCCGGCCGCCGAGCTCGATGGCGCGCGCACGGACGAGAATGGCGTCATCATGAGCCCCTCGCCGCGCCCGCACCCGACCAACATGGTGCCGATGCCCGGCATGCCGCCGGGGACAACCGATGGCCGCGCCGTCGGCGTGATGGTCGATGGGGAGGCGCGACGAGGCTGGCCAACGCCGTCGGGCAAGCTGGAGTTCTTCTCGCGCACCGTCCACGACTGGGGCTGGCCGGAGTACGCGATCCCGGTCCACATCCCAAGCCATGTCGCTCCGGAGACGATCGACGTGGCGAAGGGGGAGATGGTGTTGCTGCCGAATTACCGCATCCCGACGCTGGTTCACACTCGGTCGGCCAACTCGAAATGGCTGAACGAGATCTCGCATAGCAACCCGCTCTGGCTACACCCGAGCGACGCGAAGCGGATTGGCGTCGAGACCGGCGACCTCGTGCGGATCGAGACGGAGATCGGCCACTTCGTCGACCGCGCCTGGGTGACCGAGGGATTGCGGCCCGGAGTCGCCGCCTGCTCGCACCATCTCGGCCGTTGGCGGCTTGCTCCGGCGGCCGGCAACGAGCGCTGGTCGTCCGCGCTGGTGAAGATTGACGAGGACGGCGGCGGAGTCTTCCGCCTGCGTCAGCTGGAGGGAGTCGGACCGTTCGAGAGCAGCGATCCGGACTCGTCGAAGATCTGGTGGAGCGACGCCGGCGTGCATCAGAACCTGACGTTCCCGGTTCAGCCGGACCCGATCTCCGGCGCGCACGCCTGGCACCAGAAGGTTCGCGTCGTGAAGGCCGGCCCGGATGATCGCTACGGCGACATCGTCGTCGACACGAACAAATCGCACGAGGTGTACAAGCGCTGGATGGCGCTCACCCGCCCTGCCCCCGGCCCCGGCAACCTGCGTCGACCGCTCTGGCTACTCCGTCCGTACAAGCCGGATCCCGGCGCGTTCGCGATCGATGGGCCAGTCGGGCGGCCCGAGCGGAGCTAATAGCGCGCTGTGCCGGCGGGTGGGACGCGATTTTGGGCTGGCATCGCAGATCAGGGTATGGCTACGATGCGAAAAGCGTTAGGATAGCGGGTGGTGGGAGAGTCGCGGCCGGCTGGCTGTCGATGTGGACAGGGTTAGAGAGCCCCGGCGCCGGCTTGGTGGATCTCGCCGCGCCCGATGACTGGGCGATGGATTTCGTGGCGCGCGATCGGGCGTGCTCGTGGAGTAGTGAGGGACGGTTGATGGCAGACCTTCAGACGACTGTGGCAAACCCGTTTGCCGATCTGGATCTGGACCGCTTGCGGACCCGGACCTGCGCGAAGTGGAATCTGTATCCGACCGATGTGCTGCCGCTCTGGGTTGCGGAGATGGACGCCTATGTCGCCCAGCCAATCGTCGATGCGGTGATGGCAGCGTTGGCGAACGGCGACACCGGCTATCCGTGGGGTCGCGGCTACGCCGAAGCGTATGCCTCGTACGCCTCCGACCGCTGGGGCTACTCGCCCGACATTACTGCGACGGCGATGGTAGCCGACGTGATGAGCGGCGTCCGTGAAGTCTCCCGCGCCATCGGCGATGAGGAGTCGGCGATCATCCTGACGCCGGCGGTCTACCCGCCGTTCTACGGCGTGGCCAAGACGCTCGACCGACCGGTCGTCGCCGCGCCGCTCAATGCGGAGGGTCGGCTCGACTCGGCTGCCCTCGATGCTGCCTTCAAGGAGGCAACCGCCGGCGGCAAGAACGCAGTGTTCCTGCTCTGCAACCCGCACAATCCCAGCGGCGTTGTCCACACCCGCGCCGAGTTGCAGAACGTCGCCAACCTGGCCCGCCAGTACGGCGTCCGTGTCATCTCCGACGAGATCCACTCCCCGCTGGTCATGCCGACCTCGACGATGGTGCCGTACCTGAGCGTCGCCAATACCGGGCCGGACTTCGCGGTCGTGTCAGCCTCGAAGGGCTGGAACCTGGCGGGCTTCAAGGCCGCACTGGTCCTGGCCGGCGCGGATGCCGCCGAGGAGCTGGCGGCACTGGGCTTCCACGGCGCGGGACACATCGCATCGATCGCCCACACGGCGGCGTTCAATAGCGCTCGCGACTGGAATGACGCTGCGATCCGCGGCATCGACGCCAATCGCAAGCTGCTCGGCGACCTGCTGGAGACGCATCTGCCGACTGTTGGCTATCGGATGCCCGAGGCGACCTACCTCGCCTGGCTCGATTGCAGCAGCCTTGGCCTGGGCGACGATCCTGCCGCTGCCTTCCTCGAGAAGGGCCGCGTTGCGTTCAACTCCGGTGTCACCTTTGGCGCCGGCGGCGAGGGCCACGTTCGGGTCAACATGGCCACCTCCCCCGAGATCCTCGAAGAGGCGGTTGCCCGTATGGTGAAGACCGTCGGATAAGCATCGCGCACGGCAAGGCGCCCGCCTGTCCCGCTGGGGACGGGCGAGCGCCTTCTATCCTTATTCCGGTCGGTCCATCACGTAACGCATCATGACAACGCCCGACGGCACTGGCGTGGCGTCGACCAGCCTCATGTTGACCCGCTTGCCGCTTGCGAACAGTCTCTTCCCGCTGCCGAGCGCGATCGGGTAGACGGCCAGATTGAGCTCGTCTACCAGCCCGTGCTCGAACAGCGTCTGGATCAGCACGCTGCTGCCATGGACGAGGATGTCGCCTCCATCCAGCGCCTTCAGCTCACGGATTGCGCCGACGACGTCGCCGCTGATGATCGTCGATCTGCGCCAGGCGTCGGCCGAGGTCAGGGAGTTGGAGACGACGTACTTCTGCATCCGGTTGAAGCCCGGCTCGTTCGGGTCGTCGTCGGCCATTGGCTCGAACGACGCGCCGTGGATCTCCCACGTCTTGCGCCCCAGCAGAAGCGTATCGCCCCGTCCGATCACCTCGAACACCCGTTCGCGGATCTTGTCGTCCCGATACGGCCACGTCCACCCGCCGTGCTCGAACCCACCCTCGGTATCCTCGTCCTTCCTGCCCGGCGCCTGAATCACGCCATCGATCGTGATGAACTCCCAAACGACGATTTTCCGCATAGGTGTCCCCTTCGATTTCGCGTATCGTTGCTACAGCGTAGTCGAACGGAGCGGGGTGGGATCGACAGGGGCACCGCCTTGTCTGTCATGTTGCGGGTGGTTCTTGCAGGCGCGACACCACTACGAGCCATAACGATCGAGCCATGCAGGCAAAGCACCGATTCAGCCCTCACCTCACACCACCGCCAGCGCGTCTACCGCGACGCAGCCGTCGGCGCTCACCAGAACTGGGTTGAGGTCGAGCTCGCGCACCTCGGGGAGCTCGGCCAGTAGAACCGAGACGCGGGAGATGATGTCGGCGGCGGCGCTGATGTCGGCTGCCGGCCGGCCGCGGAATGGGCCGAGCAGCGCCGCGCCGCGTAGTCCTTCCAGCATCGATCGCGCCTCGGCAGAATGGATCGGGGCGAGCCGTGTCGTCGCGTCCTGGAGCGCCTCCGCGAATATCCCGCCGAGGCCGGCGACGACGATCGGGCCGAACAGTGGGTCGTTGCGCCCGCCGACGATCAGCTCGACCAGTCCGGCCACCATCCCCTCGACCTGCACCCCGCGCACTCGCGCATCGGGTGCGCGGGCGGCGACGCGCTCCAGCAGCGCGGCGTATTCGGCGCGGAGCTGGTCGTCGGACTCGATGCCGAGCGCAACGCCGCCGACTTCGGTCTTGTGGTGGATGCCTTCGGCGTCGATCTTCAGCGCCACCGGATAGCCGGCCTCGTTGGCCAGCGCGAGAGCGGCGTCGAGGCTCGTCGCCAGTCCGCCGGCCGGGATCGGGATGCCGTAGAGGCTCAGCAGCGCCTTGCTGGTTGCCTCGGAGACGCCACCGCTGCCGGCCGGCGGCAGCAGCGCGAGCGCGGTGAGTCGACGCTCGGCGTCCACCTTGTGCGCGTAGCTGGCGGCTGAGTGGATCTCGCGCCAGCGGGCGTACGAGCCGGCATGGCCAATCGCCCGGGCGGCGGTCCGCGCGCCGATGAGCTGGATCACTCCGGCCTCGGCCAGCGTGTCGGTCATCTCGTAGGAGGCGTCTGTCAGGATGTTGATGATGGCCATCGGGATGTCAGTCTGCTCGCGGGCATCGGCCATCCCGGCGATCATCTTGTCCCAGCCAGTGGCCGAGATCGGGCCGGAGACGCGGGTTGTATCGCCGATGCAGGCGACGATGTTGACGCCTGGTGTCATGGCCAGCAGCTTCGCCGTCTCGCGGTAGAC
>Ga0073904_10002100_pt1 | contig 15088 bp, 14 predicted proteins | sample KloWWTrecipitate_FD_66668 | JGI IMG/M metagenome (GOLD analysis project Ga0073904, IMG submission 66668) | Active sludge microbial communities from Klosterneuburg, Austria, studying microevolution and ecology of nitrifiers - Klosterneuburg... | ecosystem: Engineered > WWTP > Aerobic digester >...
TATTCGGCGACCTATGTGCCTTACTGCGGTCTCGCGGTGATTGAGGAACTGTCGGGCCACAAGACCGCCATCGATGACCCCTTTGGCGAAGCCCTGCCGCATTACGGCCAGATGGGACTGCAACCGCATCAGGCAGCTGCCATCACAAGGGCTGAAGCCTTGCTGGAAGGTATCAAGGCGCCCTGACGTGCCGGGCAGGTACATCAGTACCCAACAAGTCACGACAGTCATGCGGCGACGCTTCCGGACGGGGGGTCGCTACAGTCTAGACGGTCGGACGCACTTTCTGTTGATAGGCTGCGTTCCTGCAAGCTGCCATATCTGAAGTCGTGCAGCGAAAATCGCCAGCCAATATCGGACTTAGAGCCTTGGTATCGCCGGCCATTACAGCGTTTGCCCCGCCAGCCGGTTGGTGAATAGCAAGGCATCCGTTGCCAGTTCGATCGCGACAAACTGCGGAGTGATGGAGTAGGCCGACCTTGGCAGGCTCAGTCGCGTGGCAAGGTGTTTTCGGGATCATAGAGGCAATCCGCCACCACCTCGGCCGCAATCGGCTGCCCGATCACTTCGACCGCGAGTTCGGTGCCGATGGCCGCAAATTGTGGGTCGATAAATCCCATCGCCAGGTTCTTGCCAACCCTGTGACCCCAGGAGGCGGAAGTGACGGTACCAACGACGCTACCACCTTTGACAATGCTGTCGCCACCATGCGCGGCGGCATGCGTGCAGTCCAGAACCAGGGTGACGAAAGCTTTCTTCGGGCTGGCGGCAAGCAGCGCCGCCTTGCCGATGAACGCGGGCTTGTCGCGGTGGACGAAGCGGCCAAGGCCGGATTCCTCCGGCGTGAATTCGGTCACCAGATCGGCCTTCCAGTGCCGGTAGCCCTTTTCCAGCCGCATCGATTCCACCGCATAAGAACCGAAGAGCCGCAAGCCATGCGCCTGCCCAGCCCGTCGCAACGCCAGATAGGCCGCGTAAAGCTGCGCGTTGGGCACGTGTATTTCGTAAGCCAACTCGCCCGAGAAGCTGACCGACATCACCACGGCTGGCGCGACGCCCACAAACGCCCGCCGCACCGACAGCCAGGGGAAAGCCTTGGCCGACCAATCCCCGCGCGAAGCCGCAGCCAGAACATCGCGGGACTTCGGGCCTGCTAGCACAAGGATGGTGTGGTCATTGGTCAGCGAGCGGATGGTGACCGAGCCGTCCTTGGGCATGTGGGCCGTCAGCCAATCCATATCGTGAACTTCCGACGCGGCGGCGGAGCCGTACCAGATCGTGCCGTCGTCCAGATGCGCCAGCGTCGCCTCGCCCTTGATATGGCCGTGGTGGTTCAAGAGGTAGCCCAAGCCAACCTTGCCGGTCTTGCGGGTCATCCGCCCGCAAAACATCGTATCCAGCCAATCCATCGCCCCCGGCCCGGTGATTTCAAAGCGGTTGAAACCGTTGACCTCGGTCAGCCCCACCCCTTGCTGCACCGCGCGCACTTCGTCGGCGACCACGGCAAAGGTTTCGTTGAAGCGGAAGGAATGGGTTTCGTGGAAATTGGGCGAGGGCTTGATATAGGCCATCCGCTCCCACCCGTTCACCACGCCAAACTCGGCGCCCTCAGCTGCCAGGATCGGGGTCAGTGGCGTAGCCTTCATCGGCCGCCCTGCGGGGCGGTGTTCGTGCGGCAGGTGAAAGCGAAACTCGTTCTGATAATCCTCAATCGCCTTCAGCGCGCAAAGCTCCACATTCGCATGCCCGGTAAAGCGGCGCGGGTCGGTGACCCAGGTGTCATACTGCGCCTCGCCATGCACGATCTGCTGCGCCAGAAGCCAGCCATGGCCGCCGCCTTCGCCGATGCCCGCCCGCAGGCCGATGATGCAAAACGCGTTGCGCTTGCCGGGGATCGGCCCGACCAGCGGAGCGCCGTCGATCGTATAGGTGATCGGGCCGTTGACGATGGTGTGGATGCCAACCTCGGCCAGCGCGGGCATCCGTTTGAAGACGTTCTCCAACACCGGCAGCACGCGGTCGGTATCCGACGGGCAAAGCGCATTGACGAAATTCGGATCGATCCCGTCCATCCCCCAGGTCTTGCAGTCCTGTTCGTAAAACCCGACCAGCAGGCCCTGCTTTTCCTGCCGCGAGTAGAAATCGTCGATCGGGCAGCGCAGAAGCGGCACGCGTTTGCCAAAGTCGATGATGGCCTTAATCGGTTCAGTCAGGAAATACTGGTGCTCCATCGACATGACGGGGTGGTGGACGCCCATCATGGCGCCCACCTCATTCACCCGGTAGCCGCAGGCGTTCACAACAATCTCGCACGCAATGTCGCCCTGTTCCGTATGCACGATCCAGCTGTCGTCCTTTAGCTGGGTCAGCCCGGTCACCGGCGTGTTGCGGTAAACCTCAGCCCCGGCCTTGCGGGCGCGGCGGGCCAGCGCTTGGCAGAGTTGCGCCGGGTCAATGTCGCCGTCCTGCCCATCCCATAACCCGCCGATCAGCCGGTCGGTCGAGATCAGCGGATGGCGGCGGGCGCATTCGGCGACGTCGAGGATTTCATACTCCACCCCAATACCCTTGGCCTGGCTGGCGAAATGGCGGTAGCCGTCCATCACCGTTTCGGAATTTGCCAGCCGGATGCCGCCGTCGCCGTGGTGGTAGTTGATCGGATAGTCGGGGTCTGCCGCCAATTCCTTGTAAAGCTTGATGGAATGGCTTTTCAGCCCCACCATGGTCTGCGTCATGCCAAAATTGGTGACCTGCGCTGCCGAATGCCATGTGGTGCCCGAGGTCAGTTCGTTGCGCTCCAGCAAAACCACATCGGACCATCCCTCTTGCGTCAGGTGGTAGAGCGTCGAACAACCAGCAATGCCGCCGCCAATTACAACACACCGGGCTTGGGACTTCATCTGGCAGCTCCATTTTCTCGCCATCAAATCAAGCGTGAAACGGGATCATTTCGTCAATCTGACCACCTGGCGTTCAGAAAAATGGAACCTATCTGTCAAATCTCTTGAACAGCAGCGTTGCCGATTGCGCTGTTCTGTCGATTGGCCTTCGATCAGTCGCACTACAAAGAGGAACACTATGGTCGAAGAGCGCATTGCGCGCCGCAGCGGAGGTCGGTCGGACCGGGTGGCCAAAACGGCCGTCCTGCCCGTGATCACTGGCGGAAAAATCGTCGTGACGGCGGCAGACTTCGTCAAGGAACAAACCGCATGAGCGTGACCTATCTGAAACGTGCCAAACCCGCCGATACGCTGCAAGGGTCCGACCTATCCGCAAAAGTCGCGGCCATTCTGGCCGAGGTCGAGGAAGGCGGCGAGGCTGTGGCCCGCCGTCTGGCCCGCGACCTTGATCATTTTGAGGGCGAGATCGAAATATCAGAAGCCGCCATTGCGGAAGCCTGCGCACGGGTGCCGCAAGGCCTGAAAGACGACATCGCTTATGCCCATGAAAACATTGCGCGCTTTGCCCAAGCCCAACGCGCCAGCGTCCGTGAGACGGAAGTGGAGCTGCGCCCCGGCCTGACCGTCGGCCAAAGGTTGATCCCGGTGGATGCGGCGGGCTGCTATGTGCCGGGGGGGCGATACAGCCATATCGCAAGCGCCATGATGACGGTGACAACGGCCAAGGTTGCGGGCGTTGGCCATGTGGCCGCGGTGTCGCCGCCGCGCGTGGGCGCGCCTGCGGGTGTGCCAGATGCCATCCTTTATACGCTCAAGTTGTGTGGCGCAGACCGGGTACTGGCGCTTGGCGGCATTCAGGGCGTGGCCGCCATGGCCTTTGGTCTTTTTGGCCTGCCGAAGGCCGATATTCTGGTAGGCCCCGGCAACCAATATGTCGCTGAGGCGAAGCGACTGCTGTTTGGTCGCGTTGGCATTGACATGGTGGCTGGTCCGACCGACAGCATGGTGATCGCTGATGCCAGCGCTGACCCTCTGGTGGTGGCCTGGGATCTGATCGGGCAGGCCGAGCATGGCGCCAACTCGCCGGTTTGGCTGGTGACGGACAGTCACAGGTTGGCCTCCGAAGTCGCGCGCCTTGCGCCTCTGTGTGCCGCAGAATTGCCGCAGCCGAACCGCGCCGCCGCCGAAGGCGCATGGGCCACTCTGGGCGAGATCATCCTGTGCGACGGTCCCGAAACGATGGCGGCGCATGCGGATCGTGTGGCCCCGGAACATCTGCAGGTGCAGGCCGCGGATCTGGACTGGTGGAAGGCCCGGCTGCGCGCCTATGGCTCGCTCTTTCTTGGGGCGAATTCGACCGTCGCCTTTGGCGATAAGGCCGCTGGCACCAACCATGTTCTGCCCACCAGCGGTGCCGCACGCTATACAGGCGGGCTTTCCGTGCATAAATTCCTGAAAACCGTCACTTGGCAGCGGGTGGAAGCCGAGGCGCTACCCCGCCTTGCCGCTGTCACTGCCTCGATCAGCCGGTTCGAGGGCATGGAGGGTCATGCCCGCACAGCCGACATCCGCCTTGCAAAATTCGCGACCGCCCCCAGTATCTGAAGGATTGAGACATGCAGCTTTCCCGTTTCCCCCGCATCCGCCTTGGCCATCTGCCGACCCCGCTTGAACCCATGCCGCGCTTGTCGGCCTTGCTGGGCGGCCCGGAAATCTGGATCAAGCGCGATGACTGCACGGGCCTGTCCACCGGGGGCAACAAGACCCGCAAGCTGGAATTCCTGATGGCCGAGGCGGTGGCGATGGGGGCCGACATCGTGCTGACCCAAGGCGCCACGCAATCGAACCATGCGCGCCAGACGGCGGCGGCGGCGGCAAAGCTGGGGATGGATTGTCATATCCTGCTGGAAGACCGGACCGGCTATAACGAACCCAACTACCGGCTGAATGGCAACGTGCTGCTGGACGTCCTGCACGGCGCCAGCATCGAACATCGCGGGCCGGGGTTGGACATGAACGCCGAGATGATGGCCGTGGCCGAAAGAATGAAGGGCGAGGGGCGCAAACCCTATGCCATCGTCGGCGGCGGATCGAACGCAACCGGCGCGCTTGGCTATGTGAATTGCGCGCTTGAACTGCTGGGGCAGATGGTCGAGCGCGGTCTGAGCTTCGACCATATGGTCACGGCCACCGGATCGGCCGGCACCCATGCCGGGCTCATCGTTGGGCTGAAAGCGCTGAACGCGCAACTGCCGCTTCTGGGGATCGGGGTGCGCGCCCCGAAAGAAACGCAAGAGGCGAACGTGTTCCGGCTGGCTCAGGCGACCGAGGAAAAGATCGGTGTGCAAGGCGTGGTGAAACGTGAAGATGTGGTCGCCAATTGCGACTATATCGGCAAGGGTTATGGCATTCCGGCCGAAAGCACGCTTGAGGCGATCGACATCTTTGCCAAGACCGAAGCCATCCTTCTGGACCCGGTCTATTCCGGCAAGGGCGCTGCTGGCTTGATTGATCTCTGCCGCAAAGGCCACTTCAAGAAAGGCCAGCGGATCGTGTTTCTGCACACGGGTGGTGCCATCGGCCTGACCGGCTATACCCACGTTTTGCCGCACGCATGAAACGTGTCGGCATCCTGGGCGGGATGGGGCCGGAAGCCACCGTTCTTCTGATGGCCCGCGTTTTGGCCGCCACACCGGCACGCGATGACGCCGACCATATCCCGCTGATCGTGCATCAGAACCCGCAAGTGCCAAGCCGGATCAAACGCCTGATCGAGGGGACGGGCGATGACCCTGGGCCGGTGCTGGTGCAAATGGCGCGCGATTTGCAGGCGGCGGGGGCTCAAGCCTTGGCCATGCCCTGCAACACCGCCCATGCCTATGCGATGCAGATCAGCGACGCCACGTCCTTGCCCTTTCTGGATATGCGCACCGCGACCGTCGCCGGGCTGCCGAAAGGACGCATCGCTTTGCTCGCCTCGCCTGCCGTCCGTCTGACTGGGGCGTTTGACGCTGCATTTGCAGACGCAGGCCTTTCGCCGGTCTGGCCCCACGACGACGCACCCGTTCTTGCGCTGATCAGGGCGGTCAAGTCGGGCGATACGGGTCCCACCGCGCAGGCCGAGATGTCGCGCCTCGCGGCGCTAAGTCTTTCGGGGGCGGATCATCTGTTGATCGCCTGCACCGAGCTTTCGCTCCTGACCCATGTCCTGCCCCAAGATGGAGGCTGGACCGACAGCCTCGACTGTCTGGTGAGCGAGATCATCCGTTTTTCCCAAAGCTGACCGGGGTTATTGGCAGGTCATCCTCTTCGGCCACTTCAATGGCGTCGGCCATGTCCGGTGCTATCGCGGCAAAGGCAGGCACCAGCTTTTCCCGCACCAGTCTTCGGCAATCGCGGGCAAGCTGTTGGGGTAGGCGCCCCAGACCTTCAGCGCGCGCGACCAGGTAGATATGCCGGGACTCGCCCGCAAAGGGTAGCGGCAGGATGTCGACTTTTGGAACGAAGCGTTCGGCATCCAGCAAGTTCAGCGGTGTGGTCAGTGTCCAGCCCCCGGTTTCAACAACCATCGCCAGCACTGACCGCGTCGCATCGAATGAAAATTTGCGGGCGACGTTCAACTTTACCCTTTTGAGATGGGCCGCAACCTTGCGACCGATCGGCATCGCTTCAGAATATTGCACAAACGGCAGCTTTTGCAGGATGGCACGCGCATCTTGCCCCGGTTGAATAGCCCCCTTTGCCACCACCAGAATGAAGGGCTCCGACAGGATTTGCTGTGAGGTGAAGGTTTGACTATCTTCGGGGGTAAGAGCGGTCACGCCGATATCCGCTTGTCGCACCTGCAAAAGTTCGATGACCTCGTCGGATCGCCCCGAAAAAGCATGTACAAAGCACTGCCGAAACCGGGCTTGAAGTGCTGACACCAGCACAGGCGTCAGGGATGCGTCCAGATCGTCGATGATCGCAAGGTTGAGGTTGGGAAGCGACGTCAGACTGACCTCCGCCAGGTCGCTTTGAGCGTCAGAAACCACAGACAGAATGCGATGCGCATGCATTCGGAGCAACTGCCCGGCGATGGTGAGGGTGACCGGCTTTGCCCGGCGGTCGAAGAGCTTCGCACCGACGGCCTTTTCCAGAGCCGTGATATGCTGGCTGACCCCGGACGAAGACCCGCCGATCCGCGCGGCGGCCCCGGCAATCGATCCCGCTTCTTCCAGGGCCACAAACACCCTCAACCCGCGCAAGGTCAGTTCGGGTGGTGCGGCCGGCTCATCGACGGGGGGCATGACGGTTCCTTTTTTCCCCGCAGACTAGCGATCATTGCTTGCGGCGGAAACTGCCTTGCACAATCCGGTCCACCATGGCGCAAGAGGAGCGTAATACCCGCCAACAATCCCCGACCGTTGTCTGCATGTTGCAGCGACTGCTGCACCTCTGACCCCAAAGCCTGTGCGCCGATCAGGCCTGCGATCCCGACCATCGAAACCACATCAGGATGGTCTTTTTTACCCCGACCAGGGTTAAGGGGCGGGCAAGCGGCAATTCAAAGCCAAGGGCCTAGGCTGTCCCTTCCACTGCACCAATCACTGCGATGTTTTGTTTAGTTGGCCGTCTTAAAACGCGCACCCCCGCCCGCATTTCCGAGGGGGTGATCGAATATCTGATTTTGAATTTGCGGGACAGTGCTGCATGCGACGAAAAGCCAGCGGCCAGAGCGATCTCGACGACAGGCAGGTCAGTCTGTTCACACAATTGCCAGGCCAGCCCAAGTTGCAGATCGCAGTAGAACTTGCGAGGCGGTGCGTTCAGATATTGACCGAACAACCGCTCCAACTGCCGTTGCGAAACGCCCGCAGCTTCGGCGAGAGCGTTGATACCAATTGGATTTTCAAGATTCCTGCCCATCCTTCCGACAGTATCCTGAACGATTTGCGGAGCATAACGCAGCAGGCTGGCGCGGTGCGCTTGCCGCATCACGCGACGCAGTGGCGCGCGTGCGTGATGCGGCACATCAAAGCCGCAGCAGAAGAAGATCGCACCGGGAGCCGGACGAGCCGATATTCGCGCTTCCAGCTCCGGCAAAGCGCGTGCCGCGGAGATACGAAACTCTTTCACCGCGGAGGTTGCGCCTGGGCCGAGGTCGTAAAGCGACAATGCAAAAGGCTGAACGGTGGCTAAAGTCTGGGCCGCCATCAGCGGTTCGACAATACAGCCGAGGCTAAGAAGCGAATATCCCGGAACGATGACCAGCAAGATATCCATTGGCGCTGTTGCGGCACTTTTTCCCGATGATGCCGCGCCAGCGGCTTGCGCTGCGTACCGGTCAGGTTTGGACGGGCTGCGGCTCGGCTGCGGCGCGCAGGTTCGGATGACGTTTTGCATGCCGTGCAAGTCCCCCGGGGATAACCTTGGAAACCGGCAGCCGCCGTTTGAAAAGCAAAAACCTGCCGTTAACGTACATTAGTGTACATGAACGGCAGAGTCAATGAGCGTAACACCCCGCGCACGGGGCCGCCTTATTGCAACGGGGCAAACTTCGCTGTGAAATGCCGCATGAGTTGCGGCTGTTCGACGATACGGAAGCCTTTTAGATTGTCCTTCCTCAGGGCGACTTCTTCAAAGGCTTCGGCTATGTAATCGGCGTGGGACTGGGTGTAGACCCGCCGCGGCAGGGCAAGCCGCACAAGATCCATCGCCGCCGGAGCCTCAGTTCCATCGGGTCTGGCGCCGAACATCACCGTGCCGATTTCGCAGCTTCTGATCCCTGCGATCTCATACAGGGCCACCGCCGCCGCCTGACCGGGATAGGCGAGCGGCGGTATATGGGGCAGCCATTTGCGCGCATCGACAAAGACTGCATGCCCGCCTGCGGGACGCATGACGGGAATACCCATCGCATGCAGCTTTTTCCGTCAGATAGGCCGTCGTGTGGACCCGGTAACGCAGATAATCCTCGTCGACGATTTCTTTCAGCCCTTGGGCCTGCGCATCCAGATCGCGTCCCGCCATGCCGCCATAAGTTGGGAAACCTTCGGTCAGGATCAGCCGGTTGCGGGCCTTCAGGGCAAGATCGTCGTCATTCAGCGCCAGCCAGCCGCCGATATTGCCGAAGGCATCCTTCTTTGCGCTCATAGTCATGTCGTCGGCATCGGCGAACATGTCGCGCACGATGTCTTTGACCGGGCGATCCTTCTGACCTGCCTCGCGTTCCTTGATGAACCAGGCGTTCTCGGCAAAGCCGCGACGGCGCGGATATTGGCAAGGCTGTCTTCGGCATTGTGGATTTGCAGCGAATAGATCACGTCGGCGGTGGTCACCGGCTTGCCATCATGAAACGTCGCATTGTCGGCCAGTTCGAAGACCCAGGTCTTGCCGCCGTTGCTGCCTTCCCACGACTTTGCCAGCCCCGGCTTCAGTTCGTTCGCTGAACCCTGAACCTCGACCAGCGTGTTGAAGATCGTGCCCGCTGCAACTGCCCAGTAAGGCGAATTGAAGGTGCGCGGGTCCAGCGTGTCGCCGGTCGAGGCGCCTTCGATGCCAGTGGCAAGGGTGCCGTCGCGCTTCGGGGCGCTTTGCGCGAAGGCGGGTGCCGTTGCCGCGAAAAGCCCCAAGGCCGCCGTGCTTGCGATGAAATGCCGACGAGAGATGCCGGTGCGATGATCCATAGCACTCTCCCTGACCGACTGACGATCCATGCCGTCGCGTGTACACTAATGAACATATAGGCGGCTCTGTATATATTTTCTTCAAGCTTAGAACTGCCAATGGATTTGCCATTCAGCCCATTGTTTTCGCATCATTTATTAGAATACTGTCGCCGACAAGCTTCGACCAGCTCTGGCTCAGTCTTCCGGTTTCGCGCCGCCTGATTCGGTCGCCTGCTGGACAAAGACGTCCAGACGCTCTGCCACGCCCGTACAGGCCTCCGGTGCGACGAATTCCGCCAGTTTCTGTTTCCAGATCGCCGTCGCCCTTTGGGCGGCCGTCAGCGAACCCGCCTCCACCCAGGAGCCGTGGTTCGACAAATCGGCGACAAGCGGGCGATAAAAGGCAGTCTGATACCGTTCCATCGTATGGGCGGTCGAAAAGAAGTGGCCCCCCGGTTGAACTTCCGCAATGGCGTCGAAACCCAGCGCCGCCGTATCGGCCGGGGCCGGGGTCGCCAGTTCGGCGATGGTTTGCAGGTTTTCGATGTCGAGGATGAATTTCTCATAGCCCAGCGTCAGCCCGCCCTCCAGCCAGCCCGCTGCGTGTACGGTCACGGTGGCGCCGCCCAAGACTGCCCCCCACAGCGCGTTGATCGTCTCGCTCGCTGCTTGGGAATCCGCTGTGTTCGACGCGGCCCCGGTGGCCGAACGCCAAGGCAACCCGATGTGACGCGCCAATTGCCCCGAACCGATGCAGGCCCGGATATGCTCTGGCGTGCCGAAGGCGGGCGAGCCGGACTTCATGTCAACGTTCGACAGGAACCCGCCATAAGACACCGGCGCTCCCGCCCGGGTGATCTGGGCCAGTGTGATGCCTGCCAACGCCTCGGCATGTTGCAGCATCAAGGCGCCAGAAACGGTGATTGGAGCCATAGCCCCGGCCAGACAGAAGGGGGTGATGATCGTCATCTGGCCCGCGCGGGCAAAATCGATGATCCCGCGTGACATCGGAAGATCCAGCTGACGCGGCGAATTGGAGTTGATCACCGTCGTTGCCCAGACGCCGTCGCGGAAGCCTGCATCATCCAGCCCCCGCGCCAGGCGGATCATCTCGAAGCTTTCCTCAACCTGCTGGCGGCCGCGGGAATAGACGAACAGCGGCTTGTCGCAGTTTTCCAACTGGCCCTTCATCATGGCGTAGTGGCGCAGATGGATCGGCACATCCTGCGGCTCGACCGAAGGGCCGTGCATGTGGATCACATCGAAAGACTGCTGCAGACGCAGGGTCTCCAGGTAGCCGGTCAGATCGCCGGGCCTGCGACCCCGTTCATTGTCATAGGCGTTGGGGCAGCCCGCGCCTGCCATGAACAGCATCGAGCCCAGTTCGTAGGCTTGCTCCCGCGCTGGATTGGCCGCCCGAAGGCGGATGGACTTCGGCGCCGTCGACAAGGCTGCCGTTACGATGTCGCGCCCGATGCGCACCATCTGGCTGTCTTCGTCGACCAGCGCCCCGGCCTGACGGTAGACCGCGCGTGCCTCGTCCAGCAGAACCTTGATGCCCAGCTCTTCCAGTATGCGCAGAGCACCCTCGTGGATGGCGGCAATCTGATCGGCAGAAAAGGCGACCTGCGGCGCAAAGGGATTGCGCATCCGGACATAGGCCGGGTTGATGGTTGGCGCGGTGGTCCCGGCCGATCTGCGGCCCCGCCCACGTCCGCTCCGCGTCTCGTCCTGCTTTTCCATGCGCGCCTCCAAACCCGATTCCAATGATCCTTACATCGATAGACATTTATGTACAGACAAACTCTCCTCGAAAGAGGGCGAGTTCAGCCGCAACCCTGTGCAATCCTGCGTGGTGCGGATAGGCTGCGCACTGAATCTTCCTGGGGACAAGACGGATGGTATCCACAAATGAACAGGCGGAGGTCGACTCTCAAGGGCGTTCCACGCGTGAAGACTGGCTGAAGCTTGCGTTGGAAACCCTGATCCGCGACGGCATCGACCGGGTCAAGGTCCAGATCATGGCCAAGCAACTGAACGTCTCGCGCTCCAGCTTTTATTGGTATTTCAAAAGCCCGCAGGATCTGAATGACCAGATGCTGGACCATTGGTTGGCCAAGAACACCGGGCCCATCATCCAGCGCGCCTTGCGTCCGGCGCAGACGATCACCGAAGCCATACTGAACGTCTTCGAATGCTGGGCGAACGAAGAGCTTTTTGATCCCCGCCTCGATATCGCGGTCAGGCTTTGGGCGCGCCGCGACGCTGACGTTCTGGCTGTTGTCGTCAGTGCCGATCAACAGCGGCTTGATGCGCTGACCAGCATGTTCACGCGCCACGGCTTCCCTCCGGACGAAGCGCTGGTCAGGGCCCGCGTGCTCTATTTCACGCAGGTCGGCCAATATTCGCTGGATATCAAGGAAGACATGACGCTGCGCTTCTCACGCACCCGCGCCTTTGTGCGTACGTTCAGCGGTCAAACCCCGACCGACACCGAGGTCGAACGTTTCAAGTCCATTGCCTTCAGCGACCCGAAGACATCCGACAGGTGAGTGAGGTCCGCCTCCCACGACAGACCCTTTCACGAATGCCCGGAAGGGCCGCAACAGGTGTCTGCAAGCCGTCTGTTCCGCGTCTGGCAGGCGTATGGCATCCGTCCCGACACTGTCGGGACAGTGCGCGCGGGGGGGGGCGGTCAGCAGCCAAAGCGGATCGAGGTTTTCGCAAAGGCCCCGCAGCCGGAGATCATGCCGCCGGACAGCATTCGGGCGGGGCAGAGGAAATCGCGCTGAGGTGGATTGATTTGGCAGGGGCAGCAGGGTTCGAACCCGCGACCTACGGTTTTGGAGACCGTCGCTCTACCAGCTGAGCTATACCCCTAGGCCTGCGGCGGGAGTTACGGCATGGGCTGGGGTAAATCAAGGGGCAACCTGTGCGGCTGCCCCAGATTTACCGGGCGTCTTTCAGCAGGCCAAAAGTGCGCCCAGATCGTCGGCCAGCAGGGCGGGCAGGGCGGCCTCGATCCGGTCGAGCGGCCAGTCCCACCAGGCGAGTTCAAGCAGGCGGTCGATCACATCGGGGGCGAAGCGGTGGCGGATGGTGCGAGCGGGATTACCCGCCACGATGCTGTAGGCGGGGATTTCGCCGCCCACCACCGCGCCGGCGCCGACGATGACCCCGGCCCCAAGCCGCGCGCCCGGCAAGATCAGCGCGCCGTGACCGATCCAGCAATCCGGCCCGATGATCGTATCGGAAAGCCCGGTCAACTGACCGAGGATCAGGGGCAGGGTCGCGGGATCGAAGATCGCGAACGGATAGGTGGTGAACCCCGTCATCAGGTGATTGGCCGAGGCGGTGATGAAGCGCGCGCCATGGGCAATCTGGCAGAAGGGGCCGATCATCAGCCTTTCGGGCGCGCCGGGGTAAAGGTAGGGGGCAAGCCGCGCCGCCCAGTCGGCGGGCGGATCGAAATCATTGGCATAGGTGTGGCGGCCCACCGTGATGTTCGGGTGTTGGATGACCGCCTGAAGATGCGCAATGAAGGGGTTTTCGCGCCCGTCAGGGAAGCGCATGGGATGCGGCAGCACCGCATTGAGAAATGGCATGGCAGGACCTTTTGCTGAATTCCGGGGGGATCGGGTCAGGCGGTCTTGTCCATTTTCTCCTCCATCGCTCTTGGCGTCAGTTTGCCACAGGTTGCGGCGGTCTGCCAGACCGGAGGCGCGGACGTGCCCGGTGGAAAGCTGGCACGGGGCAGCTTGCAGGCACTGCGGGCCGCCCCAAGGGGACGGCCCGTGCGACAGGGAGCATCGCTCAGTTCAGGATCGCGCGGATCTGTGCGCCTTTTTCATTGTCGTCGCTGCTGTAAAGCGTCGCGGCGAGCGCGGCGGCCTGGGCGTGGGTCAGGTTCGACAGGTCGGCCGACGGGACGAGGAAGCGGATTTCGGCTTCGTCAACGGGCGACAGCAATTGCGGTGCGCCGGTATAGGCGAAAGCAGCGGGGGCAGCCGTGGCGGCGATCAGGGCGGCGATAAGGGTGCGTTTCATAATCTGGTCCTTTGCGGAGTTGTGAATGATCCGGGCCGGTTTTTGATCTGTCCGGCTTCGGCAGGACCAAGATGGGACCGCGGGATGGGGATGTGAAATCACCCTCTCATCACGCGGTATCACGCGAAATTTCTCTTGAAGTGAAGGGACTTCGCCCTATCTGGCAGGCGGTTCTTCACGGCGCCGTCCGGCAGGGAAAATATGCCCGGCAATGGCCAAAAGGTGGAATGGCCGCCCGCAGATCCGGGCGCGGGACCGTGTGGCGGGGTGTGAGGGCGCGGCAAGAATGGGAGATGCGGCAAGCCTGTGCGAATTTGAACAGGGTCCGAAGCGGACGCACGCCGCCCCAAAAGGGCGGCGTGCAGGGGCAATGCGGTCTTACAAATTGCCTGCCGAAAGTTCGTTGGCGATATGATCGGCCTGCCGGATCGCCAGCGCCACGATGGTCAGGGTCGGGTTTTCGGCCGCGCCCGTGGTGAACTGCGAGCCGTCCGAGATGAAGAGGTTCGCAATGTCATGCGTCTGGCCATGCTTGTTGCAGACCCCATCCGCCGCATTTTCCGACATGCGGTTGGTGCCGAGGTTGTGGGTCGAGGGATAGGGCGGCGTCGGGAAGGTGCGAGTGGCGCCCACAGCCTCATAGATCGCCTGACCGCGCGCATAGGCATGGTTGCGCATTGCCACGTCATTGGCATGGTCGGTGAAGTTGACGTTCGCAACTGGCAAGCCCCATTTGTCTTTGGTTTCCGACAGCGTCACGCGGTTGGTTTCTTGCGGCATATCCTCGCCCACGATCCACATGCCGGCCATGTTTTCGTAGCTGTCGAGCGCGGTGGTGAAGCTGCGCCCCCAGCCGCCGGGGTTGAGGAAAGCGGCCATGAACGGCAGGCCGAGAGAGAGGGTTTCCAACTCATACCCGCCAACGAAACCGCGCGAGGGATCAAGGCGTGCCTCGTCTTGGATGATGCCGGCCATCGTGGTGCCGCGCCACATGCGAACGGGCTTGTCAAAGACCGCATAGACCGAACCGGTGGTGTGGCGCATGTAGTTCTTGCCGACCATGCCAGACGAGTTGGCCAGCCCGTCGGGGAACATCGTGGAGGCGGAGTTCAGCAACAGGCGCGGGCTTTCAAAGGAATTGCCCGCCACGCAGACCACGCGTGCTTTCTGAAGCTGAAGGTTGCCGTCCTTGTCGAAATATTCGACGCCCGCAACCTTGCCCGCATCATCATGGACGATGCGCGCGACATGGGCGTGATCGCGGACCTCCAGATTGCCGGTCGCTTCGCCTGCCGGGATGTCGGTATAGGCGGCGGACCATTTCGCCCCCCATTTGCAGCCCTGAAAGCAAAAGCCGGTCTGCTGGCAGGCCATGCGTCCGTCATAGTCGGCAGAGTTGATGGCCATGCGTCCGGTATGGACTTCCTTGTAGCCGAGCGCGAGCGCGCCCTTCTCGAAGACCTTGTAGTTGTTGTTGCCCGGCAGGCCCGC
>Ga0073904_10002104_pt1 | contig 15076 bp, 11 predicted proteins | sample KloWWTrecipitate_FD_66668 | JGI IMG/M metagenome (GOLD analysis project Ga0073904, IMG submission 66668) | Active sludge microbial communities from Klosterneuburg, Austria, studying microevolution and ecology of nitrifiers - Klosterneuburg... | ecosystem: Engineered > WWTP > Aerobic digester >...
GCGTTGCCCTGGGCTGACATAGAGTCGTCCCGTTGGGCCTGAAAACAGGACGCCAAGTCCGGCTGATCGGACACTTATTGATCGATCCTTGGCAGCGCCTAGGCGAGCGGAAGAAACAGGATTACCAGGGATATCGCGTCGCCCAGGGACTCCGACCTGAGACAGGTCGGACTACGTAGGCAGATCTGCTTCCTTTGGCGTGGTTCAGCCGCACGGATCCGCTCGACCCGATGACTCGCCGATGGTAAATCCTTTCCTGCCGCTCGCCCTAAAGACTGATTGAGCGGAGAGCCTGGTGCTTTTCCGGCTCGCCAGGTTCATTTCTGACGAGGCCTCAATGCGTTTCATCCCCGATTCCATATCGCTCCAGCAATCGATAGAGCTTTCGTCTGTGAATCCCGAGGATACGAGCGGTACGCGCCTTGTTGCCGTTTTGCTGTCGAAGGATCGAGACGATGTGAGTCTTCTCAAGATCCTCCAGCCGTGGCGAATCGGCGTTCTGGCCGCCGTTGGCATTTGATAATTCAGCGAACTCTTTTTCCCGGTTCATCATTGGAACGTGCGGACCCTGAGGACACTCGCGTGGTTCCACAATTTCTGACGGCAGGTCGTCGATCGTAATCAAATGATCGTTGGCCAGAATCTGAGCGCGTTCAATGGCGTTTTTCAGTTGTCGCACATTGCCAGGCCAGCTGTACGCCTCCATTGCGTGCGTGGCTTCATCTGTGATGGTCCAGCCTTTTTCGAGCATCGATTTGATCAGCAGCAGGACATCGCCTTCGCGTTTTCGCAGTGGCGGCAGCTCAAGCGACATGACGTTGATGCGGTAGTACAGGTCTTCACGAAACCGTCCGGCCGCGACTTCGTCCACCAGAATCCGATTTGTCGCCGCGATCACGCGAACGTCCACTTTGCGTTCTCGATGGGAACCGACGCGGCGGATCGAACCGTCTTCAAGAGCCCGCAGCAGCTTCGGCTGCAGTCCGCCGGGGAGTTCACCGATCTCGTCAATGAAGAGCGTGCCACTGTCGGCGACTTCGAACAGCCCCGCACGATCTTCGTTGGCACCGGTGAACGCTCCCTTGCGATGTCCGAATAACTCGCTTTCCACAAGCTGCTCGGGTAACGCCGCGCAGTTGATGGTGACGAACGGGCGGTTCACGCGCTGACTCTTTTGCTGCAGCGCTCGGGCGACAAGCTCCTTGCCCGTACCGCTTTCACCCTGAATGAGGACCGGCTTGTCCGTCGGAGCGACGCGCTCGATCAGCCGAAACACTTCCCGCATGCGGAACGATTCGCCGATGATCTTGACGGATGGCTGGGATCGCTCGATGATGGTTCGCAGCGCGCGATTTTCTTTGTTCAGCCGTGCGCGTTCCCAGGACATCATGCAGCGCTGTTCAAGTTCGTCCAGCGGGAACGGTTTCGTCAGGTAATCCGACGCCCCCAGCTTCATCGCATTGACTGCGCTTTCGATGGAACCCTGGCCGGTGAGGATAATCACTTCTGTTTCAACCTGCGACGCCTTCATCCTGTCGAGAACTTCCAGGCCGGACAGTCCGGGCATATTCATATCGACGATCGCGACATCGAACACTTTCCGATCACACGCTTCGAGGGCTTCGTGACCGTTCGCAGCCGCGTGGACGAAGTGGCCCTTTCGCGTCATCCAGCGGGTGCAGGTTTCACGAAAATCCGGGTCGTCTTCGACGACAAGCAAATTCATTGCGCCATTGGATGCCATAAGTATGTCTCTTCATGCAATAACTTCCCGTTTTTCACCGTGACCGGGAGCTTCCGCAGTCACTTTATTTCGGGACAGTTCCTTATCGAAACAACATCGCCCAGTGAATTAGGTGTGCGGCATCGCGCGCTTTTGTGCAGCCGTGATCGTTTGCACGGTCTTTATGTTCCGGGCACACCAGAAAAGTAAGGCGAATGGCCTAAGAGCGAACGCCATTCCGAAGGGCCGCAGTTCGTGGAATTTGCAGCACAATCTGGGAGCCTCGGGGTTCAACTGGACTCGCGCTAATAATCCCGCCGTGAGCCAAAATGATGCGTTGTACGATCGCCATGCCAAGTCCTGTGCCCTTTTGTTTTGTCGTGAAGAAGGGCTCGAAAATCTTTTCGGCGACCTGCTTTGTCATTCCGACACCGTCGTCCTGGACCGCAATCGTCAGGGCGGGATCCCCTCCAAGCATGGTTTCTTTGCAGGAAATTGTGATTGTGCCCGCGTCGCCACAGGCGTGGATAGCGTTTTCCAGAATGTTGCGAATGACCTGTTCCATGCGATGCACATCGACTTCGCATCTCACCCGTTGGGAATCGGCTGCATCGACGAGCTGAAGTTGTTTTCCCTTTCGAGTTGTCGCAAGGTTGTCCCATTCCTTGTGACAAATCGTCGCCAGATTGCATTCCCGGAATTCCAGATGAAGGGGTGCTGCGTAGCTTCGGACTTCCTCGTACAGACGATGCAAATCCTGGAGCGCCGTTGCAGCTCGACGGGAAAGGTCGAGTTGTTCCTTGTTCTCCTGGAGGTCGAGCGACAACATGTCCAGGCAAGCCTGCGCGCGTTGCAGGGCGTTGCGACTTTCATGAGCCAAACCCGTGACCATTTGGCCAATCGCCGCCAGTCGTTCGGATTGCAGAAGTTGCTTTTGGATGCGTTCCAATTCGGTCAGATCCCGGATGATTCCGGTAAAATACTGTTCGCCCCGAACCCAGAATTCACTGACCGCCAGATGAATGGGAAATTCCATGCCGTCCCTGTGACGACCAATAACGTGTCGTCCCATACCTATGATTCTCGGCTTCCGAGATTCAACATAGCTGGCGACGTACTTGTCGTGCTCACTCCGATACGGTTCCGGCATCAGAATTGAAATATTGCCGCCGATGAGTTCCTGAGCCGAATAACCAAACATCTTTTCGGTGGCCGGATTCATGGCACAGATCAGACATTGGCTATCGATGGTGATGATCGAATCCACCGCCGTGTTGAGCACAGCGCGACTTCGAGCAACCTCGTCCGGTCCGGAGGAGACGGGGCGGAATCCGGAACAGAGTGTGACGAGGAATCGGCCTTCGTCGGCACCGTGGTGGAGCGGCATGGCATGCAGCAGCATGGCGAGCGGCGTTCGATCACAATGCAGGATGACTGCGACATTCGCATGAATGCTCAAACCCGTTGTTGTCAAGTCGTGCCATAATTCGATCAAATTGCCGTCATCTCGGGCGGTGACGGCGTCAAGCAGTCGGCCCCCTGCCGCCAGAAGGTTGTTGGTATTGTGCATGCAGGCCGATGACAGGATCTGAGAGTCGTTTCCGCAAACGAACGCGAATAGTCCCGGACCATTGAGATCAGTGGGAAAGCTGTTTGATGTCATAATTTGATCAATCTGCCATCTTACAAACGCGGTGCTCGATGAGGGTGTTTCTGAGATTTCGGAGCCGTGCCAGCGTCAGCTGTCAGATACGTCAATTCGCCGTGGTTGCGCTCGTGCCGCGCGCGGCAATTCCACACGCAGGACACCGTTTGTGAGTTTCGCCTGAATGCGGTCGTGATCGACTTCATCGCTCAGGATGAAGGAACGCAGAAAGTCCCCCACATGATATTCCTGATGCAACAGGTGCGCTGATTCGGACACATCAGTTTTCACTCGTCCGAACAGCGTCAGTCGATTGTCGTGAACCTGCAGATCCAGTCCCTCTGAATCTACGCCGGGAAGGTCCGCATACAGTACCAGTCCTTCCGGCGTTTCGTAAATATCGATCGGAGGGTTGAACAGCAACCGAGGACTGTCGGCGACTTGATCTTTGGGCACCGGTATCATTGATGATGACGTATCCGGGCTTTTGTGATCCTGAGATTCGCTCATCAGAGATTTCCTTTCGCTACGGGCCTTCGTTTACTTTGATCTGACGAACCGCCGTCGTTGGAGCCTTGGGCAGAGTGACACGCAGGACACCGACCTTGTAGTCCGCACGCATGCCATCTTCATTAATTCGATCGGGAAGCTGAATTTTTCGCTGCCACGGTCCGTGAAATCGTTCCTGACGCCGAAACGTGTCCTCCCCGGCCTCTGGCGGCGGCAATCGGGTGCCTTTGATCGTGAGAAAGCCCGACGACATTGTGACCTCAAGCTGGCTGACATCAATTCCCGGGATCTCAGCGGTGAGCACAAAACAATCGTCCAAATCCAGAAGGTTCACCTGCGGAAACCTGCGGCTGAAACGCACGCCATGCAAACTCAGATTGACGCCCTGCAACAGGCGATCCACTTCGCGTTCAAGGTCGCGATACGGATCCCATGCCTGACCCCAGCGAAAAATTGGCACCGGCGACTCCTGATTCAGCTGTCAATAACGACGAAAAGACTGCCCTACAACGGCGGGCTGCATACGATGTTCCAATAATCCCAAACATGCGACAATTCATTCTTCTGAGCTCGGATTCGCACATAACACATTTACAGGCAACAGTTTACATTTGCGAGATGGTGGCTTCAATCGTAGTTACGGGACGCCGTTTGCTGCCAATATGCCAGCACGGTCAGCATCACACCGATCCCGTTGTTTTCTTCACGAGACGATCTCATCCTCAGGCGAAAGGCGGCGTTGTATGGTAACCTGTACGCCTGCGTCGCTGTTTGTCTCTGACGGCGGATCTTCAGACATCTATCATTCGAGTCCGGAGCTGTGCAATCCATGTCCTCCAGTCAGCCACAGTTCTCAGCCGTTTACGCTGGTAGTTTCGACCCAATCACACTCGGACACCTCGACATCATCCGGCGCGCATCGCGCATCTTTGAGCAAGTAACGGTCGGAATCGGAGTCAATCCTGACAAGACACTTTGGTTTTCACCCGAAGAGCGACTCCGATTGTGTCAGGAGTCTGTCGCTGATTTGTCAAATGTCGAAGTGCGGACGTTTGATGGCCTGACCGTGGATTTTGTGCGACAATGCAACAGTCGGATCTTGCTGCGGGGTGTTCGCACGCTGACGGACATTGAGCAGGAATTCACAATGACGCTGGCGAATCGGGTTCTGGACGGGGAGATCGAGTCCGTCTTTCTGATGTCCGCCGAACGCTATGCGCACATTTCCAGTTCTCTCATAAAACAGATTGCAAGAATGGCGCGGGAAGATGTCGCCTTACGATTGAAGGAATTTGTTCCACGCCCCATTATCGACGCTCTTGTGAAAAAATTGCACGAGATGCAGTAGCGGAACTCGTGCGAGTTCCGACCTCGGTCGTCTCGGGGCGATCCGAATTCTCACCAATCCGGCTACCGAAGTGATACTCAAACTGTTCTGAAAGAGAAAAATTTAATGGTAAAAACAGCGTCTACAATGTTGAGTCTGGGAACGCAGGCTCCTGATTTTTCCCTGCTCAACGTCGATGGAAAAATGGTCTCCAGATCGGATTTTTCCGGCAAACCGCTGCTCGTCGTGTTCATGTGTAACCACTGTCCGTTTGTGATTCATATTCAGAAAGCGCTGGCGGAGTTCGGCGTTGAGTATCAGGCCAGGGGACTCGCCATCGTCGGGATCAGCAGCAATGATGCCATCGCGTATCCTCAGGACGGTCCGGACAGAATGAAGGAAGAAGCGAAGTCTGCGGGCTACACGTTTCCGTATCTGTTCGATGCGACTCAGGACGTTGCCAAAGTCTATTGCGCCGCCTGCACGCCGGACATTTTTCTGTTCGATAAAAATCACGGACTGGTTTATCGCGGGCAGTTCGATTCCAGCCGACCGGGAAATGGCGTCGCAGTGACAGGACAGGATTTGCGAGCCGCCGCAGATGCCGTGCTGGCGGGCAAGCCGGTCGCCGCTGAGCAGCGAGCCAGCATCGGCTGCAACATCAAGTGGAAAGCCGGAGCGGAACCAGCGTATTTCACCGGCGTTTCGGCTGACTGAACTCACAAACGGCAGATCAACACAACGTTTTGACTTTAGGGATAAGGGAATTCGAATGGTATCGGATCTGTCGACTGCTTTGCATCATTTGCACGGTCTGCTGTTGCAGCTTTCTGAGGCTGAGGCAGCTCTTGCAGATGGCCCAAAAGCCATTGCTCAGACAGAGCAGCAGATCACTCTGGCGGAACAGCGGATCGAGGAACAGAAAGAGACCATCAAGCTCACACGGAAATCATCCGATGCGTTGAATCTCAGGCTCAAGACCAAAGAAGCAGAGCTAAGGAAACTTGAAGGGCAGCTCAATGCCGCGTCGTCCAATAAAGAGTTCGACATCTTCAAGGGACAGATTGCTCATCAGGGCGCTGAGCGGGCGGACCTGGAATCAGAAGCATTGGAGGCGATGGAAGCGATTGACCGGGCTCAGGCAGAAATGAAAAGTCTGGAAGCGGAAATCAAAAACCATCGGCAGGCGGCGCAGTCTGTGAAAGCGGAAGTGGAAGCGAAACAACCGGGTCTGTCGGCCTCTCTTGAAGCACTGAATTCGCAGATTGCTGAGTGTGAAAAAGTGATTCCCGGCGATGCAATCCAAAACTACCGTCGCCTGCGAATCGCCCACGGGAGCGGCGCGCTGGCAGAAATTGAGGATGACTTCTGTTCAGGCTGTGACAGCCGAGTGACCAATCAGGATCTGGTCCGAATTCGGACCGGAGAATTTCATTGCTGCCGCAGTTGCAATCGAGCGTTGTACGTGCTCTGAATGCCTACGCATGGGATGTCGCCATCTTGTGTACATGAGCTTCGCGCAGATCTTCGTGCGGTTCGCGGCTGAGCGTGCGTGTTCCTTGTCGTACACAAACGCCTGTTTTGTGAACTGAGTTACACTGATGCCCCAACTCCCCTCCAAACTCCATTCAATGCGATTTCTTCAGCATCGAATCCTGCTGCTGATCGTCTGTTGCAGTCTTTGGACGTCGACGCACGCGGATGAGGCAGATTCGCTGTTCGAAAACAATATTCGCCCGGTGCTGGCTGGAACCTGCTTTCGATGTCATGGAGACGGGAAAACTTCGGGAATGTTGCGAGTCGATTCTCGGGAGGCATTGCTGACCGGTGGAGATTCAGGCCCCGCGATTGTGCCGGGAAAGCCTGAAGAGAGCCTGTTGATCCGGGCGATACGGGGACAGGACGATGTGTCCGCAATGCCGCCAGAAAAGGAGCAGACTCTCCGACCGGATCAGATTGCCGCCTTCCAGCAGTGGATCAAAGACGGAGCACTCTGGCCACAACAGTCGCGAAAGTTCGAAGGTCATCAGCATTGGTCGTTCCAGCTAGTTCGAAATCCAGAGCGACCGGTTGTTGGCGACACAGCCTGGGTAAAGAACAGCATCGATGCATTCATTCGAGCGAAACAGGAAGCTGCGGGAGTTCGTCCGACTCCGGCAGCCGATAAGCTCACTCTGATTCGCCGCGCGACGTTTGACTTGACTGGCCTGCCACCGACGCCGAACGACATCGATGCTTTTCTCGCGGACTCCTCGCCGCAGGCATTTGAAAACGTCGTGGATCGACTGTTGAAATCTCCGCATTATGGCGAACACTGGGGACGGCACTGGCTGGATGTTGTGCGCTACGCTGACACGGCGGGTGAAACGGCTGACTATCCGGTGCCGCTCGCGTGGCGATATCGCAACTACGTCATTGATGCCTTCAACGCAGACAAGCCATACGACCAGTTCCTGAAAGAACAAATCGCCGGAGACATTCTGGCGGCCGACGAATTTGATGCAGTCTATGCCGAGCAAGTGACGGCCACGGGTTATCTTGCGATCTCACGACGCTTCGGCTTCGATTCTGAGAATTACCATCACCTCACGATTCAGGACACGATCGACACGCTGGGACAATCGGTGCTGGGGCTGAGTCTGGGCTGTGCCCGATGTCACGATCACAAGTTTGATGCGTTGTCGATGATGGACTACTACGGTTTGTACGGAATTTTCGACAGCAGTCGCTATGCCTTTCCGGGATCGGAGCAGAAGCAGAAATTCCGTTCGATGGTGCCGCTGCTGCCGCCCGCTGAGGCCATGCCAAAGTGGCGAGAATTCGAACAACAGGTCGCGGCGATGGCAGATAGTTTGGAGAAGCGAAAACAGCCCGTGCCGACGGCGATCCTGCGATCGCTGAATGACATAGACGGCGACTTTGAAATGCAGGCTCCGGCGGCGGGAGGCAGCAACGGCGTGCTGGTTCCGCCGTGGCTGTATGAAGGCAAAATTGCGGTGACCACCGCCGCTCAAAGTCCGTTCAAAAATCTCTACTTACGCGGCAAAGTCGGAGCAAGTCTGGCGGCCGGTGCCGGGCGATATCGCATCGCGCAGTCGCTGTATCCTCGGCGGACTGCGGACAATTGCGACACGATGTACTTCAATCTGGACTTTCGGATTGGTTCATCAAACGCCACTACAGCCGGAGCCCACCGATTTCGCATTGGCGCATTCCCGGATTCACCGGCGGTTGTGCTGCTGATCTCGCCCGAGACCGTGTCACTGCAGATCGGCGATGCCATTGACCCGGTGGCGGCAGTCACGCCGAATGCGTGGCACAATATTCAGTTGAGTCTCAATCTGCGGAAGCGAACGGTGTCCGGTACCATCAGCACGCTCGCGTCACTGACGAAGTTTGACACATTGCCGCTGTCGCGTGACTGGAACGGCACCGTAGATTTCGTCGAACTGGACTCATCAGAGGCCGCCGCCACGATTCCTGCATTTGAGTTTGACAATCTCGGTGTGCAGGAACAGCCAATGACTCCGGCATCAAAGGAGATCATTTTTGCAGCCTCACCCATTGGAGACGTGGACACTGCTCAACTGATGCATGAGCTGCAGGAATTGGTCGGCCTCGGCGGTGACTTTGAATTGCAGGCCATTGATGCACCGCCGACAACTCCGTGGAATCCCGGCCCGAACAGCGTGGTAAAGATTTCAGCCAAGTCCCAAAGCCCGTTTGCCAACATGTATCCGGTCGGCACGCATGGTATTCACATGCCGAATCGAGCCGAATACGATGGCTTCGGTTTGACACTGCCAAAACCGTGGCTGGCACAGGACACAAAACAACTGTTTGCCAGTTTCGACTTCTGCTGTGCCGACGTTGCAGTCGGCGGAGATGGTTCGTGGCGATTCTACATGGGTCATGGTCCTGGGAATTCCGCCGCTGTCGAACTCTTCTTCAACGGCAAAGAATTCTTCCGCCGCAGTGCCGATGCGCGGGAAGCTGTCACAGGGCTGACTGTCGGTGAATGGTACCAGGTTCAGTTGCAACTTGATCTGCAGGAACGCACGTACTCCGGAACACTGACATCGCCAACATCAGCGATGGAATTCATCGGTCAGCTGGCCAGCGGCTGGGACGGCACGATCGACTATTCGTTCATCGACAGTTACGGTCACCTCGGTGGAGTTCGTCCGGGGCTGGATATCGACAACTACGAAATCGCTGACCACAAATTTCCGTCTTTCGACGCCACTCCGCGCATCGAAGAGTCCTCCGATCTGGCCGAACGGCGAAATCGCGCTGATGAAATTCGAAAACAACTTGCCGAGCTTCAATACCAAACTCAGCAGCAGGCTCAGCAACTTCAGACGCTGCTGAGCGACGGTCCGTTTCCGATGACCTACGGCATGGCCGAAGGCACGCCGCACGATGTGACCATGCAGCTGCGAGGCGAACCGTCACAGCCGGGTGATGTTGTTCCGCGAGGTTTCATTCGAGCGCTGGGCGGCGAACGGTTGCCTTCAGACACGCGAGGCAGCGGACGACTTGAACTCGCCAACTGGCTGACTCGCCCCGAGAATCCGCTGACAGCGCGAGTGATGGTCAATCGAATCTGGCAGTATCACTTCGGTCGCGGTCTGGTCAAGACGCCAAACGACTTCGGAGTTCGCGGTTTGCCACCGACGCATCCCGATCTGCTCGATCATCTGGCGACTCAGTTCATTCAAAGTGGCTGGTCCATCAAGACCATGCACCGGGCGATCATGCTGAGTGCAACGTATCAGCAGTCGGCGGGGACAGAGACGAGCGGCGATGATCTCTACACGCACTTCGCGCGGAGACGTCTGAGCGCCGAGGAAATTCGGGATACGATCCTGATGGTCACGAGGGAACTCGATCCCGAACCCGGACAAGGGCATCCGTTCCCGTCGCCGATCAGCTGGGGGTTCAGCCAGCACGGTCCGTTCAATGCCGTTTATGATCACAACAAACGCAGCGTGTATTTGATGACACAACGGTTGAAGCGTCATCCGTTCCTCGCCCTGTTCGATGGGCCGGATACGAACGCATCAACGCCGGATCGCCTGGGCACGACAGTCCCCACGCAGGCGCTGTATTTCTTAAACGATCCATTTGTCCACGCGAAAGCCGACGCCTGGGCCGGTCGATTGTTGTCCGATTTGCCCTCGGAGAGCGAACAAATTGACCGAGCCTGGCGAACGTCGCTCGGTCGCTCGCCGACGGCTGAAGAAGTGCAGGACGCTTCGAAGTTTATTGCGACGTATCAAACAGAACTCAGCCGTATCAATCAGGACAACGTTCAACGTCGCGCCCTTGCGGCGTTTCTGAGGACCATCATTGGAAGTAACGAGTTCTTGCATGTGGATTAGGCCAACAATGAAAACAAACCCCAACAACCTCGCCTCTCGCCGCGGCGTCCTGCGGTCCATGGCTGGCGGTTCAGTGCTGATGCCAGGACTGCTGTCGCAGTTGCTGGCGGAAGATTCATCGTCGAAGTCTGACGATCCACTCGCGCCGAAGCCCTCGCACTTTCCGGCAAAGGCGAAACGAGTCATTTTTCTGCACATGAGCGGCGGAGTTTCGCACGTCGATTCCTGGGACCCAAAACCAAAACTCGTGGCCGATGCCGGGAAGACGATCCCGGTCAATGAGTTTCAGGGCCGCAAAGGGAACTTCAACATGTTCCTCAAGCCGCCACAGTGGGAATTCAAACCTCATGGCGAGTGCGGCACGGAAGTCAGTTCGCTGTTTCCACATCTGGCGGATTGTGTCGATGATCTGTGTGTGATCCGATCCATGAAGTCAGACCACACGAATCATTACGAAGCCACACTGGGAATCCATACTGGTTCGTTTACCTTTGCCCGGCCAAGTCTGGGCTCATGGCTCAGTTATGGACTGGGGACACTCAATCGCAATCTGCCGTCGTTTGTTGTCATCGCGCCGCATGCACCGTACGCTGGCGGCCAGGTGTGGGGCAGCAATTTTCTTCCGGGAACCCATCAGGGAACGCTCGTTGTACCCGGCCCTGAACCGGTGGCCAATATTCAGCGACGCGCGGCCAGCGGTACACTTCAGGAAATGGAACTGGCCGCGATGTCCAGAATGAACCGGCGACATCTGGAATCTCGCCCGAACGACCCTTTACTCACGGCTCGCATTCGCTCATTCGAAACGGCATTTGGGATGCAGGCGGAAATGCCGGAAGTGTTCGATTTCTCAAAAGAAGACGACGCAACTCTTGCGATGTACGGTCTTCCTCGCGGCAGCACAGCAGGCTTCGCCTGGCAATGCCTTGCCGCTCGTCGCCTGGTCGAACGCGAAGTGCGTTTTGTCGAACTCATCGATGTCGGTTCGTCTAGCAACTGGGACGCCCACGGCGATATGCTGACGCACGCGCCGCTGGCAAAGAATGTCGATCAACCCATCGCCGGACTTCTGAAGGATCTGAAGCAACGCGGGATGCTGGAAGACACACTCGTCGTCTGGACCACAGAATTCGGCCGTACTCCGTTCAACGCCGCTGCTGGTGCCGCAGGTCGGGAACATCATCACTGGGTCTATTCCTCATGGCTGGCCGGAGGTGGAGTCAAACCTGGCATCACGTACGGCGAATCCGACGACTATGGCATTGATGTCGCCAAAGATGTCGTCCATGTCCACGACTTCCACGCCACCATCCTGCATCTCATGGGCCTCGACCACGAACGCCTCACCTACCGCCACACCGGCCGCGACTATCGGCTGACCGACGTGGCTGGAAAAGTTGTCGATGGGATCGTTGCGTAGCGTCTTCAGCGAGTGGCAAAAAGAAACCAGGCGTTTTCAATGATGCTTTGAGGAATGGGGTGGCCGGGGCTGGACTGAGCGGAGCGAAGGAAGCCCCGGGGTTTCGAGCTGCGCTCTCCAACCCCGGCCACCCGTCATTTCACCGGTGCCACCTCGCATTGCTCCGGCAAATAATTACAACTTCGGTTTGAAACTTCGGATTCGAAATCCTGACGATTTCTGTTACTCATCAATTTACCGAACTCTCACGAGTCTGGCTACAATGCGTCAAACAGAGCACTACGGATCGTTCGACGAATATCGGCGAGCTTACGAAATCGGTCGCACGAACATCGAATTTTGGATTGCACTGCTCAGATTGAAGGTATCTCTTGCTGACCATCGGTTCCATTTCACTCAATCTCCCCGTCGTCCAGGCGGCCATGAGCGGCTACAGCGACTGGCCGATGCGGGCCATCGCGAGAAAGCTCGGTGCGCCGTATACGATTTGCGAAGTGATGATCGATTCGTTTGTGAGTTCACTGAAGAATCGCGGGAAGACGCGGCATCATATGCTTGTCACCGACGAGGATCATCCTGTCGGCGCACAGCTGATGGGGGCGGAACCGGAACAATTTGCCCCGGCGGCCATGAAACTCGTCGAGGCTGGCTTTGATGTCATTGACATCAATTTCGGATGCCCGGCAAAGAAGGCCTCAGGTCGCTGCCGTGGCGGCTACCATTTGGGACAGCCGGACATTGCCATCGAAATCGTGCGCCGCGTGCGCGACGCGGTGCCTTCAGACCGGCCCGTCACCGTGAAGATGCGACGCGGGCTGGACGACAGTCAGCAAAGCCGCGACAACTTTTTCCGCATCATCGAAGCGGCATTTGATCTGGGAATCGCCGCCGTCACAGTTCATGGGCGGACGGTCGAGCAGAAATACGTCGGACCCAGTCGGTGGAGTTTTCTCCGGGAACTGCGTGTGCATTTCCCGGATCGTACGTTGCTGGGCAGCGGTGACTTGTTCACGGCGGTCGACTGCGTGCGAATGCTGCGTGAAACGGGAGTCGATGGTGTCACGGCAGCCCGAGGCTCCATTGGCAACCCGTGGATCTTTTTCCAGGCCGCCGCGCTGCTCCGCAACGAGCCGCTGCCGGATCCGCCCACCGTGTACCAGCAGCGCGAAGTGATTTGCGAACACTTTCGTCTCGCCGAACAGATCCTGCCCCGCGAACAGGTTTCGAAACAACTTCGCAAGTTCTGCATTCACTATTCAGCCTGGCATCCCGCCGCCGACAACGTCCGCGCCGCATTCATCGCCGTCAAGAACGCGGACGACTGGCATGACGTGATTCGACATCTGTATTCCGCCGACCAACCCGGACAATACCCCGCCGACCCAGGCAACTCCGGACAGGCTCAGGATGTGTCATGCGCCACTTCATAGATTGAATTCTAATTCGGAACCCATCCCCTGATCCGGCATTTCACTCAAACACTCCCGAACTCTGATTCAAAGCAACCATCCATGCATCAGTACATCGCCGCCTTCGGATACGTCGTCATGATCTTGCTGACGTGGCTGATGAGTGCTCACCGGATGCGATTCCCGTGGCGTGTCGTGCTGGGAGGTTCGCTGCTGCAGGTCGTGTTTGCCTGGCTCACACTCAGGACGGCATGGGGCAGAAACTTTTTCGAGAAGGCCGGTCAATGCTTCAACACACTCATGGATTTTGTGGATAAAGGCAATGTGACGGTCTTTGGCGAAAATTTTCGAGACCACTACTTTGCCTTCAAGGTGCTGCCGACGATCATCTTCTTCTCGGCCCTGATGTCTGTCCTGTACCACTTGGGAATCATGCAGTTTGTTGTCCGGATTCTCGGATACATCATGCAGGTGACACTGCGGACCTCCGGTGCCGAAAGTCTGTCGGCCGCCGCCAACATCTTCGTCGGACAGACCGAAGCGCCGCTGGTGGTCAGACCCTATGTCGCCAGGATGACTCGTTCTGAACTCATGGCCATCATGGTGGGAGGATTTGCGACGGTGGCTGGCGGTGTAATGGCGCTGTACGTTGGCTGGGGAATCGATGCCGGGCACCTGATGACGGCCTCCGTCATCTCGGCCCCCGCAGGTTTGATGATTGCGAAAATTCTGCAGCCGGAAGTTGAGATACCGGAAACCCTTGGACTTTCCGAACATGCCATGCCGCGCACAACATCCAATCTGATTGAAGCCGCGACGATAGGTGCCTCTGACGGACTCAAACTGGCCCTGAACGTTGGTGCGATGCTTATCGCATTTATCGGACTGGTCGCCATGGTGGATTATGGCTTGACTCATGGATCCGTGTGGGCTTTCGAATCCCTGGGACACAAGGACTGGCAGCCGCTGACGATGGCTCGCATTCTGGGCGTTGTGTTTTCACCGATCGCGTGGCTGATGGGCGTCGAATGGAAGGAATGCCAGACTGTCGGATACCTGCTGGGACTGAAGATGGTCGCCACAGAACTGGTGGCCTACAGCCAGCTCGACATATTAGACGGTAATGAAGCGACCGGCGTTGCCGCGACGCTCTCGCAACGCTCGATTGTGATTTCGACCTACGCCCTTTGCGGGTTTGCCAACTTCGCGTCGATCGGCATTCAGATCGGCGGCATTGGAGCGATGGCTCCGGAACGGCGGCTGGATCTCACCCAGCTTGGTATGCGCGCCATGCTCGGCGGTACTCTTGCCTGCTGCATGACGGCCTGCATTGCCGGGATTCTGATCAGCTGAAACGGCCTGGATAACGAGCCAGCAATGCCTCGGCCTTTGGCTTGTTGGGATCGAGCAGACTGCCTCGTGGAGTACTTCGCTTTTCCGCTGGTGGATGGCCCGTGCGGAGTGCCCTGGCGACGGTCCTGATTGTGCCGAAACGGTTCATGCCACGTTGGAATGTCCCATGCCACCTTCGAGTGCCCCAAATCAGAAAAGAATGCACGAATTCGAATCGCCGGGCCGTTGATTCGGTGGCCATCACAAATTCAAGAGCAAAGCAATTTAAGCCAATTGCCATGAACTCTTTGCCTTCGAATGTGACG
>Ga0073904_10002105_pt1 | contig 15073 bp, 13 predicted proteins | sample KloWWTrecipitate_FD_66668 | JGI IMG/M metagenome (GOLD analysis project Ga0073904, IMG submission 66668) | Active sludge microbial communities from Klosterneuburg, Austria, studying microevolution and ecology of nitrifiers - Klosterneuburg... | ecosystem: Engineered > WWTP > Aerobic digester >...
CCAATGTAAAGCCTGGCGGACGCGCCGCCGACCGGCTCCGGACCGCCGGCAGCTGAGAGCGACGCAGGGTCGACGGTTGGCGATGCAGGAGGCCTGCGCTAGCATGCCCCCCTTTGCCGCCGAGCCCGGCGACAGGACCGCGCCGGACATGGATCCCGCCACCCTCGCAGCCTGGACGAAGTTCGCCGCGTGCGGCCTGCTGATTGCGATCGCGGGACGCGAAGTCTGCCTCAACGCCGAGCGGATCTCCCGTGCGACCGGACTCAGCGGCGGCTGGATCGGCCTCGCGCTCGTCGCGGTGGTGACCTCGCTGCCCGAACTGGCGAGCGGCATCACGGCGGTCACGGTTGCGTCGGCGCCCAACATCGCGGTCGGGAACGCGCTGGGGGCATGCGTCGTGAACCTGATGATGGTGGCCGTGCTCGACCTGATGCACCGCAGCGGCCCGCTGTACCGGCGCATCGGCGCGGCGCACCTGCTGTCGGCGTCCTTCGGTGTCCTGCTGCTCGGCCTGGCGGCGTTCGGCCTTTTGCTCGGTGCGAGCGACGTCAGGGGTGCGCCGACCGCGCTTCTCTATCTGGGCTGGTATACCCCGGCAGTGTTCGCGCTCTACCTGGTCGCGTTGCGCGCGGTCTACCTGCACGATCGGTCACTGGCGACGCCTCAGGAGCCCTCGACGACGCACGACGGCGAGCTCGGGCGCGCCGTGCGCCGATTCGCTGTCGCCTCGATCGTCGTCGTCGCGGCGGGGATCTGGCTGCCCTTCCTGGCCACCGAACTGGCGCAGGCGCTGGGCTGGAACCGCAGCTTCGTCGGCACACTGTTCGTGGCACTGGTGACCACGCTTCCCGAGATGGCGGTCACGATTTCGGCGTTGCGGATCGGGGCGATCGACCTCGCCGTGGGCAACCTGCTGGGCAGCAACCTGTTCAACGTGGCGATCATCGCCATCGACGACGTCTTCTACAAGCCCGGCCCGCTGCTGTCCGACGTGTCGGTGGTGCACACGGTGACGGCGCTGTCGGCGATGATCATGACCGCGCTGGCGATGATCGGGTTGGTGCTGCGCCCGACCGGGCGCGTGCTTCGGACGGTCAGCTGGGTCAGCCTCGGCGTGCTGCTGGTGTTCGTGCTGAACGGACTGATGGTCTTCCTTCATGGCGACTGAGTGGCGACTGAGTGGCGACTGAGCGCCGACCGAGCGGCGCGCCGGGCGCCGTCACTTCGCGCGCTGCAGCAGGCCGTTCGCTTCGGCCCGCGTCACGATGGCCCGGCATTGGTTCGTCGTCAGCCGCGCGTTGTCCGGCGCCGTATCCTCGCGCATCAGGTTGGCGGGCTCGTCCGAGTGCTCGCCCGAATCGACCAGCACGTGCACGAGTTCGTGCGCAATCACGATCGGCAAGTCGCGTGTGCCCGCGGTGATCCACACGGTGTCGGCCATCTCGGGACGCGTGCGGCTGTTGGCGCGCCCGATCGCCTCGGCATCGAAGGCCGGCCGATGCCGCGTGCCGGCCACGAAGAACAGCGCCGGTCGTCCCAGGTTCGCGCGGCGCGCGAGGTCGCGCGAAACGGGCGTGGCGAGATAGCGATAGCGCTCGGGCCCGTCGAATTCGCTCAGCCGCAACGGACCGATTCCGATGCCGCACTGCGCGAGCAGCCCGCCGGCCTGCCGGGCAGCAAGCAGGACATCGTCCGCCGACCATCCGCTGCCCGCGATCACGGCGAGTTCGAGCGGCAGCCGATACCCGGGCGTTGCCGTGCCCGCGTCGACGGCATCCGGGGCAGCGACGACAACGCTGCGCAGCAGTCGCAGCGTCGACGCGTCGGGCACCGGCACCGGCTCTGCCGCCAGCGCGCAGACTGCGCCCAGAGCAGTCCACAGCGTACTCGCGACCACCGCACGGCGGACGCCGGCAGCGGGGCCGCAAGTCGCCGGCCGCTTCGACCCGGCGGTGGCGGACGGTGCGATCATGGGCACCGAGTCTAACCGCGGGTGCCTCGCCGGAGTTCCCCCTGCGCGGCGCCCTCTCCAGCGATGTCCAAGCCAATGGAATGGATCGTTCTGGCAGCCGCGATCGCGCTGGGCGTCAATGCGTTCGCCTGGTTCGCGCAGGATCGGCTGATCTACTTCCCGCAGCCCCTCGCATCGACCGCGCACCTGCCGCCCGGCGCGCAGTCGATCGAGATCGCCTCGGGCGACGGTACGCGCCTGCGTGGCTGGCTGCGCCCCGCCGGCACCGCGCCCGCACCGCTTTTGCTGTACTTCGGCGGCAACGCCGAAGAGGTCTCGTGGACCCTCGCCGACGCGCGCTGGCCGCGCGACTGGCATGTGGCTGCAGTCAACTACCGCGGCTACGGTGCAAGCGAAGGCCGGCCGGCCGAATCGGCGCTGCTCGACGATGCCCTCGCGATCCACGACACGCTTGCGGCGCGGCCCGACGTCGACGCCCGGCGGATCGTCGCGGTCGGGCGCAGCCTCGGGACCGGATTGGCCGCAAGGCTCGCCGCGACCCGACCGATCGCCGGCGCGATCCTGATCTCGCCGTACGACAGCCTGGTCGAGCTCGGTCGCACGCACTATCCGTGGCTGCCGGTGTCGTGGCTGCTTCGGCATCGCTTCGACGCGAGCGCCGATGCTCGCGCGGCGCGCACCCCGATGCTTGCGATCGTCGGGACGGCCGACACGATCATCCCGCTGCAGCGGTCACTCGCGCTGTTCGACGCGTGGGCGGGGACCGGGACGTGGCTGGCGGTTCCCGGCGCCGATCACGACAGCCTCGGCGACGCGCCATCGGCCTGGGACGCAATGTCGGCGTTCCTCGCCGATCGAGCCCGCTCGAGCATCGCGCCGTAGACGGCGGCGGCGCCGCGCGTGCCGACGCCGGCATACAGGTGTGCGGTCGTCCTGGCATCGCGGTGACCCAGCAGGTCGCGGACCAGTCCGATGTCGCCGGGACGCTCGTGCAGCACCAGCGTGGCTGCGAGATGCCGGAACCGGCCGGGCGTCAGCGCGATGCCGAGTGCGCGCCCGGTCTCGCGCGCAATCCCGTCGCGCAAGGCAGCAGCGGTGACCGGGCCGCCGCCCGGACGCTCGAACAGCCATCGGTCGGCCCTCGCGGCGTCGTCACGGTGGAAGCGCTCGAGGAATTCGTCGACGACCTGCAACGCGTGTCCCGCGACCGGATACTCCAGCGGCGTGTCGCGACCGTCGCCGTCGCGGGCCAGCACGATCGACGTCGGCCCTGGAAGCCCGGGCGGGCGACGCAACTCCAATCCGATGCGCAGCGCCGCCAGTCGATGAAGCCGCATCGGCGCGACCAGCAGCAGCTGGACCGCGACCGCGACCTGCGCCTTGCGCAGCGCCCGCGCGCGAGGCATTCGCCCGTCGGCGGACTGCGCCAGCAGGCGCTCGGGCAGCGCGAGCAGTTCGGCCAGCACTCGCGGATCCTCGAATGGCTCGATCAAGCGACGGCTCGCGGCAGCCATGCCGGAGGTGCTCCCGCCGAGGCGGCGCTTGAGTTGCCCGAGTTGGTCGAGCTGCGACGCGGGCGCCTTGACCCACTGGCGTGCAACGCCGAACAGCGTCACTGCCAGCCCTTTCAGGAACGAGCCGGATCGGCCATCGCCGGCCGCCTCGAGGTACTCGGCGATGATCAGCTTGAAGTTCACCGGCTCGACCAGCGTCGCGAGGTTGATCACGCGACGGGTGTAGCCCAGGCGCCGGGCGAGCGCCGAAGCCGCCAGCCGCAGGTGCTCGCGCCGCAGGCGCACCGTGCCCGGCGCGAGGCTCCGCGGCGAGCCGTCCCGGGCGAGTCGTCCCGATTCGGCCGCCCACGCCAGGTAGCGTTCGACGTCACGCTGGAACGAAATCGGGAAGGCGTCGAGCGGCAAGCGATCCTTGCGGGTCGCCGGCCCCGGCCTGCTCAAGCGGATCGCGGGCCAGCCCGGCACCGATCGGGCAGCCTCGTTCCAGCAATCGGCAACCTGCCGCTGGAAGACCCGCGCGCCGGCCTCGCCCCGGGTCGCCGCGACCTGCGCCGCGATGCGCCCGACGAGTCCGTCCGACACCTGCTGCGGATCGGCCCCCGACGCCGACGCGGCCCGGATCAGCCGGGACAGGCCATTGCGCAGCCGCGGCGTCGGGAGCCGGTCACGAAGAACGGTCCAGCGCGGCGCGAGTGCCTGGCCCCTTTGCGTCGGCTGCCCTGAGCCCGTGCCCTGCAGGATTGCGCGTTTCACGCGCGAGCGGAGGTTGGCGATCGTCTTGTCGGCGCGCCGATGCACGGCCTTGGGCACCGCAGTGATCAGTCGGTCGATCCCGGAAAGCTGTGCCGGGATCGCGGTCGGCTCGCGCCCCAGGATCGCCGCGAGCGTCCGCACGGCACCGCGGAAGTCACGACGTCGCGACGCGTCGATCCGCGGGTCGGCCTCCAGCCGCGCGAGCACCTCGGCCAGGTTGTCTGGTGGCGCGGGCGTGCCACTCGGGGACTGCGGTAGGTAAGCCATGGGACACCGGTCAGGGAATACTCATTTAGTATATGACGAATGATTACGCTGTTTTTGAGTCCCAAAAACGTTAATCCGCCAGACGGAGAATCTTCCAGACGAAGCCCTGCCCAACGGGGATCGGGATCACCAGCCGCAACAGCCAGGCGTTCGCGCCGGGGGCAGCAGCGGTCCAACCGGAATGGAACGAAGCGCGGCGGCGTACCGCAGCGAGCCAGACGCGATGGCGATGGCGATGGGGGGAGGTTCCTACCCGCCCATCATCTGGTTCGGCAGCCAGGTCGCGAGCCCCGGGACGAGCGCCAGCAGGACCATGGTGAGCAGCATGATCGCCACGAACGGCATCGCACCCCAGAGCACGGTGGTCAGTGGCACCTGGGGCGCAACCCCCTTGAGCACGTAGAGGTTCAGCCCGACCGGCGGCGTGATCAGCCCGACCTCCATGTTGATCGTCAGTACCACGGCGAACCAGATCAGGTCGAAGCCGTTGGTCTCGAGCACCGGCGTGAGGATCGGCATCACCATGACGATGATCGCCACCGGCGGCAGGAAACAGCCCGCCAGCAGCAGGAACAGGTTGATGACGACCATCAGCACCCAGCGGTTCAGGCCGAGGTCGACCAGCGCCTGCGCGGCGGTCTGCGTGACGTAGAGCAGCGACATCATGTACGAGAAGACCGCCGCCGCGCCGATGATCATCAGGATCATCGTCGACTCGCGCACCGTCTCGCGCATGATCCGCCACAGGTCGTCGGCCCGCCAGGCGCGATAGATCGCGACCACCAGGATCATCGCCAGGACCGCCGAGATCGCGGCCACCTCCGACGGCGTCGCGAACCCCCCGTACATCGCGTAGGCGATCGCGACGATGATCGCGATGAACGGCGACACTCGCCCGAGGCCGTGCATCTTCTGCGCCAGCGTATAGCGCTGGTCGTCGACCACGAGCCCTCGGCGCGACACCAGTGTCGCCAGCCACGCGTAGAGCGAAAACAGCACGACCAGCAGGATGCCGGGCACGATGCCGGCCAGGAACAGCCGCCCGATCGAGGTTTCGGTCGCCAGCCCGTACAGGATCATCGTGATCGACGGCGGGATCAGGATGCCGAGCGTGCCGCCGGCGCAGATCGACCCGGTGGCGAGCGCGGGCGGCACGCCGCGCCGGAGCATCTCCGGCACGCCCGCCTTGCCGATCGCCGCCGCGGTCGCGGGGCTCGACCCGCAGATCGCCGAGAACACGCCGCAGGCGAGGATGTTCGCGATCACCAGCCCGCCCGGCACCCGCGCCAGCCAGCGATGCAGCGACTCGTAGATGTCACGGCCCGCCGCCGACGAGCCGATCGCCGCCCCCAGCAGCACGAAGAGCGGGATCGTCAGCAGCGCGAACGACGCCAGTTCGTCCATCATCACGATCGGCACGTTGGCGATGCTGCCTACCCCTTGGAACACGATCAGGAAGCCGACCGCGACCAGCGTCAGTCCCCACGCGATCGGCAGGCCGGAGAACAGCACGAACAGCGTGACGACCAGGATCAGCAGGCCGACCTGCATCTCAGTCATGCGCGAGGCTCTCCGGTTCCGGCGCACGCACGAGCTCGGCGACGTACTGAAGCGCGGTCAGGCCGAGGCCGACCGGCATCATCAGGAACAGCGGCCACTTGTACGGCGCCCAGGTGCTCTCGGTGCGCTCGCCGCGAAGCAGCGATTCCCAGGTCAGTTCGCCGCCGAGGAAGGCCAGGTAGGCGCAAACCAGCAGGCCGACCACGGCGACGATCGTCGCCAGCGTCCGGCGCGAGCGCTGCGGCAGGTAGTGCGACAGCAGGTCGACGCCGACGTGGCCCCTGGTCTTCAGCGTGTACGGCGACGCCAGGAAGAGCGACGCCACCATCATGTAGACGGAGAACTCGATCTCCCAGTACGTCGAGTTGCCGAGCGCCCGATACACGACGCTGTACGTGATGACGATCGAAGCCGCGACCAGCAGGACCGCGGCGACGACCGCCAGCAGGTCGCTGAGCCGGTCGACCGTCCGCACGAACGCGCGCATGCGCGTCTACTTCACTTGCAGCAGCGCGTCCATCAGCTCCTTGGCCTCGGGCGAGATCGCGGCATACTCCTTCCACGAGGTGTCCTTGGCCAACGCGAGCCATGCGTCGAACTCGGCCTTGGTCATCTGGTGGACCTTGCCGCCCGCCTTGCGATAGGCATCGGCCATCTTGTCGCCCGCTTCGCGCTGCAGCTTCAGGAAGTACTCGTCCGACTTCGTCGCGGCGTCCTCGAAGATCTTCTGCTGCTGCGGCGTCAGCTTGTCCCAGTGCTGCTTCGACATCACCAGCGGCTGCATCAGCATCCACAGCGTGTAGTCGCCGGGGACGGTGGCGTGCCTGGTCTGTTCGTAGAGCCGCATGCTGACGAAGGTCTCCGCCGAGGTCAGCGTCGCGTTCAGCACGCCGGATTGAAGCGCCGGGTACAGCTCGCTCGACGCCATGCTGACGACCGACGAGCCCGCGGTCTTCAGCATCGACTCGAAGGTCGGGTCCGCGGCGCGCATCTTCAGCCCCTCGACCGACTTCGGACCGGTGATGTCGCGGTCCTTCGACGCGAAGCCGCCCGGCGTCCACCACCAGGTCACGATGTGCACGCCGTGCTTGTGCGCGAGCGCCTGCAGCTTCTGGTGATAGGGCGTGTTCTTCAGCTTCATCGCGAAGTCGAGGCTCGGGATCGTTCCCGGCAGGATCACCGCCGAGAACTCCTTCGCCTTGCCGACCGCATAGGACATCGGGAAGATCGCCATTTCGAGCGTGCCGTTCTGCAGCGCATCGAATTGCGCCACCGGCTTGACGCCGAGCGAGCTCGCCGGGTAGATGCGGAACTTGATGTTCTTGTCGCGCTTGGTGACTTCGTCGACGAACACGCGGGCAGCAAGGTCGCGGCCGTCGGCGTTGGCCTTCCACTGGTGCGAGATCTTGATCTCCTGCGCCGCCGCGCCGGCGGCGAATCCGCCCGTAGCGAGCCCGATTGCGACGCCGGTTGCGACGGCCAGCGCCGCGCCGAACCTGATCGATCTGGTCATGTTGTCTCCCCTGTTGTCGGCATGCCTCGACGCGAGGTCCCTGCCGCCCTGTGCCGTTGACGGCCGTCGAATATGCGTGGCGCTGCGCGGACCTGTCAAGCCGGGGGAAAACGCCGATCCGCCCCGAAGGTTTCGCGGATCGCCTCGGCCGCCTCGCGCAGCCTTGGGACCTGCCCGAGCAGCTCGTCGAGCGTCATCCGCCCTTCCGGCGCCTGCACGGCCACCGCCGCGCACGCGCGTTGCCGGTCGATCATGACCGGCACCGCGATGCCGTTCAGGCCCCGCAGGTGCTCCGCGCGATTGATGCCGATGCGCCGGCGCCGCGTCTCGACGAGCTCGCGCTCGAGCACCTGCCGATCGACGATCGTGCTGCCGGTGTAGCCGCGCAGCGAGAGCTGCGCGATCAGCCGCTCGCGCTGCGCTTTCGGCAACAGGCTCAGCAGCAGCTTGCCGCTGGAGGTCGCGTGCAGCGGCACGTGCGAACCGGGCGACAGCATCATGCGCAGCGGCCACGAGGTCTCGACGCGGTCCAGGTAGACGACGTCGGTGCCCGACAGCGCGGTGAGGTTGCAGGTCTCGCCGATCGTGTCGACGAGCCGTTGCAGGATCGCGCGCCGCGCCTGGCGCGCCGGCCCGTGCATCAGCGCGTCGATCGCGACGCGCTCGACGCGCAAGCCGAGCTGCAGCCTCCGGCCCGCGGGTTCGCGCATCAGCAGGCCCGCGCGCTGCAGCTGCCCCACGAGGCGATGCACGGTCTGCTTGGGCAACGCGATCGCGTCGACGATCTCGGTGAGCGTGCACCCGTCCATGTGCTCGGCGACCACTTCGAGCACACGGAAGGCGCGCACGGCCGCCGCGTTGGCCTGGTTGCTTTCCATGGCTGCTCCCGGGTTTCCTGCAACGCAAAATACGCTATTCGGGACTCCGCTGCATCGCGATCGGCAATAACATCGTTCGCAGACCCCCGGGAGCGACGGCCCGTCGTTTCGCCCAAGAGGCTCGCCCCGGGGGGCCACGCCATGCAGGCCGCACCGACGAGGAGACAACCATGCGTACCGTGAATCGCCCTGCCCGCCCCGACGCACCCGACTCACCCAATGCGCCCGACCTGTCGCGCCGCACGTTGCTCGCCGCAGCGGGCGCGCTCGCGCTCGCGCATCCGCTCGCGCGCGCACAGGACAAGTACCCGTCGCGCCCGATCGAATTCGTCGTGCCGTGGGGCGCCGGCGGCGGCGCCGACCAGCTCGCGCGACGCGCCGGCAAGCTGCTCGAGTCCGAGTTGAAGGTGTCGATCCCGGTGCTCAACGTCGCCGGCGCGACCGGCAACACCGGCACGGCCAAGATGCTGTCGGCGCCGCCCGACGGCCACACGATCTGCATCTTCATCGGCGACACGCTCGCGTCGCTGGCCGGCGGAAAAGGCCGCTGGAAGCTGTCGGACATCACGCCGCTGGGGGTGATGATCCGCCAGCCGAGCGGGTTGTTCGTGAAGGCCGACGCCAGGTGGAAGAACTTTGCCGAGCTGCTGGCCGACGCGCGCACCAACGAGCTGAAGGTCGGCGTCACCGGCTTCGGCAGCGTCGACGAGATCCTGATCAACCAGATGAACGCGAAGGGCCACAAGTTCCGCGTCGTGCCGTTCGCCGCACCCGGCGAGCGTTACACGTCGGTGCTGGGCGGCCACGCGGATGTGGTCATCGAGCAGGCCGGCGACGTACGCTCGTTCCTGACGAACAAGCAGATGCGCCCGCTGGCGTTCTTCGCCGACCAGCCGCAGACCGGCTACACCGACGTCCCGCTGGCCAGGGACTCGGGTTTCCCGATCGTGATCAGCCAGTTCCGCGCCATCGTGATGCGGGCCGGCACCGATCCGAAGCACGTCGCCACGCTCGCAGCCGCCGTCGAGAAGGTCGCGCGCAGCGACGACTTCAAGCAGTACCTCGTCGACGAACTCGCGTTCGCGGACAGCTACATCCCGGCCGCGCAGTCGGCGGCGTTCTTCGAGGGCGAGCTCAAGCGCATCGAGAGCAACATGCCGGCGAAGTCCTGAGCCGAAGCCGCGCCGGAGCCCCGCGATGACCCACCGCCTGCGGCGACTGCTGCCGCACGTCGTCATGCTGGCGATCTCGGCGCTGCTGTACTGGTCGGCGCTGCAGATCGACACGCGGGGCGCCGAGGGCGGGCGGCGCATCGGGCCGGAGTTCTGGCCGAAGCTGATCATCGTGATCATGGCCGCGCTGTGCGTCTACGAGATCGTCAAGCGCGTGGTGGTGAAAACGACCTTCACCGCCGAAGGCCTGACCGGCGCGCTCGACCGCGGCCCTGCCGACGCCGCTCCCGCGGAAGCGGCGCCGGGTGCTCCGGCGCCGCCCGAGCCGCAAGGCAGCACGCCCGGTCGGCTGCTGGCAGGCATCGTCGCGATCGCCGGCTTCGCACTGGCTGTCGACTGGCTCGGCTTCTTCGCGGCGACCGCGGCATTCCTCACCGCGTTCATCCTGATCGGCGGGTTCAGGCGCCCACTGGTCGCCGCCGCGATCGGGCTGGCCGGCAGCTTCGTGCTGATCGTGATGTTCATGCGCGTCGCCTACATCTCGCTGCCGCTCGGTGCGGGGCCGTTCCGCGAGTTGTCGCTCGCGCTGCTGCGCCTGCTCGGCGTGAGTTGACGGAGGCGCGCCGTGGACGTACTGGCGCTCTTGTTGGGCGGGATCGCAACGGTGCTCACGCCCGTCAACTTCCTGGTGCTGCTGATCGGGCTGGTGCTCGGAATGCTCGTGGCGGTGCTGCCCGGACTCACGCTGGTGATGGGCGTCGTGCTGGCCCTGCCCTTCACCTACAAGATGGGGGTTGCGCCCGCGCTGATCCTGCTCACCGCGATGTACGCGTCGGGCACCTACGCAGGCGCGATCACGTCGATCCTGTTCCGCATTCCTGGCGAGCCGATGGACGTGCCGCTGCTGTGGGACGGCTACGAGATGACGCGCCAGGGCCAGGCGGCCAAGGCGCTCGGCTGGTCGCTCGCCGCCGCGTTCATCGGCGGCATGGCCGCGGCGGTGATGATGGTGGCGATGGCCGAGCCGGTGGCGCGCATCGCACTGAGCTTCTCGTCGCCGGAGTTCTTTGCGATCGTGTTCTTCGGCCTGGTCAGCGTCGTCGCGCTGTCGGGTGATTCGGTGGTCAACTCGCTGATCAGCCTCTGCATGGGGCTGCTGATCGCCACCGTCGGCGTCGACGCGATCTACGGCGCCGAGCGCTTCGCGTTCGGCCAGCCGTTCCTGCTCGACGGTATCGAGTTCCTGCTGGTCATGGTTGGTGCCTACGGCATCGGCGAGGTGCTCACGCGGCTGCGCACGGGCTTTGCCGCAGAGGCCGGCGCGGCGAGCAGCGGGCAATCGCGGTTTCGCACCGCGTTGCCGTCGCTGGCCGAGATCGTTCGCCTGCGCTACACGCTGCTTCGCGGCACGCTGACCGGGATGGTGGTGGGCATCGTGCCGGGCGCCGGAGCCACGGTGTCGGCGTTCGTGGCCTACGGGCTCGAGAGCCAGTACGGCAAGAACGGCAAGCTGCTGGGCACCGGCGCGCCGGAAGGCATCGTCGCCGCCAAGTCGGCCGCCACCGCGTCGGTCGGCGGCGCACTGGTGCCGCTGCTGGCGATGGGCATTCCAGGAAGCGGCGCGACCGCGATCATCCTGGCCGCGTTCCTGCTTCACGGCATCCAGCCCGGCCCGCAGGTGTTCGTCAGCAGCACGGGACTGATCTACACGGTGTTCGCGGCGGTCTTCCTGTCGGTGATCGGGATGTGCGTGCTCGGCTACTTCGCGATCAGGCCGCTGTGCAAGGTGCTCGACGCGCCCGAGGCGATCGTCTCGGCGTTCGTCGTGGTGTTCTGCTTCGTCGGCGCGTTCGCCGCGCGCAACAGCCTGTCCGACCTCTACGTGATCGCCGGCTTCGGGCTGGTCGGCTACCTGTTCGAGCGCTTCCGCTTCCCGATCGCGCCGCTGGTGCTCGGCACGATTCTCGGCCCGCTGGCGGAAACCAATTTCATGACGCTGATGGTGAGCTTCGACAACGACTGGACGATCCTGTTCCGTCGCCCGATCAGCGCCGTGGTCATGGTGCTCGCGCTCGCCGGCCTGCTGTGGCCGATCGTTCGCGCAGCGCGCCAGCGCCGTCGCGCCGCGCGGATGGCGCCGATCGCGGCGCGCACCTGACCCTCGCCGCTTCGCACGCAAGACAGGCCACGCACCCGGGCCGCACAGGGAAGCCACCATGAGCAAGACCGCCCCGCCCACAGCGATTCCGGACGACGAGGCCGGCGCCGATGCCGTTCGCAAGGTCGTGCATCGTGCGCGCACTGCCCAGGCGGTTGCGGACGGCTGGAGCCAGGCGCGCGTCGACGAGGTCGTCGCCGCCGCCGCCTGGGCCATCCTGGAGCCGGGCCGAAACCGCGAGCTCGCGGAGCTGGCCGTGGCGGACACCGGCGTGGGCGACGTCGACGACAAGGTGCTCAAGAACCACCGCAAGACTCTCGGCCTGCTGCGCGACCTGCACGGCATGAAGACCGTCGACGTGATCGCCGAGTTCCCGGAGCTGGGCGTCATCGAGATCGCGCGCCCCGTCGGCGTGGTGGCGGCGATCACGCCGTCGACCAACCCCGCCGCAACGCCCGCCAACAAGATCATCAACGCACTGAAGGCGCGCAACGCGATCGTCGTGGCGCCCAGCCCGAAGGGGCGCAGCACCTGCGCGAGGCTCCTCGAGTTCATCCATGCGCAGTTCGACCGCGTCGACGCGCCGCGCGACCTCGTGCAGATGCTGCCGGGCGCGATCACCAAGAGCGCGACCGCCGTGCTGATGCGCGAAGTCGACCTCGTGGTCGCCACGGGCTCGCAGAGCAACGTCCGCGCCGCCTACACCTGCGGCACGCCGGCCTTCGGCGTCGGCGCCGGCAACGTCGCGTCGATCGTCGACGAAACCGCTGATTGCGACGCGGCGGCCGAGCGGATCGTGCGCTCGAAGACCTTCGACAACGCCACGAGCTGCTCGTCGGAGAACAGCGTCGTCGTGGTGCGCGCGGCGCGCGAGCGGCTGCTCGCGTCACTGGCGGCGCGCGGCGTCGTGCTGCTCGACGACGCCCGCAAGGCGGCCTTGCAGCGCGTGATGTGGCCCGACGGCAAGCTCTCCGGCGACGTCATCGGCAAGTCGGCGGCCGCGATCGCCGCGCTGGCCGGCTTCGACGACCTCGCGCGGCGCCCCGACCTGCGCGTGCTGATGGTCGCGGAATCGGCGGCCGGGCCCGCGCATCCGTATTCCGGCGAGAAGCTCTCGCCGGTGCTCACGCTGTACACGGCCGACGACTTCGACGACGCACGGCGAATCGTCGAGGGCATCTACGCCTTCATGGGTGCCGGCCACTCGGTCGGCCTGCACAGCAGCGTGGACGCGCGCGCCGTCGAACTCGGGCTGAGGCTGCCGGTGGCGCGCGTGATCCTCAACCAGGCCCACTGCATCGCCACCGGCGGCAGCTTCGACAACGGACTGCCGTTCTCGCTGTCGATGGGCTGCGGCACCTGGGGCGGCAACAACTTCAGCGACAACATGACCGTGCGCCACTACCTGAACGTGACCCGTGTCTCGCGGCCGATCGCCGAACGCGTCCCGGCGATCGAAGACCTGCTCGGCGCGTTCTTCGCGAAGCACGGTCGCTGAGCGCCGGCGCGATGGCCATCGAACACCACCAGCCCGGCGACCCGCAGACCGTGACGGCCCTGGTCGACGCGCGCGCCGCCGATCGCGCCGACGCGGTCTACCTGGTCGACGCCGACACCGGCCGAACGCTCGCCTTTTCGGCGCTGCAGGCCTCGTGCCGGCGAATCGGCGCGCTGCTCGACCGCCACGGCGCCGCGCGCGGCGACAACGTCGCGGTGGTGATGCCCAACGGCGTCGCCACGGTTCGCCTGCTGCTCGGCGCGATGCATGGCGGCCGCGCGGTCGTTCCCGTCAACCTGCTGTCGCAGCCGGAACAGATGCGCTACGTGCTCGGCCACGCCGGCTGCCGGCTCGTCTTCGCATCGGCCGACTGGGCGGCGCGGCTGCGCGAGCTGCTCGGCGGCGACGCGTCGACGCCGACGATCGTCGAGATCGAGCCGGACGCCGAAGCGATCCCGGGCGAGTGGACCGTCGATCCGGTGTCGTCGGACGCGGCCGTCGAGCCCCCGCCGGGCCGCGACGACCTGGCTCTGCTCATGTACACGTCCGGCACCACCGGCCAGCCGAAAGGCGTGATGCTCACGCACGGCAATCTCGCCGCCAACGCGCATGCGATCAGCCGCGAGCACCTTCTCGGTCCGGAGGATCGAGTCGCGGCCGTGCTGCCGCTGTACCACATCAACGCATTCGCGGTGACGATGCTCGCGCCGATCGCGCACGGCGGCAGCCTCGTGATCGCCGCACGCTTTTCGGCCGCGCGCTTCTGGGACACGGCGACGTCGAACCGCTGCACCTGGATCAACGTCGTGCCGACGATCATCAGCTACCTGCTCGAGGGGGCGGCGCCGCAGCGCGAGGCGCTCGCGGGCATCCGGTTCTGCCGCTCGGCGTCCGCGGCGCTGCCGCCCGAACACCACCTCGCGTTCGAGTCGAAGTTCGGGATCGGGATCATCGAGACGATGGGACTGACCGAGACCGTGGCGCCGGCCTTCAGCAACCCGATCGAGCCGCAGGCGCGCCGGGTCGGCTCGGTCGGTCGTCCGTCGGGCTGCGAGGCGCGCATCGTCGACGAGCACGGACACACGCTGCCCGACGGCGAGACCGGCGAAATCCTGATCCGCGGGCCGCAGGTCACGATCGGCTACTACCGGAACCCGGAGGCCACCCGGGCCGCCTTCGCCGACGGCTGGCTGCGCACCGGAGACCTCGGGCGCCGCGACGCGGACGGCTTCTTCTACGTCACCGGGCGCATCAAGGAACTGATCATCAAGGGGGGCGAGAACATCGCACCCCGCGAGATCGACGAGGTCCTTTTGCGCCACCCGGCCGTCGCCGACGCAGCCGCAGTCGGCATCCCCGACCGGCACTACGGCCAGGAGATCCTCGCCTGCGTGATCGTGCGCGAGGACCGTCGCAGCGCGCGCGGTGCCGAGCAGGAGTCCCTGCGCGAAGAACTGCGCGCGTTCTGCACGACCCACCTCGGCCGCTACAAGACGCCCAAGCACATCCGCTTCGTCGACGAGTTGCCCCGCGGGCCCTCGGGCAAGGTGCAACGGCTCAAGCTGCTCGAGACCTCCTGAGCGGCCACGGTCGCCGCCGCGGCGAACCGACTATGATGGCGGCTTTGCCCCTCGTCCAGGACGTCCGCATGAGCAAGACCACGTCGATGACGGTCGAAGTCCGCTTCGGCGATTGCGATCCGGCCGGGATCGTGTTCTTTCCGCGCTATCACCGGTGGATGGATGCCGCCTCGCTGCACTTCTTCATGAGCTTCGGCGTGCCGCCGTG
>Ga0073904_10002106_pt1 | contig 15073 bp, 14 predicted proteins | sample KloWWTrecipitate_FD_66668 | JGI IMG/M metagenome (GOLD analysis project Ga0073904, IMG submission 66668) | Active sludge microbial communities from Klosterneuburg, Austria, studying microevolution and ecology of nitrifiers - Klosterneuburg... | ecosystem: Engineered > WWTP > Aerobic digester >...
ATCGCGGTGCGCAACCGGCCCGAGGGCGGTGCGCTGTTCGAGATCGTCCTGCCCCGCGGCGAAGGGGCCGGCCGATGAAGATTCTCGTCATCGAGGACGATCGCCGCATCGCGTCCTTCCTCGAGCGCGGTCTCGCCGCCGAAGGCTACCATGTCGCGGTGGAGAATGACGGCCGGGACGGCCTCGAACGGGCGCGGGCGGAGGCCTATGACCTCATCATCGTCGATCGCACGCTGCCCTATGTCGACGGCCTCGAAATCTGCCGCCTGCTGCGCGCCGAAAAGCACCCCGCCATGCTGATGATGCTGACGGCGCGGGCATCGCTCGAGGACCGGATCGAGGGACTGCGCGGCGGCGCCGACGACTACCTCGCCAAGCCCTTTGCGTTTGACGAACTGCTGGCCCGCATCTTCGCGCTCGGCCGCCGGCGCGAGGCCGCGAGCCACGAAAGCGTGCTCTCCGCCGGCCCGCTGAAGCTGGACCCCGCCAGCCATCAGGTGAGCCGCGACGGCATGCCGGTGACGCTGACGCCGCGCGAGTTCGATCTGCTGCGCTACCTCATGAAGAACGCCGGTCGCGTCGTCAGCCGGGAACGGCTGCTCAACTCTGTCTGGCAGCTGGGCTACGACCCCGGGACCAAGATCGTCGATGTCTATGTGCGGTACCTGCGCGCCAAGATCGACGTGTCCGGCGCCGACTCCCTCATCCAGACGGTGCGCGGCGTCGGCTACATGATCGCGGCCGGTCCGTCGCGAAATACACCCTAGATTTGGGACTCTCTCCATTTTCTAACCGAAGGCTCAACCCCCTCAAATCTCCGCTTCATATGGTGTCCGAAAAATACGGGCCGCGCCAAATGTCGCGCGATGAGAGGAACTTGACAGGCCAACATGATTTTTTGCCCGGATCACCCGATGGTCCGGCGCGCTGAGAGTTCTCGCATCGTTGAAATACCCAAGGAGAAAACCATAATGCACAACTACGTTTCCGGAATGCTTGGCGCTGCCGTGGTGACCGTTGCACTTGCCACCGGCGCCCAGGCGGCCGGCAACCTTGCCTCGCAGCCGACCCGCCTCGAGACCAAGATCGACGGTCCGGGCAAGACCTGGACAGGCAACGACTTCCAGCTCGAAGTCGGCAAGTACTACATCTGGGAAATCACCAGCGACGGCATCGAGGAAACGCTGATCACGGCGCCCGAACTGTTCCGCAATTCGTGGTTCAACCAGGTCGTCATCAACGACAAGGAAATCCACTCCTCGGGCGCCTTCTACGGCTTCGAGTACGACGCAGCCGGCACCATTTCGGTCAGCTTCGTCCCCGTTCGTCCCGGCGAATACACGTTCTCGGCCCCGGGCTTTGAGAACATGACGGGCAAGTTCACGGTTACCGGCGATGCACTCACCTCCAACGCGACCCCGATCGAGCTCAGCATCGATACCGCCAAGCTCGTCTTCTCGCAGACCGAGATCGAACTCGAAACCGGCAAGCCCTACCGCCTGGACGTGACCAGCGACGGCATCGAGGAACTCGGCGTCATGATGCCGGAACTGTTCCGGAACTCCTGGATCAACCAGCTCGTTGTCGATGATCTTGAAGTGAAGGTGAACGGCGCCATCTCGTCGATCGAATTCGACGATGAAGGCATGATTTCGATCTCATTCGTGCCACTCCGTCCGGGCAATTATTCCTTCTACGCCCCGGGCTTCGAGAAGGCAGGCCTCACCGGCACCTTCGTGGTCCGCTAGTACTTCCCTTCGGGCGCGGCTCTGGCCGCGCTCCCTCCACCCAACCAGCCGGTAGCCGATCATGTTGAACACCTCAGTATTGAAGCGCCTTGTTTCGAGGCTCGCCCCCCTGGCGCTCATTCTTGCGACCGTCGGGGCCGCGGAAGCGGCCGGCACGGGCTACCTCTTCGTCAGCAACGAACGTTCGAACAACATTCTCGTGTTCGACCCGGCGAACGACTACGCCGTGGTCAAGGACATCAAGACCTCGCGCCGCCCGCGCGACATGCACTTCAACAACGACCACACCCTGCTCTACGTGGCCTGCGGTGAGGACGATGTGATCGACGTCATCGACGTCGCGACGCTGGAGATCGTCGACCAGATTCCGACGGCCCGCAGCCCTGAAATGTTCGTGTTCAACAAGGACCAGACCGAGCTCTACGTGTCGAACGAAGAGAATTCGACGGTCCAGATCATCTCCATGAAGGACAAGATCATAGTCAACGAGATCCCGACCGGGGCCGAGCCCGAAGGCGTGATCCTCAGCGAAGATGAGAAAACCCTCTACGCGACCTCCGAGGTCGCCGACATGGTGCACGTCATCGACACCGCCACCGGCACCGTCGTCGATAACGTCATCGTCGGCACCCGCCCCCGCCGCTTCATCCTCACCAAGGACGCCAAGGAACTGTGGGTCTCGGACGAGCTGTCGGGCGAAGTCTCGATCATCGATCGCGCCACCAATCAGGTGATCAACACCCTGACCTTCGTGCCGCCCGGCTTCCGCCCGGTTGACGTGACGCCGGTGGGCATGACCATCAACGAGTCCGGCACCACGGTCTATGTCGGCCTCGGCCGCGCCAACCACGTCGCCTTCGTCAATGTCGCGACCCACGAGATCGAGGATTACACCCTCGTCGGCAGCCGCGCCTGGGAGACCCGCCTCGGGCCAGACGAGAAGCTGCTCTACGTCGCCAACGGCCTCAGCGATGACGTGTCGATCATCGACCTCGAGACGCGCAAGAACATCCGCACCATCTCTGCCGGACGCATTCCGCACACGGTGCTGGTCGATGACAAATAGCTCGATCCTGCGCGCCGTCACCGGCGCGGCGCTCGGTCTCGTCTCCGCCTTCGCCGTCACCGCGGCGATGGCGCAGGAGGCGAAGCCGACGACGCCCATCGACATCGGCTATGTCGAACTGGCGAAAAACCCGATGCTCGATCCCGAGCGCGCCTACTACATGGTGCCGGTGCGCCCGTTCGGCTCGCCCCTGCCCGGCGCTGAGCTCGGCATCGCCGACGCGCAGACCATCGGCAAGGTGATCGGCGTCGATTTCGGCCTGAAGAGCGAGCTGGGCGACTCGATCGACGACATCAACGCCACGGTGCGCGGCTGGTCCGGCGAAGGCATGAACTTCGTCATCGCCGACCTGCCGGCAACGGAGCTTCTCGCCCTGTCGGATGCCGTCGCCGACCTGCCGGTGACGATCTTCAACATCGCTGCCGGCGAGGACAACCTGCGCGGCGCCGATTGCCGCGCCAACGTCGTCCACATGATTCCCAGCTTCCGGATGCTGACCGACGCGACGGCGCAGTATCTCGTGTCGCGGCACTGGAAGAACATCCTCGTCCTGCAGGGCCCCTCGCCCGCCGACCAGCAGATGGTCGATGCCATGCAGCAGTCGGCAAAGTTCTTCGGCGCGCGCATCGTCGAGGTTCGCCCGTTCCTCCTCAGCAACGATCCCACCAACCGCGAGCGCGGCAACGTGGCGCTGGTGACCGGCGGCACCGACTACGATGTCGTCTACATCGCTGACAGCGACGGCGAATTTGCCCGCTTCGCGCAGTACGAGACCAACCTCCCGCGGCCCATCGTCGGCGCCGCCGGTCTCACGCCCAAGGCATGGTCCTGGGCCTACCAGAAGCACGGCTCCTCCGAAGTCACGCAGCGCTTCGAGCAGCTCGTTCCGCGCCACATGGACGATCAGGACTGGGCGGCGTGGATTTCCACCAAGGCGGTCGTGCAGTCGGTGTTGCGCACCAAGAACGGCGACTACCCCACGCTGCTTGCCTACATGTTCGGCGAAAAGCTCAACCTCGACGGCGGCAAGGGCAATCCGCTCAGCATCCGACCGTGGGACCACCAGCTTCGGCAGGCCATCCCGCTTGCCACCACCAATGCCGTTCTGGATGAGGCGCCGATCACCGGATTCCTTCACCAAACCAACGACCTGGACACACTTGGGGTTGACCAGCCCCAATCAGCGTGCAGATTTCCCGGATGAGTGACAAGCTATTGTTTTGATAGTCGAACGCCAGCCATCGACGACCTCACAGGTCCGGGAAGCCGGACGCGAAAGTCCCATTTCGCGTCCGGCACATTATTTTCGCGCTCTGCGCGGCATCGTTTCGCGCGAGCTGTTCAAGTTCGTCCACCAGTACGGTCGCCTCGCCTCCGCTCTCGTGCGGCCCGCGCTTTGGCTCGTGGTCTTCGCGGCGGGGATGCAGAACCTGTTCGGCGTCGCGCCGATCGAGCCCTACTCCACCTACATTCCCTACCAGGAATACATCGTGCCGGGTCTGCTCGGCATGGTGCTGCTGTTCAACGGCATGCAGTCGTCGCTGTCGCTCGTCTATGACCGCGAGATGGGGACCATGCGGCTGGTGCTGACGGCGCCGCTGCCGCGCTGGTATCTGCTGCTCTGCAAGCTGATCGGCGGCACCATCCTCTCGGTCATCCAGTGCTACGCATTCCTGCTCGTGGCGCTGCTGGTCGGCGTGACCATCCCCACCATCGGCTGGCTGCAGATTCTGCCCGCTTTGCTGATCAGCGGCTTCCTGCTCGGCTCCATCGGCCTGCTGCTGTCGGTCTACATAAGGCAGGTGGAGAACTTTGCGGGCACGATGAACTTCGTCATCTTCCCGATGTTCTTCCTGTCCTCCGCCCTCTACCCGCTGTGGCGGCTGCGCGAATCCGGCGCCGACTACATCTTCTGGCTGTCGCAGCTCAACCCCTTTACCCACGCGGTTGAGCTTGTCCGCTATGCCGCCTACGGTAAGTTCAACGGCATCGCGCTGCTGATCGTCAGCTCGGTGGCCCTGCTCAGCTTTCTCGCGGCAGCCATCGCCTACGATCCGCAACGCGGCCTCATCCGGCGACGCCACGCCGTCGCCTGACCGTCAGGACGGATTTTCGTGTTCAAGATTTCCGGCGCCGCCGCCTTCGTGCTTGCCGCTACCCTGCTCAGCCCCTCCGCCGAGGCCGCCACCATCAGCGGCCCGGCCGTGGCCACGAAACCCTACAGCTTCACCATCGGCGACACCGAGGTCTTCCTGCTCGGCGTTGATTCGGTGGAAGCGAAGCAGACCTGCACCGTCTCCGGCCGGATCTGGGAATGCTGGGCCGCCGCCCAGCGCCAGCTTGAAACGATTCTCTCCGAAGGCGAGGTGACCTGCGAGAGCGTCATCGAAGAGCACTCGCTCCGCCGGATAATCGCCACCTGCACCAGCAATGGTGCCGACATCGGACAGCGCCTCGTCGAATCCGGCTTCGGCCTCGCCCTGCCCGCGGAAACGGCCCGCTACAACGACGCGCAGGCCGACGCGAGGGTGGCCGGCATCGGCCTCTGGCAGGGCACCTTCACGACCCCTGCCGCGTGGCGCGAACTGCCCATCCGCCCGCAATCCAACCGCCCGGCGTTCTCCGGCCCGCCCATCGACTGACGCGCATCGCGCGCTTCAGCGACGCCGAAGTGAGTTGTGCGAACGCCCTCCAGCATGGATATAGGCGCGGTCACTTGTCGGAGGCGGACTCATGTTCCCGCGCATCATCGCATTGGCGCCGCTCGCGCTTGCAGCCTCGCTGCTGCTCGCCGGCTGCAGCGGTCCGCCCAATGCTGCCGGCAAAGGCGAGGCCGCCCCGCCTCCTGCCGCTCCGGTGCAAAAGCCCGTCGAAGCGGGCGGCCCGATCCTCAAACTGGTCGAGCTCAATTCCTGGTACCGCGCCGCCCTCGTCAACCGCGAAGCGACCCGCAACCCGCGCGATCTCGAAGCTCTGGCACGGCCGATCTGCGAGGGACTCAACGTCTGCCGCGTCGGCGTGTGGACTGATGAATTCTCGATGCCCAACGGCATGCCGGTGCGCGCGCCGCAGCTCGAAGCGCAGGAATTTGCCTATGGCCGCACGGCCAAGGGCGAGGAGTCGGCGCTTTGGAACTGCAACCGCTACCCTGAATTCGAAGCCGAGAACGCCTGCCTGCCGCGCGTCCTCAACTGAACCTCAGAACATCGGCAGCACCGTTGCGCCGGGAGGCAGAGGCGCGGGCGCAGGCGCGCTGCCGCCCTGCGGCACGAACGCCGGCTTGCCGCTCTGGTCGAGCGGCACCGGCACAACCTCGCCCTCGCCTGCTCCCGCCGGAGTCGCGCCCGGCTTCTGGATCAGGTTGATCACCGGCTGGTTGAGCCGCGTCACCCGGCTGGCATCGAGCCGGAACGCCCACTTGCCGGTCCGCGCCGTGATGTCGGCCGCCGCCGCTTCGCCGGCGCTGCCCTGCGGGGCCGTCGCCTTGAACGTCGCCCAGTGCGCGCCGTCGGCCTCGATCAGCGTCACGTCGAGCTGCATCCCCGATGTCATGGTGAACCGGTCGGTCCGCGCCGTCGCGCCCGGAGCGAAGCTGTCGATGGCCCGCACGTCGTCGAACCGCAGGCCGACGATGCCGGAGGCGAGGCTGCGGATGCTGTTGCTGTTGGCGACATCGCCGGCCGCACCCACTGCCGGGTCGAGATAGGCAATCTCGTAGTTGCCCGTTGTCTGGTCCGTCTTCGTCGTCTCGAGCACCGGCTTGTCACCCTCGAGGATGGTGACGCCAGTGATCTCCGGGCCCGGAATGTCGATGAGCGTGTCGAACCATTCGGGCAACCCGGCCGGCACTGCGGCGCTGCCCTCGACCAGCCAGGTCTGGGCCTCGGCCGGGATGCGCACATACATGCCGCCGCGCGTATGCGAGGCGGGGATGCTGAAGCTGCGCGCGCCGAGCACGGCATCCGCCAGCACGTCGCCATTCGCCGTGGCCACCGTGACATGGGCAACGCCGGTGGGCGGTGTCGCGGCCGGATCGCCAACCCGGATATACTGGTACCAATCGGGGTTCGAGGTCTTGCCTTCGACCTTCGTCAGGCGCGCCACGCCCGCGACCAGATCGGAGGCCGTACCGGCGCGCGACGGATAGCCGCCACGTTCCGGCGACACCCACACCCCGTCGCGCAATTCCCAGCTGGCGGTATATTGCGGCGTCTGGACGGTCACCTTGCTGGCCTCCGCGAGGCCCTGACTCAGCTTCGGAAACATCGGCTCGCCGGCGACCGGATCGGAGCCCGACATGGTCGGCTGCAGGGCCATGAAGACAGCGCCGAGAACCGCGAGCACGGTGACGATCAGCAGGGTGATAAAGCCGCGAGGTGACACGCTCTTGCTCCTCAGTCCGCCGACCGGCGGCGCAGATAGCGCGACAGCCGCAACTGCCGCCAGGCGAAGGCAGCGATGCCGGCGAGGACGATCAGCAACGGCACGGCCAGGATGTTGATGAGGCGGAGCCGGTCGCCCAGCGCATCGATCTCGGAGCGCAGCGCCCCGCGCACGTCGCGCAGTTGCTGGCGCACGTCGACGAGGCGCGTGTTGAACTCGGTGATCGCCTGCTGCTGCTCCGGCGACGGCCCTTCGAGCGACGGCTCGCCCGTCTGGCTGGCGCCGCCATTCTGCGCCATCAGCGCCGCGAGCTTTTCCTGCGTGTCCTTGAGCTCGGTCTGCAGCCGGTCCTCGGTGGCGCGATACTTCTCGTTCGCCGCCGCTTCGATCCGGTCGACCGTGGTGAAGGGACGGAACGACAGCCCCTGCCCGCGCAGCGCGATCAGCTGGCCGCCGCCGGTGAGGCTGTCGAGCGCATTGATCACGAAATCGGCGTTCTGCGTCGTCGGCTGCCCGGACTGGCCTACGTTCATGTCGTTCGACAGCACGTCGGTGTCGCCAACGATGATGACGTTGAGCGGCTTTTGCGAGTGGGTAACCAGCGCCGGCGGCGGCAGCGGCGCGTCGGCGTTCTCGCTCGGCGGCGGCGCCGGCGGTGCGCCCCCGGGGAACGCGGTGTCAACCTCCCCCGTGAGCCGCGCCGCGAGCACCCGCTGCACGCCCGACGGGGCGTAGTTGGCGGTGAGCTCGGTCGGATCGTCGCGCCGCATGACCTGGGCCTGCGTGAACATCATGCTGTTCGGCGTCGTCTGGATCAGCGGCGTCATCACGGTCTTGCTGGACGCAATGTGCTCGATGGCGCCGGAGGTCGCGATGCGCATCAGGGTCAGCTGGCCCGTCACCGCGTCATCGGGATTGAGGTTGTCGCGATCGATGATCATCCACGGCGGATAGTCGGCGACCACCACCTGCGCACCGGCGCGGCCGCGAATCTTGATCGCCATGCTGATATCGCCCGCGACCTGCGTGGGGTCCATCGCCACGCCCCACGCCGCCATCAGCGGGCCGAGGCTGGAACCGGGGTTCTGCGGATTGGTCGGCGTCGCCGCGTTGCGCACATCGTGCTCGGCGATCGCATCGAGAAAGGCCAGCACGCCACCGCCACGGATCGCGAACTGGTCGATCGCATAGAGCGCCGAAGGCGTCAGGTTGAACGGGTGCACGATAAGAAGCGCACTCAGCCCATCCGGAATGGCCGTGGCATCCGGATAGACCGGCACCAGTTCATAGTCCTGAGCGATGCGGGAAATGACCGCGGCGGGCCGGCGCTGCGTAACCGGATCGCCCATCAGGTTCAGCCCGTCGATGATGCCGACCTTGGGCACAGTCGGATGCGCCAGCCGCGCGATCAGCCTCGTCAGGTCATATTCGAGATAGTTTTCGCGCGACGGCGTCAGCGCCGGGATGGTTTCAACGCCATCCACCGAGTTGGTGCCGACGACGCCGAAATAGCCCTGCTCGCCCGCCTGGCTCAGGTTGAACCCGGCGAGGCTGTAGCCCATCGCCTCGTCCTCTTCGGACGAGAACGGAATGGGGTCGGTCTGCTCCACGCGCAGCTTGCCGCCGGCGATCTGCTCATACGATTTCAGCAGCTGCCGCACGCGGTCGGAATAGACGCGCAGCGACGGCGCTTCCTCGACGAGGCCCGACGACATGTAGAGCCGCAGCGTCACCGGTTCCTCGAGCGAGCCGAGCACGTCGCGGGTCGATTGCGACACGGTGTAGATCTTGTTCTCGGTGAGATCGACGCGCGCGCCGCCCAGCCCCAGCGACACCACGAGGTTGATGGCGAGAAGCAGCACGATCGCGAGGATCGCGCCCACCACGGCCAGCGTCGCCCGGTCAGCAGTCTTGATCCGGTTCCACATGCGTCAGCTCATCTTCCACACTTCCACGACCTGACGGTTGAGGAAGAGAAACAGCAGGATCAGGATCACGAAGAAGACGATCGAACGCATCTCCAGCACGCCGCGCGCGATGGCGTCGAAATGCGTCAGCAGCGAGAACGAGGCGACGAGGTCGACCACATATTGCGGCGCCCAGCCGCTGAACAGGTTGAGCACCAGTTGCAGCCCGCTCATCATCAAGAGGAAGCTCGCAACCACGCCGAGCACGAAGGCGATCACCTGGCTGTTGGTCAGCGACGAGGCGAACGAGGTGACGGCCACCAGCGCACCCGCCATCAAGAGGCTCGCGACATAGCCCGCGAGGATCACCCCGTTATCGGGGTCGCCCAGATAGTTGACCGAAATCCAGATCGGGAAGGTCAGCGCCAGCGCGATGCCGACAAAGGTCCACGCCGCAACGAACTTTCCGAGCACGGTCTGCCAGGCCGTGACCGGCAGCGTCATCAGCAGCTCGCTCGTCCCCTGCCGCCGCTCTTCCGCCCACAGCCGCATGCCGACCGCCGGGATGAAGATGAGATAGAGCCACGGATGGAAATCGAAGAACGGCGTCAGGTCGGCCTGCCGGCGCGCCATGAAGTTGCCGAAATAGAACGTCGCCGCCCCGGTCGAGGCGACGAAGGCCACCAGGAACACATAGGCGAGCGGCGTCGAGAAATAAGCCGACAGTTCGCGCCGGGCGATGGCTAGCGTAACCCGCATGTTCGCATGCCCTCCTAGCGGCCTTGGTTCAGGGTGACAGAGCGGAACACGTCGTCCAGCGTGCCCACCACGTTGTTCATGTCGGTGGTCGCAAGATGCGCACCATGCAGCGCCGCGCCAACCGCCTCGGCGATGAACTCGCCGTCCTGCGGCCGCACCAGCAGCCGGGTCGAACCGTGGATCTGCTCCACCGCCTCGACGCTCGCAACCTTCGGCACGGCCCGCAGCAGCTTCACCGCACGATCGGTTTCCGCCTTGGTGACCTTGAGCGACACCGCGTTGAAATCGGGCGAGCGCGCATGCAGCTGCATCGGCGTGCCGTCGGCAACGACCCTGCCCCGATCGATGATGAGGGCGCGATCGCACACCGCATCGACCTCTTCGAGGATATGCGTCGAGACGATGATCGCCTTGGTGTCGCCCATCGAGCGGATGAGTTCGCGCACCAGATGCTTCTGGTTGGGATCAAGCCCATCGGTCGGCTCATCGAGGATCAGCACGTCGGGATCATGGATGATCGCCTGCGCCAGCCCGACACGGCGGCGGAACCCCTTCGACAGCGTGTCGATCCGCCGGTGCAGCACTTCGTCGAGTTGCACCCGGTCGATGGCCGTGGCCACCGCCTTGCGGCGCTCCTCGCGCGACATCTGGCGCACATCGCAGATGAACTTGAGAAAGCCCTCTGGCGTCATGTCGCCGTACAGCGGCGAGCCTTCCGGCACATAGCCGATGCGGCGCTTTGCAGCGACCGGATTGCTCTGGATGTCTTCGCCGCAGACCAGCGCCGTTCCCGCCGTGGGTGCAATGAACCCGGCGATGATCCGCATGGTGGTGGATTTGCCCGCGCCGTTGGGCCCGAGAAAGCCCAGCACTTCGCCGCGATTGACCGAGAAACTCAGGTCATCGACAGCCAACACGGCGCCAAAGCGCTTGCGCAGGGAACGAACGTCAATGAGAGGCGTCATCGGCGAACTGGTCGGTAAGGTTCCGTCGCCGTCTGGAGCGGTCCACCCGCTCTGTCTGCGAACTCAAGGAGCCCGTGAATAGGCCCAAATCACTGCCCTGTCCATGTGCATCACGGTTCCGTTTCGCCGATCCATGGACATTTTCGCCCCCTGCTGGAACCCCTTCGCCGGCCAGATGTTTTTCATGGTCAGACTGGTCGATATCCGGCCTCGTGGGTGTTGACGCAAGGTGGTGAATGCCTATCATTCCGCCCTTATTCTTTCTAACCGCTAACCTGCCCGACTGCCGGGTTGGCAATCAAGTTCACGATAAAAAGGTCCCCCAATATGCGTAATCCAGTGGCATCGCTGCACGGCCGTAGACCGGCCTCGAGACTGCTCCGCGGCCTGCCGGTCGTCGTCGCTATCGCGGTGCTTGCGCCGGCGCTGGCAATCGCACAGAACGCAGCAACGCCCGCGGCTCCGGCCGCCCCCGCCGCCGAAGCACCGGCCGCTGCCGCCGCAGCAGCTCCCGCGGCGCCCGCAGCAGCCGCCCCTGCGGCAGTTGCCACCGTCGCCGCCGGCACGGTCATGAGCTACACCGAAGAGCAGGCCGTTCGCGGCAAGAAGCTCTATACCGAGAACTGCTCAGACTGCCACGGCACCACGCTTGGCGGCAGCGGTGAGACCCCCGCCCTCGCCGGCAAGGGCTTCCGCGAGCGCTGGTTCATTGGCTCGCCCGAGCCCGTCGTTTCCTACATCGAGTCAAACATGCCGCAGGGCGCCCCGGGCTCCCTCGATGCCGCGACCTATGCCGACATCACCGCCTACCTGATGTCGCGCAACCGCGTCCCGGCCGGCACTGCCGAACTCCCGGGCGATCCGGCGACACTGACGAACATTGTCCTGCCGCCCCTCGCCAACTGAACCTGCTCCATAGCAGGGAGGCCCGAATGCGCACGCAGCTCGTTAAGCTGTCTATCCAGCCGATACGGGCTGCTGCACTCGCCCTCACAGCCGCCGCCGCGCTCGCGGCCCTTGCCGCTCCGGCATGGGCCGACCAGCGCGACGATTTTCTCGCCGGCCGCACCGCCGACTGTCCCGGCTGCGATCTCACCCATGCCGCATTGAAGCGTCGGGATCTGACCGGCGCCAATCTCGAAGGCGCCAACCTGACCGATGCCACGCTGCACGAGGCGAATCTGTCGAACGCCAATCTCGCGCACGCCATCCTCACCGGGGCAAATCTCAATCTGGCCGACCTGCGCCGGGCTAATCTCACCGGCGCGCAGATGGGCAAGGCCCTCGCCTACGGCGCCAACTTTGCCAGCGCCGATCTGAGCGGCGCGGTGATGACCGAGATCAAGCTGCAGACCGCCGACCTGACGGGCGCAAAGCTCCCCGGCGCCAATCTACAGAACGCCGACCTGCGCCTCGCGCGGGCCTCGCGCGCCGACCTCAGCAACGCCATCGTGGCCTACGTTCAGGCCGATCGCTTCCACGCTTCGGACGCGAACTTTGCCGGCGCCAATCTCTACTATTCCGTGCTGCCGGAGGCGGAGTTCCGCAACGTCGACCTGACGGGCGCCAACCTCGCCGGCACCAACTTCCTGCGCGCCAATCTCTCGCATGCCGACCTGAACAAGTCGGATCTGCGCGGGGCCTATCTCATGCAGTCGATCATGACCGGCGCCACCACCGAGGACGCGCTGTTCGAAAAGACCACACTCCCCGACGGGACGGTCTTTCCCACCGGCAACTGAGCCTCGGGGGCGCGGCCCCTGCTACTTCGTGGCGGCAGGCGCGGGCGTGCTGCCCGCCCCATCGGACGGGCCGTAACCCAGCTCATATTCCTCGAATACCGTCGAGCTCTCGTACTGGCCCTCGGTCAACTCGCCAGTGCGCGGGTCGCGCGCGTGCTGGCCGGGCTTCCGGAAGTAGCGCGTCTTGAGGAGGTAATGCAGCCCGTCCTCGACCCGCTCGCAATCGATCTTCACGAAGCGGCCGGCCACAGGTGTCTCGCCCTCCGCCGCTGGCAGGTTGACGCAATCGGTCGTGGGGCTCATGTGGACCTGCCCGCCGACGAACGGTCCGAGCAGATAGAAATCGTTACGGCTGCGCAGGTTCGTCAGATCGAAGAACTGGTCTGCCGTGTAGTCGGCCCGCGGATCGGTGACCATGCGCAGGCCGCGCAGCACGCCATCCTCCGAGAACAGCGCCGAGGCGATGATCGGGAACCCCTGTTCCGTCGTCCCCACGAACCGCACCGTGCGCGGATCGTCGAGCGCGCGCAGGATGTACTCAGCCTCGTTGTCGTATTCGAAATAGACCTCGTAGAGGCCGTTGGCATCCGGTTTGCACAGGTTGAATTCCTGCCAGCCGGCGAGCTTGCGCAGCGGCGGTCCGCCATTGCTGCCACAGGCATAGTTCCGGAACGCCAGCCACTCGGGCATGCCGTCGAGCGCCGTGCCGGGCTTGAGGTCTTTGAGCGTCAGCCGCTTGCCATCATCGGCAGGCGGCGCGGCGTCGGGTTGCTGGGCGATGGAAGCAGACGAGGCCAGGGCGCACAGGACAACTGCGGCGGCCGTGGCCAACAGGGCCTGTCGGCGGAAGGCGAACATCGACGTCTCCTGCGATCCGGCGCCCTGCCCGTCGCGGGCTGCGTGAGGCACCGTCCGCACAAATTCCTGAGAAATGAGAAGAGCGGCCAGGCTAAGCCGGCCGCTCGATGCTTGTGTCGCAGAGTTACTTGTCGACTGCGAAGACGAACAGGTACTCCGAGTGCTGCAGGTCGGTGAACCGCTTCGGGTGCACGTGCAGGCCCGAGGTCTGCAGGGCAACGTACTGGCGGCCATTGACCGAGTAGGTCATCGGCGGAGCCTTGAGCGGCGTGCCGAGGTTGAACGACCAGAGCTGCTCCAGCGTTTCGTCATTGAGGGCCACGAAGTCACCATTGGTGAGCGCCGTGAACACCAGGCCGCCGGCGGTGGCCAGCATGCCCGAGCGGATTTCCTCGTCGGTGTTGACCTTGGCAACGACCTTGCCGGTACGCACGTCCACCGCGGTGATGGCACCGTAGTAGAGGTTGCTGAGCGTGCCGTTGACGTCCTTCAGCGTGCCCTGGCCAGCCGGCGGCGGCGGATCGGTGATCGTCGCCTTGGTCATGTCCTGGGTGAAGCAGCCTTCGGTGCTGACCGTATACGCGATGTACTTGACCGGGTTGAACGCCGGGGGCTGGTGAGCCGTACCGCCGTGCCAGGTCGGGCAGGTCGTGACTTCGGTACCGAAGTCTTCGCGCAGGCCACGCGTCTCGGGGATGTAGGTCTGAACCGCGAGGTTCGGATCATACTCGAGCGGCATGCCGGTCTTGGGGTCGAGACCCTTGGTCCACGTGACTTCGTTGACCCACTGATTGCCGTTGATGAACGCGCCGTCAGCCGCATTGAAGTTGTAGTAGAAACCGTTGCGGCCGAAGTGGCCGATCTGGTGGGTCATCACGCCGTCGATCGGACCATCGAAGACGAAGTTGATGCCGTTTTCGTCATAGTCCCAGCCGTCGTTCGGTGTCAGCTGGAAGTACCACTTCATCTTGCCCGTATCGATGTCGAAGGCGACGGTCGAGTTGGTGAAGAGGTTGTCGCCCGGGCGGAACTCGGGGTCATAGCTCGGGACCGGGTTACCGGTGCCCCAGATGATGTTGCGGTTCACCGGGTCATACGAACCGGTCGTCCACATGCCGCCGCCACCACGGGTCCAGGCGGTCTGCGCCGTGTCCTGCCAGGTTTCGGAGCCGGGCTCGCCCGGTGCCGGAACCACGTAGGTGCGCCACAGTTCCTCACCCGTCTTGGGATCGGCCGCAGCCAGCCAGCCGCGCGTACCGGCGTCGCCCTGCGAGTTGGCAACCATGCACTTGTCTTCGATGCACAGCGGGGATGCGTTGAAGCGCTCCTGGCCACCGTATTCGGTGGTCACGGCCATCTGCTTGTCCCACAGGATCTCGCCGCTGTCGCGATCGTGCGCCACAAGGCGGCCGTCACGCAGCGGGTTGATGATGCTCGTACCGTAAAGCGCGATACCGCGGGTCTGCGGATCGTTGCCTTCGTGCTCGATCTCCGGATCGGAGATCCACAGCAGGTCCGCAGCCGTCGGGTTGCGAACGTCGATCTTGAACACACGGCCCCACGAGGAGATCGTGTACATGATGCCGTTGTCCACCATCGGCGTCGCCATGATGTTCGGACCGTTGGCGCCAGCCACGTCGTTCGC
>Ga0073904_10002108_pt1 | contig 15067 bp, 14 predicted proteins | sample KloWWTrecipitate_FD_66668 | JGI IMG/M metagenome (GOLD analysis project Ga0073904, IMG submission 66668) | Active sludge microbial communities from Klosterneuburg, Austria, studying microevolution and ecology of nitrifiers - Klosterneuburg... | ecosystem: Engineered > WWTP > Aerobic digester >...
AGCGCCGCGAGGAAGGCGACGAACGGCGCGACCTGGTCCGCGGTGAGCACCAACGGCGGCGCGAGGCGCAGCGCGCTGGGCGTCACGGGGTTGACGATGAAGCCTGCCGCAAGGGCGAGGTCGGCGACGTGGGCCGCCACGGGAGCGGTGAGCTCGACGGCCAGCAGCAGTCCCGTGCCCCGCACCTCGCGCACCATCGGGCCGGCCGCGGCGAGCGCCGCCGCGAGGCCGGCGCCGAGCTCGCGCACGTGGGCCAGGACGTCGTCGCGCTCGAGCACACCGACCGTCGCCAGGCCGGCGGCCGCCGCGACGGGGTTGCCCCCGAAGGTGCTGCCGTGCTGCCCGGGCCCGAGCAGGGCCGCGGCACGCGAGCCGAACGCGACGACCGCGCCGATGGGGAAGCCACCGCCCAGCCCCTTGGCCAGGGTGAGGACGTCGGGGCGGACCCCGGCCCCGAGGTCGGGGTGCTGGAAGGCGAACCACGCCCCGGTCCGGCCGATCCCGGTCTGCACCTCGTCGAGCACGAGCAGGACCCCGTGGGTGTCGGCGAGCTCGCGAGCGCGGGCGAGGTAGCCGGCGGGCAGGGGACGCACCCCGGCCTCGCCCTGGACCACCTCGAGCACGAGCGCCGCGACGTCGTCCGCCATCGCGGCCTCGAGCGCAGCCAGGTCACCGAACGGGAGGAACTCGACGCCGCCCGGCAGCGGCTCGAACGGCTCGCGGTACGCGGGCTTGTGGGTGAGCGCGAGCGCACCCATCGTGCGCCCGTGGAACGAGCCCTCCAGGGCGAGGATGCGCGGCCTGCCCGTGCGCCGGGCCATCTTGACGACGGCCTCGTTCGCCTCGGTGCCGGAGTTGGTGAAGAACACCCGGGACCCGTCTGGCGCCTCGGCGAGCGCGAGCAGCCGCTCGGCCAGCGCGACCTGGGTGGGCGTGGCGAAGAAGTTCGACACGTGCCCGAGCGTGCCCAGCTGGGCGCTGATCGCCGCGGTGAGCGTGGGGTGCGCGTGGCCCAGCGCGTTGACCGCGATCCCCCCGAGCAGGTCGAGGTACCGCCGGCCGTCGGCGTCCCACACGTACACCCCGTCGCCGCGCACGAGCACGCGGCGGGGCGCGCCGAAGGTGTTCATCAGCGCGGCCGAGTACCGGTCCGACCACTGCGCAGCCGAGCCCTCCGCGACGGGGACGGCCTCGCCCTGGCCGGCCGCTGGCACGACGGCGCTCACGGGGCGCCGTCCCGTGGTGCCGAAGACGCGGCCGCGTGCACGATCGGCAGCGCGCCGGTGCGCAGGTCGTCCGGCAGCACCATGGTGCCGATGCCACGCTCGGTGAAGACCTCGACGAGCACGGAGTGCGCCTTGCGGCCGTCGACGACGTGCGCCTGCGGCACCCCGCCGCGCACCGCGCGCAGGCAGGCCTCCATCTTGGGGACCATGCCGGACTCGAGCCCCGGCAGCAGCGCCGCGAGCGCCGAGACGCGGATCTGGCGGGCCAGGGAGGTGCGGTCCGGCCAGCTGGTGTAGAGCCCCTCGACGTCGGTGAGGATGATGAGCTTGCGGGCGCCGAGCGCCACGGCGAGCGCGGCGGCCGCGGTGTCGGCGTTGACGTTGAGCACCTGGGTGGGGTCGTCGATGTCGGGCGCGACCGTCGAGACCACGGGGATCCGGCCAGCGTCGAGCAGGTCCTGGACGGCCCGCGGGTCGACCTCGACCACGTCACCGACCTGACCGACGTCCACCGCGACGCCGTCGACCATCGCCGCGCGCCGGCGGGCGCGCAGCAGGCCGCCGTCCTCGCCGGACAGGCCCACCGCGTACGGGCCGTGGGCGTTGAGCAGGCCGACGAGCTCGCGCGAGACCTGCCCCGTGAGCACCATCCGGACCACGTCCATGCTCTCGGGGGTGGTCACCCGCAGGCCCCCGCGGAACTCGCTGGCGATGCCGAGCCGGTCGAGCATCGTGGAGATCTGCGGCCCGCCGCCGTGCACGACGACGGGGTGCAGGCCCACCTGGCGCAGGAAGACCATGTCCTGGGCGAAGGCGCGCTTGAGGTCGTCGTCGATCATGGCGTTCCCGCCGTACTTGACGACGAACATCGCCCCCGCGAACTCCTGCAGCCACGGCAGCGCCTCGATGAGCACCTCGGCCTTCTGCGCGGGGTCGAGGTCGGTGCGGGTGTCGAAGACGAACCCCTCGGTCATGGCGGCGGTCCCCTCGCTCATGTCGAGTACGCGCTGTTCTCGTGGACGTAGTCGTGCGTGAGGTCGTTGGTCCACACGGTGGCCTCGGCGTCCCCGGCGTGCAGGTCGATCTCGATGTGCACCTCGCGGTGCGAGGCCAGGTCCACGAGGTCGCGGGACTCCCCCACCCCGCCGGCGCGGCAGACCTGGACGCCGTTGATGGCGACGTCCAGCGCGTCGGCGTCGAACGCCGCGACCTCGACCGGCACGGTGCCGACCTGCGCCAGCACCCGGCCCCAGTTGGGGTCGTTGCCGAAGATCGCCGCCTTGAGCAGGTTGGACCGGGTCACCGCGCGGGCCACCGCGACGGCGGCGTCCTCGGTCTGCGCGTTGAGCACGCGCACGGCGATGTCGTGCGTCGCGCCCTCGGCGTCGGCGATGAGCTGGCGGGCCAGCGAGGCGCACGCCTCGGTGAGCACCTCGGTGAGGGTCGCGCGGTCGACGCCGACCCCGCTCGCGCCCGATGCCAGCAGGGTGACGGTGTCCGACGTGGACATCGCACCGTCGGAGTCGATCCGGTCGAACGTCGTGCGCGTCGCGGCGCGCAGGGCGGCCTCGGCGTCCGCGGCGTCGACGACGGCGTCGGTGGTCAGCACCACGAGCATCGTCGCCAGCGCCGGCGCGAGCATGCCGGCGCCCTTGGCCATCCCGCCGACGGACCAGCCGTCGCGGACCACGTGGACCTGCTTGGGCACCGAGTCGGTGGTCATGATCGCGACGGCGGCGTCCGGGCCGCCGTCCGAGGTCAACGCGGCGGCAGCGGCGGTGACGCCCGCGAGCACCTTGTCGATCGCGAGCCGCTCGCCGATGAGTCCCGTCGAGCACACGACGACGTCCCCGGGCGAGATCCCCAGGGTGGACCCGACCAGCTCGGCCGTGACGTGCACGTCGGCGAACCCGGGTGCGCCCGTGCACACGTTGGCCCCGCCGCTGTTGAGGACGACGGCGTGCACGACGCCGTCCGTGACGACCTGGCGCGACCACGTCACGGGGTGCCCGACGACGCGGTTGGTGGTGAACACCGCGGTCCCGACGTGCCGCGGGCCGTCGTTGACCACGAGGGCGACGTCCGGGCGGCCGGAGGCCTTGAGGCCGGCGGTGACGCCGGCGGCCCGGAACCCGGCGGGGCTGGTGATGCTCACGGGGCCACTCCGTCCACGGTCAGCCCCCGGGTCTGCGGCAGGCCCAGGGCGATGTTCATCGACTGCACGGCGGCGCCGGCGGTCCCCTTGACGAGGTTGTCCAGCGCCGTGACGGTGACCACGCGGCCGGCGCGGGCGTCGACGGCCACCTGGACCAGCGCGGTGTTGGCCCCCACGGTCATCGCGGTGGTCGGCCACTGGCCCTCGGGCAGCAGGTGGACGAACGGCTCGTCGGCGTAGGCCGCCTCCCACGCCGCGCGCACCTCGGCAGCGGACGTGCCCTGCACCAGCGGCGCCGTCGTCGTCGCGAGGATGCCCCGGGACATCGGCACCAGGACCGGCGTGAACGAGACCCGCACGCTCGCCGCCCCGGCGGCCCGCAGGTTCTGCTCGATCTCGGGGACGTGCCGGTGGGTGCCGCCCACGGCGTAGGGCGCGGCCGAGCCGAGCCCCTCGGCGGCGATGAGGTGGGTCTTGGCGGCCTTGCCGGCCCCGGAGTACCCGACGGCGAGCACCGCGACGAGGTCGGACGCGTCCACGACGCCCGCCGCGACACCCGGCTGGACACCCAGGGTGACCGCGGTGACGTTGCAGCCCGGCACGGCGATGCGGCGGACGCCGGCGAGCGCGTCCCGCTGGCGTCCGCCGCCGGCGAGGAGGAGCTCTGGCATCCCGTACGGCCAGGTCCCGGCGTGCGGTGAGCCGTAGAACGCCGCCCAGTCGGCCGGGTCGACGAGCCGGTGGTCTGCGCCGCAGTCGAGCACCAGGACGTCGGGGCCGAGCTGCGCCGCGACGGCGCCGGACGCGCCGTGCGGCAGCGCGAGGACCACGACGTCGTGCCCGGCGAGGGTCGCGGCGGACGTCGGCTCGAGCAGCCGGTCGGCGAGCGAGCGCAGGTGGGGCTGGTGGGCGCCGAGCAGGTCGCCGGCGTTCGAGTGGGCCGTGACGGCACCGATCTCGACGTCCGGGTGGGCGGCGAGCAGGCGCAGCACCTCGCCGCCGGCGTACCCGCTCGCGCCGGAGACGGCGACCCTGATCGACATGTGCATGAATATACACGCCGCTGCATGTTCTCGGGGAACCCGCCGGGCGCGCCGGGCGTTCCTCGGGCATGCGCGTCATCCAGGCCACCGCCGCGGGCGGTCCCGAGGTCCTGTCCGTCGTCGAGGCGCCCGAGCCCGTCGCGGGTCCGGGCCAGCTGCTCGTCGAGGTCGCCGCCGCGGGGGTGAACTTCATCGACACCTATCGGCGGTCCGGGCTGTACCCCATGGCCTTCCCGCACGTCGTCGGCAGCGAGGGCGCCGGGGTGGTGCTGGCGGTCGGGCCGTCCGCGGGCGACGCCACCGGGCCGGCGACCGCCGTCGGCGACCGCGTCGCGTGGCTCGCCGGGACGGCCGGCTCGTACGCGGAGCGCGTCCTCGTCGACGCCACGCAGGCCGTCCCGGTGCCGCAGACGGTCGACCTCGACGTCGCGGCCGCCGTCCTGCTCCAGGGCGCCACGGCGCACTACCTCGTGGACGCGACCTTCCCGGTGCTGCCCGGGCAGGACGTGCTCGTGCACGCCGGTGCCGGCGGGGTGGGCCTGCTGCTCACCCAGCTCGCCGTGGCGCGCGGGGCACGCGTGCTCACGACGGTGTCCTCGCCGCACAAGGAGGAGCTGTCCCGCGCCGCCGGGGCGACGGACGTGCTGCGCTACGACCTGCTCGGCGACCTGGCGCGCGAGCTGCCCCAGTGGGTGCGCGCGCGGACCGGCGGGGCCGGGGTGCACACGGTGTTCGACGGGGTCGGCCGGGCCACCTTCGATGCGTCGCTGGCGAGCCTGCGCCCGCGCGGCGGGCTGGCCCTCTTCGGCGGCTCGTCCGGACCCGTGCCCCCGGTCGACCCGCAGCGGCTCGCCGCCGGGGGGTCGCTGTTCCTCACGCGCCCGACGCTGGGCCACTACGTCGTGACCCGCGCCGAGCTGCTCGGGCGCACGGACGCGCTGCTCGGTGCGATCGCCGCCGGGACGCTCGCCGTGCGGATCGGGTCCCGCTACCGCCTGGACCAGGCGGCCGACGCCCACCGCGCCCTCGAAGGCCGCGCGACGACGGGCAAGGTCCTCCTCCTGCCCTGACCACCGGCCTCCACCGGCTCACCTCCGCGGCGAGCGGTCCTGGTCGGGCCCCGGGCGTGCGACACCCGGAACCCGACCAGGACCGGCCACCGGGCGTCGACGGGCGGAGGGGTCAGGCGCGCAGGGTGGCGCCGCACCGGCGGGCCGCCTCGGCGACAGCCGACTCGCGGACCGCGAGGGCCTCGGCGGACGTGAGGGTGCGGTCCGCCGCGCGCAGCCGCAGCGAGAACGCCACCGACTTGCGGCCCTCGCCGACCTGGGCGCCGGTGTACACGTCGAAGAGGTGCAGGTCCTCGAGGATGTCGCCCGCGCTGGACGACGTCGCCCCGACCCGGACCGCGTCGAGGAGCTCGCCCGCGGGGACGGCGGCGTCCACGACCAGCGCGATGTCCTCCTTGGCGACCGGGAAGGTCGAGACCGCTCGGGCCTGGCGCGGCTCGGCTGGCGCGGCGGCCAGCAGCGCGTCGAGGTCGACCTCGAACGCGACGGACCTGTCCGGCAGGTCGAGCGCCGCGACGACCGAGGGGTGCAGCTCCCCGGCGTGCCCCACGAGCGTGCCGTCGGCCGTGCGCAGCGCCGCCGTGCGGCCCGGGTGCCAGGGGGCATGGTCGGCGTCGGCGGTCACGGTGACCTCGGCCCCGACCGTCCGGGCCACGAGCAGCGCCGCGGCGATCGCGTCGGTGTGGTCGGCCCGGCGGCCGGGTCCCCACCACCCGGCGGGCTCGCGGCGGCCGGCCAGCACGCCGGCGACGCGGCGGGGCTGCGCCGGGACCGCGGCGTCGAGCGCCGCCAGCGCCGCGTCGTCGGGCCGCACACCGCCGGGCAGTCGCGGCGCCGCAGCGGACGGGTCGGTCCCGCCGCCGCCGAGCGTCACGAGCCCGATCTCGAAGACGGCGACGTCGGACGTCCCGCGCGCGACGTTGCGGCGCGCCGTGTCGAGCAGCGTGACGAGCAGGGTGGTCCGCATCATCGGGTGGGTGTCTGCCAGCGGGTTGAGCAGGCGCACCCCTCGTCGGCGCGCGTCGTCGGGGCCGAGGGTCAGCTCGTCGAGCTGGTGCGACCCGATGAACGGATAGCTGAGCGTCTCGACCAGCCCCGCGTCCGCCAGCGCACCCGCGACGTCGCGGCGCGCGCGCTGTCCACGGGTCAGCCCGCGGCCGGCCGGCGCGACGGGCAGCACGGAGTCGATGGCGTCGTACCCGCGCAGGCGGGCGACCTCCTCGACGAGGTCGACCGGCGCCACCAGGTCCGGCCGCCAGGTGGGCACGTCCACGCGCGCGACGCCGCCCGTGGCGTCGCCGACGGTGCAGCCGATCTGCGTCAGCGTCGCGGCGACCTCCTCGCGGGAGTAGCCGACGCCGACGATCCGGGCGGGCAGGTCGAGCGGCAGGGCGATCGGCTCCGGGGGGGTCGTCGTGTCGACATCCGTCACGGCGTCGTCGACGGTGACCGCCGGGCCACCGTACGCGACGAGAAGCTCGACGACGCGGCGGGCCGCGACGCGCTGCAGGGCCGGGTCGACCCCACGCTCGAAGCGCCGGGAGGCCTCGCTGGGCAGGCGGTGGCGCCGGGCCGACCGGGCGATCGAGACCGGGTCGAAGTGCGCCGCCTCGATGAGCAGGTCGGTCGTGGCGGCCGACACCTCGGAGTCTGCACCGCCCATGACGCCCGCGATCCCGAGCACCCGCCCGGCGCGTGTGCCGGCTCCGCCGTCCGTGATGAGCAGGTCCTCGGGGTCCAGCGCCCGGTCGGTGCCGTCCAGCGTTGTCAGGCGCTCGCCCGCGGCGGCACGGCGCACGACGATGGGCTCGGCCAGTGTGGCCAGGTCGTAGGCGTGCAACGGCTGCCCGAGGTCGAGCATGACGTAGTTGGTGACGTCGACCGCGAGCGAGATGGGGCGCATCCCGGCCTGGGTCAGCCGCCGCTGCATCCACTGCGGCGAGGGTCCGGCGGCCGCCACGCCGCGGACCACCTGGGCGACGAACCGGTCGCAGCCGGGTGCGCCGTGGATCGGGGCGTCGTCCTCGACCTCGACCGCGAACCCCCCGCCGGCCGGGCGCGAGTCCGCGCCGCCGTCGGGCAGGCCGTGGTCCGTGAACGCCGCGCCGGTGGAGTGGCCGTACTCGCGGGCGACGCCGCGCAGCGAGAAGCAGTAGCCGCGGTCCGGCGTGACGTTGATCTCCAGGACCTCCTCGCCCAGGCCCAGCGGCCCCAGCGCGTCCGTGCCGGGCACCGCGTCCGCCGCGGCGATGCCGAAGCGGGCCAGCGCGGCCTCGTCGAGAACGAGGATCCCGTCGTGCTCCTCGCCGATGCCGAGCTCGCGGACCGAGCAGATCATGCCGTCGGACACGTGGCCGTAGGTCTTGCGCGCCGCGATGGCGAACGGCCCGGGCAGCACGGCCCCCGGCAGCGCGACGACGACGAGGTCCCCCGGCCCGAAGTTGTGGGCCCCGCAGACGATCCCGCGCGAGGCCACGCCGTCGGGCCCGGTCTCGTTGTGGACGCCGACGTCGACGCGGCACCAGTTGATCGTCTTGCCGTTCTTCTGCGGCTCGGGCGTGCGCTCCAGCACGCGGCCGATGACCAGCGGGCCCGTGACGGCCGCGGGGTGGATGGCCTCCTCCTCGAGGCCCACGCGCACGAGGTCGGCGGCCAGCAGCTCGGCTGTGGTGCCGGCGGGGAGGGCGACGTGGTCGGCCAACCAGGTCAGCGGGATGCGCGGCATCAGATCGTCCCCTCGAGCTGCAGCGAGAAGCGCACGTCGCCCTCGACCATGTCGTGCATGTCCGCGATCCCGTGGCGCAGCATGAGCGTTCGCTCGATGCCCATGCCGAACGCGAAGCCCGTGTAGACGTCGGGGTCCACGCCGCACGCCCGCAGCACGTGGGGGTTGACCATGCCGCAGCCGCCCCACTCGATCCAGCCCGGTCCGCCCTTCTTCTGCGGGAACCACAGGTCCATCTCGGCGGAGGGCTCGGTGAACGGGAAGAACGACGGCCGCAGCCGCGTGCGCGCCTCGGGGCCGAACATCGCGCGCGCGAAGTGGTCGAGCGTCCCCTTGAGGTGCGCCATCGTCAGGCCCCTGTCGACGGCCAGGCCCTCGACCTGGTGGAAGACGGGCGTGTGGGTGGCGTCGAGCTCGTCCGTGCGGAAGGTGCGGCCAGGGCACGCGATGTAGACCGGCAGGTCACGCTCCAGCAGCGCGCGCGCCTGGACCGGGGACGTGTGGGTCCGCAGCACGAGGCCGGACGGCCCGGCGTCGGGCCCGTCCGGGTGCTCCACGAAGAAGGTGTCCTGCATCTGGCGTGCCGGGTGGTCCACGCCGAAGTTCAGCGCGTCGAAGTTGAACCACTCGGCCTCGAGCTCCGGGCCCTCGGCGATCTCCCAGCCCATGGCGACGAAGTGGTCGGCGATCCGCTCCTGCATCCGCTCCAGCGGGTGCCGCGCGCCCCGCGGGGCGCGGTCGACGGGCAGCGTGACGTCGACGGACTCCTCGAGCAGCACGCGCGCGTCGCGGTCGGCCTCGAGCTCGGCCTGGCGCTGGGCCAGCGCCGCACCGAGCCTGCCCTTGGCGACCCCGAGCAGGCGACCGGCCACGGCCTTGTCCGCGCCCGGCAGACCGCCGATGGCGCGGTTGGCCAGCGCGATGGGGCTGCGCTCGGCGACGTGCGCGAGCCGGGCCTCCTTGAGCGCGTCGAGGTCGGTCGCGGCGGCGAAGGCCGCGAGCGCGGTGTCGACGGCCGCGTCGATCCCGGGGGCGTCGAGGGGCGAGAGCGAGTCGGACATGCGGGCCTTCCGAGGGTGCGAGGTGGCGCTGGGCAGGGTGCTGCGGCCCGCCGTGGGCTGTCGCGGAACGGCCGTGCTGTTCCCCGTGCGCGGCTCAGCCGCGCGGCCCACCTGCGGGCCCGGTAAATCGGCGATCACTCGCCGCTGCGGGGTGCTGCGCCATGGCGGCCATCCTGCCACAGGGCGCGGTCCGCCCTCGGGACCGCCCGCTGCGACCACAGCGGCAGCTCCGCCACGTCGGTGTAGAGCGGGCCGCCGTGCGGTCCGGCGCCGAGGCGGGACTCGACGAGGACCAGCTCCTCGACCGTCCAGACCGGCCCGCGGTAGACCGCAAGGGCCCGCACGACCTCGGCGGGTGACGGCCCCGCGGGGCGCGCACGACCACCGGGGCCGCGCGACCCGTCGTTCTGCCTGTCGTTCCGCCCGGCTCGGTCCCGGACACGTGCCACCGTGAGGTGGGCGCGCGAGCGCACCCGGCCGTCGGCCACCGCCGTCGGTGCCGCCGCGGCGGCGCCCGCCATGAGCCCCGCGAGCGCGGCGGTGTCCCCCGCGCAGCCCGTCCACAGCACCCGTCGGTCCACGAGCCCCGCGCCGCTCAGCGCGAGCGCGAACGGCAGCACGCCGTGCGCCGTGCGCGCGAGGTCGTCGGTGAGCTCCGGCATGCGCCCCTCCGGCACCTCGCCGTAGAACGCGAGGGTCACGTGCTGCTCGGACGGCGCGACCCACCGCAGGGCACCGGGTCGCTCGTCCGAGCGGCGGCCGACGGCGTCGAGGGCCGCTCCGAGGTGGTCCAGCACCTCGACGGGCGGGCGCAGGGCGGCGAACAGTCGCATCCCCCGAGCATGGCGCACCCGGCGTCGGCCCGGGGCGAGGTCAGGGGCGGCGTCAGGGATGGTTCAGGGGCGCACCCGGGGGGTACCGGATGGGCACGACGGCCCGCGCACGTCAGGGTGGAAGCACACGGGGGCCACCAGGGCGCCCGTCGACCCAGGAGAAGCCCGCCATGCCCGACATCCCCGCAAGCCTCGCCCGCGACGGGCTCGTCCGCCCGCGCTACGGCCGCGTCCTCGGTGGCGTGTGCGCCGGGCTCGGCCGCCGGTTCGGGCTCGACCCGTGGCCGGCGCGACTGCTCTTCGTGCTCGTGCTCATGCTCGTGCCGGGCAGCCAGCTCATCGTCTACCCGATCCTGTGGATCCTCATGCCGTCGGAGGACTGAGCGCCCCGACGCGCGTCAGCGCTGGGCGCGGGCGCTCGCGTAGAGGCACACCGCCGCGGCGGTGGCGAGGTTGAGGGACTCCGCCCGCCCGTGGAGGGGCACGCGCACGACGGCGTCGGCGCGGTCCCTGTCCTCGGCCGGCAGGCCCCAGGCCTCGTTGCCGAAGAGCCACGCCGTGGGCGCCCGCAGGTCCGGCCGCCGCGGGCCGGGCCCGTCGTCGGTGTCGCGCGGCACAGCGGCCGCGGCGTCGAGGAGGTCGTCGAGGTCGAGATCGCCCGCGCCGTCGGCGGCGAGCACGCTCAGCCCGGCGAGCTGGAGCCGGGCGACCACGTCGGTCACCGTGCCGCCGCGCACCACCGGCAGGTGGAACAGCGAACCGGCGGTCGAGCGGACCACCTTGGGGTTGAAGACGTCGACGCTCTGCCCGGCGAGGACCACGGCGTCCGCGCCGGCGGCGTCGGCCGCGCGGATGACGGTGCCCGCGTTGCCCGGGTCACGGACGGCGGCGAGCACGGCGACCAGCCGGGGCCGGCCGGCGAGGATCGCGTCCAGCGTGGTCGCCCACGTCTCGACGACGGCGAGCACGCCCTGGGCGTCCGGTGACATCGCCTCCAGCACGTCGGGCGCAGCGAGCTGCACGGCGACGCCGCCGACGCGGGCCGCCGCGACGATCTCGGGGTACCGCTCGGCGGCCGCGGGCGTGAGGTAGAGGTCCTCGACGCGGCGCGGCGCGTGCCGCACGGCCTCGCGCACCGACTGCGGCCCCTCGACGAGGAACCGGCCGCGGCGCTCACGCACGGGACGCCCGGCCAGCGCCCGGACTGCCTTGACCCGCTCGGCGCGGGGGTTGGTCAGCTCGGGCATCGGCCGGGCGTCCGGTGGGGTGGGATCAGGCTGCCGACGGCGCGTTGACGTCGGCCGGCAGGGCGTCCTTGGCGACCTTGACCAGCGCGTTGAACGCCGGCGCGTCGTTGACGGCCATGTCGGCGAGCACGCGACGGTCGACCTCGACGCCCGCGAGCTTGAGGCCCTGGATGAGACGGTTGTACGTCAGGCCCTGCTCTCGCGAGGCCGCGTTGATCCGCTGGATCCACAGCTTGCGGAAGTCGCCCTTGCGCGCCTTGCGGTCGCGGTAGGCGTAGACCATGGAGTGGGTGACCTGCTCCTTGGCCTTGCGGTACAGCCGGGACCGCTGACCGCGGTACCCGGCGGCCCGCTCGAGGGTCGTCCGGCGCTTCTTCTGGGCGTTGACTGCCCGCTTCACGCGTGCCACGTGATGCTCCTTGGGTTCGGGGGCTCACAGGTGAGTCCGGGGCGCTGGGCGCCCGCGGGGCTCACTTGCCGAGCAGCTTCTTGATCTTGGGGACGTCGACGGCCGCAACGGGCTGGTCGGAGGCGAGACGACGCGTCCGACGGCTCGACTTGTGCTCGAGCAGGTGGCGCGCGCCGGCCTGCTCACGCATGAGCTTGCCGGTGCCGGTCACCCGGAACCGCTTCTTCGCACCACTGTGCGTCTTGTTCTTCGGCACTGGTGTGCTCGCTTTCTTCAGGTCGTCCAGGTGGGCGACGCGGTCGTCGTGCAGGCGGTGGCCCGCACACGGTCATGGCTCGACGGGGCTCGCAGGCTTCGCCGGGCGGGGGGACGGTGCCGGCCGGGCTGCCGGTCGCGGCGCGGCTGCGACCGGCTTGGGCGTGGCGGGCTTCGGCGTGGTCGGCTTCGCCACGACCGGGACCGGCGCGGGCGTCGCCGCGGCCGGCTCCGGGGTGCCAGCCGCCGCGGGCGCTGCCGGAGCCTTGGCCGCGGCCGGAGCCCGGGGAGCGGCCGGAGCCTTCGGGGCAGCAGGCGCCGCGGAGGCCTTGGGGGCCGCGGCGGCCCTCGGTGCGACCGGTGCCGGCGCGGGTGCGACCGGTGCCGGCGCGGCCTCGGCCTGCACGGCGGGCGCCTCGACCACAGCCGCCTCGGCGACGGGCGCCGGGCTGGGCTCGGCGACCGGAGCGGCAGCAGGCGCGGCGACCGGGGTCGCAGCGGCGGGCGCGACCGCAGGCGCGGCGACCGGAGCTGCGGCAGGGGCGGGAGCGCCGGCCGGGGCGTCGGTCTCCTGGGCCTTGCGGCGCAGCTCGTTCTTGGCCTCGGCCTTCTTCTTCGTCGGCCCCAGCACCATGATCATGTTGCGCCCGTCCTGCTTGGGCATGCTCTCGATGAAGCCGAGCTCGACGACGTCGTCGGCCAGGCGCTGGAGCAGGCGCACGCCCATCTCCGGGCGCGACTGCTCGCGACCGCGGAACATGATCATGATCTTGACCTTGTCGCCCGCCTTGAGGAAGCGCTCGACGTGGCCCTTCTTCGTGCCGTAGTCGTGCGGGTCGATCTTCAGGCGGAAACGGATCTCCTTGAGGACGGTGTTGGCCTGGTTGCGCCGGGCCTCACGCGCCTTCATGTCGGCCTCGTACTTGAACTTGCCGAAGTCCATGAGCTTGCAGACCGGCGGCCGGGCGTCGGGGGCGACCTCGACCAGGTCGAGGTCGGCCTCCTGCGCCAGCCGCAGGGCGTCCTCCACGCGGACGATGCCGACCTGCTCGCCGTTGGGGCCGACCAGGCGGACCTCGGCGACGCGGATCCGATCGTTGATGCGGGGCTCGCTGATGTGGGACTCCTCGTGGTGCGTCGGTACGACCACCGGACACGGAGAAGGCCTCCGCTACCGAGCTCGCGCGGAGGCCTGGAGTCCGTACGACGTCACGCGCCCGAGGGCAGCACCGACGTCCGACCGCGGCTGGCGCCGACGACCGACGGACCGGACCCGGTACCTGTCGCCCGCGTGAACGGGACGGTCGGCGCCTGGGTGGGAGAGGCTCCACTTGTGCACCGGCGGGCCTTGCCTGCACTGCGCAGGCACGACTCACCGGTCGGTCAGGCTCCAGGGTAGCACCTGGCAGGATCGGGCCATGAGCCACGCCACCGACGCCCCCCTGCCCGATGCGGCGGCCGCGCCGTCCCGCACGCCCGAGCTCGACGGCGCGACCCGCGACATCGCCGAGGTGTCGGCCGTCGAGGTGATCAGCACCGCGGCGGTGCACCTCATGAGCGCCGCGGCGGTCAAGTGCGGGCTGAGCCCGGACACGGACGGCGTGCGCGGCGCCGATCTGACGGACCTCGACGAGGCCCGCAAGCTCATCGTCGCGCTGGCCGGCCTGGTCACGGCATCGGCACCCGACCTCGGCAGCCAGCACGCCCGCTCGCTGCGCGACGGGTTGCGCTCGCTCCAGCTCGCCTTCCGCGAGGCGTCGCCGTACCCGGACCCGATCGGCCAGGGACCGGGCGAGCTGCTCACCGGACCCGTCAGCTGAGCGGGCGGCCGCGCCGACCCCCCGGTCGGCCTCCTATCCTGGACGCGTGAGCCAGGACCCGCCCGGACGCCCCGACGCGCCGCACCCGCCGCCGCGGCACTCCGCGCTGCCCGGGGTCGTCGCACCCCAGGTGTTCCTGCCGCAGGGCTCCACGTCCGGGGGCACCCCGCCCACCCTGCCGCCGCCGGTCGCACCGCACGTGACCTCGGTCGTCGGCCCGGCCGTCGGCCCGCACGAGCCGCCGCCGTGGTCCGGCGTCCGCGCGCGCCCGCAGCGGCGCCGCTGGCCCGTCGCGCTGCTCGCCGTGACGACCGTCGTCGGTGCGGTGGCCGGCGCCTACCTGTGGCGCACGTCGGACGCCTGGCAGGCGCGCGCCGAGGAGTACCTCGTCGCGTCGCAGGCGCTCGGCACCGAGATCGCCACGACGCGCACCGAGCTGGCCGACGTGCAGGCGGAGCTCGAGGCCGTGCGGGCCCAGCTGGGCACGGCGCAGGCCCGGATCGTCGAGCTCGCCGACGAGAAGGCCCAGCTCGGCGACGACCGCGAGATCCAGCGCCAGCTGGTCGACTACCAGGAGCGCGTCTCCGAGGCCGCCGGCCGGGTGGCCCTGGCGCTGGACCAGTGCGTCCAGGGGCAGAACCAGCTCATCGGGTACATGGAGAACGCCGCGCAGTACGACCCGGTCGAGCTCGACCAGTACGCCACGAGCGTCCAGGAGCTGTGCCAGACGGCCACCGAGGCGAACACGGCGCTGCAGAGCGAGCTCGCACGATGACGCGTCGGGCCGCTGCAACGGTCGTCGCACTCACGACGCTCGCACTCGGCATGGGCGGCTGCTCCGTGGTCGAGCAGGTGCCCCGGATGCCGGGCCCGGCTGTGACCGGGTTCGTACCCAGCGAGGCGCCCTCGCCGACGCCGTCCGGCACCGGCAACCTCTCCCCCGACGGCTTCGAGCAGGCCCAGCGGATGGCGGTGCGGGTCCGCAACGTGGGCTGCTCGTCGCTGTCGACCGGCTCCGGCTTCGCCATCGACGCGACGACCCTCATCACCAACCGGCACGTCGTGGCGGACTCGGCCGAGCTGCAGGTGTCCACGTACGACGGTCGCGACATCGCGGTGACGGCCTCGAGCACGGCCGCCCTGGCCGACCTCGCCGTCGTGCGCACCGCGGCGGAGCTGCCGTCGTTCCCGGAGCTGGCCGAGGCCGACCCGGTGATCGGCGA
>Ga0073904_10002109_pt1 | contig 15065 bp, 12 predicted proteins | sample KloWWTrecipitate_FD_66668 | JGI IMG/M metagenome (GOLD analysis project Ga0073904, IMG submission 66668) | Active sludge microbial communities from Klosterneuburg, Austria, studying microevolution and ecology of nitrifiers - Klosterneuburg... | ecosystem: Engineered > WWTP > Aerobic digester >...
GGAAGACGAGGCCGACCGAGGCGTTGGAGAGGGTCTGCCGCACGCTCCCCGTGCCTCGCAGCCACGCGCGCGCTGCCGGCGAGACGAGGAGCGCGACGGCCGCGGGCACCACCGAGACCGCGGCGGCGAGGAGCAGGCCGACTCGAAGCGGAGGCGCCATCGGAGTCTCGCTAGAATTGCACGATCACGATGCGCCGGTCCTCGCGGAAGCTCACACCGCCGGTCTCGCCCGAGCAACCCCAGCACGTGGTCCACTGCAGCTCGCGTCTGCGGCTCGGATTGTAGGCCAACGCCACGGGGGAAACATCTCCCAACATTACGAAATAAGAAGCAATTTTGTATTTTCCCGAGGAGAGTGGGAACAGCGCGAGCACGAACGAGGCGGTCTTGCTCCGCCCCGTCACCACGAGCACCTCGACCCCCGGATCCGGGCTCCACAGGAGGGGCTGTGTGCTGAAGACCAACCCGACGTGGGGCGCCTGCGTCCGCCCGACCACGGAGGTCGAGTCGGCCGGGTCGAACAGGCGGAGCTCGGCGCCGAAGCCTGGCCGCCCGGCGAGCTCGGGCGCGCCCGCGACGATCGCGGCAAGCTCGCTCGCGTCCAGCTTGGTCTTTCGAAAGGGCTCCACTTCGACGAGCTTCGGGCGCTCCCCGCCGGTGCAGCAGCGGAAGCCCAGATCGGCCGCGAGCCCCTGGCTCGTGCCGCGCCGCGCGCAGCGGTGCACTCCGATGCCAGGCTCCCTCGGGCCGCCTCCGCGGAACGGCGCGCCCTCGCCGGCCTCGCCCTTCGCGCCGACCCACTCGCGCAGGCCACCCATCGCGCGGGCACCGAACCCCGACGCGCACGTGGCCGCCTCGGCCTCGCACGCCGGGTCCCACGTGGGCCCCGTCGCGTACGTGTCGGCGTCGGGGCCCTTGCAGGCCCGCTCCCACTCGAGGTCGGTGCAGAGGCGCGCGCCGCGCTCCTGGCAAGCCTTGGCCGCGTCGTCGCGCGAGACCTGCGCCTTGGGCGGCCTCGCGGGGTCGTTGGGGAAGGGGAGGGCGTCGATGCTGAAGGCGCCGAGCGGGTAGGGTGAGAGGCCCGCGACCGCCGCGGGATCACGCCCGTCGTCGCTGGGCAGCGTCCCCGAAAGGAGCACCCCCGCGGGGATGGCGATCACCTCGCCGGCGCGCGCCGGCGTGCGCGGCCGAAGCCGCACCTGGGCGGTGGAGGGGCCGATCGCGACGGCGCCCGCGGACTCCCCGTTCGAGGCGTTGGCCGACACGGCCTCCCCCTCTGGTGTCACGGTGGCCGCGGGCGCGGAGGGAGCAGCGTGCGCGGCGGCGTCCGGGGCGTTCGAGGCGGCGGGGTCCTTCTTGCAGCCGAGCGTGGCGATGGCGCACAGGCCGAGTACGCCGAGCCGCCGAGGCGCGAATCTTCCTGGCCGCATGGGACCGATGTAGCTCGAAGCCGCGGCCCGTGGAAGGTGTCTCGACGGTCGAGCGCGCGCGCCGCGTCGTGCCCCCGCGGAGCCTGCGATTGACTCGCCCGCGCAACTCCGTATGTTCGGCCCGGCGTCGCCGCGTGCGCCGCCCCACGCCGCGCTCTCCGTCACGCCGTTCCTCGCCATGAACCCCCGGGCCCTCCCCCGACGCGCCAGCCTTCGCCTCACCGACGACGATTTCGGGGCGACGCTCCCGCAGGCGCCGACGAAGGCGCGGCGCTCGCTCGAGGGGCGCCTGTTCTCGTGGGCCGCCGAGGCCGCGGCGCACCTCTCCGAGCGCTTCGGGCCGCTCGAGGTGCACGCGGTGCGCGATCCCGACGGTGACGGCTCGGGCGTCGTCTTCGTGCGCGAGCGCTTCGCGCGCACCACGGTCGAAGAGCTGGCCGAGGACACGCGCTCCCTCCGCCCCCGCATGGGCGAGGCGCCGTACCTCCCGCACCTTCACGTCGCGCTCCTCGTGTACCTCGAGGCGGTCGAGCTGCGCATCGATCTGCCCGCGCGCGCGTGGGTCGACGCGGAGAACCTCCGCGCGCGCCTGGCCGATCCCGGGGGCTTGCTGGAGCTGCTCTCGTCCCTCGAGTCGCTCCCCGAGGTGTTCGAGCTTTTGTGTTTCCCTCCCGGCCCCTCGGCCGCGGGCGCGCTCTGCGCCCAGCGCGCCACGGCGGACGATCTCCGCGCGTTGTCCGAGCGCGCCCGCGCCGAGCCGTCGTCGCTGCGCGTGCGCTGGCGTATCCCGAAGCGGATCGTGCTGTCGTTCCCCGCCGATCTGGGCGACGCCCTGGAGGACGCGCTGTTCGCGCTGTCTTCGGTCACGAAGCTCGTCGCTTGGGCGGAGGACAACGACGTGCTCGGCCTCGTGACGCGGTGGGAGGCCCGTCGCGAGCGCCGCCTCGAGCTGCCCGACGAGGGCGGCGTGCCGAGCGAGCGCACCGCGCGGAGACCGCCTCGCGAGGACGACGAGCCACGCCCGAAGCGCAGCTACCGCGAGCCGCCCTCGCGACGCTACGGCAGCGTCGCGGCCCCGCCGCTCGAGCCGGAGCGACTCCCGCCGCTTGCGCCGCTCGCGCGCAAGATCCCTCGGCGCGCGCGCGCGCCGAGGTTGTTCGACGTCGATCCGGCCGTGCCGGTGGAGCGGGGCACCGGCGTCAAAGTGCTCGCGGGCCCGTTCGCGGGTCGCATCGGCGCGGTGCTCGAGCTGCTCGGCAGCGACGAGGCGAAGGTGAGCCTTGGCCTGCTCGTCGCGCGGGTGCCCATCGCCGACCTGGTCGCGTGCGCGCCGAAGAGCGGGCGCACGCGGCTCCCTTCGTCGCACCGTAAGCCGCCCGCCCGCTGACCTCACCGCGGCCGCGCCCGAGACGCGTTCGTCGCGTTCCAGGTTCGCATTGTTCAGTTCGCGAACGAAACACACGTCGCCTCGAACCCACGCTAAGTAGCTGATCTTTGGTTTGTTTTGTTTGGCACAGTCCTCGCTAAAGAGGAATTAGGCACGCGCCGGGCAGCTCCCCCCCCGCCGCTCGGTGCATGCCGCCTACTCCCTCGCGCAAGCGAGGGCCGCCCCGCACGGCATCCCCTCCCGTGCGGGGCTTTTCTATTTCGTCGACGTCGCGAGAGCTCGCCCGGCGAGCTTGGCCGCTTTCTTTTTTGAAGCGACCCGTCCAGGCACGGGGTAGAACCCCAGGCCTTGGCCCCCGTTGGGACAGCTTCCACGCGCCCTCCGACGGCGTCGTCCGCGCGCCCCTATCCGCGCACCCTCACGGGACAGCTTCGGCGGCAGCTGCCGGCCTACGCGGCCGGTGGCGTCATGCTCGCCATCTTCCAGCTCGCGATGAACCGCATCGACTGGCTGTCGAAGTCCGCGGTCGACCAGATCTTCGACGAACGCAGCGCGCTCCCGTGGCTCCCCTCGGCGCTCATGCTCGTGCTCGCGGTGGTGGCGCTCCTCACGCGGGTCGCGAGCCGCTGGTACATCTTCAACGCCGGCCGCGACGTCGAGTACGAGCTCCGCTCGGCCCTCCTCGAGCACCTGCACTCGCTCGGCGCAGCGTTCTACCGCAAGATGTCCGCTGGCGAGATCATGAGCCGGTCGTCTGGCGATCTGCTCCAGGTGCGCTTGCTCTTCGGGTTCGGGATCCTGAACCTCGTGAACGTGGGGTTCGCGTTCGCGAGCGCGCTCCAGGTGATGCTCTCGATCTCGGGCCGCCTCACCGTGGTGTCGTTCGTCACCCTCCCGCTGATCGTGCTCCTCGGGCGCGGCGTGAGCGGGCAGCTCTACACCCGCACGAAGGCGAACCAAGAGGCGCTTGGTGCCCTCAGCGAGGTGCTCCAGGTGAACCTCGCCGGCGTGCGGGTCGTGCGCAGCTTCGCCCTCGAGCGCCGCGAGCGCCGCCGGTTCGACGCAGCGAACCAAGCGTACCTCGACGCGAGCCTCGGCCTCGCGCGACTCCGCGGGCTCATGGGTCCGGCGATCGGAGGAGCGGCGTCCGTGGGGCTCCTCGCGTTCTTCTGGTACGGCGCGAAGCTCCTGCTCGACGGTACGCTCACGAAGGGCGCGTTCTTCGCGTTCTGGCTCGCCTACGGCCGCATGACCTGGCCCATGATCGCGGTGGGCTTCTCGGTGGCGATCGTCCAGCGCGGGCGGGCGGGCTTCGCGCGCCTCGCCGAGATCTTCTCCGAGGTGCCTGAGATTGTCTCTGGCGACCTGCCGCCGCCCGCCCAACCGAGAGGCGCGCTCTCCGTGCGCGGTCTGTCGTTCGCGTACGGGGTCCGCAAGCGCGAGGTGCTCTCCGACGTGGCCTTCGACCTGCCCGCAGGGCGCTCGCTCGCCATCATGGGGCGCACGGGCTCTGGCAAGTCGACCCTCGCCATGCTGCTCGCGCGCCTCCTGCCGACGCCCAAGGGGGCGGTGTTCTTCGACGGCGTCGACCTCTGCGACCTGCCGCTCGGCTTCGTGCGCGAGTCCGTCGGTTACGCCCAGCAGGACGCGTTCCTGTTCTCCACCACGGTGACGGGCAACGTCGGGTTCTCCCTGACGGAGACCGAGAGCGAGGCGAGCAGGGCGCTGATCCGCGAGGCCGCGAAAGACGCGCAGGTCTACGAAGAGGCGATGGCGCTCCCCGAGCAGCTCGACACCGTAGTGGGCGAGCGCGGCGTCCAGCTCTCGGGCGGGCAGAAGCAGCGAATCGCCCTGGCGCGCGCCTTCGCCCGGAGCCCTCGCATCCTCGTCCTCGACGACCCGCTCTCCGCGGTGGACGCGAAGACCGAAGAGGCGATCCTCGCGACCATCGCGCGGCACGCCAAGCAGGGCACGCTCGTGCTCGTCACTCACCGCGTCGCGGCGGCCTCGATGTGCGACGAGGTGGTCGTGCTGGACGAGGGGCGCGTGCTCGAGCGCGGTACCCCCACGGAGCTGCTCGCGAATGGATCGCTCTACGCGGCGTTCGCCGAAGAGCAGTCCGCTGAGCGCGCCTTGCTCGATCTCGACCTCGACGAGAGGGAGAGCGCGTCATGAGCGCCGGCTCGAAGTCCGAGGTCCCGAAGGCCGCGGCCGGCGCGAAGCGCACCGAGGCGGCGTTCCACGAGGAGCAAGACCTCGGCCGCGCGTACGACGTGGCGCTCCTGCGCAGGCTCTGGCCGTTCGTACGGCCGCACTCTCGCCATTTGGTCGCGTCGCTCGCCCTGCTCGTGCTGCTCGCGGCCACCCAGCTCGTCCGTCCGCTCCTCATGGGGCGCGTAGTCGCCCACGCCGGCGCGGGCGAGGGGAGTCTCCTGCTGCGCGATGGCCTCGTGCTCGCGGCCTTCGTCGTGGGCGGCCAGACGGTTTCGTTCCTGCAGACCTACATCATGCAGATCGGTGGAGCGCGCGCGATGGCTGACCTCCGCGCCGCCGTGTTCGGGTTCTTCCAGCGCTTGTCGCTGCGCTACTTCGACAGGACGCCGGTGGGCCGGCTCGTCACTCGCGCCACGGGCGACATCGACGCGCTGGGAGAGCTCTTCGCGTCGGGCGTCCTCAACGCGATCGGGGATCTGTTCGCGCTCATCGGCATCGTCGTGGTCATGCTGGCGCTCCACGCCCGGTTGTCGCTCGTCGCCTTCGCCGCCCTGCCCGTGGTGGCCCTCGTGGTGAACTACGTGCGCAAGCGCAGTCGCGAGGCGTTCCGAGACATACGCACGAAGACGGCGCGGCTGAACGCGTTCCTGAACGAGCAGGTCGCCGGCGTGGCGGTCGTGCAGGCGTACGCCCGCGAGGCGCACATGCAGCACGAGTTCGACGTCATCAACGACGCCTACCGTGACGCGAACAAGCGCAGCATCTTCTACGAGGCGATGCTCGACGCCGCGATCGAGATGGTGAGCACCGTGTGCGTCGCGAGCATGCTCTGGTGGGCGGGCGTGGGTCGCACGGGGGACCCGACGATCACGTTCGCGCTGGTCGTCACCCTCACTCAGTACGTCCGCCAGTTCTTTGAGCCGGTGAGCCTCCTCGCCCAGCGCTACACCATCTTGCAGAGCGCGATGAGTGGTGCGGAGCGCATCTTCCAGCTCCTCGATGAAGAGGACGTGGAGGCCGAGGGCGAGGCCTCGCGCGAGCCGGTCCCCGCCGAGCTCGAGGGCTCCCCAGCGCTCGAGCTCGAGGGGGTCACCTTCGCCTACAAGCCCAGCGTGCCCGTGCTCTCCGACGTGAGCCTCACCGTGGCGAGGGGCGAGAAGGTGGCGCTCGTCGGGGCGACCGGCGCTGGCAAGTCGACCGTCGCGGGGCTCTTTCTTCGGCTCTACGAGGTCGAGGTAGGCGCGGTGCGCGTGCTCGGTCGCGACGTGCGCGCGCAGGATCGCGTGACGATGCGGGAGCGCTTCTCGGTCGTGCCGCAGGACGTTTTTTTGTTCACGGGCACCGTGCTCTCGAACGTCGCGATCTCGGACGAGGCGCCCGATCGCGCTCGGGTCGAGCGCGCCCTCCGGCAGATCGGCGCTCTCGAGCTCTTCGAGCGGCGCGAGGGTGGACTCGACGCGCGCGTCGATGAGCGCGGCGCAAACTTCAGCGCGGGCGAGCGACAGCTCATCGCGTTCGCCCGGGCGCTCTATCGCGACACGCCCATCGTCGTTCTCGACGAGGCGACCGCGAGTATCGACTCGAACACCGAGAAGCGTATGCAGACCGCGCTCGAGGTGGTGATGCAGGGCCGCACGTCGCTCGTGATCGCGCACCGCCTCTCCACGATCCGCGCCGTCGATCGCATCATCGTGTTTCACAAGGGGCGCGTCGTCGAGACCGGCAGCCACGACAGCCTCATCGCGAAGGGAGGCGTCTACGCCCGGCTCCACCGCCTTCAGTTCGCGCGTGAGCGCGCCGCGCATGTCGGGGGCGAGGTCGCGCCGGTCAGCGCCGAGTAGGGGGGAGAGGGGGGCGCGCGGAGGCTCGTGGTAGAGCGTCCACATGCGCGCCCTCCGCACCCCCGACGAACGCTTCGCCGACCTGCCCGGCTTCCCCTTCGCGCCGCACTACAGCGAGGTGAGCGCCGGCGACGGGGCGAAGCTACGAATGCACCACGTGGACGAGGGGCAGGGCGCGCCCGTGCTGCTCCTGCACGGCGAGCCGACCTGGTCGTTCCTGTACCGCAAGATGATCCCGGTCTTCGTCGAGGCGGGCCTCCGCGCCGTGGCGCCCGACCTCATCGGGTTCGGGCGCTCCGACAAGCCGATGCGTCAGTCCGACTACAGCTACGCGCGTCACGTCGCGTGGCTCGAGGAGTGGCTCCAGCAGGTGGACCTCACGGGCGTCACGCTCGTCTGCCAAGACTGGGGGTCTCTCCTCGGGCTCCGCCTCGTGGCCGCGCGGCCCGAGCGCTTCGCCCGGGTCGTCGTCTCGAACGGCTTCTTGCCCACGGCGCGCACGCGCACGTCGCCCGCGTTTCAGGTGTGGCGCACTTTCGCCGCGGCCTCGCCGCTCTTCCCGATCGGCCGCATCGTGAGGTCGGGCTGCGTGACGTCGCTCGGCGCGCGCGACCTCGCCGCCTACGACGCGCCGTTCCCCTCGAGCGAGTACAAGGCGGGCGCGCGCGCGTTCCCGGCGCTCGTGCCCACCCGCGAGTCCGACCCCGAGGTGCCCGCGAACCGCGCCGCGTGGGAGGCGCTCGGTCGCTTCGAGAAGCCTTTTCTCACGCTCTTCGGGAAGAACGACCCCATCCTCGGGCGCGCCGACGCGCCGCTGCAGCGGCACGTGCCTGGCGCGGCGGGGCAGCCACACGAGCGCTTCTGGGGCGGCCACTTCGTGCAGGAAGATCGGGGCGAGTTCCTCGCCGAGAAGATCGTGTCCTGGATGCGCGGCTGAGCCCACCCCGCGCGACGGCCTGGCCTCGAGCTCTAGCGCGCCGTGGGGTACTTGGAGATCTTGCGCTGGAGTGAGCGCCGGTGGAGCCCGAGGCGTCGCGCCGCCTCCGAGATGTTCCCACCGCAGTCGGTGAGGACGCGGTGGATGTGCTCCCACTCGGCGCGCGCCAGCGACGGGGCTTCGATGTCGCCGGCGGCTGGCGGCTCCTTGGGCGAGTCGCTCCCGCGGTCGAACGCCGCGAGGATCTCGTCGGCGTCGCAGGGCTTCGTGAGGTAGTGGGTCGCGCCGAGCCGCACCGCCTCGAGCGCGGTCGCGATGCTGCCGTACCCCGTCACGACGACCACGTTCGTCGTGGGGTCGATGGCCTTCAGCGCCGCCACGAGCTCCAACCCTGACGGGCCCGGCATCTTCAGGTCGACGACCGCGAGCTCCGGGCTGTCTTGCTGCGCGAGCGCGATCGCCTCCGGGGCGTTGGCCGCGCCCCGCGCGTCGAGCCCGCGATCCGCGAACGCGCGGAGGAGCCTGGCGCGGTAGGTCGCGTCGTCGTCCACGACGAGGAGGTGTCGCCTGGAGTCTTCAGCCATGGTGCTCCTCGATCGTCTCGCGCGGTTGCCGTGTTCCTTGGGCCGGCGAGGCCGCGTCGTCTCGTTGGTTGAGCGGGCCGTTGCTCCTCGCCCGCGGCAGCTCGAGCACCGCGCGCGTGCCCTCGGCCGGCACCGACGAGAATGACAGATGCCCGCCCCAGGCCTCCGCGAACGACCGAGCGAGAAAGACGCCCAGGCCCATCCCGGCGCCCGGCGCCTTGGTCGTGAAGAAGTGCTCGCCGAGGCGCTCGAGGACCGGGGCCGCCATGCCCTCGCCGTCGTCCGTGACGACGAGCCGGAGCACCGATTGGTCGTGCTCGACCGAGAGCGTGACCGCGCGGGCTCTCGCGTCGAGCGCGTTGCGGACCAGGGTGGCGAGGGCCTGCGCGAGCCCGTTGCGTGGCACGAACACGGCGGCGTCGTCCGAGGGGGTCGCGGCGAACGTCAGGCGCGCGCGCCCCGCCGAGCCCACCCTCGCCGTCACGTCGTCGAAGACCTCGGCGGCCGTCGCGCGCTCCGGCAGCTCACCGGTGATCGCGCCGGAGCGGCCGCTCATCTGGTGGAGCACCTCGCGGCACCGTGCGGCCTCGGCGCGGATGAGGCGCGCGTCTTCGACGTGGGTCTCCGGCGCGCCCGCGAGGCTGAGCGCTCGCTCGAGCTCCTTCGACGCGACCGCGATGGTCCCGAGCGGCGTCCCGAGCTCGTGCGCTGCGCCTGCGGCGAGGGTCGTCAGCGATGCGAGCCGCTCGTTGCGCGACGCGAAGCGCTCGGCCTCGGCGAGCCGGGCCTCGCGCGCGCGGAGCTCCTCGGCCAGGTGGGTCACGAAGTACGCGATGAGCGCGGCGGTCACCGTGAGCGCGACCCACATGCCGAACAGGTGCGGGCTCGGGCGACCGCCGGGCTGGTGGTGCACGTGGGCGAGCGCGGGCACGGGGACGTGGGCGAAGAACAGCACCGCGTACGAGGTCGCCGAGAGCGCGACGAGGGCCGCGGTCCAGCGCATGCCCGCCACCACCGCCGCGAGCGTGACGTGGACGAGGTAGAGCGCGCTGAAGGGGTTCGACGGCCCACCCGTGAAATAGAGCAGACCTGTAAGCGAGAGCGTGTCGAAGATGAGGACGGCGGGCGCGCGCCCGGCCGGCACGGTCCCGCGGCGCGTGGTGAGCCACAGGTTGGACAGCGCCGTGGCGCACGTGATCGCGGCGAGCGGGGCGAGCTGGAGCGGAATGTCGAGCGCGGCGACGGTGGTCGCGATCGTCGCGAGCTGGCCGGCGAGGGCCCACCACCGGAGCCGCACGAGCCACGACACCGTGATAGCCCGCGCGTCGCGGGGAGTCGCTGTGCCGGCGTGCGGGTGTGGGGTCTCGGGCGTCACGGCGTGAACGTAGCGCGTTCCCGTCGGCCGGGGGCTGCGTCAACTTGCCTCATGGTCGGGCGTCCCCGTTGGGGGCAAGCTCCTTACCCAGGCCGCAGCGCACCGCAGCGCCGCGTCGCCGACGATTCAGGAGACGCCCATGAAGAACCACGCGCCCCTCGCCCCCCACGCGGTCTCCGCGCCCCCCTTCGCCCCCCACGCGCGCCGCGGCGCCCCGCTCGGGCTCTGCTGGCGCTCGGCTCCGTGGATCGCCCTCATGGCCCTCGGCCTCGCCGCCTGCAGCGCAGCGGAGCCGTCCACCGGCTCGGCCGGGGCGCCTCTCACCACGGTCACCAGCCAGCAGAGCAAGCTCAAGCTCGCCATCTACACCTCTCCCGAGCAGCCGCCGACGCGCGGCACGATCGCCGTGCGGTACGTCATCACCGACGCGAGCGGCGCTCCGGTCGACGGGCTCACCCTCACCGTCGCGCCCGACATGCCGTCGATGGGGCACGGGACGCCCACCACGCCGAAGGTGGCGGCGAAGGGCGGCGGCGAGTACGTGGCGACCGACGTGAACCTGTTCATGGCCGGGCGCTGGGACCTGCGGACGACCGTGCGCGGCGCGGTGAGCGACGAAGCGATCGTGCCGGTGGATGTCCGCTAGGCCTCACCGGGGGCGCGCGGCCGCGCTCGCCGGCATCGTCTGCGCCGCCCTCGCGACGGCGTCGTCCGCGGTGTGGGCGCAGGCGTGCTGCGCGGGAACGGGCGCCGTGACCCCGGCGCGTCTCGCCCTCCACGAGGACGCCGCGGCTGGACTGCAGCTCCGCGCCGCGACGGTCGTCGGCTCGCACAGCGCGTCCGCGGAATACGTGCCCGCGCCGCCCGGCGCCGGGGAGGTGGACCTCGAGCAGTCGCTCTACGGCGCCGTGCGCGTGCTGCGTCGCGGTCAGCTCGGGGCGCTGCTTCCCCTCGTCCAGACGTTCCGCACCACGCCCACCCGTTCCGAAGCGGGAGGTGGCCTCGGCGACATCAACGTCTCGGCGCGCTACGACTTCTTGCGAGCCCGTGAGTCCGCCCTCGTGCCCGGGATCGCGGCGCTCGCCGGCGTGACGCTGCCCACCGGGCGCTCCGCCGAGGCGGCCACGAAGCCGTTCGCGACCGACGCCACCGGGCTCGGCGCGGTGCAGGTCACGGGCGGCGTCGCGCTCGAGCAGTCGGTGGGCTCGTGGCTCTTCGGGGCGAGCGCGCTCCTCGCGCTGCGCGCGCCTCGCGAGGTGGGGGCGGTCACCCCGGTCACGCTCTCGCTCGCGCCGCAGTACTCGGCGCTGCTCTCGGCCGCGTACGCGTTCGACAGCGGCGCAGCGGTCGCGCTCTCGACCCTGTTCACCTTCGAGGGGGACGCCAGCGTGAACGGCGCGACCGCGAGAGAGAGCGCGCGCCGGTGGATCGTGGCCAGCGCGTCGCTCGCGTGGCCGGTGACCGATCAGCTCTCGGTGCTGGGGAGCGTCTCTCTCAACCCACCGATCTCGTCGCTCGGAATGAACCAGACCACCACCCTCGGGGCGACCCTGGGGATCCGTTGGGGAGTCCTATGAACCGCCTCCTGCTGCTCGCGCTCCTCTGGCCTCTCGCGTCCGCGTGCGCGTCCCCGGCCCGCGCGACCGACACCACGCGCGCGACCCAGACCAGCGGGCTGGCCGCGGCGCGCCTCGTGCCCGCGTCCGGCCCCGAGCGCACGTACGGCGACGTGCTCGGGAGCGCGCCGTGGACCGTGCTCGTGTTCGTCTCGAGGGGGTGCCCCTGCCTCGACGCGCACAAGGGGCGCATCGGCGAGCTCTCGAATGCCTACCGCGCCCGGGGCGTCCAGTTCATCGCGGTCGACTCCGAGGTGGGCACCACGCGCGAGGGGGCCGCGGCCTCCGCCCGCGCGCTCGGCCTCCCGGTCATGCTCGATCCGGGCGCGAAGATCGCGAACGCGCTCGAGGCCGAGTATGCGACGTACTCCGTCCTGCTCGATCGGAAGGGACGCGTGGTCTATCGGGGCGGGGTCGACTCCGACAAGCGCAAGCTCCACGACACGGCGACGCCGTACCTGCGCGACGCCCTCGACGACGTGCTCGCGGGCACGCCGCCGCGCCGCGCCGAGGGCAAGGCCCTCGGCTGCATGTTGCGCAAGTGGTGACGCGGATCGCTGTCGCGCGGGGAGGGCGACGACGCCTAGACCCGCTCCGCGTGCTGGCCGCGGCGCTCCTCGGCCTCGCGAGCTGCCAGTCGGCGGGTGGGGTGGGCCGCGCGCCCTCGAGCGCCCCGGCGCGCGCCTGGGACGAGCTCCCGCCCAGCGATCGGCTCACCTTCATGGAGGCGAAGGTGACGCCTCGCATGCGCGACCTGTTCGTCGCCGAGGACTCCCATCGCTACCCGAAGTTCGCCTGCGCCACCTGCCACGGGCGCGACGGCCCCTCGCGAGGCTATCGCATGCCCAACCCCTCGCTGCTGCTGGAGCCCACGGAGTGGAACACCGCGCCGGCCCCCGACCCGTCGCGGGCGCCCTCTGCGACCGACGCCTTCATGGCGCGCGTCGTCGCCCCCGAGCTCGCGCGTCTGCTCGGGCGCGCCCCGGCCCAGGGCGGCTGCTTCGTCTGTCACACGCGCGAGGAGTGAGCGCGTGGGGACCTCGTGGTAGCGTTTCGCTCGTGCGCGCCCCCCCGCTGCTCACGCTGCCTCCGCCGTGCTTTGCCGTGCCTTGGCGGCTCGGCTGGCTCTCGTGGCTCGCCCTGGTGCTCTTCGTCACTCTGTGCCCCGCGCGCGCGCTGGCCTACACGCCGCCCGCCCTCTCCGGAGCCGTCAACGACACCGCCGCGCTGCTCACGCCCGCCGAGCGTCAGGAGCTCGAGCGGCTCCTCGCCGAACACCGAAAAGCGTACGGGCACGAGGTCGTCGTGTTCACCACGCCTTCCTTGGCTGGCGAGTCGGTCGAGGACGTGGCCTACGCCACGTTCAATGCCTGGGGTATTGGCAAAAAAGGCAAAGATAACGGAGTCTTGCTTGTCGTTGCCCCCAAGGACCGGCGCCTCCGTATCGAGTCGGGGAAGGGGGTCGGGGGCGAGCTCACCGACCTCGTCTCGAAGCGCATCCTCACCGAGCGCGTGGGCCCCAAGCTGAAGCTCGGGAAGAACTTCGAGGCGCTGCGCGACGGCGTGACCTCGATCCACTCGGTGCTCCGCGGCGGCCCCGTGGTGCCGGCCGGCGAGGACGCGGGGCCCGTCGCCGCACTCCCTGTGGCGCCGCGCCGCGTGGAGCCGCCCGAGGTGCCCCCCACGAGCCTGTTCGTCGACATGACCGGGACGTTCCCGACCGAGGCGCGCGCGCGCTACCTCGCGGCCGCCGACGTCGCGGTGAAGAAGGGGGCGCCGCTGCTCGCCGTCATCGTCGTCGACGAGGGCCTCGCGCTGGACGGGCCGCTGATCGCGGGCGCGAGCTCGGCGGCGTTCTACCGCGCGTTCCCCAAGGCGAGGGCGATCGCCGTCGTTGGTCGCGATGGGCGAAACCTGTTCGTGTACTACGACCTCAGCGGCGACGCCCGGGACCAGTCCATCGCCCTCCAGACCGCCGCGTCGCGGGCCAAGGGCGTCGTGGGCTCGGCCGCGCCGGGGCGCCGCCCGGACGTGTTCGTCGACGAGGCCATCACGCTCCTCCAGGGGCTCGGCACCGTGCCGTCGAGCGCGTGGAAGGAGCGCGTGGGCGAGGAGAGCATCTGGTTCGCCGTGCCCTGGATCGCGGGCATCCTTGGCTTCATCGCGCTGGCGACGTGGCTCGTGCACAAGCTGGGCCTCGACTCGGGAGGCTCGGGGGGCTCGGGGGGCTCGGGAGGCTCGGGAGGCTCCTCGTACGGCGGAAGCTCCTCGGGCGCGTCCAGATCGAGCGGCGGAGGCGGCGGAGGTTACACGGCCGGCGGGGGCTCCTCCGGCGGCGGGGGCGCGAGCGACTCGTACTGATCGCGCACTCCGCGCCGCAGGACCGAGGCGTACCGTCCGCACTCCGCAGCTTCGCAGGTTCGTGGAGCGCAGTGCGGGCTCTGCAGCACGGGGATGGCTCGCGCGGGAGCCTCGTGGACTCTCCGCGCTAGAGCCGCGCGAGCGCGTCGCGGAGCTCTTGGCGGAACGCGCGGGCGTCGGGGTGGCGGTCCGACTTCTCACGCGCGAGGGCGCGCATGATGGAGGCCTCGAGCCCGCGGTCGACGTGAGGGACGTGGATGCTGAGCGGTGTCGGGGTGCCGGTGAGCTTCTTCACGAAGAGGTCGGTGAGCCCCTCTCCCTCGTGCGGGAACTTCCCGCCGGAGAGCGCTTCGTAGAGCGCCACGCCCAGCGCGTGGATGTCGCTGCGCGCGTCGAGCGGCTCGCCGAGGAGCTGCTCGGGCGACATGTAGGCGGGGGATCCGCAGAGCGCGCCGGCCATCGTGAGCTCGCTCTCGCGACCGTCTTGATCCGTGCCCGTGCGGAGCTTCGCCAGGCCGAAGTCGCACACCTTCACGAGCTCGCACGGCCTACCGTCGTCGTCGCGGTGGGGGACGAGCACGATGTTGTCCGGCTTCACGTCACGATGGACCACGCCGACGTCGTGCGCGAAGGCGAGCCCGCTGCAGGTCTGGATGCCGATGTCCACGATCTGCCGTGGAGAGAACGCGCGCCCCGAGCGGAGCATCACCTCGAGGCTCTCGCCGTCGAGCAGCTCCATGACGAGATAGAGGATGCCGTCGGGCTCCTCGCCGAAGTCGAGCACGCGCGAGATGTTCTGGTGCTCGAGCCGGCTCAGCGTCTGACCCTCCGCCCGGAAGCGCTTCACGAACTGCTGGTTGCCGCGGTTCTCCTGATGGAGGACCTTCACGGCGACGGGCCGGTTCAGGCTCGTGTGGGTGGCGCGGTACACGACCGCCGTGAGGCCTCTCCCGATCGAGCGCTCGACCGCGTATTTCCCGGCGCCGATCGTCTTGCCGGACAGATCGATCGACTTCTCGGCTTCCACCTTCGGGGCGCTCCGCTGGGCCGGCGCTCCCGCAGCGGGTCGGGGCGCGGCGCGTGGCTCGCGGTCGGGTGCTCCCCCCCGTGACGCGGCCATGATGAGCGTCTGCTCCGGCCCACCGCTGGCGCCGGAGCCACGCGCGTCCGGCGACGCGCCGAGGAGGCCGCTGGTGCGCGTGACCGTGGGCTCGAGCAGCTCGTCGCCGCTCTGCGGGGGTGGCACCGCCTCGCGATCCCGGAGCGCCGGCCTCTGGAAGAGCGTCGGCGCGTCGTCGCTGCCGTAGATGGAGTCGGGCG
>Ga0073904_10002112_pt1 | contig 15045 bp, 13 predicted proteins | sample KloWWTrecipitate_FD_66668 | JGI IMG/M metagenome (GOLD analysis project Ga0073904, IMG submission 66668) | Active sludge microbial communities from Klosterneuburg, Austria, studying microevolution and ecology of nitrifiers - Klosterneuburg... | ecosystem: Engineered > WWTP > Aerobic digester >...
AGACAACCAGCCGGTCGAGATCTCGCACTTCTCGGCGGAGCGCTCACCGGTGAGCCTGGGCATCGTCCTCGACACCAGCGGCAGCATGCAGGGCGAGAAGTGGTCGGCGGCGCGTGAAGCCATCGACCGCTTCATGGACGAGCTCTCAGACCCGCAAGACGAGTTCTTCCTGTATCGCTTCAGCGGCGGAGCCGATCTGGTTCAGGACTGGACCAACGACCGACGCGCCGTGAGCTGGAGCCTCGGCCGGGTCAACCCCAACGGCGGCACGGCCATGTACGACGCGGCCGCCGAAGCGGTGCCCATGGCCCAGAGCGGCCGCAACCGCAAGAAGGCCGTCGTCATCATCTCGGACGGCAACGACACCAGCAGCCGGGTCGGCGTCAGCGAAGTCAAGCAACTCGTGCGCGAGACCGAGGTGCTCGTCTACGCGGTCGGCATCGACGGGCAGGGCCAGCCGACCATCGTGTCGCGGCCGCGGCCGCCTGTCGGCGGACGGCCACCGATGCCCATCCCGTTCCCGCTGCCTGGTGGAGGCCGGCGAGGCGGCGGGGGCGGATTCCCGATGCCACCTTACCCGGGGCCCGGCGGTGGCGGCGGCGTGTATTCCAGCGGGGCCAGCGACCGCGTCAATGTCGCCGCGCTGCGGGAGATCACCGATGACAGCGGCGGCCGCACCGAGATCGTCCGCGACCCGCGGGACCTCGATACCGCTACGTCGAACATCGCCGACGAGCTGAGCAAGCAGTACTACATCGGCTATCCGAGCCCCGGACACGGGGATGGCCGCTGGCACACCATTCGCGTCGAGGTGCGGGATCCGTCGCTGCAGGTCCGTGCACGCAAGGGATATATCGCCACACCCTGAGGGGACAGTTCGGGCTGACACGGCAGGAGCTCATGGCGAAGACCATCGTTGCAGCGCTCGTCGCGTTTCTCACCTTCGGGTCGCCGCTGGCGGCGTCGGCCCAGATGGACACCCGGGATCGGCTGGTGTTCGACCAGATCTCGGATCAGGTGAACCGGTACACCCGATACACCATCTTCGACAGCCTGTCGGCGGCGGTCGAGAACGGCCACGTCACGCTCACCGGATGGGTGACGATGCCGTACAAGCGCGACGACATCGACCGGCGCATCCGCCAAATCGACGGCGTGGTGAGCCTCGAGAATGCCGTTCAGGTGCTTCCCGTCTCGCAGTTCGACGACCAGTTGCGCTTCCGCATCGCGAAGGCCATCTACGGCCACTCGTCGTTCTGGCAGTACGCGTCGATGGCCAACCCGCCCATTCACATCGTGGTGAACCATGGTCGCGTGTCGCTCGAGGGCGTCGTGAACAGCAACGTGGAGCGGATGCTGGCCCGGTCCCTGGCTGGCGGCTTCGGTGCGCTGGATGTCACCAACCGCCTGCGAACCGACGCGGAGGTGCGCGAGAGCCTGGCCAGCGGCAACTAGTCCAGGCCCGCCTCGCGTCAATCCGCCTGCTCGCCCGCCCCCCGGCTGCGAATGAACCAGATGAAGCCGCCAAAGGTGAGGGCAACCAGGAGGATCATCACCGCAAAAAGGAACAGCGTGTTCTCGAGAATCGAGTCGCTGTCCATCCGAACGTCGATGTCGATAGGAACACCCTCGAGCCGCTGCGGGAGCGGCTGCTCCCAGACGATGATGTTGCCACGCAGGATCTGGCGCGACGGCGCGTTATGGAAGGTGACACGACTGGGCAAGTGCAGGCGGAAGGCCACCAGTTCGTGACCAGTCCAACCCACGTCGCCCACCGCGCGGCCGGCGCCTTCGCCAACGTACTGCCGGTACTCTGCGGTCTCGCCTGACACGTCCCACCCATACGTCGACCAGGCGAATGGCGCCGCCTCGCCCAGGCGGCGGATGTCCTGGACGTCGACCCTCACGTGCACGTAGCGGCGGCCGTCACGGCGTGACGTGCTGAGGTTGGCCACGTGCGACACGGCGGTTTCAAATACCGCGCGCACGTCCCCACTGTCGAGCCGGGCCCTGGGATCGAGCGGTAGGTCGAGGCCGCGCAGCGCGACCAGCGCCGGCACCGCGGCGTTCACGTATACGGTGGCGGAGCCGTCGAGGTCGACGTACACCTCCTCTTCGTACTCGTACTTGCGGGACAGCGGGTTGGTCCCACAGGCCATGAGCACCATCACCATCACGATGCATCGCGCCAGCCGCGCGCGGGAAGCCCTGACGGGAGATGGACCTGCGAGCGCACTCACGACCGTCGATGATACCCCGCACCCGCGCGATCGATCCTTCCGGTCGCGTCGCGCCAGATGGTAACGTTGGGGGCCCTCCATGCCGGCACCCAGCCTGTTCCTCATCGACGGCTCCAACCAGATGTACCGGGCCTATCACGCCATCCGCGGGCTGACCGGACCGGATGGCCGGTCGACCAACGCGGTCTACGGATTCGTGACGATGCTGCGCAAGCTCATCGCCGACCATCACCCCGAATACGTCGCCGCGTCGTTCGACCTGGCCACGGTGACGTTCCGCGAGAAACTGGCCGCCGACTACAAAGCCAATCGGGCGGCGATGCCCGACGACCTGAAGGAGCAGGTAGCCTGGATCCACGAGGCCTGCGAGGCGATGGGCGTTCCTATTTTCACCGCTGAGGGCTTCGAGGCCGACGACGTGATCGGCACACTGGCGCGCAAGGCCGCCGCACAGGGATTCGGCGTGGTCATCGTCACCGGCGACAAGGATTTCTTCCAGCTCGTGGGGGACGGCATTCGCGTTTACAACCCGCGCGACGAAGGCGTCTGGTACGACGAGGCGGGCGTGCTCGAGAAGTTCGGCGTCGGGCCTCGTCACGTGGTGGACGTGCTCGCGCTGATGGGCGATGCCATCGACAACGTCAAGGGCGTGCCCGGCATCGGCGAGAAGGGTGCACGCGACCTCATCTCCACCTACGGCACGCTGGACGCGCTGCTGGAACACGCCGACGAAGTCCCGCAGAAGAAGTATCGGGAAGGGCTCAAGGCGCACGCCGATCAGGCCAGGCAGAGCCGCGAACTCGTGACCATCCACACCAGTGTGGACGTGCCCTTCGACGCCGAGCGGTTCCGGTATCGCGGCACCTCCCGCGAACGCTGTTATGCGCTGTTTTCGGCCTTGGGCTTTCGGACGCTGGTGACCGAGTTCGCCCCGACGGCCAATACCGTCGCCCGCGACTACCGCATCGTCGGGTCGCTCGATGAGGTGCAGTCCCTCGTCGGCGAAATAGGACAGGCGGGCCGTGTCGCACTCCGCCTGATCGTCGACGGCACGGCGCCCGTGCGGGCCACGCTGGTCGGCATCGCGCTGGCGACCGAAACGCGGCGGGCCTGGTACATCCCGCTCGGGCATCAGGGGTTCATGGGCGGGGGCTCGCTCAGCCGCGAGCGCGTGCTCGCACTGCTGTCGCCGCTTCTGGCCAACGCGGGGATCGGCAAATTCGGCCACGACATCAAGGCCGATCTCATCGTGCTTCAGCGCCACGGGTTGGCCCTCGACGGTCTCGAGGTGGATACCATGCTGGCGGCCTATCTGCTCGACGCCAACCGATCGAACCAGGCCCTCGAACCGCTGGCGCTCGAGCAGGTGGGCTACAAGGCTGTCGAGGAGGACATGGTCCGCGGCAAGGGCGCCAAGGCCCGGCCGTTTGCCGAACTGCCGCCCGAGGCCGTGCTCGACTATGCCGGCGAGCGCGTGGACCTGGCGCTGCAGCTCGCCGACTCGCTCGGGCCGCTGCTCGAGCGCGAAGGGCTCGGCGGCGTGTACCGGGACCTGGAGCGCCCGCTCGTACCCATCCTCGCCGCGCTCGAGCAGGTGGGTGTGCGCGTGGACGTGCAGGCGCTGGCGTCGCAGGCCACCCGCGTCGACCGGGAACTGGGCGAGCTCAGCGCCGAGATTTACCGCCAAGCCGGCGAAACGTTCAACATCAACTCGCCCAAGCAACTGGCCGAGGTTTTGTTCGACAGGCTGAAGCTACCCGTGCTGAAACGCACTGGCTCCACCCGGTCCGCCTCCACGGCCGTGGAGGTGCTCGAAGAACTGGCGCAGTCGCACGATCTTCCGCGGATGATCCTCGACTGGCGCGGGCTGGCCAAGCTGAAGGGCACCTACATCGACGCGCTGCCGACACTAGTGAACCCCGACACCGGGCGGGTGCACACCCAGTTCAACCAGGCGGTCGCAGCCACCGGGCGGCTCAGCAGCAGCGATCCCAACCTGCAGAACATCCCCATCCGAACGGCACTCGGCCGTGAAATCCGGCGCGCGTTCGTGGCCGAGGCTGGATCGCTGCTCATCTCGGCCGACTACTCGCAAATCGAGCTGCGTGTGCTGGCGCACCTGTCTGGTGACGAGATGCTCATCGCCGCGTTCGAGCGGGGAGACGACATCCACGACCAGACCGCCCTGCGCGTATTCGGGCCTGACAGCGCCTTGCCGCCGCACGAGCTGCGGCGGCGGGCGAAAATCATCAACTACGCCCTCCTCTACGGCAAGACGGCGTTCACGCTGGCCAAGGACATCGGGGTCCCGCAAGCCGCGGCGCAGCAGTTCATCGACGCCTACTTCACCGGGTTTCCCCGGGTGCGCGAGTTCATCGACCAGACCCTCGAGCAGGCCCGCCGGACCGGGGTCGTCAAGACGATGTTCGGGCGACGGCGGCTGGTGCCGGAGGTAGCCAGCCGCAACGGCCAGATTCGCGCGTCGGCCGAGCGCGTGACCGTGAACATGCCGATTCAGGGCACCGCTGCCGACATCCTCAAGCGGGCCATGATCGATGTCGATGGCGCACTGCGTGCGCGGCCGACGCGCGCGCGCATGATCCTCACCGTGCACGACGAGCTGCTCTTCGAGGCGCCGGCGTCCGAGGCGGATGATATCGCCGAGTTGGTGAGGCGGACCATGGCGGGCGCCGTGGCGCTGCGGGTGCCGCTCGACGTGGACGTGGGCGTCGGCCCGAACTGGAACGACGCGAAACCCTGACCGCCACGCCGCGCGGCAGGTCCCCTAGCGCCAGCGCTCCTTCAGCAGCTCCCATTCGGCTCGCAGCTGCAGCTCGGCAGCCGCACGCTCGGTACTGGCGAGTGACTTGACCCGATCGGGAATGATGCCCTGCAGGACGAGCTTGTCCAGATCGGCGCGCAGGGAGGCCGACCGTTCACCGGCAAGGCGGGCGCGGGCCCACCCGGCCGTCGCAGCGTGCCAGGCGGCCAGCACTTCGCCGGCGCCGCGGAGCCCGGCCGCAACCCAGTAGGGAGCGGCGGCCGACTCGGTCCGGCGCCCCAACTGCTCGCGCATCTGCCTTGCCAGCGCTTCGAAAAGCGCCTTGCGGGTGTCGGGATTCGAGGAATCGGCCTGGCGCTCGACCGCACTGCCCCACCAGTCCACGAGCGCCTCGCCGAGGACAGGATCGGCCTCGAACCCGGGCGCGACGCCGCTGGCGAAGAGGTTGGCCGCGGCGCCGAACTCGTCTTCCAGGAACAGCGCCTGTCCGACGGCCAGCAGGTACTCCACTCGGCCACGCGGGTCGAGCATGCCGGCGCGGACCGAACCGAGGGCCTCGCGCGCGTCGCCCAGGTCCGCCGGGTCCACCCGCTCGCGATACCGCTCGAGCAGGGCGCGGGCCAGCACCACCGACGCAGCGTCCTGCGTGCCGGGAGTCTTGCGGGCGGCCAGGGCGGCGTCGATGGAAAGGTCGAACTCCCGGGCGTTGTAGAGCATCAGGGCGCGAGCCAGGTCGGCCCGGTTGGCCAGCGCGGGCTGGGCCATGGCCGCCAGCACGACGGCCACGAGGCCCCGGCCGACTGCAGTGCGCACGAGGCGCATGAAGGACACCACTTGCCCGGTTCCAGAATTCGCATCGTAGCACGCTGGTACAATGCCGAGTTGCATGGCCGCTCCCGTGATCGTCCCACGCGCCGAACACACCCTGACGCGCCGGGACATCGACCCTGACGCCCTGAAGGTGCTGTATCGGCTGCACGATTTCAACTATGCCGCCTACCTGGTGGGCGGGGGCGTGCGCGACCTCCTGCTCGGGCGCCGGCCGAAGGATTTCGACGTCGGCACCGACGCCCACCCGTACCAGATCAAGAAGCTGTTCCGAAACTGCTGGATTATCGGCCGGCGCTTTCGCCTCGCCCACGTGCGCTTCGGCAACAAGGCCATCGAAGTAGCCACCTTCCGCCGCAACGTGGTGGTTGAACCCGCCGAGTGGCCGGAAGGCGAACCGGGGGCGGGGCCGGCTGCAGCCCGGCGCGAAGATGCCGAGGCCAGCGCGGCCGAGGGCGTCCGCCACGACAACACCTTCGGCACGGCCGAAGAAGACGCATTCCGGCGGGATTTCACCATCAACGCCCTGTTCTACGACATCGCCACCTTCTCGATCATCGACTACGTGGGCGGCCTCGAAGATCTCGAGAGCGGCCTGATCCGATCCATCGGCGAACCCGGCCAGCGGTTCCGCGAAGACCCGGTCCGCATGCTGCGGGCCGTGGCCATGGCATCACGCCTCGAGTTCCGATTGGACCCGCCCATCGTCGAGGCCATCCGGGAGCATCGTCAACTGATGGCGCTGGCGGCGCCCGCGAGGCTAGTGGAAGAGTTCTACAAGATTCTTCGCTCCGCGGCGGCCGAGAGGACGTTCCGGATGCTCGCCGCGCACGGCCTGCTCGATCCCGTGACGCCAGAGCTTCAGCGGCGCGCGACCCACGAGCCGCTCTGGCAGTCGCTGGCGGCCCTCGATGCCTATCGGCGGCGGTTCGCCGAGATGCCGCCGCAGCTCACCAATCCCATCCTGCTCGGGTCGCTGTTGCTGCCGCTGGGACTGATGCCGCGCGCACACGCGACCGACGAACCCGAGGAGGCGGTCGAAGACGAGGCCCGTCCGCGCGCGCGCGGCTGGACCAGCGGGCGCCGCGACCGGCGGCCCAAGGCTCCCGTGTTGAAGATTGGCATGTTGCCCATCGCACGACGCGACAGCGAACGCCTGCGGCAATTGCTCTCCGTCCAGGGCCGACTACGGGACCTCGAGTCCTCGGCCCGCACCAAGCGTGCGCTCATGAACCGCGGGCCGTTCGAAGACGCCCTCGCCTGGCTCGACATCCACGGCCAGGCGTCCGAGATCGTCGAGCATTGGCGTGGCTTCATCGAGGCGGTAGGCACCGAGCCCGCCCCGCCCGAGGCGAGCGGCAGCGAGCCGGCCGCCGACGCTCGGCGGCGGCGCAGGCGACGCGGCGGACGGCGACGGGGCCGGCAGGCTCCGCCCACGGGCGAGAGCTGAGCGAGCCGACCACTAGCCGTTCTGGCGCTCGAACTCCTGCATGAACTCGACCAGCGCATCAACGCCTTCCCGCGGGAAGGCGTTGTAGATCGAGGCGCGCATACCGCCGACCGAGCGGTGTCCTTTCAGTCCGTCGAGCCCGGCGGCCGTCGCGGCCTTGACAAACGCCTTCTCCAGCTCCTCGCTGCCGAGCCGGAACGTCGCGTTCATCTGCGATCGGCTTGCTTTGTCGGCCGTCCCCTTGTAGAAGCCGGTCCGGTCGATCTCGGCATAGAGCCTCGCAGCCTTGCTGGCGTTCTGGGCGCCGATGGCCTCGAGCCCACCCTGCGCCAGCGCCCACTTCATGACGAGCCCCATCAGATAGATTCCAAAGCACGGGGGCGTGTTGTTCATCGAGCCGCTCTCGGCGTGCACGGCGTAGTTCAGCATGGTGTGCAGCGACTTGGCCGAGCGCGCCAGCAGGTCTTCGCGGATGATCACCAAGGTCACGCCAGACGGTCCGAGGTTCTTCTGCGCACCCGCGTAGATCAGGCCGTACTTGGACACATCGATGGGCCGGCTGAAAATATCCGACGAGGCATCGGCGACGAGCGGCACACTACCGACCTGGGGCTCGGAAGGCCACTCGGTGCCAAACAGCGTGTTGTTCGACGTGATGTGCACATAAGCGGCGCCGGCATTGAGCGTGAGCTCGTCCTGTCGCGGGATCCGCGCGAAGTTCTCGGCCTCGGTGGTGCCCGCGATCTTGACGTCGCCAACGCGCCGGGCCTCCTTGACGGCCTTCTGCGCCCACCCGCCGGTGACGATGTAGTCGGCCGACTGGCCGGCCGGCAGGAGATTGAGCGGCACCATCGAGAACTGCAGCGAGGCCCCTCCCTGAAGGAAGAGCACTTTGTAGTGCGCCGGCACGCCGCCGAGAGCTCTCACATCCGCTTCGGTGCGCGCGAGTATCGCCTCGAAGGTCTTCGAGCGGTGGCTGATTTCGAGTACCGACATGCCGAGGCCCGGCAGCGCCACGAGGTCGCGCTGGGCTTCTTCGAGCACCGGCACCGGCAGTACGGCGGGACCGGCCGAGAAATTGAACACACGATGAAGGGCGGTGGACATGATGGTCCACATTCTATCGCGCGGTCGGGGTGAGGCGACCCCCTACTTCAGGGCGACGACCTGCAGATCGAGGACGTCCTCGTTGCTCTCGCGAATGGCGGCAAGGGTGGCTTCGACCGGGCGGCCGTCGAGGCCGGACTGTTCGAACTTGTCGGCAACCAGGACGGTCATCGGGACCCTCGCGAGCTCGGAGGCGCCATCAGGTGCGACAGGAGGCCGTCGCGCAGCTTGGGCTCGAACCACGTTGACTTGGGGGGCATGATGCCGCCCGCGTCGGCGACGCGCATCAGGTCGGCCACCGACACCGGAAACATGGAGAAAGCGACGGCGAAGCCGCCCGAAGCGACCAGCCGCTCGAGCGCCGCGGCGCCTCGAATGCCGCCCACGAACTCGATGCGCGTGTCGATGCGCACGTCCGTGATGCCGAACAGTGGCGCCAGGACCTCGCGCTCGAGCACGTCCACGTCGAGCGCGTCGGTGGCGGGGAATGTCACCGTGTACCAGCGGGCGCCCAGGCGCATGGCCACGCTCCCACGGGCGGCCGGCGTGGCGGGGCCGCCGTCGCGTACCTGGGCCCGCCGGCCAAGCGCCTCGAGCAGTTGCTCGGGAGTCTGGCCGTTCAAATCGCGCACCACGCGGTTGTAGGGGAGCACCTGCACCTGGTTGTCTGGGAACGCCACGGCAAGCACCCGGTCCCACTCGCCGGGGCCCCGGTCGGCCCAAGCCCGTCGTGCCCGAGCCGCGCTGGCCGCCCGATGGTGGCCATCCGCGATATACAGCACGGGAATCGCGCCGAACCCACCAACGATGGCATCGTGCTCCCCGGTGGGCACCCTCCACACCACGTGCCGCACATCGTCTGGTGCCGTGAAGTCGAAGAGCGGCGGGCCGGTCACGACCCGGGCAACCGCGGCGTCGATTGCGGCCGATGCCTGGTAGGCGAGAAATACCGGACCGGTCTGCGCCCCGATGGCGAGCATATGGCGCGTGCGATCGTCTTCCTTGTCGGGACGCGTCTTCTCGTGTTTGCGAATCTGGTCCCGGTCGTACTCGTCCAGCGAGAAGCAGGCCGCCACGCCCGTCTGGACGTGCGCGCCCATGTGCAGGCGATACACGTAGAAGCGCGGCGTCTCCTCCAGCACGAGGGGCGCGGCGTCTTTCAGCGCCGCGAAGTTCTCGGCCGCCAGTTGGTAGACGGCCTCGTCGTGCGGATCGGTACCCTCGGGCAGGTCGATCTCCGAGCGTGACACGCGCAGGAAACTCAGCGGGTTTCCGGCCGCGAGCGCACGGGCCTCGTCGGTGCTCACAACGTCGTAGGGAACCGAGGCCACGCGGGATGCAACCTCGGGCGCCGGACGCAAGGCCGCGAAGGGGAAGATGGCGGACATTGGTTAAGACTCCTTCTTTCCTACCTGAAGGTCCACCCGACCCCGAACTTCACGTCTGGCGAATCAATCGCCCCGACCTTCGCCTCGAAGAACAGGCCGTCGCGGTGCTCGGCGCCGAACACGAAGTTGAACCCGCCTTCGGTCTCGGTTCCATCGCCACGACGCCCGGGCCCGTTGTCGAAGTTGTAGAAGTTCACCGCGGGCCCGCCTCCGACAAACAGCCGCCAGTCGGTTCGCGTGGGGAACTTGTAGATGAACTCCATGTTGAACGCGGTCGTCACCACGTCATCGCCCAGGCCCAGCTCGATGTTCGGCCGGAAGTACAGCCGGTCGATGAGCGGCGTTGTCTCGTAATGACCGCCGATGTACACCTGGTCGGGATCGACCGAGACGCCGCCGCGGACGCCTGGCCCCTGGGCCGCCGTCGGAGCCGCGAATCCCATCAGCGCCCCAAGAATGAGAAAAAAGTTCACACGTGTAGCCATCCAATTCTTCATTGGCGACATAAACATCCTCCTGGCGGGGGGGAGTGCAGGACTCGTGCCGAGCCGGCTCAGTTGGCGGCCCGAACCGCATCGGGTTGGAGCAGCCCGAACAGACGGGAGCGCTCGAGTATGAAGGCGGCGAGTTCGACGCCCGGCACCGGATCGCCGGGCGGCATGTTCCGGTGTTCGATGACCGGGTTAACGAACCGGCCGTTCCGGCGAAGGCCGTAGTGCAGGTGCGGACCCGTGGCCAGTCCGGTGGAGCCGACCTTGCCGACCAGGTCGCCCTGAGACACGTGCTGGCCCGGGCGCACGGCGATGGCTGAGAGGTGCAGGTACTCGCTCTCGTACCCGTTGTTGTGGCGGACGCGTACCGTGCGGCCACCGCCGTTGGTCCACCCCGCCAGCGTCACGGTACCCGGCGCTACCGAGGCCACCGGCGCACCGGGGGGCGCGGAGTAGTCGACCCCGTTGTGCGCGCGGGTGTAGCCCAGAATCGGATGCCGCCGAGACGAGGTGAAGCGCGAGGTGATGCGGGGCTCGAACTTCAGCGGCGACTTCAGGAAGAAGCGCTTGAGCGACCGGCCGTCTTCGTCGTAGTAGCCGGCCTTGCCCCCCTCTGGGGTATAGCGATACGCGCGGAGCGGACGCCCGCTGGCCACGAACTCGGCACCCAGGATGGCGCCGTAGCCCGCGAATTCGCCGTTGCGGGTCAGGCGCTCGACCACCAGACGGAACTCGTCGCCCGGCTGCAACTCGGACGAGAAGTCGAGCTCACCCGAAAAGATGTCGGCCATCTGCAGCGCCAGGTCGATACGCTCACCGACCGCGTCGAGCGCCTGCGTGAGCGAGGGTGTCTGCCGCGAGATGTGCCCCTCGACGGCGTCCACGGAAACTTCCTTGGGAATCGACTCGATCGACGCGAGGAACTCGCTCGTCTCGTCAGCCTGCTGCACGAGCAGCCGGCGGTCGCCGTCGATCTCGTACTCGAAGCTCCGGACGCGCCCGTCGAACAGTCGGTCAACCGCGTAGGGCTGCCCCACCCGCATCCGTCGGACGTCGAAGACCTCCTCGACCGCCGACACCAGGGCAATCCGATCTGCCTCGACCACGTCGTAGTCGGTGAGCAGGGCACCCAGCGTACGTCCCTGCGGTACGCTGCCGGCGATCAATTCGGAGTCGGAGGGCAGGTGAATGTCGGTGGCGTCGGACTCAGCCGTGGTGCCAGGCAACGCCTCCGTCCCCGCGCGGCAGGCCGCCGCGCCCATCAGGGCAATCCCGAACACGAATCCGGCGAGCAGGTGGCGCCGCAACATCAGAGTGGAGCTAGCAAGGACGGGCCATCCTAACAGCTGAATGCCCTGGGCACCAGAAGGTTTTTCACCGCCTAATGCATTCGGTCACCGCCGTTTCGTCGCCGCGGGACGGCGCTCGGACAGCGGCGGGGCATCCGCCTCCTGCAGTTCGACGTACTGCACCGTCTGGACGTTGGCGCGAATCACCATGGGAATCACGCGCGGCTCGCCGGTCCCGGCCCGCACCTCTACCACGTGCGCGCCCGCTGGGACGGTGAGCGTCAGGGGCGTCGTGCCCCGATCGGTCCCATCCACGATGACGCGCGCCCCAGTGGGCCGCGAGCTGACGACCAGTTCCCCTTCGCCCTCGGCCGGGCCGACCTCTGGCCTCGTCCAGTACCAACCGATGACGCCCGCCTGCAGCAGCACGACGGCAAGCACCACCGCCGCCCAGAGTGGCCGCAGCCCAAGCACGCGCGTCCCTCTCGGCGGACCAGGCGCCGCCTCCGCCTCTTCCGGCTCTGCCGCCCGCATCGTGGGCGCCGGGGCCGTCGCGGCGGCCGCCACCGAGGCGTCGGCGGCTTGGGACGCAGGCAAGGCCACCGGCTCGGGCGCACAGGCGCGCACCCATTCCTCGAGGGCCGCCGTGCCGGTGACGTAGCGGCGATTGCTCGACAACACCTCCTCGAACGCGATCTGGGCGGACTGGGGCGAGTCGAAACCGCCCTCGTCCAGTTGCAGGGCGCGGCGCAGCCAGCGAGCGAACACGCTCGACAACGGGTGGTCGTCGCCGTCATGCCGCTCGCGCGCCGCCGAGAGTAGCGGCGACACGGCCTTTGGATATTCGTCGGCCGTGAGCAGCCGCCCATGCAGCATCGACAGCGCCACCACCCCCAGCGAGGTGGCATCGCCGCGAGGCGTACTCACGACCGGCCCCTGGGAGGGCGGCGCTGCAATCCGGTAGCCCTGCCAGGCGTCCTCGCGCGAGAGACCCAGGTGATCCACCGCCGTGCCGAACCACGCGTCGGCAATGACCACGCGCGCGGGCGCCACGACGAACAGCCGCTCGGGCGCCAGCGTGCCGATCGCGTTCTCGCGATTGTGGCGGGCAAAGAGCGCGGTCGCCGGCAGCAACTGACGGAGGAGCGCGATCACCGCCTCGATATCGGGACGAATGCCCGCCACGGACGAGGCCACGAGCAGGTCGGACAGCCGGTGTCCACTGGTGGCGTCGGAGACCACGACGAGGCGATCGATCGACGGCCGGTCGATGCGGAGCACGCGCACGTATGATGCGTGGCGTACCGGAACCAGGCGCGTGACGCGCTCGGCGAGTGTGGTGGTGAAGGCCGTGTTCAGGACCAGCTCGAGGCTGAGCTCCATCTGCTCGACCGGTTCACCCGTGGAGGCGTCGGTCGCGGCGGCGCGACGCCCAAGCCCATCAGTCATGGGATGTTCGATGCCCGGGGAGGCTCACGCATTGTAATCGGGAGGCGGCCGCCAAAGCGCAGGATCCGATGCACAACCCTGCATTACACTGCCACGAGAATTGTGAGGACGACGATGTTGACCCGCATTGACGTTGTGGCGGGCGGCCGTAACACCTTCCACGACGCCGACCTCTCGATGTTCAGCATCGTCGCGGAGATTCCCGGGACGGACAACGCTGACGAGGCCGCGTTGACCGTGCGCCGGGACGAAGAAATCGCGAAGATGCGAGGTATCCTGATCGCGTGACGCTCGACTGGACCGTCGGCCTCGTCGCGACGGTAGCAGCGGGGGTGGGTGCGCTGATCGGATGGCTCCTGGCGCGCTGGCGCGCAGCCGAGCTGGCCGCCGTGCTCCGCGCGGAGAACGCCCGGCTCGCCGCCGAGCTCGCGCACCGCGAGCGCGCCATTCCCGAGCAGATGGCACTGGTGGAGCAGATGCAGCGCCAGGTCCGCGATTCGTTCGAGGCGCTGGCGGCCGGCGCGCTCCAGACGAGCAGCCGCCAGTTCCTCGAACTGGCCGACCAGAAGCTCGGCAACGTGCACCGGGCGGCCGCGGCGGAGCTCGGACAGCGGCAGCAGGCTCTCGACGCACTCGTCGCCCCGATTCGCGAGACGCTTGGCCAGGTAGCCCAGACACTGTCCGACAGCGATCGCCACCGCCTGCAGGATGGCGCAAGCCTGCGAACGCTGCTCGGCGCGGTCGGCCAGACCCAGCAACAGCTCCAGCAGGAGACCCAGGGCCTGATCCGCGCGCTGCGATCACCCGGCGTGCGCGGCCGGTGGGGCGAGGTTCAGCTACGAAAGGTCGTCGAACTGGCGGGCATGATCGAGCACTGCGACTTCGAGGTGCAGCCTACGGCCGTTTCGGATGCGGGCCGCCTGCGGCCAGACATGGTCGTCACCCTCCCCGGTGATCGCACCATCGTCGTGGACGCGAAGGTGCCGCTTGAAGCCTTCCTCGATGCGCAGGCAGCAGCAGACGATGGCGTCAGGTCGGGACGACTGGCGGACCACGTGCGGCAGGTCAAGGATCACCTCGCGAAGCTGGGCGCCAAGGGCTATTGGGATCAGTTCCCGTCCTCGCCCGACTTCGTCGTGCTGTTCCTGCCCGCCGAGGCCATCTTCATGGCGGCGCTCGAGCAGGATGCGCACCTCATCGAATACGGCGTCCGGCAGCGCGTGCTGATCGCCAGCCCGTTGACGTTGATTGCGATGCTGCGGACGGCGGCACTGGCCTGGCGGCAAGAGCAGCTTGGCCTCAACGCCGCAGAGATCAGCCGGCTCGGCCGCGAGCTGTACGATCGCGCGCGCACGTTCACGGAGCGTCTCAGCACGCTCGGCACGAGGCTCGACCTCACCGTGCGTGCGTTCAACGAGGCGGTGGGTGCGTACGACGCGCGCGTCATGGTGTCGATGCGCAAGTTCAAGGAGCTGGGCGCCGCCACCGGCGACGCCATCGAGAGCCCGGCGCAGGTGGAGACGACGGCGCGCAGGCTCGAAAGCAGCCTCCAGCCCGACCTGCTCGATCACCCCGACGCCGAAGAAGACGCCGTCGGCCGCTCCTAGCGTCTCTATCCGTTGGCGGCGTGCTAGAGTCTTGCCCGGAGTGTCCATGACCCGACTGCTGAGCCTCATCGTGGTGGCGGCCTGCGCGGCGTGCTCGCAGCCCGCGCCCACCGCCGAATCGGCCGCGCCCGTGACGCCCGCGGCGACCCAACCAACCCCTGAAGCAACCTCTCTCTCCGGGAAGCCACTGTTCCCGCCAAACCCGATTCCGAACCGCGACAAGCTCGAGCGCGACCTCCAGGAAGTGCAGTCGCTGGCCGACACGACCACGCCCGAGGCGATGGTCTGGCTCGGGCGCCGGCAGGCCTACCTGTGGCGCTATCGCGATGCCATCGACACCTTCACCAAGGGCATCGAGCGCTATCCCGAGGACGCCCGGTTCTATCGCCACCGCGGCCACCGCTACATCACGCT
>Ga0073904_10002113_pt1 | contig 15042 bp, 12 predicted proteins | sample KloWWTrecipitate_FD_66668 | JGI IMG/M metagenome (GOLD analysis project Ga0073904, IMG submission 66668) | Active sludge microbial communities from Klosterneuburg, Austria, studying microevolution and ecology of nitrifiers - Klosterneuburg... | ecosystem: Engineered > WWTP > Aerobic digester >...
GCCGAGCTCGCGAAGATCATCGGCGAGTACGACGCGGTCACCATCCGCAGCGGCACGAAGTTCACCGCGGAAGTCGTGGCCGCCGCGAAGAAGCTCCGCGTGATCGGCCGCCCCGGGGTGGGCGTCGACAACGTGGACGTGGACGCGGCGACCAAAGCGGGCATTTTCGTGATGAACTCGCCGGGCGGCAACCTGGTGTCGACCTGTGAACTCACCATGGCGTTGATCCTCGCCACCTCGCGGAACATCGCGGCGGCGGACGCGTCGCTCAAGGCGGGGACGTGGGACCGCAAGGCCTTCGCGGGCGGGGCGGAGATCTCGGGCAAGCGCATCGGCGTCGTCGGCTTCGGCCGCATCGGCCGCGAAGTGGCGGCGCGCTGCAAGGCTTTCGGGATGGAGGTGTGGGCCTTCGATCCCTTCGTCTCCGCCCAGGTCGCGGAGCGGGTGGGGGTCAAGGCGGTCACGCTCGATCAGATCCTGCAGGGCTGCGACTACATCACGCTCCACACCGTGATGACCCCGGACACCCGGCACATGCTGGGCAAGGAGGCCTTCGCGAAGATCAAGCCGGGCGTCCGCATCATCAACGCGGCGCGCGGCGAGTTGATCGACGAGGACGCGCTCTTCGCGGCGCTCGAAAGCGGCCGGGTCGCGGGATGCGGCCTCGACGTCCACGCCAAGGAGCCGCCGGTCGACTGGAAGATCGCGAAGCACCCGAAGGTGGTCGCGACCCCGCACATCGGCGCGCAGACCGTCGAGGCGCAGGATCGCGTGGGCACCGACATCGCGTACCAGGTTCGCGACTTCCTCAAGGACGGCGTGATCCAGCAGGCGGTGAACTTCTTCCAGCTCTCCGGCGAGGCCTACGACCAGATCAAGCCCGCGATCGACCTCGGCGAGCGGCTCGGTTCGCTCCTGGCCCAGGTGGCGCCGGGGGAAGTCCGGAAGCTGGAGGTGACCCTCTACGGGACCTTCAAGGATCTCCAGGCCCAGCCGATCCTGCAGGCCACGGTCGCGGGCGCGCTCAAGGTCGCCGATTCAGAGATCACGTTCGTGAACGCGATGTCGCGCGCCGACGCGCGCGGCGTGGAAACGGCGCTGGCCGCGTCCTCGTCGACCCCGCGCCATGCGAATTTGATGGGCGTGAAGATCACCACCCCGGAGACCGAACTCGCGGTGGCGGGAACGCTGTTCGGCGAGGGCCAGCTCAGGCTCGTGGAGATCGACGGCATCCCGGTGGACGCCGTGCTTCATGGACACATGCTCGCCATCAAGAACGACGACACTCCGGGAGTGGTCGGCCGGATCGGCACGAAGCTCGGAGAGAGCGGCGTCAACATCGCGCAGATGAACCTGGGCCGCAAGTCCCCGGGCGGCCGCGCGGTCATGCTGATCGAGGTGGACGCGGACGTTCCCGCCGAGGTCCTGTCCGCCCTGCTGAAGATCGACGGAGTCCGCGAAGCGCGAGCGATCACGCTCGGCTGACCCGCCGCACCGTCACCCCGGGCGCCTAGCCTGGCCTGCGGAATAGCTCATTTGCACTAGCGTCCTTCCCTCCCTGCGCTCGGCTAAAATCGCACTCCTACACGAAACGCCCACCCGAGGCTCCGGCCCATCTCGCGGCCGCCCAATATCCAAGGAAGAAGAAGGCACCCATGTCGCAAGGCTCCAAGATCACCATCGCAAACGGCGTTCTGAACGTTCCCGACGATCCCATCATTCCTTTCGTCGAGGGCGACGGCACGGGCCGCGACATCTGGCGCGCTTCCGTGCGCGTGTTCGACGCCGCGGTCGCGAAGTGTTACGGCGGCAAGCGGAAGATCCACTGGCACGAGGTCCTGGCCGGAGAAAAGGCCTTCAACGCCACCAAGGAGTGGATGCCCGCGCAGACCCTCACCGACTTCCGCCAGTACCTCGTCGGGATCAAAGGCCCGCTCACCACCCCCATCGGCGGCGGCATCCGGTCGCTCAACGTGGCGCTTCGGCAGGAACTCGACCTCTACACCTGCCTCCGTCCCGTGCGCTACTTCAAGGGCGTTCCGACCCCGGTTAAGAAGCCGCAGGACGTCGACATGGTGATCTTCCGCGAGAACACCGAGGACATCTACGCGGGCATCGAGTGGGCCGAGGGGACGCCGGAAGGCAAGAAGGTCATCGCGTGGCTCCAGACCGAGATGAAGGTGAAGAAGATCCGGTTCCCGGAAACCTCGGGCGTCGGCATCAAGATCATCTCCCGCGAAGGCACCGAGCGCCTGATGCGCGCCGCGATCAAGTATGCGATCCAGTTCAAGCGGAAGAGCGTCAACATCGTCCACAAGGGCAACATCATGAAGTTCACGGAAGGCGCCTTCCGTGACTGGGCCTACGGCCTCGCGACGAAGGAATTCCGGTCCCAGGTCGTCACCGAGCGCGAGAGCTGGGTCCTGGGCAACGTCGAGAAGAACCCCAAGCTCACCCCGGCCGAGAACGCGAAGATGATCGATCCCGGCTACGACATGATGACCCCGACGCAGCAGGGCGAACTCGTGGCCGAGGTCAACACCGCCCTCGCCCTCGTCCCCACCCACGGCAACGGCCAGTGGAAGTCGAAGATCCTCATCAAGGACTCGATCGCCGACATCACGCTGCAGCAGGTCCTCACCCGTCCGAAGGAGTTCGAAGTCATCGCGACCCCGAACCTGAACGGCGACTATCTCTCCGACGCACTCGCCGCCCAGGTGGGCGGGATCGGGATCGCGCCGGGCGGCAACATCAACTACGAGACCGGTCACGCCATCTTCGAGGCCACGCACGGAACCGCCCCGAAGTACGCCGACCTCGACAAGGTGAACCCGGGCTCGGTCATCCTCTCCGGCTGCATGATGCTTCGCTACCTGGGCTGGGTGGAAGCGGCGGATGCCATCGAGGCCGGCATCGAGAAGTCGATCGAGCAGAAGCGGGTCACCTACGACTTCGCGCGCATGATGGAGAACCCGACCGAAGTGAAGTGCTCGGGCTTCGCCGACGCGATCATCAGCAACCTCTAACGTTCCTTTCATCAACTCCAGAAAGTCACGATCATGAAGAATCCCGTTCGCGTCGCCGTCACCGGAGCCGCCGGACAGATCGGCTACAGCCTCCTCTTCCGTATCGCCGCCGGCGAGATGCTGGGCAAGGATCAGCCGGTGATCCTGCAGCTCCTCGAAATCACGCCCGCCCTGAACGCGCTCAAGGGTGTCGCGATGGAGCTCGACGACTGCGCGTATCCGCTGCTCGCGGGCATCGTCCAGACCGACGATCCCAACGTCGCCTTCAAGGACGCGGACATCGCCCTGCTCGTGGGCGCGCGCCCGCGCAGCAAGGGGATGGAGCGAGGCGAGCTTCTCTCCGCCAACGCCGCGATCTTCACGGTTCAGGGCAAGGCCCTCGACGCGGTGGCCAAGCGGTCGGTGAAGGTGCTGGTGGTCGGCAACCCCGCGAACACGAACGCCTACATCGCGATGAAGTCCGCGCCGGGGCTGTCGCCGTCGTGCTTCACCGCCATGCTGCGGCTGGACCACAATCGCTCCCTCTCGCAGATCGCGGCCAAGACCGGAAAGCCGGTGGCGTCGATCAAGCGGATGCTCGTGTGGGGCAACCACTCGGCCACGCAGTACCCGGACTATCGCTTCGCCACCATCGACGGGTCTTCGGTGAAGGACACGATCAACGACGAGGGCTGGAACCGGGACACCTTCATCCCCACCGTGGCCAAGCGCGGCGCCGCCATCATCGAGGCTCGAGGTCTGTCCTCGGCCGCCTCGGCCGCCAACGCGGCGATCGCGCACGTTCACGACTGGGTTCTCGGCAGCAACGGCGAGTGGGTGACCATGGGGGTTCCGTCGGACGGCAGCTACGAGATCCCGCCCGGAACGGTCTACGGTTTCCCGTGCACCACGAAGGACGGCAAGATCACCATCGTCACCGGCCTCGACATCGACGCCTTCTCACGCGAGCGCATGACCGCCACGCTCAAGGAGCTCAACGAAGAGCGCGAGGGCGTCAAGCACCTGCTGACCTAGGCCCGGTCCCCTCGTTGACGAAGGGTCACCGAGGGGTCAACTGGTACGCCCGGCCTTCGCCGTCTACCTTGAGCAGGCGGATCCGGGAACCGAATCCGGCGATGGCGCGCTCCTTCTCCGCCCAGCGGTCAGGCTGGTACATGTCGGTGTGGACGACCACGTAGTCGACGCCCAGGCGATCGAGCTCGGCAAGTCCTGACTCGGTCGGGAATTCGTGGAGTTCCTCGTAGAGTTTCAGGTGCAGCGGCGGGACGAGGCTGGAGTAGCCGTTGACCATGGGCTGCCAGTGAGCGGCGCCGTGGATCATGTATTCGGAGTGGAAGCGGGCCTGCCGCACCGAATGGTCAGGGAGGGGAATCGGGAGTTCGACGACCCGGAAGGGCATCGGTTGGGTGGCGAGCCAGGCGTCGACGGGAGGCGTGACGATGGGGTCGTGGGGCGAGTCCCAGGCCACCGGAACGCATTCGAAAATGGCGACGGCGACCAGAGCCCACGCGACCGCCGGCCGCCGGACGCGATCGAGGCCGAGGGCGGCGAGAGCGGAGAGCGCGGTCAGGGTCAACAGGAAGAAGCGGGACGGAACCCGGATGAGGTCGAAGCCCGGGATGAGCGCATAGCCGAGCCGATAGAGGCCGAACGGGGGCCCGAGGGCGAGCCAGAGGGTCAGCCCGGCCAGCGCGGCCATGCCGGTGGCGGCCAGGGTGCGAGCCGCGCGATCCCGGATCAGTCCGAGGCCACCGAAAGCGGCGAGGCCGAGAAAGACGAACCCCGGGAAGAGGGCGGCGTTCGCCGACTCGACGCTTGGCCGGAGCGCGTCGAGACTGGACGTGAGTGCGGTCTGAGTCCGCGTGGGCGCTTGCAGCCAGGAGCCGATGGTGGGGACATAGCCCTCCGCGTCTTCGATGACGCGGGTGAGGCCGACCCGCCCGCGCACCTCGTAGTAGGGAAACACGAAGGGGACGTTGACGAGCAGGAGCAGCAGGCCGGCGAGGCCGCAGTCGCGGATCGCCTGCGCCGGGCGCAGGTTTCCAAAGACCAGCGCTCCGCCGAAGAGGAGAGCGAGGGCGAGCGCGAGGAACAGGCCGCCGTGACCGCTGGTCAGCGCCTGCAGCGTGAACAGAGCCAGGGTCGCGAGCAGGTCTCGCCGCTTCCCGAGGCGCAGGTAGCGGATCGCGAAAGCGAGGGCCCAGGGGACGAAGTGCAGGGTCGCGAGGTGGGCCTGGGTGAGCCGGGTGAGCCGCGGGCCGGAGAAGCCGCCCACGATGCCCGCGAGCAGGGCGCCGCGGGGGGAGGCTCCGCACTCCCGGGCCAGTCGATCGCACCCGAGGGCGCCGAGGAACGTGGCCAGGAGCAGAACGAAGTTGAGGATCAGATCGAGGTTGTCGGTGAAGAGCGACAGCGGAAGCGCGAGCAGGGCCGCGCCGATCAGGTGCTCCGAGTAGGCGAGGGTCTGCGTCTCGGGGAAGAAGATGTTCGCGTCGAAGACGTGGAGGGGATCGGTCTTGAACGCGTGAAGGTCCCAGCCCAGGGTCCAGAGGTAGAGGCGGGTATCCGGCCCCGGGGCGAAGGTACGTCCACCGGGGTCGAGACTGACGGGCGCGGTGAAGACGAGCAGCAGCAGTCCGTAGACCGCCGCTCGAAGGGGCCAGGCCGGCTGGCCCGGTCCGCTAGTCGCCCGAGGCTGCCCGCTCCGGTCGCTTTCCAAGCGTCGCTTTCACGAAGTCGCGGTTCATGAGCGCGATGTTCTCGAGCGAGATCCCCTTCGGGCAGGCGGCCTCGCACTCGCCGTGGTTCGTGCAGCCGCCGAAGTCCTCGTTGTCCATGGCCGCGACCATCTTGAGCACGCGCTCCATCCGCTCGGGCTGGCCCTGAGGCAACAGCGCCAGGTGGGCGACCTTCGCCGAAGTGAAGAGCATGGCCGACGCGTTGGGGCACGCGGCCACACACGCGCCGCAGCCGATGCAGGCGGCGGCGTCGAAGGCACGGTCGGAGTCGGGCTTGGGCACGGGAATGGCGTTGCCGTCGGGCGCGTTGCCGGTGGAGACGGAGACGTAGCCGCCGGCCTGGATGATCCGGTCGAGGGCGCCGCGGTCGACCGCGAGGTCCTTGATCACGGGAAACGCCTTGGCGCGCCAGGGCTCGATGGTGATCTCGTCGCCGTCGTTGAACTGGCGCATGTGAAGCTGGCAGGCGGTGGTGTTCTTCTGCGGCCCGTGGGGCCGGCCGTTGATGACCATGCTGCACATGCCGCAGATCCCCTCTCGGCAGTCGTGGTCGAAGGCGATTGGATCCTGCCCCTTGCCCATGAGCTCCTCGTTGAGCACGTCGAGCATCTCGAGGAACGACATGTCCTTCGAGACATCGTTCGCATCGTAGGACACGAAGGCGCCCTGGGACGCGCCGTTTCGCTGGCGCCAGACGTTGAGCTTGAGCTTCACTTGTAGCTCCGGGTTTGAAGGTGGACGTATTCGAAGTCGAGGGGCTCGATGTTCCGCTTCGGAGCCTTGCCCTCGCCCGTGTATTCCCAGGCCGCGACGTGGGCGAAGTTCGCGTCGTCGCGCTTCGCCTCGCCTTCGTCCTGGAATTCCTCGCGGAAATGACCGCCGCAGGATTCGCGGCGTTCGAGGGCGTCGAGGCACAAAAGCTCGCCCAGCTCGAGGAAGTCGGCGAGTCGCCCCGCCTTCTCGAGGGACTGGTTCATCTCGTCGGCGGATCCGAGGACGTTGAGGTTCTGGTGGAACTCCTCGCGCAGCTTCGGGATGAGTTCGAGAGCCTTCTTGAGGCCGGCTTCGGTGCGGGCCATGCCGCAGTACTCCCACATGATCTTCCCGAGCTCCTTGTGGAAGGAGTCGACGGTCCGCTTGCCCTTCATGCCGAGGAAGCGGCTGGTGCGGGCCGCCACCTCCGCCTCCGCCTTCTTGAACTCGGGATGGTCGGTCGAGACCTTCCCGGGTTTCGCGGTGACGAGGTAGTGACCGATGGTGTAGGGGAGGATGAAGTAGCCGTCGGCGAGACCCTGCATCAGCGCGGACGCGCCGAGCCGGTTGGCGCCGTGGTCGGAGAAGTTCGCCTCGCCGATCACGTGCAGGCCGGGGATGGTGCTCTGGAGGTTGTAGTCGACCCACAGCCCGCCCATGGTGTAGTGGATGGCGGGGTAGATGCGCATCGGGACCTTGTACGGATTCTCACCGGTGATGCGCTCGTACATCTCGAAGAGGTTGCCGTACTTCTCGGCGACCTTCGCTTCGGAGAGGCGCTTGATCGCGTCCGAGAAATCGAGGTAGACGCCGAACCCGGTTTCCCCGACCCCGCGGCCCTCGTCGCAGACCTGCTTGGCGGCGCGGGACGAGATGTCGCGCGGAGCGAGGTTGCCGTAGCTCGGGTACTTGCGCTCGAGGTAGTAGTCGCGCTCGGCCTCGGGGATCTGATCGGGTGAGCGCTTGTCGCCCTTCTTGAGGGGCACCCAGACCCGGCCGTCGTTGCGCAGCGACTCGGACATCAGGGTGAGTTTGCTCTGGTGATCGCCGCTCACCGGGATGCAGGTGGGGTGGATCTGGGTGTAGCAGGGATTCGCGAACGCCGCGCCCTTCTTGTACGCCCGCCAGATCGCGGTGGTGTTGCAGCCCTTGGCGTTGGTCGAGAGGTAGAAGACGTTGCCGTAGCCGCCGGTGGCGAGGACCACCGCGTCCGCCGACCAGGATTCGATCTTTCCCGTGACCATGTCGCGGGTCACGATGCCGCGGGCCACTCCGTCGATGACCACCAGTTCCAGCATCTCGTGGCGGGTGTAGGCCTTCACCGTGCCCGCCGCGACCTGCCGCTCCATCGCCTGGTACGCGCCGATCAGGAGCTGCTGGCCGGTCTGGCCGCGCGCGTAGAAGGTGCGCGAGACCTGGGCGCCGCCGAACGAGCGGTTGGAGAGGAGGCCGCCGTACTCGCGGGCGAAGGGCACGCCCTGGGCCACGCACTGGTCGATGATCTTGACCGAGATCTCGGCAAGGCGATGGACGTTCGACTCGCGGGCGCGGAAGTCGCCGCCTTTGACCGTGTCGTAGAAGAGGCGGAAGACGCTGTCGCCGTCGTTCTGGTAGTTCTTGGCCGCGTTGATGCCGCCCTGGGCCGCGATGGAGTGGGCGCGACGGGGCGAGTCCTGGTAGCAGAAGGAGAGGACGTTGTAGCCGAGTTCGCCCATGGCCGCGGCGGCCGAGGCGCCGGCGAGGCCGGTGCCCACCACGATGACCGTGTGCTTGCGCTTGTTAGCCGGGTTCACCAGCTTCATCTCGAACTGGTGGGATTCCCACTTCTTGTCGATGGGCCCGGACGGTGACTTCGAATCGAGATTCATGACTAGCGGACCAGGCCGAAGAAGACGGAGAGGGGGAAGGAGAGATTGCCGACCGCGACCACCGCGGCGTAGGCGACCCCGATGACCTTTCGAAGGCCGTTGTACTTCGGATGCGAGAGGCCCATGGTCTGCAGCATGCTCTCGACCCCGTGGAAGAGGTGGAGGGAGAGAGCCACCATCGAGAGCGCGTAGAAGAAGGCCACCAGGGGATTCTGGAAGCCGACGACCACGTTGTGGTACACGTCCCCGCGGACGAAGTCGGGATGCACCGAGCCGACGGTGAAGTGCAGCAGGTGATAGACGATGAAGAGCAGGAGCAGCGGCCCGCCCCACCGCATGGTGCGCGAGGCGTAGGTGGACGCCTCGTACGCGGTCTTGCGGTAGCCCACCGGGCGGGCGGCCCAGTTCGCGAGGGTGAGGGTCGTGGCCGCCCAGATGTGGAGGGCCACGCAGGCGAGGAGGACCAGGCGCGCGGTCCAGACCAGCGGGGGCTTCGACTGAAGCAGCTCACCATAGTGGTTCAGGGCCTCGGGGCCCTGGTAGAGGAGCAGGTTCCCGATCATGTGGATGAGCACGAACCCGGTGAGGACGACGCCGGTGAGCGCCATGATCACCTTCCGGGCGACGGTGGTCACCAGAAGGCCGGGGGAACTCACAGGCGGTGCAATGGCGGTCATCGGTTTTGAGAGGTCCTTGAAGGTCGGACGTGACACGGACGAATCGGCGAAGGCTGTTGCGGCGGGAGCGATTCTAATCGGTCCGGACGGTATCTGGGACGTTTTTCGCTCCTAGACCACGGTTCCGTCGGGGACGATGGTGTCCTTCGGCACGATGATGATGCTGTCGCGGATGTGCCAGCAGGGCCCATCCGCGTGCTCCTGCTTCGATTCGTTCACGAGCCGGACGTTCGCGCCCACGCGCGCGTTCTTGTCGACGATGGCGGTCTCGACCACCGAGTTGTCCCCGATACCGATCGCGGGCACCCCGCTCGCCGGATCCGGCGTCGTCTTCTCGTAGTAATCGGCGCCCAGGATCAGGCTGTTCCTGACCACGCAGCCCCGGCCGATCCGGCTCCGGATGCCGATGAGCGAACGCTCGATCTCCGCGTCCACGATGATCGAGCCCTCGGAGACGAGGGCGTTGGTCATCCGCGCGCCCTCGATCTTGGTGGCGGCCAGCGCGCGCGCGCGGGTGTGGACCGGCGTCTTGACGTCGTAGAAGTCGAAGTGGGGCACCGGCTGGCAGAGACCCAGGTTCGCCTCGTAATAGGAACGGATGGTGCCGACATCCTCCCAGTAGCCCTTGAAGACATGCGACTGCACCTTGAGCTCGGTGATGGAGCCCGGGATGATGTGCTTGCCGAAGTCCATGGACGCGTCGTAGGCGAGGGTGGTTTCGAGGGCGGCCCGCTTGAAGATGTAGATGCCCATGGAGGCAAGGTACCCCTCCCCTCCGCCCGGGAGTTCGGACTTCAGGCCTTCGAGTTCATCGGGGCTCGGCTTCTCGTGGAAGTGCACGATCCGCCCGGCGGCGTCGATCTTCAGGATGCCGAACCCGGGCGCGGCGGACGCGTCCACCGGGGTCACCGCCACCGTGATGTCGGCGTCCGCGGCGAGATGCGTGTCGCGCATCTTGCGGTAGTCCATCTGGTACAGCTGGTCGCCGGACAGGATCAGGACGTCATCGAAGTCGTGATGCCGGATGTGGCGATTCGCCCGCCGGACCGCGTCCGCGGTGCCCAGGAACCACTCCTGCTCGCTCTCGGTCTGCTCGGCCGCGATCACGGAGACGAAGGCCTCGGTGAAGGGGTCGAAGCGATAGGTCTGGGCGAGGTGCTTGTTCAGGCTCTCCGAGAGGTACTGGGTGAGGACGATGATCCGCCGGAGGTGGGAGTTGAGGCAGTTCGAAATGGGGATGTCGATGAGCCGGTATTTGCCGCCGATCGGGACCGCGGGCTTCGACCGGTGGGCGGTGAGGGGGAACAGGCGCGTGCCTCGCCCGCCGCCCAGGATGACGGCCAGGACTTCCTTCATGGACGTTTCCTTGCGTGAATGAGGGCCCGGACCTCGTCGTTGCGCGGATTGTCGAAGTCCAGCCGGATCCGGTTGTCGTCGGTGAGGGAGATCTTCGCAGGGAACGACGAACCGGCAAGCGCGTACCCTTTGGGAAGGACCACGGCATTGCGAGGCCGCCCGAACGAGCGATCCCACACGAGCAGATCGCCTTCCATTCGATACCGCGCGGGATCGGTATAGGTCTCGCGGATGCGGATGCGGATGGTCGTGCCCGCGGCCACCGGGGGGAATCGAACCACCGCGGCCTCGCTGTCGGGCTTGACCAGCTCCCCGATGTCGATCTTCGCCTTCGTGATCTCGTCGCCCCGGAGGGTTTCCACCTTGAGCGGCTCGCCGGTGTCGAGGCAGGTGGCGCTCGGGTTGCTCACCTTGCTGCCCGCGCGAACCACGTTGATGTAGGTCGATCGGCCGACGTCCCTGATGGTGACGTCGTGGTACAGATCGAACGAGTGCGTTTCGGGAGGCTGCAGGAAGTACACGATCTCGCGGTCCTGCCGCGCGCGTTCGGAGAACGCGGGATCGTCGGCGGTGCCGACGCGGGAGGGCGCCGTGGCCTGGGCGGCGAGAACGAGGGTGAGGAGGTGGAGTGCCGTCACTTCAGCCTCCGCGCCTTGATCGCATAGGAGACGGCGTCGGGTCCGATGTTCATGAAGCTCATGCGGAGCCGCGGGCCCGCGGCCCCCGGCTCGGAGACCACCTGCGAGGGGTAGTTGCACGAGACCAGCTCGTAACCGGCGGGAAGGACAACGGAATTCCGCTTGATCCCGAGCGATCGAGAGAAGACGATGAAACCGCTCTTCTCTTCGACGAAATAGCTCTTCTCGTCCCTGTAGGTCTTGTCGATGACAAGGCGGATCTCACCATCCTTCGGCACCGGGCGGGGCAGTTCGATCTGGATGTAGCGGGTATCGAGTTCGGCGCTTCCGAGGCCGTTCGCTTTCGCCTCCGCGCCCGATACCTCGATGAACTTGAGAGGCTTCCCGTTCGTTGGATCCGAGACGCTCTCGTTGCTCGCGACGCTGCCCTTGCGGATCGGATTCCAGAAGAAGCGGGCTCCGGGGGTCGTCGCCGTCACCTCGTAGAGGATGCGGAAGCTGGCTGAGGACGGATCCAGCAGCTCGTAGCGGGTGTAGTCGTCCGCCTGCGTCTGGCGAGGCGCCTCGGCCTCCGTCGCCGGCTGCGCCGAGGTCCAGGACGCCCCCAATCCGACCAGCGCCGCCGTCGAAACCTGGAGAACGGTTCGCCTGGTGGGGGTCATGGTGGCTCCTGCGAAGGAGTATAGACGCGGCCCTTCTCTCCCGAGGCCACCGGTCCGAGCACGTTCCCCGGCGTGGCCAGGGAGGTCGCCAGGTTCCTGGGCGTTCAGGGACTTCGGCTAGCCTCTCCGCCTCATGCCCGTGCCTCGCCCCCTCACTCCGCTGGTCCGTTTCCTCGCCGGCGTTTCCTACATCCCGGGCGGCGTGGTGTTCCTCCTTCGAAATCCGCGGCTGTGGCCGGTCGCGATCTCTCCCCTGATCGTGGCCGCCATCCTGCTCATGATCGGCATCTTCTCGGGTGCTTTCTGGGCCGGCCGGGTCGAACAGTCGCTCTTCGGCGGGAGCCTTCGCACCTCTCCGGCGTGGTTTTCCTTCGTGGTGGTCACCGGGCTCTGGGCCGGGAGTCTCGCCGCCGGCGCCATCATCGCGCTCTCCGTCGCCTTCGCCCTGCTCGGGCCGCTTTTCGAGAAGCTCTCGCAGAAGGTGGAGGAGCTGTCCGGTCTCAGAGTGCAGGGATCCAAGGGGCTCCACTGGGAACTCGTGCAGTCGGTGAAGACCGCCGCCTATTTCGCCTTGAGCGCGCCCATCGCCATTCTGCTCGGTCTCATCCCGTTTCTCGGGCCCGTCCTGGCCCTCGCTTTCACCGGGCACCGCGTGGCTTTCCAGAGCACGGACTCGGTTCTGCTCCGCCGGGGCATGGACTTTCTCGAACGGCAGGCGTTTCACCACCGCTTCCGGCCCGAGACCCTCGGTTTCGGGGTGGCTTCGGTGCTTCTCTTCCCGCTCATGACCGTGCTCGCGGTTCCGGTGTTCGTGGTGGCCGCGACCCGGCTGGTCAACGACCTCGAAGCGGTGAGGGACCAGCCGACCGACGAGGAGACGGCGGCCATCATCGCCGCAGAGGAGATGGCCGCCGTTTCGCCGCGACCCCTCAGCGGGTCTTGAACGCCACCGTGATGGTGATGAGGAACGCGGTGGGCACTTCGTTCAACCGCAGCGGCTCGTAGCGGCGGCTCCGCACCGAGTCCTTCGCCGCCTCATTGAAGAGGGCGTGGCCCTCCAGGATCCTGACCTCACGAACCCGGCCATCCGGGCCGACGTGCGCTTCGAGGACCACCTTCCCCCCGACACCCGCCGCCTGGGCCATGGGCGGATAGATGGGAGCATGGCCTTCCACGAGACGGGGCTCTCTGATCAGGCCACCGATGCGAACGACGGCTCGGGGCGGACCTTCGACCGGAACCGCGGCCGTGCCGCAGAGGGAACCGGGGGGACAGGTTCCGTCGATGCGACCGACGGGACCGGACGGCGGGCCATCGAAGTCGGGCCCGGACAAGAGGTCGAAAGCGGTGTCCACGGGCAGCGAATCGGGGACGTCCGCCGGAGTGGAGAGGACGGGCGCCACCGCCGAGGCCGATGGGCCCCGGCTTTGAGCGCGAGGCCGCGCTGCGATCCGAAGAGGCGGCGGCGGCAGGGTCACGGTGATGGGCCGAAGGAGCGGTGTCGTGTCGGCGCGCGCCACCTGAGGAGGGTTCGTCGACTGCAGGAGGGGGATCAGGATGAGGGTGGAGATGACCGCGCCGTGGACGAGCAGGGAAACGCTCGCGCCCCTTGCCGGCGCCTCCCGGGGGAGGGCATGGGTGGCCTCCACGCCGCGCAGATCGAGTGAGAGTGTGCTCATGACGAACCTCCTCGCAGGTCTTCAGGCTCGCGGGTTTGCGGGCCTGTTGATCTCGAGACGCGCGAACCGGGCCGCTTCTTTGCACGATTCGTGACGATTCGTGCAGTACGCTTGGGCGGGTGACTCCTTGACCCATCCTCCCCCGAACGCTCCGGCCGCGGCCGCCCCCTGGTTGAACCGCACGACCCTCGGGGTGTCCCTCGCGAGCCTGTTCTCGGATATTTCGCACGAGATGGCGACCGCCGTGCTTCCCGCCTTTCTGCTGAGCCTCGGGGCGGGGCCCGCGGCCCTCGGGATCATCGAGGGCAGCGCCGACGGTCTCTCCGCCCTCGCGAAGCTGTGGGGAGGAGTGGCGGCCGACCGCGTTCAGCGGAGAAAGCCGCTCGCCTCCATCGGCTACTTCATCACCGGCATCGGCACCGCCGCCATCGGTATCTGCGCCAGCGCGTGGCAGGTGATGCTGTGCCGGGTGGTGGCCTGGATCGGCCGGGGCAGCCGGGGTCCCGCCCGCGACGTCCTGATGGCGGAAGGGTCGCCGAAGGAAGCGCATGGCCGGGCCTTCGGCCTCGAGCGCTCGGCCGATGCCACGGGCGCGGTGCTCGGTCCCCTGCTGGCCATGTTCCTCCTCGCGCAGGGCGTCGCCCCGCGGCACCTGCTCCTCGTCTCGGTGGTTCCCGGGATCCTGGCCTTTCTCGCCATCGCGCTGCTCGTGGTCGAAGGACCCCACGTCCCGCGACGGGCCCGGTTCTCCCTGTTCGGCGAACTCGAGGGCGCGGGCCGGCCGTTCCGCCGCTACCTTTCCGGCATCCTCATCTTCGGCTGCGGCGATTTCTCGCGCACCCTGCTCATCTTCTACGCGACCCAGCACATGACGGGGTCGCTCTTCTCCCTCCAGGGCGCCGCCGCCGCGGTGGCGCTGTATGTCCTTCATAATGCCATCAGCGCGCTCGCCGCCTTTCCGATGGGGGCGCTGGCCGACCGGATGGGTCATCGGCGCGTGATCGTCGGCGGGTACCTCTTCGCGGCCGCGACCACCTTCGGCTTCGCCCTGGCCCCGCCCTCGCCCGGATGGCTCCTCTTCCTGTTCCTCTGCTCGGGCGTCTACATCGCGGCCGAGGAGGTGGCGGAGAAGGCGTACGCGGCGAGCCTGCTCCCCGCCGACCGTCGAGGCACGGGCATGGGCCTTCTCGCGGCGACGAATGGCGTTGGCGACATGGTTTCAAGCGCGCTGGTGGGAGCCCTGTGGGCGTTGTTCCCCGAGCACGCGTGGGGCTTCGGCATCGCCGGGGCCCTCCAATTCGCGGGCGCCTTGCGGATCGCGAGCGGCAGGATGAATCACGGCCAAGGAGAGTGAGAGCATGGAACGATTTCTCTGGATCTGTCTCGCGGGAGCGCTCGGCACGGGCGCGCGCTATCTGATCGGCCTCTGGGCCGGCCAGAGGCTCGGAACCGCGTTCCCCTACGGCACCTTCATCGCCAACCTGACCGGCTGCTTCCTCATCGCCGCGGTGATCCAGGCCGCCCTCAACATGGCCGCCTTCCCGCCCACCCTGCGCCTCGCCCTCACCACCGGCTTCATGGGCGGGCTCACCACCTACTCGAGCTTCGCCTGGGAGACCACGCGGCTCGCGCAGGAGGGCGCTCT
>Ga0073904_10002114_pt1 | contig 15039 bp, 13 predicted proteins | sample KloWWTrecipitate_FD_66668 | JGI IMG/M metagenome (GOLD analysis project Ga0073904, IMG submission 66668) | Active sludge microbial communities from Klosterneuburg, Austria, studying microevolution and ecology of nitrifiers - Klosterneuburg... | ecosystem: Engineered > WWTP > Aerobic digester >...
CCGGTGTTCAGGCCGATGCCGATGCGCAGCTGGGCCTGGCCCAACACCGCCCGCTCGCGGTTGAACAGCCGCAGCGCGCGCATCATGGCGATGGCGGCGCGCACGGCGCGGTCGGGATCGTCGTCATGCGGGAAGGGCACGCCGAAGACCGCCATCATGGCGTCACCGATGAACTTGTCCAGCATGCCGCCCTCGCCCTCCACGCAGAACACCATGCGCGTGAAGTAGTCGTTGAGCAGGGCCACCGTCGCCTGCGGGCCCAGCTGCTCTGCCAGGGGCGTGAAGCCGCGCACATCGGAGAACAGCACCGTGACCACCGAGCTGTGACCGCCCAGCACCTCCGCCTCCGACTCCAAGAGGCGATCGGTCACCGAGGCATCCACGTAGCGCGACATGGTGGACTTGATGCGCCGCTCGCGGCTGATGTCGTCCAGGAGCAGCATCGAGCCCAACACCTCGCGGCGCGCCCCCGTCAGGGGCAGGGCCGTCAGGTTGATCCAAGCCGTCTCGTCGCCCACCTGCAGCGCCGCGTCCAGGGCGGTCTCGGCCGTGCCGGAGGCCAGGGCCCGCTCCAGCTTCTCCATGACCCAGGCGTTGGGGCCGGCGAAGTAGACGGCCGCATCCTGCCCGAGCAGGTCCTCCAGCCGCATCTGCAGGATGCGCCGGCCCGCCGCGTTGCAGGTGACGACCTTGCCTTCCGGGTCCAAGGTGAGCACCCCGTTGGTCATGCTGGCCAACACGGAATCGTTGTACTGCTTCATGGCCTGCACGTCGTCGAAGAGCTTGGCGTTCTCCAGGCCGATGGCGATCTGGGCCGTGAAGGCGCGCAGGCGGGCCTCGTCGTCGTCGGCGAAGGCGCCGCCGCGCTTGTTGAGCACCTGCGTCACCCCGATGACCTTGCCGGCTTTGTTGATCACCGGCACGCTCAGGATGGAGCGCGTGAAGTAGCCGGTCTGCCGATCCAGGGAGGGGTTGAAGCGCAGATCGGCATAGGCGTGAGGGATGTTGATGGACTTGCCGGTGGTGAAGACGGCGCCGGCGATGCCACGGTCGTTCGGAAAGCGGATCTTCTGCGCCCCCAAGCCCTGGCCGATCTCCGAGAACAGCTCGCCGGTCTTCTCATCGTTCAGGAACAGCGTGGCGCGGTCGGCGTCCAGCATGCGCGTGACCGCCTCCATGATCTTCTGCAGCAGTGGCCCCAGCTGGATCTCGGCCGACAATTCGGAGACCAGATGCATGAAGCTGGACTGCTGGCGGCTGGTGCGCTCCACTTCCTGCACCAGCAAGGTGCTGCGCAACACCAGGGCGGCCTGGGCTGTGATGGTCTCCAGCAGGGACAGATCCTCGTCGGCGAAGACGCCCTCCTGCTTGTTGAGCGCCTGCGCCACGCCGATGATGGTGCCGTCCACGGCGCGCATCGGCACGCAGGCCACCGAGCGGGTGCGGAAGCCGGTCAGCTCGTCGATGCGCGGGTTGAAGAACGGGCTCTCATAGGCATCGGGTGCCAGCATGGACTGCGCAGTGGTGAAGACATGGCCGGCCACGCCCTCGGCGGTCAGCAGCCGGATCTCCCGTCGGGCCTCGCCGACGGCGATGCGCGCGTAGAGCTCGCCGGCCTGCGCGTCGTGTAGGAAGAGGGTGGCCCGCTCCGCCCCCAGGGACTCGATGATGATCTCCATGAGGGCCTGCAACTGCTCGTCCAGGGTGTGGACCCGCGAGAGGCGCAGGTGCACGGCCAGCATGGACTGATCGGCCGGCGGTGACGGCAACATGGATCCTTGCGAGGTGGTCAGATCGCGGTTCATGGGGCAGCTCCTGGGTCGACTACCCGTTCCGCCGGCGCGGGGTTCCGCGCCTCCAGCGCCGAGCGGAGGATGACGATGGTCTCCTGCAACTCCGCCTGCGCACGAGCGTGGGCCTCCGCCTGCGCCTGCAGGTGGCTCTCCGCGGCCTCCTGAACCGCCTCCAGGCGCAGGCGTAGGGCCTGGGCCGTCTCTTGCAGGGCGGACAGCTGATGCCGGGCCTGCAGGTCTTGGTCCTCGCTGCGCCGCAGCATGTCCGCCTCCTGAAGCTCCAGCGCCTGTCGCAAGGCCATGGAGGTTTCCTGCAGCTCGCTGACGGTATGGCTGGAACGCATCGTGGCCGCGTTCACGGCCATCGCATGCTCCACGCGGGCCCCCTCCAGCTCGATGCGCAGGCTGACGATGGTCTCGCGCAACTGGGCCTGCACGCGCGCGGACTGGCGCGTCGCCTCACGCCGCTGCTGCTCCGCGTCATGCTCGGCCTGCTCCAGGAGCGCGCGCAGCCGCAGCACCGTCTCCCGCAACTGGGCGTTCTCCAAGCGCAAGGCGTCCGACCGTGATCTTCCGTCTTTGTTGGCTTCTTCCATGCCGACCCCCAGCATCCTGCGCCAGTCTGTCTCCTGCTTCCGCGACGAACGGCAACCGGCTCATGCTATCACCGCGGGCGGCGGCGAACAAGGCCGGCGGCCTCTCCGCCCGATCGGTCGATCGGTCCGTCCGCCCGCTCGCCCACCCGCCTTGTAGGCAACCCGAAAACCAGACTGCACAGCGGACCAGATTCGCGGTACACTACGGGAACCCGGAAGGGGAGCGCGTTGTAGAGGAGGCCAAGAGCGGGAATCGCTCGCAGCAACTACAACCGACCTCCACCTTCACAAGCAGACAGAAAAGAGGAGAGTTCCATGAAGACGAATCACCTGATGCTGACCTCCGTCCTCGCGCTGGCGCTTCTGGGCAGCGCGGCCTGCAGCAGCGCCGAAGACAGCTCCGGCTCTGCCGTCGGCGACCCGGGCACTGGTGCCGATCCGGGCGCCGGTGGGGCCGTCGTCACCGATCCGGGCGCCGGCGCCGGCGGCGAGACCAAGACCGAGCCGCAGCCCGTTGTCCCCGGCGGCAGCGATCCCGCGACCTTGGAGGAGGCCCTGGCCGGCCATGGCGACACCGAGCGCATCAACTTCCAGGTGCTGGAGGAGGACTGCGGCAAGAGCGCGGACTGCATCCAGGAGCTGGCGGATCTGAAGGCCTACATCGCCGATTGCGCGGACTGCTCCCCGGTGGTGGCCAACTTCAACGACGAGGCGACCAGCGCGCAACTTCGCAGCGGCACCCTGCCGACCACCTACCCGCAGGTCAAGGACGTGGTCCTGGTCAGCGACGAGGCCAGCATGGCGAGCGACGAGACCGGTGACCCGGGCGTCGCCTCCGTGACCTCCGACGCCGCGATCGACGAACTGGTCGCCGAGCTCAACAAGCTGACCGGCGAAGAGACGGACTGGAGCCGCATCCTGGACATGGTCGACCCGGCCAACCGGGACGCGGTCAAGGAAACGGTGACGGACGCGCTCTCGGCCATGACCGACGACGCGACGGCCAAGGCCTTGCTGGCCGGCGAGACGGTGAACGCCGAGGACGCGGCCATGGCGATCGAGGGCGCGACGGCCAATCCGTGACCGGTCTCGGTTGATCGAACGCAGCAGAAGACGGCACGGGCTCCTTCGGGACCCGTGCCGTCTTTCTTCTTGTCGACCCCCGTCGCAGAGGGCCTGGTCGCTCTGCCCGGTAGCACCTGACAGCCCACCGGTAGCACCTGACGGCCCACCGCCTTGAGGACAGAGAGGACGGCCCCCCGCATGAACACCCTGCTTCCCGCGACCATCGCCGTCCTCGTGCCGGCGGCCTTCCTGCTGCTGGTGCGGCGCCTGGACCTCTACGCCTCCGGCAGCATCCGCACCGTGCTGCTGTGCATGCTCGGCGGGCTGGCGGCCTTCCCGCTGTCCTTCGTCCTCAACACCGGCGCCTACCAGAACCTGGCCCTGAGCATGGGCGGCGCCGCCGCCCTCCTGGCGGTGAAGACGGTCGTGGCACCGGTGGTCGAGGAGCTGTCCAAGTCGGCGCTGGTCGCCTGGTACGCGCGCCGGCCGGAGTTCACCTACTTCGTGGATGGGGCCATCTTCGGCTTCGCCGCGGGGACGGCCTTCGCCATGGTCGAGAACCTCTTCTACCTGACCCGCGCCCGTGACCTGATGGCCATGAGCGTCAACCGCGTCTTCTCCACCTCCCTGATGCACGGCTCCGCCTCGGCCCTGGTCGGCGTGGCGGTGGGGCGCGCCCGCTTCGGCCGCGGGGCCAGCCGCTGGGCCAGCCTGGTCCTGGGCTGGCTGGCGGCCATGGCGGTGCATACCAGCTTCAACCAGCTGGTCAACGCCGGGCCCATGATGGGCGCGCGGCTGGTCATGGCCGTGGGCGTCGGCCTCGGCGGCGTGGCCATGACCATGGCCCTCATCCGCTGGGGGCTCTGGGAAGAAGCGCGCTGGCTGCGCGAATCGCTGAACCTGGACATCGGCGTCAGCAACCAGGAATCCGGCCTGGTACAGCGCTGGAAGGAGTTGGACACTCTGCTGGCCCCCATCGGCGCGCATTTCGGCCCGGAGAAGCGGGTGCTGGCGGCCACCTTCCTGCGCTTGCAGGCACAGTTGGGGCTCAAGACGAAGGCGGCCGCCCTGGCTTCGGAGCCCGCAATGAAGGCCGGCCTGGAGCAGCAGGCCGCAGCGCTGCGGCTGCGCATGGACGAAGCACGCCGGGCGGTCGGCGTGTACTGCATGACCTACATCCGCTCGATCGTCCCCCCCGAGGGCGACACGCTCTGGCAGTCGCTGGAGTCGCGCCTGGCCGATGATCTTCCCTCCGAAGGCAAGATGTGGGGGCTCCTGGCCGACCGCGTCGGCTGAGCCTCCGCCCCATTCAGGAGCCTGTCATGCCTGCCATCGTCTCCATCCATTCCTTCCGCGGCGGAACCGGCAAGTCCACCATCACGGCCAGCACCGCCGTGCTGACCGCCCGGCGCGGCTACCGCGTGGCCGTGGTCGACACCGACATCCAGTCGCCCGGCATCCACGTCCTCTTCGGCCTCTCCGACGCCTTGGATCAAGGCGGCACCACCCTCAACGACTTCCTCTGGGGTCGCGCGACCATCCTCGACGCCGCGCACGAGGTCCCCGTGGCCGGCGCCGGCTCCCTGCATGTGGTTCCCGGCAGCATCAAGACCGTGGAGATCGCCAAGGTGCTCAAGGAGGGCTACGACGTCGGCCGGCTCAACGAGGGCTTTCGCGACCTCATCAGCGGGCTGAACCTGGACGTTCTCTTCATCGACACCCATCCGGGCCTCAACGAGGAGACCCTGCTGTCCATCGCCATCAGCGACCTGCTCTTCCTCGTGCTCCGGCCGGACCAGCAGGACTACCAGGGTACGGGCGTGACCGTGGAGGTCGCCCGGCGCCTGGGCGTCCCCGACCTGCAGCTCGTGCTCAACAAGGTGCCCGCGTCCTTCGACCTGGAGCAGGTGCGCTCGAGCGTCGAGACCGCCTACGGAAGCCCGGCCGCGGCGGTTCTGCTGCAGAGCGAGGCGATGATGCAGCTCTCCAGCCGCGACGTCTTCGTCCAGGCCCATCCGGATGACGCGCTCAGCCGCGAGCTGGGCCGCCTGGCGGACCTGGTCGCGGCGTTGATCGACAGCGGAGGCAACGGCGATGCGCTGCTTTAAGTGTCGCGCCGAGCCCATGGGCATCTGCCAGTTCTGCGGCCGTGCGGTCTGCGAAGACTGCCATGGCCCCATGCCCTTCATCCTCACCATCTTCACCGGCAGGAATGACATCCCCAAGGCCGTCGTGACGGCGGACGCCCTCTGGTGCGGCACCTGCCGCCCACAGCCGGAGCCGATTCCCATGCCCGAGCTCTACTGAGCGGATGGAAGGGAGGAGACCACAATGCCCGGTTTGTTCGACCGACTGCAGGAAGAGATCACCCACCAGGACAAGGTCGCCGGAATGTCGACGGTGGACCTGCTGGACATGGAGGACGGAGCCCGCCAGATCGTCCAGCTGCTGATGCGGCGAGGCGAACTGAGCCTGGCCGCCATCGCCGAGGCCCTGGGGTCGGAGGGCCAGGATCTCGAAGCGCTGGCAACGCGACTCCAGGATGTCGTCGGCCAAGGATTCATCCTCCGCCGCGACCGCGACGGAGAGGCCTTCTACCACACCGCCTTCGGCCGGCGGCGGCGGCAGGCCCTGCCCTTGGACCTGTGGTCCATGCTGGCCGACCGCGCGGACGAGCCGGCGGAATCCGCGGAAACCGATCCGGAGCAAGGAGCAGATGGGCCATGAGCAGCACGGATCCGCGAGAGCCGGGAGCCGAGGACCTGGCCGGGCACCTGGTCTCCCTGCCGGAGCTCGCCGACCGCTGGGAGGAGCTCGCGCTGCCGGCGGGGCGCACCCTGTTCGAGCGCGGCGCCGAGGGAGACGCCTTCTACACGGTGCTGGAGGGGCGGCTGGAGGTCCACAGCACGGACGAGGACGGCCGCAAGATGGTCCTGGAGCAGCTAGGCCCGGGACAGCATCTGGGCGAGCTGGCTCTGGTCCTCGACGACCGCCGCGCCGCCTCGGTCACGGCGCTCAGCGACTGCCGCCTCAAGCGCCTGAGCCGCGACGCCTACCGCGAAGCTCTGCCCAGGCTGCCGGCGCTGTCGGCGGCGACCATCGAGATGTTGGGTACGCGGCTCAAGCGCACCGGCAGCTACCTGGACCTTCTCACCCGCTGGGCCAACCTGGTGGCCAAGGGCGACTACGACCTGGCCCAAGGCGCCATCCAGAGTCGGGCGTCGGAGGAAGCGGACAAGAACCTCGAACGCTTCGTCAGCACCTTCAACGACATGGTCGCGTCCGTGAAGGCCCGCGAAGAGGCGCTGGCCCGCCAGCTCAACCAGCTCAAGATCGAGATCGACCACCAGCACCTGCACACGCGACTCGCGGAGGTCACCGAGACGGACTTCTTCAAGAACCTCCAAGCGCGCGCCGGCGACATGCGGCACCGCGTTCGCGGCACGGGGACGGCCTCCAGCACCCCGGACCTTGCGCCGCCCGGCGCCGATTCGCCCTGAGCGGACGGCTGGAGCCAAGACGACGGAAGGAAGGCGCAGGTGGCAGTCCCGCAGGCTGCAGCCCCCCCCGCGAACGGCGAACGCCCCGACGCCTTGGGTCGCAGGCCTCCCGGCGCTTGCCGACGACGCCATTCTCGCTGATACTCGCGTTCGTCTCGTTTACACTCGCCGTTCGCCGTCGCTGATCGGATCGACATGCCAGAAGGTTCGGCCCCGCCGCCGGGGCCCGTCGCATCGTCATTGGATGACCGCAGGGTCGTCAGCCGGGTGCTGGCCGGCGACCGTGAGGGCTACCGCCTGCTGGTAGAACGCCATCAGCGGCGCATCCACCTTGCCCTGTGGCGCTTGACCGGCAACACCGATGAAGCCGAGGAACTTACCCAGGCGGCCTTCTGCCGCGCCTACTTCGCCCTGGCCGGCTACAATCCGCAGTACGAGTTCGGCGCCTGGATCTACCGCATCGCCCATAACCTGTGCATCAACCACCTCAAGCGCAACCGGCGCGAGCTGGAGTTGGACGCCATCCTGGACAAGGGAGACGACGAACCGGCTGAGTTGAGCGCCGACGACGAGACGACCAGCCCGGAGCGCCGGGCCGTGGCCGGCGAGACGGCCGCGCGGGTCCGCGCCGCGCTCGCCCGGCTGCCGGACGCCTTCCGCGACGTACTGGTCATGCACTTCCTCCTCGAGTTGTCCCACGAGGAGATCGTGGCCCAGACCGGCCTGCCCCTGGGCACCGTCAAGAGCCGGCTGTCGCGGGCGCGGCAGCATCTGGCAAAGGCGCTGACCGAGCAACCCTGACGGGGTGACGACGAGCGGACGGTGCCGCGATGGATCCGGCCCACTGCGCGCCGGACAGGTCGGGCGCCGGAGGGCAGCGGCCCCGGTTTGCCGGGGATGCCCCCTCGGCGGGAACCCGGAAAGGACATGCGTGGTAGAGGTGATCAGAGCGACGGACACTCGCAACCACCATCACCACCGGGCACCTTTCCCAAATCAACCCAACACAAGGAGCGTTCCATGAAGCTGAACCACCTGATGCTGACCTCCGTCCTCGCGCTGTCGCTTCTGGGCAGCGCGGCCTGCAGCAGCACCGAAGACAGCTCCGGCTCCGCCGTGGGCGATCCCGGCGCAGGCAGCGGCGCGGTCGATCCCGGCACCGGCAGCGGCGCCACCGATCCCGGTGCCGGCGGCGAGACCAAGACCGAGCCGGAGCCGGTCGCCCCGGGCGGCGGCGCTGATCCCGAGACCCTCGGTGACGCGCTGGCCGGCCACGGCGATACCGAGCGCATCAACTTCCAGGTGCTGGCTGAGGACTGCGGCCGGAGCACGGTCTGTCTGGAGGAACTCGAGGCGCTCAAGGCCTACATCACCGACTGCGCCGACTGCTCGCCGGTGCTGGCCAACTTCAACGACGAAGCGACGAGCGCACAGCTGCGCAGCGGCACGCTCCCGACCACCTACCCGCAGGTGAAGGACGTGGTCCTGGTCAGCGCCGATGCCGCCGCGGGCGGCGAGTCCGGTGACGCGGGCGCTTCGGGCGACACCGGCGCCGCCGGCGCCGCCGACGCCGCAATCGACGACCTGGTCGCCGAGCTCAACAAGATGGCCGGCGAAGAAACGGACTGGAACCAGATCCTGGACATGGTCGACCCGGCCAACAAGGACGCGGTCGAGGAGGCGGTGACGGACGCCCTCGCCAACATGACCGACGACGAGACGGCCAAGGCCCTCCTGGCCGGCGACCCGGTGAACGCCGAGGACGCGGCGGCGGCCATCGAGAGCGCGACGGCCAACCCGTAACTGGTGCGGCGCTGATCGAGCGGTTGAGAGGACGGCACGGGTTCCTACGGGACCCGTGCCGTTCTTCTTGAAGCCAGGACCGATCACCGCCGCCCGAATCGCAGCTGCTTCCCGAAGCAGTCGATGATCGGCGACCAGCGCCCCATCCCACGAAAGGAGGACGGTCATGCAAGGACAGCAGACGCAGGATGCGCCCCAAAGCGACGGCCTGCCCGACGCGGTGGCACGGCTCCTGGCGGACGAACCCATGGCGTCGGCGCTCGCCTGGCAGGACCTGGGTCCGGCGACGCCCGAGGCGACCGCCGCCGCCGCGGCGGCGGCGGCCTGGCTCCTCGACGAGGCACCGCCGACCCCCGGCGATATCGGCACGCGGATCATGATCCGCTTGCCGGAGGGCAGCCCAGAGGCCTACGCCCGGCTGGGAGCCGCGGTGCTGGCCGCCTGGACGGATCGCGAGCTTTGCGAACGCTGGCGCAGGGATCCGCGCGCCATGGCGGCATCCCTCGACCTGCCACCGCCCATCCCCGACCTGGTCCGAGTGGTCGGTCCGGCCGATGGGCGGCTGCCGCAGCGGGACGACGTCACCATTCCTCTGCCGTCGCCGGGGTCGCCCTCCAGCAGCCGCGCCGCGGCCATCGCGAGCCTCGCGTCCACCGAGTTCGGCTGGCTGCTGGCCGGCCTGCCCGACGGCGCGGAGGCATTGGGGCTGGCCTTTCCCGGCGGCGCGCCGGCGGCGGCCGCGCGTGAGCGGCGTCGGACGTGGTTGGCCCTCTGGCTGCGGCCGCGCCCTTTGCTGCTGTCCGGGGGCCTGGTCTGCCTGCTGCTGGCCATCGGCTTGAGCCTGTCCGTGGGCGGCGATGGGAGCCTGGCGGGCGCCGCCATGGGGCCCGCCGCCGCTTGGCGCCTGCCGGCGGCGGCCTTCAGCCTGCTGCTCGGCCTGGCCCTGATCGTCCTCGCCGAGCGGCGCCGCTGATCGGACCGGCCGCCGGGTCTGAAGCCGAGGTCTCGCCTCGCTCCTAGTACCGCACCTCCATGAAGATTGGTGGTTGCAGTGTCACGAACTCGTGGCCGACGGAGGATTCGAGACCCGGCACACCCACCGGCTACTCTCAAAATCCATTGTGGTGCGATACGAGGCGACCTGGCTACAGGCCGTCGCCAACGAAAGAGGGCCGCGGCGGAAGTCCGCCGCGGCCCTCTCTGTTTCGAAGTCTTGAAACGCGCGCGTCAGTCGGCGCTTTCGATCCGCATCCCGTAGAAGCTGCGGTAGACGAAGAAGAGCATCACCACGAAGAAGACCGCCGAGAGGGTGGTGGTGATGGCGCCGTGGCCGTCGGCCCGCAGCTCCACCGCCAGCTCCACGGCCAGGAGTCCGAAGAGCGTGGTGAACTTGATGATCGGGTTCAGGGCCACCGAAGAGGTGTCCTTGAAGGGATCGCCCACCGTGTCGCCCACGACCACCGCGGCATGGAGCTCCGTGCCCTTGGCCTTCAACTCGGTCTCCACCACCTTCTTGGCGTTGTCCCAGGCGCCGCCGGCGTTGGCCATGAAGATGGCCTGGAAGAGCCCGAAGAGGGCGATGGAGATCAGGTAGCCGATGAAGAAGTAGCTCTCGAAGAAGGCGAAGGCCAGGGTGGCGAAGAAGGTGGTCAGGAAGATGTTGATCATCCCCTTCTGCGCGTACTGGGTGCAGATCTCCACCACCTTCTTGGAATCCTCCACCGAGGCCCGCACCGCACCGTCATCCAGCTTGATGTTGGCCTTGATGAACTCCACCGCCCGGTAAGCCCCGGTGGTCACCGCCTGCATCGAAGCGCCGGTGAACCAGTAGATCACCGAACCGCCGGCGATCAGGCCGAGCAGGAACTCCGGATGCATGATGGACAGCTTGGCCATCGCCTCCTGGTTGGTCAGCTTGTCGGTCAGGAGCACGATGATGGAGAAGATCATCGTCGTGGCGCCCACCACGGCCGTGCCGATGAGCACCGGCTTGGCCGTGGCCTTGAAGGTGTTGCCCGCCCCGTCGTTCTCCTCCAGGTTGGCCTTGGCTGTCTCGAAGTCCGGCTTGAAGCCGAAGTCCTTCTCGATCTCGGCGTGGATGCCCGGGATGTCCTCGATCAGGCTGAGCTCGAAGACGCTCTGGGCGTTGTCGGTCACCGGACCGTAGCTGTCCACGGCGATGGTGACGGGGCCCATGGAGAGGAAGCCGAAGGCCACCAGGCCGAAGGCGAAGACGGCCGGAGCGATCATCAGGCTGTCCAGGCCCTGGTTGCTGATGGCATAGCCGGCGCCCATCAGGAACATGATCACCAGCCCCAGCCAGAAGGCCGAGAAGTTGCCGGCCACCAAGCCGGAGAGGATGTTGAGCGAAGCGCCGCCCTCCTTGGAGCTGGAGACCACCTCCCGGACATGCCGGCTCTCGGTGCTGGTGAACACCTTGACGAACTCGGGGATCAGGGCCCCGGCCAGGGTGCCGCAGGTGATGATGCTGGCCAGCTTCCACCACATGGTGGCATCCCCGTTCAAGCTGGGGATCAGCAGGTAGCTCATCAGGTAGGTGAAGGCGATCGACACCCCCGAGGTGATGAAGACCAGGTTGGTCAGCGGCTTCTCGAAGTTCATCTTGCGCGCGCTGCCATAGGCGCCCTTGGCCATCGTCTCGTTGATGAAGTAGCTGGCCGCCGAGGCGACCACCATCACCACGCGCATCATGAAGATCCACACCAGGAGGGCCACCTGCACGGACGGCTCGTTGACCGCGGTCAGGATGAAGCTGATCAGGGCCACGCCGGTCACGCCGTAGGTCTCGAAGCCGTCGGCCGTCGGGCCGACGGAGTCGCCGGCGTTGTCGCCGGTGCAGTCGGCGATCACGCCGGGGTTGCGGGCGTCGTCCTCCTTGATGTTGAAGACGATCTTCATCAGGTCGGAGCCGATGTCGGCGATCTTGGTAAAGATGCCGCCGGCGATGCGCAGGGCCGCCGCGCCCAGGCTCTCACCGATGGCGAAGCCGATGAAGCAGAGCCCGGCGTAGTCGGCCGGGATCACCAGGGCGATGAGGAGCATGAGGAGCAGCTCCACGGAGATGAGCAGCATGCCGATGCTCATGCCGCTCATCAAGGGGATCTGGTAGACCGGGTACGGCAGGCCGCGCAAGGAGGCGAAGCTGGTGCGCGAGTTGGCGTAGGTGTTGACCCGGATGCCGAACCAGGCCACCCCGTAGCTGCCGGCGATGCCGACAAGGCTGAAGAGCAGGATGACGATGACCTTGGTCAGGTCCATACCCCTGAGCAGCCAGAAGTAGACGAACATCACCGCGGCGATGAGCGCCTCAAGCATCAGGATGAAGCGTCCCTGCGTGACCAGGTAGGTGCTGCAGGTGGCGTAGATCAGCTCGGAGATCTCCAGCATGCTGCGATGCACCGGCAGGTTCTTGAGCTTGTTGGACATCACCAGGCTGAACACGATGCCCGCGGCGCAGATGAACACGCCGATCCAGAGCAGGGTGGTCGCCGGCATGCCCAGCATGGTGATGCCGTCGAAGTCCGGCAGGACGATCTCCGCCTCCGAGGCGGCCAGGGCCGGGCGCGCCCCCAGGAACAGGAAGGTCACCGCGAGGGCCAGCAGCCCGGCCGCGCGCAACCCTAGAGCAGGTCGATTCATGGTCTTCTCCCCTCGACTAAGATGCAGCAGATGGATGGCCGATCACGTGACCGACCGCCGGAGGCGCCCATGAGGGTGCAGCCGGTTGGATTTCAAGGCAGGAAAGCATGGGCTCGCGCTGGCTCAGCGGGCCAAGCGGGGGATCATAGGGAATCCAGGCGGCTCGGTCAAGCGAATCAGGGCCGCGGCGGCGCTATCCGCAACCGTGGGGAGTCCCGTCGCGTAGGCGCCTCCGCTATCCTTGGTCTACAAGACCGCTTCGCCCCGTCCCGTCGGCCAAGGGGCGGCTTTCACACCCCCCTGGAGGCTACGTTGATGTCCGGCGCCGTGCAGGCCCAGCACCTTTGCCCCCGCTGCTACGCGCAGCTCGCTGCGGGCGCCGCCAGCTGCGGACGCTGCGGCGTGGCGGTGGGCGAGCGGCTGCCTGGACGGCGCATGGCTGAGCCTGCCCGCGAGGGCGGTAGCCTCGTCTGCCCGCGCTGCGATCGTCTGGAAGCGCATGGCGCTCGCTTCAACGGCGCCGTGGGCAGCGGCAGCGCGGGCGCCTGCCCGCATTGCGGCACGGCCATGGTCGAGGCTGCCCCCGACGACCGCGTGGCCTATGAAGAGGTCTCCCTGGCCACCGACAGCTGGGACTTGGAGCGACTGACGCGCGCCGAGGCCGTGGACGGCTGGACCCTGATCGACACGACCGTGGATCCCAACGCGCCGGACCGCCTGCTGGCCCATTTCCGGCGCGCCTTGCGGGCGGACGACCCGCGGGCGCGGCAGATCCTTGGCGGCGACGCTGCCAAGGAGCAGGCGCCCACGCCGGTACAGGCGCCGATGGCTGACCCGGTGGGGGATTTCAAGGCACAGGTCCGGGCAGCCAAGACCGCGGTCAAGGCAGCCCGCGACGCCGGTCGTCAGGCCAGGCGGTCCGCGCGCCGGGAACGGCGGCATTCCGATTGGGAAGTTCCGGCGGGCGCCATCGCCGCTGTCGTGCTGGCCGTCGTGGGGGTGGGGCTGACCGTCGGGCTTGCGATCATCCGCTTGGTCGTCATCCCCGTCCTGCTGGCCCTGGCGACGGTGGGGCGCGAGGTCATCCGGTCCCTGCTGCTCGGCAACCTGGGGCCTAGCCTGCGGCGCGGGCGTCGCCGCGCGGGATGGAACCCTCGTTGGTAGAACACGGACCGGTCAGGAAGCGGCTTCTTGCCCGCCGGGCCCGCTTCAGCGGATGAGCTTGCTCTCCAGCCCCGCGTGCAGCCGCAGATACTGAAGCCAGCCCCCCACCGACAGGGCCCCCATCTGGTTGTGAGGGATCAGGCGGGAACGATCCACGCCCGCGGCCTGCAGTTCGCGCACCAGGGCCACGGTGGCGGCGCGGGTGGCGGTGAAGGCCGTCGTGAGGCTCGACCAGTCGCCGATGTCCTCCGGGCGATAGCCGTCATACTCGTCCGTCGTCAGCGGCGCACCCAGGGCGACTCGCAAGCGGCTCTGCCCCCAACGTTCGATACCGATGACATGGCGCAGTTGGTCGATGTTTCTCGCACTGCCGGATGCCTTGGCGCAGCGGGCCTGGATGCTGGCGCCGGAAGCCTCCAGATCGGCGATCTGACGCTGCCAGGTGGCCCTGCGCGCCGGGCGTTCGGTGATGATGTCGGTGAGCAGGCGTTGGATGAGGCCCATGACTCGGCTCCTGTGGCTGCGGCCGGCGGATGACCTGCCAACGCTAGCACGGCATGGCGCAAGGCCTTGACCCGCCGATTGCCGGCGCCTATGGTTGCCGGATGAGCAGCTACCCGATCAACGGGGCCGTCCTGCACCTCAAGCCCGGCCGCGACAAGCCCGTCCGCGGCCGGCATCCCTGGATCTTCTCCGGCGCGGTCGCCCGCATGGAAGGCGCGCCCGCACCTGGTGACCTGGCCATGGTGCGGGCTGCCGACGGGCAGTCTCTGGGCTGGGCCACGGTGAACGACCGCTCGCAGATCCTGGGACGCATGTTGAGCTGGGAGCCTGAGGCGCCGGTGGACGAGGCCTTCTGGCGCGGGAGGCTCGGCGAGGCCATGGGCCTGCGCGCCGCCCTGCCGGACCTTGGGCTGCGGCGTGAGGACGGTGCCTGCCGTCTGGTCAACGCCGAATCGGACGGCCTGCCGGGCCTGGTCATCGACCGCTACGGCCCCTACCTGGTGCTGCAGGCCCTGACGGCGGGCATCGACGTCCGCAAGGCAGCGTTGGCGCGCTGGGCGGCGGAGCTGTGGGCGGAGGCTGGCGGGCGGGCCTGCGCCGGCGTCTACGAGCGCTCGGACGTGGACGTGCGGGCCAAGGAGGGTCTGGCGGAAGCCGTGGGCCCGCTCTGGGGCGAGGCAGCACCGGATGTCTTATGGATCCGGGAGCCGCTGGGTCGGGCCGCGTGCGATGCGACGGTTGACCCGCCCCAGGCCGAATCGCTCAAGCCCGGGACCGTCCTCCTCCCGGTCGACATCCGCAGCGGTCACAAGACCGGCGCCTACCTGGACCAGGCGGACAACCGCCGCCGGGTGGCGCGCTACGCGGCGGGCCGGCGGGTACTCAATGTCTTCAGCTACACCGGCGGCTTCGGGCTGCACGCCGCGGCCGGCGGGGCGGCGGCCTTGACCCAGG
>Ga0073904_10002116_pt1 | contig 15029 bp, 14 predicted proteins | sample KloWWTrecipitate_FD_66668 | JGI IMG/M metagenome (GOLD analysis project Ga0073904, IMG submission 66668) | Active sludge microbial communities from Klosterneuburg, Austria, studying microevolution and ecology of nitrifiers - Klosterneuburg... | ecosystem: Engineered > WWTP > Aerobic digester >...
TGCCGGCGGAGAACGCGGCGATCCAGCGGGGCATTCATCCCCGCGACTGGACGCTCGACAACATCAAGGTGATGAAGAAGCAGTTCCGCAAGTGGGGGATTCTCTACGACTGGTCGAAAGAGATCACCTCCTGCCTGCCGGACTACTACAAGTTCAACCAGTGGCTCTTCCTGCAGATGCTGGAGAAGGGCCTCGCCTACAAGCGGCGCGCGCCGGTCAACTGGTGTCCGAGCTGCCGCACCGTGCTCGCCAACGAGCAGGTCGTCGAAGGCGCCTGCGAGCGCTGCGGCACCGCCGTCGAGCAGCGCGAGCTCGAGCAGTGGTTCTTCCGCATCACCGAGTACGCCGACCGCCTGCTCGCCGGGCTCGACGGGCTCACCGGCTGGCCCGACAAGGTCAAGGCGATGCAGCGCAACTGGATCGGGCGCTCGCAGGGTGCGGAGATCGATTTCGCCCTGGCGGGACGCAGCGAAACGCTCACCGTCTTCACGACGCGGCCCGACACCGTTCACGGCGCCACCTTTCTGGTGCTGGCACCGGAGCATCCGCTGGCGGCGTCGCTCATCGCCGGTCACCCCGAGCGCGAAGCCCTCGCCGCCTGGATCGAGAGGGTGCGCAAGACCCCGCGTATCGAGCGCGAGGGCGAGAGCTCGGCGAAGGAAGGGCGGGCGACCGGCGCGATGGCGGTGAATCCGGCGACCGGCGAGCCGATTCCGATCTGGCTCGCCAACTACGTCCTGCCCGACTACGGCAGCGGCGCGATCATGGCGGTCCCGGCGCACGACACCCGCGATCTCCTCTTCGCCCGCCAGGAGGACCTGCCGGTCCGTCTGGTCTATCACCCGGAGGAGGACGGTTCCGGGGCGACGGCCGAGACGCTCGCGGAACCCGTCCTGCATACCGGCCGGATCCGCGGTTGCGGGGAGTTCGACGGCCTCGAGAGCGGGCCCGAGACGATCGCGCGATTCGTCGCCTGGATGGAGAAGGGCGGTTGGGGGCGTGCCAAGGTGACCTTCCGGGTGCGCGACTGGCTCATCTCGCGTCAGCGCTATTGGGGCACTCCGATCCCGGTCGTCTACTGCGACGCCTGCGGCGTCGTGCCCGTGCCGGAGAGCGAGCTGCCGATCGAGCTGCCGTACGACGTCGAGTTCACCGGTCGCGAGGGGAATCCCCTGTCGCGCAGCGAGGCTTTCGTGAACACCGTCTGCCCGCGCTGCAAGAAGCCGGCGCGCCGCGAGACCGACACGATGGACACCTTCGTCGACAGCTCCTGGTACTACCTGCGCTACCTGTCGGCACGCGACCCGCAGCGTATCTTCGACCCTGAAACAGCAGCTCGCTGGGCGCCCGTCGACCAGTACATCGGCGGCATCGAGCACGCGATCCTGCATCTGCTCTACGCGCGCTTCATCTGCCGGGTGCTGCACGACATGGGTCTCGTTCCGTTCGAGGAGCCGTTCACCAACCTGTTCAACCAGGGGATGATCACCCGCTACGCCGAGAAGACCGGCCGGGTGGAGAAGATGTCGAAGTCGAAGGGCAACGCGGTCTCCCCCGACCCGCTGATCGACGAGATGGGCGCCGATACGGAGAGGGTCTACACTCTCTTCCTCGGACCGCCGGAAGACGAAGTCGAGTGGAGCGACGAAGCGGTCTCCGGCGCCTACCGGTTCCTCAACCGGATCTGGCGCGTCGCCCAGCGGCTGAGCGAATGCCCGCCGACGGCGCCTTCGGACGATGCGCTCGAGCGCCTGCGCCACGTCACGATCCAGCGCGTCACCCGGGACCTCGACCGGTTCAAGTTCAACACCGCTGTCGCCGCGCTGATGGAGTTCCTCAACGGTCTGACGCGCGCAGTCGAAGACAAGACGGCGTCGAAGATCTGCTGCGAAGCCGCGCTCGACACCCTGGTGCAGTTGCTGCACCCGATGGCGCCCCACATCACCGAGGAGCTCTGGGAAGCGCGCGGACACGGCGAATCGCTCCTCGATTCCGACTGGCCGATGCTCGACGAAGCCAAGCTCGAGCGCCAGCAGTTCCTGCTCGTGGTTCAGGTCGACGGCAAGCTCCGCGACCGCATCGAGGTCGAGAGCTCCTGGGGCGAGCGGGAAGTCCGGGCGGCAGTGTTGGAGAGCGCGAAGGTGCAGGAGCACCTCGCGGGCAGGGCGTTGCAGAAGTTCGTGTTCATCCCCGGACGGCTGGCGAATCTGGTCACGAGAAAGGACATTCCCGCATGAGGCGTCTTCGCTTTCCCGCCCTGTTGATGTGCGCCGTCACCCTGGTCGGATGCGGATACGCGCTCGTCGGCCGGGGATCGAACATTCCGGCCGAGGTGCGCCGGGTGCAACTGGTACCGCTCGTGAACGGCACACCGCGCAGCCAGGTGGACCAGATCCTCACGCGAGCGCTTTCCAGCGAGTTGGTCAACCGCCATCGCTTCGAGGTCCTGAGCGCCCCGGAGGGGGCCGACGCCGTGCTGACCGGCAAGGTGAGCTCGTTCACCCTGAGCCCGGTGACTTTCGACTCCGAGGGCCGCGCGACCGAATACGAAATCGCGATCGTGGTCAGCGTCGAGTTCAAACAGGTCGCGCCGGAGACCCCTCTGTACAAGAACGAGAACTACCTCTTCCGCAGCAGCTACGAGGTCAAGGCCTCCGAGCTCGGCTTCCAGGATCGCGAGACTCCCGCCATCGAGGCGACGGCGAAGGATTTCGCGGAGTCGTTGGTCACCGACCTGCTCGAGGGGTTCTAGCCGGCGAGAACCCGCCCTAAACGCGAAACGCCTCCAGAGAGCCTGGAGGCGTTCGTGCCGCGCAATCCGGTGAGGTGGAAGTCCGGCCCCCTGTGGGGCCGAAGCTCGAGGGAGCTACTGGGCCTTGCGCAGGGCAGCCACCAGGCGGGACTTGGTCCGCGCCGCGGTGTTGCGATGGATGATCCCCTTCTGCGCCGATGAATCCACCACCTTGATGGTGATCGGCAGGAGTTCCTGCGCCTTCTTTTCGTCGCCCGAAGCGACCGCTGCACGCAGCTTCTTGACGGCAGTACGCATGCGCGAGCGCATGGTGCGGTTCTTGATTCGCTGCGCTGCAGACTTCTCGGCGCGCTTCTTGGCCGACTTGGTGTTCGCCATGGTGAGTCCTTTCGCTTCGATCGAGAGTATGCCCGCTCCGGGCAAAACGGGATTCTACTATCTCTTGGTTCCCGGATCAACGCCAAGGCTCTGCAGGCGCTGTTTGGCCAGATTCGCCTCGTCCGAGGCGGGGAAGCTCTTGGCGACGTTCTGCAGCTGGGCGACGCCGTCCTTGCGTTGGCCTTGTTCGAGCAGCGCGAAACCCTTCTTGAGCAGGGCGCTCGCGGTCTTGTCGCTGCGCGGATACTGCTTGAGGACCCGGTCGTACTCGGCGATGGCGTCGACGTACTTCTGCTGGCGGTAGAAACACTCGCCGATCCAGTAGATCGCGTTGTCCGCCAGATCGGTCTCGGGGAAGGCCTCCAGGTACTGCTTGAAGCCGAGCATGGCGAGGTCGTAGTTGCCTCGCAGATAGTCGCTGTAGGAGGTCTGATAGAGGGTCTCGGGGTCGGCCACCGTGGCCGCCGCCGCCGGGGTCTCGCCGGGAGCGCCCGGCAGGGCCGGCGACGTACGCGATGCCTTGAGGTCCTGGTTCGTCGCGGCGATCTGCTGCGAGACCTGGGCGAGCCGGTAGTTGGTGTCCTCGAGCTTGTCCTGCAGCTGGGCGATCTGCGACGAGAGGCTGTTGATGTCCAGCCGCATGTCCGCTTCCGCCTTGAGGAGCGCCTCGGTCTGGCGCTGAATGGTCGCCTCGAGCTGCGCCACCTCCTGCTTGCTCGACCCCTGCTGCTGCAGAAGCGCCGCCTGCCGCTGTACGTCGGCGATCTGGTCGTGCAGGGCGTCGATGTCGGTGGAGGAGACGCATCCCCCGACCGCCAGTCCCGCGGCGATCAGGGATGCGTAACCGAGGCGGACGAAGGAGGTCTGGCGCGGGTGCTTGCGTTCAGTCATGCCGGTCGGGGTCCCTGGTCTCAGCCGACGTTGGTGCGCCCGGTGACGACGAAGTGCGCCCGGCGATTCATCGCCATGCAGCTCTCGGTGCTGGAGGTGCACTGCGGGCGCTCCTCGCCGTAGCTGATCGAGCGGATTCTCGTCGCTGCCACGCCGAGCGAGGTGATGTAGTCGCGGGCGGAACCGGAGCGCCGTGCGCCGAGTGCGAGGTTGTACTCGTTGGTGCCACGCTCGTCGCAGTGACCCTCGATGGTGACTTCGAACTCGGGGTGCGAACGCAGCCAATCGGCGTTGCTCGACAACCGGGCGCGCGCATCGTCGCGCAGGTCAGCCTTGTCGTATTCGAAGAAGACGTCGCCGAGGAGCCCCTGCTTGGCGAGGTAGTCGTTGATCCGAGCGAGATCGGGATCCTTGAGCGGATCCTTCTCGGTCGGGTCGACGACCGCCGGACGCGCCTGCGGGTTGACGTCCGTCGCGGGCGGCGGCGTGGCGACCGGGTTGGCGTTGACGTCGCTCGTTTTAGGAGCCTTCTTGGCGCAGGCCGTCACGACCATGGAGAGTGCCAGCAATGCAGTCCAGATGATTCGCCGAGTGTTCATTTTCAGCTCCTTGTTTTGGGCGCATCCCCGGGGCTCCCGGTGAGCCCTCTTGGGGGAGAAATCTAGCACAGGCGTTTCGCTCGAAAACCGTGGTTTTCTACTCACGGAAGATAGCCCGACCAGTCGGGCGCGCGGTTCGCGCCTTCGAATGTGAGCTGCTCCGCAGGCGCTCCGAAGCGGGCCTCCATGACGAAGATCTGAACGCCGCCGGCGCGCGTCGAGCTGAAGGCGATGCGCCGGCCATCGGGAGAGAACGCGGGGCTCTCGTTGCTGCCGCCGCCGTCCGTCAGACGCTGCGTCGCGAGGGTCACGAGATCGACCACGGCGAGGTCGAACCGGTTCTGCTGCGCGCGCGCGGCGAAGGCGATACGGGTGCCGTCGGGGCTCCAGGCGGCGCCGTCGTTGTAGTCGCCTTCGAAGGTGATGCGGCGCAGGTTGGTGCCTTCGGCATCGACGACGTAGATCTGCACCGAGCTGGAGCGGCTCGAGGTGAAGGCGATCTCGTTGCCGTTCGGGCTCCAGGCCGGGTTGGTGTCGATGCCCGGCGAGCTCGTCAGCTGCCGCATCTCGCTGCCGTCCCGCCGACAGGTGAAGATCTCGATGTTGGCGCCGAGTCCGCGCGCGAAGGCGATCCGCCGGCCGTCGGGTGAGAACGAGGGCGAGGTATTGAGCGAACCGCTGGTGACCACGGGAGACTTGCGTCCGCTCAGGATGTCGGCGACGTAGATCGAAGGCCCTTCGCCGCCGAAGAAGGAGACGTACGAGAGGACGTCTCCGGTCGGGCTCCAGGCGGGGCTCATCGAGATCGAGCGGTGACCGGTGATCCGCCGCTGGTCGAAGCCGTCGTAATCCATGAGGTAGATCTCCTTCTCGCCGTCGCGGTCGGAGGAGAAGGCGATCGAAGTCAGCGCGACGCCGCGCTTGCCGGTGAGATAGAGGATGATCTCGTCGGCGAACGTGTGCGCCATGCGCCGCGCCAGATCGTAGGTGCCGCGATAGCGCTTGCCGACGATCGGCTGGCGGCTGGCGAGGTCGATCAGGCGACCCTCGATGACCAGGCGGTCGCCGTCCTGCTTGATCTCGTTCGCCAACAGCATCTCCGCGCCCAGCGAGCGGTACTGGTCGGCATCATGGGCGAGGTCGCCGGTGAGCGACAGCACCGCTAGCTCCTCGGCCTCCTGGATCCGGAAGATACCGCTCTTCTCGAGGTCGCGACGCAGCGTCTGATCTACCGTCCGGGCGGCATTGCCGGCCGTGCCCTGGAGCGCCGCGAGGTTGCCGAGCGGCGGGATCGCGAGGACGATCTGGGCGCGGGTCGATCCATCGGGCATGACGATGGTGATCGTCGTTCCAGCTGGCGGCGTCGCCGGCGATCCCGGCTGGAGCGCCGCGGCCGGCAAGGGGCTCGCGGTCGGCGCGGGGCCGGCGGCCGGAGGCGGAGCGGCCGGCTGTTGCGCCTGGGCGACCCAGCAGGCGAGGGCGAGCAGGATGGCTGCGGCGGCGCGAATCGATCGCGACTGGGTCATGGTCGAAGAGTCCTCATCGGAAGATCAGGTTGACGCCGAGCGATCCTTCGCGGAAGGCGCGCGGGAGCGGCGGCAGGGGAGTCGAGGCTTGCACGGCTCGCAGGGCGGCGAGGTCGAACGAGTTGATGCCGGAAGAGGTCGCGATGCGCACTTCGACGATCCGGCCGTCGCGCTGGATGCGGTAGTGCACGGTGGCCTCCACTCCCGAGCCGACCATCGGACGCACCCAGTTGCGCTGGATCATGGCGAGCATCTGATCGACATAGTAGCCGTAGACGAAGTCGGGATTGTCGAGCCCGGCGACCGCGGCGCCCAGGGCGAGGGCGCCGGCACTGCCGCGCTCGCTCCCCTGGACTTCCGGTTCGGCGACGGCCGGCGTCGCCACGGCCGGCTTCGCCTCCGGCGACGCGACGGGTTTGGGCGGCGCCTTGGGTGCGGTGGGTTCGCGCAGCGTCGGCGTCTCTTTGGGCGGGGCGACTTCGGGCGGCGCGACCGGTGCGGGTTCCGGTTTGCTGGCGGGCGGCGGTGGCGCGGCGGGCTTCGGGCGCTCGACGCCGAGCCGCGCGGCGGGGACGATCTGCACGGCGACGTACTCGATCGGCGCCTTCGCGGGCGCTTTCAGCCGCGGCAGGCCCCAGGCCGCCAGGACGGCGAGCGCGTGCACTGCCACAGCCGCGGCCGTGCAGCGCCGCAACAGGGCCCCTTCCCGATCGGTATGGCGGCGCTCGAGAACTCCGGTGACCGCGTACGTCGACGTCACTGCCGCCTGGGCTCCGGCTTCTCGGTGACCATCCCCACCTTGCCGATGCCGCCGCGGTGCAGCGTGTCGAGGACGTCGATGACCTTGCCGTAGGGGGTGTCCCGGTCGCCCTTGAGGAAGACGGTCTCGTTGGCACGTCCGCGCAGCAGTGGCGAGAGCACCTCGACCAGCTTGGTGGGGTGGATCGGGCGGTCCTTGAGGTAGATCAGCCCCTCGCGGTTGATCGACAGCACGATCGGATCCTCGCCACGCAGCGGCAGCGGCGGCGCTTCCGCTTTCGGCAGCGCCACCTCGATCCCCTGATGGAGCATCGGCGCGGTGACCATGAAGATGATGAGCAGAACAAGCATCACGTCGACCAGCGGGGTGATGTTGATCTCCGACAGGATGGAGTCGTCGTCGTGCGAGAACCCGCCGCTCGAGCCGAGGAAGGACATCAGGTGAAGTTGCGCTCGGTCAGGTTGAGGAACTCGAGGGTGAAGTCCTCCATCTGGTGGCGCAGGTTCTTGAAGCGGCCGGCGAGGAAGTTGTAGGCGACCAGCGCCGGAATCGCCGCCCCCAGGCCGGCGGCGGTGTTGATCAGCGCCTCGGCGATACCGGGTGCCACGGCGACGAGCGAGGTGGAGCCGGTGCGTCCGATGTCCTCGAAGGCGCGCATGATGCCCCAGACGGTCCCGAAGAGACCGACGAACGGCGCGACGGCGGCGGTGGTGCCGAGAAAAGCGGCGGCCCGGGTCAGGATCTCGAGCTCGCCGGTGAGAGCCCGACGCAGCGTACGCTCGACGCTGGTCAGGGAGCGGATCTGATACTGGCCGCGCGCCGTCGAATCCTCGGGCTGCGCCCGGATCTGATGGTCGATCTCGGCGTAGCCGGCCTGGAAGATCCCCACCAGGGGAGAGGCCGCGAGCTTGGCGGTGGCGGCGCTGACTTCGCTGAACCGCTTGCTGGCGCGGAAGATCTCCAGGAACTTGCGCGATTGCCTGGCGGCGCGCCGGAGGTGGACGAGCTTCCACAGGAAGATCGCCCAGGAACCGATGGAGAAGAAGAGGAGGATGCCGAGCACCACCTGGGCCATCGGCCCCGAGCGGCTGAAGGCTTCGGCGAGCCCCGTGGTGGCGGGAGTCGGGGTCTGCGCGACCAGGATCAGCGAATCGAATACACCCATAGGAACTCGGAGCTCCGAAGCCGGAAAAGCTAACATGCGCCCGAAGAGACTGTCCACGCGCCTCCCCACCCTTTTACGTAGGGCAACGGGAGATCGTTGACGCGAGCGTCGGGTCGAGCATACCTTTGCCACGACGTGCCGCACTTTCCGAGAGGGTTCCCCAGATGAAGATTGCCGTCTGCATCAAACAGGTGCCGGATACCGAAGCGCGGCTGCGCGTCGGCAAGGATGGCCGGTGGATCGACGAAGAGGATCTGCCGTTTGCGATCAACGAGAGCGACGAGGTCGCTCTGGAAGAGGCGTTGCAGATCGCCGAAAAGCAGGGTGGCGAGGTCGTCGTCTTCAGCCTCGGGCCGGAGCGCGTGCGCGAGGCGCTGCGCAAGGCCCTGGCCTTGGGCGCCGGGCGCGCGGTGCACCTGAGACACGAGGCGTTCGCCGGCGGCGATGCCATCGCCACCGGGCGGGCGCTCGCAGCGGCGATCCGCAAGGAGGGCTGCGACCTGGTGCTGACCGGATCGCAGTCCGACGACAACGGCTACGGCGCAACCGGGACCATCGTGGCGGGAAACCTCGACTGGCCGCACGCCTGGCTGGTGATGGGCGTCGAGGTCGAGGAGGGGGCGAAGACGCTCAAGGTGACGCGCGAGATGGAAAGCGGTCTCTCCGAAGTCTTCCGTGTCGCGCTGCCGGCGGTTCTCGAGGTGCAGGCGGGCCTGAATCACCCGCGCTATGCCTCGCTCAAGGGCATCATGGCGGCGAAGAAGAAGGAGATCGCCGAGGTTTCGCCCGCCGATCTCGGCCTCGGCGACGCCGAGGTCGGGCTTGCCGGCTCCCGGCTCGAGGTTGTCTCGGTCGGCTTTCCCGAGGCTTCGGCGGGCGCGCAGATTCTCTCCGGTGACAGTGCCGCTTCCGAACTGATCTCGAAACTGAAGAACGAAGCCAGGGTGATCTGATGGCGAACGTCTACGCCGTACTGCAGCAGCGTGAAGGCAAGATCCACCGCATGGCCTGGGAGACCGTGGCCGCCGCGCAGCAGCTCGCGGCGCTCTCGGGGGGGAAAGCGGCCGCAGTGCTCCTCGGCAGTGGCGTGAGCGCGCTCGCCGGCGAGGTCGCTGCCTGCGACCTCGAGTCGGTCCGGGTCATCGACCATCCGTTGCTCGCCGACTACACGCCGGGCGGATACGTCGCGGCTCTCGCCGGCCTGATCGCCCTCGAGAGTCCGGCGACGCTGCTCTTCCCGCATACCTATCAGACGATCGAATACATGCCTCGCCTGGCGCTCGCCGCCGGAGCGGGCATCGTGCCGGAAGCGCTCTCGTTCGAGTCCGACGGCGGCGGAGTGGTGTGGAAGCGCCCGATCCTCGAGGGCAAGATGCACGCCCGGGTGCGTGCCCGCGGCACCGGCCCGACGATGGTCTCGCTCCAGTCGGGAGCTTTTTCCGCCGATTCGCGCAAGCCGGGACAGGCAGCCGTCGCGACAGTGGCGATCGACCTCGAAGCGGCTGCACCGTGGCGCGAGATTCTCGGCGTGCAACAGGTGGGCGGCGATACGGTCGACCTGTCGAAAGCCGAGATCATCGTCGCCATCGGCCGCGGCATCGGCGGCGCCGACAAGATGGGGCCGGTCGAAGAGCTGGCGCGTCTGCTCAAGGCCGATATCGGTGCGAGCCGCCCGGTGATCGACAGCGGCTGGCTGCCGCGCGACCGCCAGATCGGTTCGAGCGGCCAGACGGTCTCGCCCAAGCTCTACCTGGCTTTCGGCATCTCCGGCGCGATCCAGCACCTGGTCGGGATGAAGGGTTCGACCTGCATCGTGGCGGTCAACAAGGATGCGGGTGCGCCGATTTTCAAGATCGCCAACTACGGCATCGTCGGCGACCTCCACGAGGTCATCCCGGCGATGGTGGCCAAGCTCAAGGAGGGGTGAGGGCTTGCGTCAGCCGCGCCAGGACCAGCGCCGCGGCCACGGCGACATTGAGCGATTCGAGGCGGCCGGCGAGCGGAATGGTCACCGTGATGTCGAGCAGGGCGCGCGTCGCTGGCGAAAGACCGGGCCCCTCGGCGCCGAGCGCGACGACGGTGCTGCCGAACTCGTCGCTGCCGCCGTCCGCCGGAGCGAGCTCGTCGAGCCGGATCGCTCCGCGGTGAGCCTCGAGTCCGAGCCAACGCGCGGGCCTGCCGCCCACCGTCGAAAAGCGCTCGCGGGTCGGGGCCGGTCCCGCCTGCACCGCCACCGGCAAGCGCAGGAGGCTTCCGGCCGAGGCGCGCAGCGCACGCGAATGGTTCGGATCGGCGCAACCCGGCGAGAGAACGAGGCCGGCCGCTCCGAGCCCCTCGGCGACGCGCGCCAGCGCTCCGAGGTTCCCCGGGTCCTGGATGTGATCGAGGTAGAGCCATATCTGCCCGGCACGCGGCGCGATGCCGGCGAGGTCTGCCCGCGGCAGGGAGCAGACGGCGAGCAGACCGCGCGGCGAATCGGCGTCCGCCAGGGTTTCGAGAACCCGGCTGGTCGCGAGCAGCGGCGGACGGGGGAGACGGGCAAGCACTTCTTCTCCGCGCGCGGTGGCGAGAAACTCCGCGGTCGCCACTACCAGCTGCAGCTCGGTGCCGCCAGCGAGAGCCTCGAGAACCAGGTGTGGGCCCTCGAGGACCGCTTCCGCGCCTCGCGACCGCCGTATCCGGCGGATTGTTTTGATAGCCTCGTTGCGAGAACTCTCGATCATGGCGCCCGATCTTAGGGAGTTCCTCGGGGAATTCCAACGCGGCATCGAAGTTTGTGTCGTCGATTCCGGCGCCGACACCCTGTTCGGCGTGCGCGATGCGTTCCGCCGTTTCTTTCGCCGCGACTCGGGAGAGGTAGCCCCGGTCGCCGTCGTGCCGCAGCAGATTCCCACCCAGCTCACCGGCCTGCCGCTCTCGGACGCCGAAGCGATCGCGCGCGCGCGGCGCGGCGTCCAGCAGATGGAGGCGGAGTTCCCGGGCTCCTATCACTTCTACCTCGCCTCGGAAGCCTGCTATCACTCGCTGGACCTCGGCACCGAGACTCCGTTCTTCGTCCGCAGCTGGACGGTCTTGCGCGGCGTGGCTGGCGAGAGTCTGGGATCGAGTGGCTCGCTGCAGTTGCCGCCCCACCTGGTGGACGGACTCGGCGTCGAACAGCTGCCGCACTCGATTCCCGGCACGCGGCGCAGCGGCGGCATCGTCGCGTCCCTCACCGGCGGACTCGAGAGCCGGCGCTCCGCGGTCGCCGAAGCGACGCTGCACGCGCTGTCGACGCAACTGTTCGGGATCCTCGATACGCGGCGCACGCGCCGCTAGGCGATAAGCGGCTCATGCGCCGGTAGTGGATACGCGGCGCAGAGGGCAATCAGGACGATTCGGTCTGATAAAGTGACGCTTTCGGGGCGCACCGCCCCTTCCTTCGACAGAGGTCCGAGAATGAGCAGCCGCGACGCCAATCTGTTTACTTCCGAGTCGGTCACCGAAGGTCATCCGGACAAGATCTGCGATCAGATCTCCGACGCCATCCTCGACGACGTGTTGCGGCAGGATCCGACCGGCAGGGTGGCCTGCGAGACGCTCGTCGCGACCGGTCTCGTCGTCCTTGCCGGAGAGATCACGACGACCGGCTACGTGAACTTTTCCGAGGTCGCCCGCAAGACGATTCGCGAGATCGGCTACACCGAGCCCGGGCTCGGTTTCGATGCCGAGAGCTGCGGCGTCGTCAGCGCGGTCGGCAGCCAGTCGCCGGATATCGCGCAGGGTGTCGACACCGGCGGCGCCGGCGACCAGGGTCTGATGTTCGGCTTTGCCTGTCGCGAGACGCCGCAGCTCATGCCTCTGCCGATCATGCTGGCGCACGCCTTGACGCGTCAGCTTTCCGAGCTGCGACGCGCCGGCGATCTGCCCTGGCTGCGTCCCGACGGCAAGAGCCAGGTGACCGTCGAGTATGTCGATGGCAAGCCCGCGCGAGTCGAGGCAGTGGTGGTTTCGACGCAGCACGCGCCCGAGGTCTCGCACGAGGAGATCCGCCGCGAGGTCATCGCCAAGGTCATCCATCCGATCGTCCCCGCCGCCTACCTCGACGAGCGCACGGCCTATCACGTCAATCCGACGGGCAAGTTCGTCATCGGCGGCCCACACGGCGACTCCGGCCTCACCGGCCGCAAGATCATCGTCGACACCTACGGCGGCTACGGCCGGCACGGTGGCGGCGCCTTCTCGGGCAAGGATCCGACGAAGGTCGACCGGTCGGCCTGCTACATGGCGCGCTACATCGCCAAGAACCTCGTCGCCGCGGGCCTCGCCGAGAAGGTGGAAGTGCAGCTCGCCTATGCCATCGGTGTCGCCGAGCCGGTCTCGGTGCGCGTCGACACGTTCGGCACTGCGGTGATCTCCGAAGAGAAGATCGAGCGCCTGGTGCGCAACGAGTTCAAGCTGACGCCACGCGAGATCATCCAGACGCTCGATCTGCGCCGCCCGATCTATCAACGCACCGCTGCCTTCGGGCACTTCGGCCGCGAAGAGCCCGGTTTCACCTGGGAGCGCATCGACCGCGCCGCCGAGCTGCGTTCGGCCGCCGGCGTCGGCGGAGCCGTCCCGGTCGCCGTCGACTGATCGCGGGCCGCTCGCGCCGCCGGGCATGACCGACATCGACGATCCGTCTCCGCCCGCCGGCGGTCCGCCCGCGGGCTCCGGCGGTCCGCCGCGCATCCATCGCTCGCAGATCGCGGCGATCCTGCGCGAGGTCGCGGACCTCCTCGAGCTCAAGGGGGAGAACCCCTTCCGCAGCCGCGCCTATGCCAACGGCGCGCGCGCCATCGAGGGCATGGCGGAAGACCCGCAGGACCTCTACGAAGCCGGCACTTTGGGCGAGGTCCGCGGCATCGGCCCGGGGCTGGTCGCCGGTATCGCCGAGATCGTCCTCAGCGGCTCGCTCGCGCTCCTCGCCGAGTTGCGCGCGGAGTTTCCCGCCGGAGTGCAGGATCTCCTGCGCATCCCCGGCCTCGGACCGAAACGCCTGCGGCTGCTCATCGAGAATCTGAAGATCGACTCGACGGCGGCGCTCGAACGCGCCTGCCGCGAAGGGCGGGTCGCCCTGCTGCCGGGCTTCGGTGCGAAGAGCCAGGAGAAGCTCCTGCAGGGTCTTTCGAGCCTGCAGAAGCACGGCGAGCGGCATCTTCTCCCGGCGGCTGGCGCGGCCGCGCAGGCGCTCGCGCGACACCTCGCCGCCCACCCGGCGGTGGCCAGGGTGGAGATCGCCGGGAGCCTGCGTCGCAGCTGCGAAACGATCGGCGATCTCGACCTCCTGGTCGCGGTGCCGGCGGGGGAGCGGGAAGCCGTCGTCGACCATTTCCTGGCCGCACCTTCGGTGCTGCAGGCGATCGAACGCGGGGAGACGAAGGCCGCCGCGGTCGTCGCCGGCGGCATCCGCGCCGACCTCCGCCTGGTGGAGGCGAGCGAGTTCGCCGCCGCGCTGCTGCACTTCACCGGCAGCAAGGAGCACAATGTGGAGCTCCGGGCGCGCGCCAAGAGCCGCGGCTGGACGCTCAACGAGTACGGACTCCACCAGCGACAACCGGGCGCGGACGAGGCCGAGGAGACGCGCTTCGCGCTCGATTCGGAGCAGGCGATCTACGCCAAGCTGGGCCTCGCCTGGATTCCGCCCGAAGCGCGCGAGGGGATGGGGGAGATCGATCTCGCCGCGGCGGCGGCGATCCCTGAGCTGGTCGCCTACGCCGATCTGCGCGGCACGCTGCATGTCCACACCGACTGGAGCGACGGCATCGCGACGCTCGAAGGCATGGCCAACGCGGCAGCGAACCTCGGCTGGGAGTATCTCGGCATCGCCGACCATTCGCGCGCCGCTGCCTACGCCCGCGGCCTCGACGCCTCCCGGGTGCGACAACAATGGCTGGAGATCGACGCCTGGAACGCCGCCGGCCGCAAACCGTTCCTGTTCAAGGGCACCGAGTGCGACATCCTGGGCGACGGGGCGCTCGACTTCGACGACGAGCTGCTGCTCGGCTTCGACTACGTCGTCGCCTCCGTGCACAGCCGCTTCGGCCTGTCACGCGAGGCGATGACCGCGCGCTGGGTGCGCGCGGCGGCGCATCCGTGCGTGACCTTCCTCGGTCATCCCACCGGCCGGCTGCTGCTGGTGCGCGAGCCCTACGAGCTCGACCTCGAGGCGGTGCTGGATGCCGCGCGCATTCATGGCGCGATTCCCGAGCTCAACGCCAATCCGCACCGGCTGGACCTCGACTGGCGTCCGCTCCGCGGCTGGTTGGCCGGTGGCGGCATGACCTCGATTCATCCCGACGCCCATTCTCCGCACGGCCTTTCCGATGTCGCCTTCGGCATCGGCATCGCGCGCAAGGCGCTGGCGGTGCCGGCGCAGATCCTGAACTCGCGCCCGCTCGCCGAGGTACAGGCTTACTTTGCTGACCGGCGGCAGCGGGCGCGCGAGCTGCTCGCGCGTTGAACTCCGGCCTCAGCTCTTGACGCCGAGAAAGAGATAGGCCGAAAGCAGCGCGAAGAGGAGGTTGGGGCTCCACGAGGCGATGGCCGCGGGGAAGGTGCCCACCTGGCCGAGCGTGCGGAAGAAGGCGAACACCGCCAGGAAGCAGATTCCGAGAACGATCGCCAGACCCAGGCCGTAGAGGGCGCCTTTCCTTTCCAGGCGAAAGGCGAACGGCAGAGCGACCAGCGCCATCACCAGCGAGGCAAAGGGGAAGGCCACCCGGTCCTGCAGCGCGACCTCGAGGGCCGGCACCGCCTGACCGCTGTCGCGGACCTCCTTGACGTAGGCGCGGAGCTCGGTGAATCCCATCTCGCGCGGCTTGCGCACCTCGGCGGCGAAGTACTCCGGCTTCTCCTCGAGATCGACCACCACCGGCGTGGTGATGCTGCGGAACGAGCGCTCGTTCAAACCCTCGAAGGTCCGCGCCCAGCCGTC